>Ga0302326_10021574_pt1 | contig 13203 bp, 11 predicted proteins | sample Palsa_T0_3_FD_202264 | JGI IMG/M metagenome (GOLD analysis project Ga0302326, IMG submission 202264) | Peat permafrost microbial communities from Stordalen Mire near Abisko, Sweden - Palsa_T0_3 | ecosystem: Environmental > Terrestrial > Soil > Palsa > Peat permafrost | place: Sweden: Abisko... | reverse complement strand
CTTGAGAATAAACGCCTTCTGGGCGTCCGAAAATCTCGAGGCTTTCATCGCTCTCCGCTCCTCCCAGCCGGGGAATCACCGCGGAAAACTCTAGCCAAAAACGATCCAGTTTTGCGGCCTCAGAGCATGGTCGCATACGCGATGCATATTCTGCGCACCGAGCAGACGAAAGAGGTTCGCATCCATCCCGACAGCATCGGGCGACCTACTCAATCACCTCGGCTGTTCGTAGCAGAATGGATGTCGGCCGTTTTCCTTTGATAGTACACGGATATAGTGCTCCTTGGATGACCGCATCTGCAGGAGCGAAGGATGGCGCGCAAATTTCAAAATATCCTCGAAACGATCGGAAACACTCCAGTCGTCAAGATCAACAGGCTCGCGCCCCCAGACGCGAATCTTTACGTCAAGATCGAGGCGTTCAATCCGCTCGGCTCCGTCAAGGACCGTCTGGCACTCGGCGTCATCGAGGAAGCCGAGCGCTCCGGGCAGCTCAAGCCGGGCCAGACGGTCATCGAGGCAACGAGCGGCAACACCGGGATCGGCCTCGCGATGGTGTGTGCGCAGAAGGGCTATCCGCTGGTCATCACCATGGCCGAGAGTTTCAGTGTCGAGCGGCGAAGGCTGATGCGGTTTCTCGGCGCCAAGGTGGTGCTCACTCCGGCTGCGCAGCGCGGTATGGGCATGGTGGTGAAGGCCGCTGAGCTGGCCAAAACCCACGGCTGGTTCCTGACCCGCCAGTTTGAAAACGAGGCCAATCCCGACATGCATTCGCGCACTACCGCGCGCGAAATCATAGAGGACTTTGCCGGCGAGCGGCTTGATTACTGGGTCACCGGCTACGGCACCGGCGGCACGCTCAAGGGCGTTGCGCGCGTCTTGGGCAAGGAGCGTCCCGACACCAAGATCATCGTGTGCGAGCCGCAGGACGCGCAGTTGCTCGAAAGCGGTATTCCGCAACAGCGCAACCCCGACGGTTCCGCGGCGACTGCCCACCCAGCCTTCAAACCCCACCCCATGCAAGGCTGGACTCCCGATTTCATTCCGAAGCTGACCGCGGACGCAGTCGGCATGGATGTCATCAACCGCATCATCCCGATCCCAAATGCTGAAGCGATGCGCTACAGCCGCGATCTCGCACAGAAGGAGGGAATCTTCGTCGGCATCACGGCGGGGGCGACTTTTGCCGGCGCCTTGCGCGTCTGTGCGGAGGCACCGAAGGGTGTGACCGTGCTCTGCATGCTGCCGGACACCGGCGAACGCTATCTGAGCACACCGTTGTTTGCGGACATCGCCACCGATATGAACGAAGAGGAAATCGCAATTTCGCGTTCGACGCCGGCCGCTCAGATAGTCGCTTGAGCGCGTGCCGGGGTCGTACCTCGCATGCTGACTGCATAATAACCCGGTCGACGGGCCGTCAGCCCCGCGCCCCTGAGCGGTTCCGCCCTAGCTGCCCTGCGGCCGGCCCAGCGTGGCGACTGCACCGACTATTCATCGGAGGAACTCTCGATGGCGTCGCGGATCAACTGCACGATCACGTCGGCTCTAACGCATCAATGATGCCTGATCGGCAGGAGGCAAGTTCAGAGACGGGCCTTCAGCCCTGGGGTCCGTTTTCTGGATGCACCATGGAGGACGCCGCCAACCTATGCGAGCGAGAGAAGGTTCTTTAGCCAACTTGCCTGTGCCTTGCCTACTCTGCCAAGGTGGTCGCGATTCGTGTACAGGCTCATATGATGGACGCCCGATACGGACACGAACGTCTTGTTGGGATTGGTGATGGCGTTGAATGCTTCCGCCTCTAGGTCAGCCGAGGTGATATTGTCAGCCTGGGCAAGTGTCATCATCACCGGCGTTTCGACGATGCGCTGGCAAAACGGCGCCACTTTATACTGCAAGAGCAATTCGACCGACTCGATCGTGTTCCAGTGCTCGTGACGTGGTGCTTCTTTCTCTTTGATAGCCTTGAACCCGGCATAGACATGCGGGAACGGCCAGGAAGTAAGCTCTTGATTGCTAGTGACGTCCTTCTCGGGTGACATCGGCATCCGGCCGCTTGGTTTTCGGCGAAAACGGTTGCGCCTGTCGTCCGCTAGCAGACTATTCAATTGCGCAAATCGCACTTCGCCGTGCACCCGTCGCATGGTCTGGAATCCATCCACCACGGGAATCGTTGAAATTGCGAATGCCGAGCGCGAGTCGAGGGCCGCCGTTATCAGCACGTGTCCCCCACTGTAGGAGATGCCCCAGATCCCGGTCCGGTTCTTATCGATGCCGGAAAGAGTTTCAGCAAAGGTGAGTGCGTTGCGATAGTCTTCTACCTGATCCCATGGATTGATATGTTGCCTCGGCTCCCCGGTGCTTTCCCCAAAACGACGATAATCAAAACGCAGAGTCGCGCATCCGAGGTCCTCAAAAAACTTGCCGTACCAGGGCATCACGATTTCTTTCGTGTAACACCATCCGCCCGCCATGATGACCAGCGGCACGTTATCGGATTTCGCGCCCGGTCTTGTTAACACGCCCTTGCAGACATCCCCGCAGCTGTTGAACTCAACGGTCTCCGCCACGGCGCATCCTCCAAAGATGGGTTGGGAATGGAAGAAATCTTACTACATGCAGTTGTAACAGCAACAGCAGCGATTTGCAGCTTGATCAGTTTCAGGAGGCGCGTAACGCCACGAGACCGCGCCCAATCCATGCTTTTTGCGGTAGTGCCGCACGAAGGCGGCCGCGATCGCATGCGCGTCCCTTCTTCATCGGCAATATGCCCCGCGCATGCGCGCGCTAATGACCCTGAACTTCATCCAGCGATGTCCCAGTTCTTGCCATTATGAGTAGCGAGGACCTGCACACCGGCCACGCTCGAAGCCGTAGCCGGCCGGGCGTGGCAGCGCTTCGTGACGCCCTGGACACCCCGCCGGCGCGGAAGTGCAATGCTTGCCTTGTGCGCTACGTCCGCAACCGGTGAGCTTCAGCCCGTGTCGGGTCGGCGCAACGCGATCTACAGCTTTCCGGTCGCCGTCATTTGAGGACCGCGGTATTCGCGCAAGAGATGCCGTGCGGAATTGCGACGTTCGCAGCGTGGCTCAAACGGTGATAAATGAGGGCACCTTAAATTGAGCCGCTTTCAATGACCGAACCATATCCACGTTTCAGAGCCGCCGCGTGTCACGCCGCATCTGTATTTCTCGACACGGCAAAGACGACGGAGAAAGCTCAAAATTATCCACAGCAAGGCGTGCCACTCGCAAATTAAAAGGGGCCACTTACGGGAAAAGGGGCCAGCGCCACCGCGCGATTTTTGAGCTCTCGGAATGCCCAGCATCCACCCGGTGTCACGCGCCGCAGTGTTTCGACTTCGTAGCCGGCTGCACGCGCTGCTCAGTCTGCTTTCCACCAACCGTGAAAGCTGATCGGGAGGTGGTGTGGCAGATGAACGCGCGCGATCGGCCCGGAGTCGACATGAGTGGCGTCGAACAATGCAAAGAACGCTCGTTCGGACCGGCCGTCGAGACACTGAACTATCAGCCACCCTTCGTCGCGCCCGGCGCCAGGCCGGGCGGCGAACACGGGCTCTCCCGCTGTGACGTCGGCGCCGAAATCGAAGACTTGCGTCTTGCCGCTCGGATAGTCCACGCGTTTGACGCCGGTGTTGACGCCCCAGTTTACCTTGCCCGCGGTCAGATAGGCGACATCATGCTTCTGCATCGCGGCGCGCGGATCGATCATCGGAAATTCATGCGAGCCGGAATCGAGGATCTCTTCGCGCAGCGACTGGGCGGCAAGATCGATACGATAGCGGCGTAGCGTACCCGGCGTTTTCGCCTCGCCCATTTCGCCCTGCATGACCTTGTAGAACAAGGCATTGTGCGGGGCGAAATGATCGGGGGTGTCATAGCCGACGAAGTCGGCGATGATCTCGCTGCCGTCGCTATAGGCGTTCAGCGCGTGCCAGATGAAAGCGGCGGGCGCGTCGAAAAATTGCGGCGTGCCGCCTTCGCGGGAAACGACCAGCACCTGATTGCCGTCCTCGGGCTTCCATGACAGCGATTCGATGACGCTGGCCTGGCCGCTGAGGAACCGCCACGGCGAAAACCACATCGGATGTAGAACGAAGATGAGATGTTCGCGCGTGGCGAAAAAGTCATGGATGTAGATCTGGCGCGGCGAAGGGATGACGTGATGCGCTTTCAGCGCCCCGTCGGCGCCGTGAATGATCGCGTGCAGTTTCATTGAACGACCGTGGCTGATGCCGAAGAGCAGCCATTCGCCGGTCTGCGGGTCGAATTTGGTATGGGCCTTGACCATGAATTCTCGCGCCGGATCGCCCAAAGCCTGCTCGCCGATGGTTTCGAGCGTTTGCGGATCGACGCCGTAGGCCGGGCTGATCTCGTCGAATGCGTAAAGAATGTCGTTGAAGGGATAGACCGTCACGCCGGCCTGCGAGTGAACCGAACCGCCGCCGAGATTGGCGAGCATGCCGCCCGGACGCCGCATCGACCAGGTCGCGAAGCGGAAAGCATCGGCCTCTTCCTCGGCAATAAATTTCGACGTGCGCACGAATGCGTTCCGGTAGTGCACCTTGCCGTTCGCGAAGGAGAGGCGCTGAACGAGCCCGTCGCCGTCGAGCAGGTGCGGTTTGCGCAGACCGCAACGCTCGAACAGGCCGGGGCCGTTGCGATAAAGCGAACCTTGCAAGTCGCGCGGAATTTCGCCTTCGACGTCGGGCGTTTCGTCGCGCCCGCCTTGCTCCGACACGCCGAGAAGCTCAAGGCACCGTGGTGCCCGTTGCGTAGCGTAACCTTCGATGGTGTTGGGTCGAGGCATTGCCATGACGTGGGTCCCCTAGTTTCGATCTTAACGTCGTTAAGATAATACACGTGAATCTAAACGGCGTCAAGATTTTGCTGGAAGGCGCGGCAATTTCGATCTATCCTGCTGATATGCCGCAGAAACGGCGAGGCAAGCGCGGCGCGACCTATCATCACGGCGATCTCCGCGACGCCTTGGTTCGGGCGGCGCGGACGATCTTGGAAAAGCAGGGGCTGGCGGCTTTGTCGCTCCGCGGCGCCGCGCGTGCCGCGGGTGTGTCGCCGGCCGCTCCTTATCATCATTTCCCCGACAAACATTCTTTGCTCGATGCTGTTGCGGTGCAGGGTTTTGATGCACTCACTTCAGCCATGGACAAGCGGATGGCCAAGAAAAAAGACCCAAGCGCGCGGCTCGATGCGAGCGGCGTTGGCTATGTCGTCTTTGCGCTCGAAAATCCCGCGCTTTTTCGGCTCATGTTCGGCGGCGAGGAACAGCAATCATCCGCCAGTGCGTGTCTGATGGAGGCGCGTGACCGTGCCTATGGCGTGCTTCAAGCGGCCGTCGCCAAGACTTCTCCCAATGGAGTCGCGGCCCCATTTGTTTGTCTGCGTCTATGGGCGCTTGTGCATGGCATCGCCACGTTGATCCTCGATGGCGGCATAAGGCCCGCCGATTATGGCCTGACCGGCGGTGAAGCGTTGGCCGCGCAACTCCTCGGCGGTGGTCAATAGATAGAGCGTCGTGCGGACCCGCGCAGTGTCCCTGCGAAATGAGCGTTTCGATCGCAGGTTATCCTTCGACCGTCGCGAGCACTTTACACTCCCGCTTTCTTCCAACGGCGGCTGACCGCGGCGTTGCGCGGGCAGGGGATTCGGATTCGTCTAATGAAACATTATGGAGCGGAGGCCGCGCCGGAGCCGCCCGGGCAAGCGAGACGTTGACAGCGAGATGGATCTCACCGTGAGTGGGCGACCATCGCTCCTTAGACTTCCCTTACCGGCGGCTTGGTCGGATCAGTCAGTTTGAACTCGATCGGGGCTTGACCAAAAATGCCAATGACCGCGGGATCTTTGCCGCCTTTCTTCACACCGTCATAATGCGGCGTGTGCGCAACGCGCCGTACGAAACCGCCTGCTGGAACCGGCACGGTCGCCTCCGGCTCAAAATTCTCGCCCGAATTCACCCACCAGGTGCCGGAGATGACAAAGCACAGTCGGTCGGTCACGTAGGTGTGCGGCGCCTGGACGCCATTTGACCAGCACCACGTATAGCCCGGGCTTGTCGGTCGCACCGAACAGCGGCACGGTCTCGACTGATTGTGCGGGCGCGCCGGCTAGTCCGGGCTTCCAACGATATTGATCGGGTACTGTGACTTGAGTTTGCGCCGGATCGATCGCCTCGGCGCGATCAACGAGGAGTGTGGCCGGTAGCGCGGCGAGGAGCGTAGCGAGAACGAGCCCGCGGCGAGTGGCAGCCAGATCTTTAAGATCGACATCCGTTGCAGAAGTCAGAGTGCGCGTGAGCTCTTCGAGCTTTCTTACCGGGAGCGCGAGGTGCATGTTGGTCCTCCATTGTTTTGGCCACGTGAATGCGAATTCGGAATAAATGGTTGATTGTCTATTTCCCGACCGCTTTAACGCGTTCTTCACAGTCTGAGCGCTTCTCTGCAGCGCGTTCCGTTCCTCGGGCGCCAGGTCAGGTTGCAAAACCTCGACAACGCCTTCGCCGCCGACGACGCTTGGCAATGACGGCGTGATACCCAAGTCGCGATGGTAACTGCCAATCGGGATCGCCGCGCGTTCGTTGCGCAGCACAGGCCGCCATTCAGTCGAGCCCGGCTTTCTTGCGGGCGAGCTCATAGATCGCGCTCCAGTCCTGTTCGCCCATGCCGGCGTCGACGGCGTTTGAGAGGTTGCGCTCGGCGATCTCACCAAACGTGAGCTTGGTGCCGGCTTCCGCCGCCGTCGACAACATTAGACGAACGTCTTTCAGCCCGCCGGTCATAACAAACCCGCCGCGGCCGGCGAAGTCGCGCTTGCACAACTTCTCAGCGTACATCTTCGGCGCCGGATGGGCGAACCAAATCTGCTGATAGAAATCGCGCAAATGCTCGAGCGGCAATCCGCACTTTTCGGCGAAGATGTAGCTTTGACTGATCAGCTCGATGGTTGAAATAACGTTATAGTTTATGGCGAGCTTCATGACGTTCGCCATCCGTGGACGCTCCGCGATGACCGTCACGAATGTTGAATAGCTCTTGCACGCCGGCATCAACCTTTCCACCGCATTGACCGGGCCGCCAAGGAACGAAGCAAGCTGTCCGCTCGCCGCTGCGTCGGGCCGCCCGGCGACCGGAGCCGAAACGTAGAAGCTGCCGTGCTTTTGGTGCAGGCTTTCGAGTTCGTCCGCGCATTCGGGCGAGATCGTTGTGACGCAGGCGTGAACAGCATTAGGCCTCATCCCGGCCAACAGGCCATCCGCCGCCCGCGCGATGTCGAGCACGGACTTGTCGTCCATCAAACTCGTAATAACGATATCGGCCGCCGCTACGGCTTTCTGGACGCTCGATTCGGCGCGCGCGCCCAGCGCAACTAGCGGAGCTGTCTTCGACGCGGTCCGATTCCAAACGGTCAGGTCATGCCCGGACTTACAAATGCATTGGGCAATACCTGTTCCCATGTTTCCTAATCCAATGAACGCGATCTGCATCTTTCATTCTTCCTATTGTGTCTTGACCCGCCTCGGCGAAGAAGCGAGGCGAGTGAGTGTCGCCGGAAATTCATCTGGCGTGGGAGCACGTCGTGGATTGCCTTACTCCATACACACACTCCCAAAAGCCTCCCAGCTGCTCATCCAAAAATGCCCGCCGATTGCTTTGCCATTCGCAGCAAGCTGACCGGACTGGCGACGCCAAGGCCGATCGTAATCGGCTCGGCCGCGAGGGGGCGCTGGTTACCCATGTGCTCTTGAGCAGCAAAAGAGCGTAAGACGAGCCAGTGCCGGTGCATGGTCATCACACTAACTGGACTTCGTCAGGGTCAGCGAAAAGCGTGGGTCAGTCGCCAAGCATTCTGCTTCCGGAACGCCGAGTTCCTTGCGCACGATGTTGGTGCCGAGGACCATCGCGACCATCTTGTAGTTGGCGTGCCGGCGACCCATCCCTTCCCGCCCCATGCCGCAGTCCGACGATATGATGAGCCGCTCGGCGGGAATGTATCGCAATGCTTCACGAATCAGGGCGGCAATGTCGTCCGGACGCTCCACCTGAAGATTGCGATGGTTGAGAACGCCAATGACGATCTTCTTGTCTGTAATAACGTCACCAATGGCCTTGAGGTCCCCAGGTCCCGAGGACGTCGTCTCAAAGGTGAGCGCATCGGCTTCGATGCCGTTGAGCGCCTCGAGAGTTGGCTGATAACTCTGTACGTCCTTGAAAATGCGCTGTTGCGACGGATTGCCCCAACAGGTGTGGCACCACACTTCGGTTTTATTTCGAAGACCTTTAACCGTATTGTTGAAGATCTCGGCTAGCTCTCTTACGTCAAGCTTGCCGAAAAGCTTGCCGCGTACCGGCACCATATGGATGTACGGCTCCTCCATCTGCAAGACCGTGCAACCGGCATCGGCGAGATGGTTCAGCTCTTGATTCAGCGCATTGCTGAACGCCCATGTCCGCTCGATCGGGTCTTTGTAGTGATCGTCGTCAACAGAAGCCGCCAGCAATTCCGGCAATATGGTGCCAAACTTGACCGGGCGCGTCGTCATCCGCTGCGCCGCTTTCCACATCGCGGCATATTGCAGATTGCCTGGGCCCAAGGGACCGACAATGCGCGGGAGCACGCGCGCCTCTAGAAAGTCGTGCAGGATGTGACCGCGCGGATAAGCAACAGCGCCGACATTGTACACGGCGGGTTCCAAAGCGTGGGAAAGTCCGGCCATGTGGGTGAGCGGATAGCTCTGCCAACTCATCCCGCCGACTTGGGGGTCATAATGCGCGTCTCCGTCTGTGCAAATGTCGAGCCCGGCCACTTCTTGCGCGCGTAGGAAGGACGATACGGCATCCTCGTATTGCTCGCGGTAATCTGAGTATACCATCGCCTCAAGAAAGCTTCTGGTACCCAGCACCGCGTCGTACCACTTCGGCCGCGGCAGCGATCCGATGATTGATGTCGGCAGAATGATATTAGCCGAAGCTCGGAACATTTTTACCTCCCTTTTGACACTCGCCCGTCGTCCTCGACGCGGCGGCTGGCTGACCTCGAAAGTTCGCGCCAGTGCTCTGCCTCACTTTCCCGATCGCCGAGACCGGCGGCGCTCACATAGCGGTCCCAATCGCGATGGCTCAGTAAATAATCCCGAACTACAAGACCTCCCATGCTGTGAACCAGAAAAATTAGCTCGCCTCGTCTGCGGCTGTACGCCAGTGACCGGGCGCTGCTGCTATGGATGACGCGGCTTTGGCCCAGTCTGCTCGAGATATCGCAGGTAACGAAGCCGGAGACCATCTTGCGATGGCATCGTTCTGGCTTCACAGCGTTTTTGGCGCTGGAAACCCCGAAATAGGGTAGGGCGGCCGAAGGTCGATAGCGAGCTACGCGATCTCATCCGACGGATGAGCAGAGAGAATCCGCTATGGGGTGCGCCCCGGATCCATGGCGAACTGCTGATGCTGGGGTTCGAGGTCGCCCAGTCGACGGTCTCCAAATACATGATGCGGTGTCAGAGGCCGCCGTCGCAATCCTGGAAGACGTTTCTTCAGAACCACGCTGAGGCAATTGCTGCCATTGATATGTGCGTGATACTGGGCCACTGCCGGCGGCAGTTACTGTGGTTCGAGGTGACGCGGCATCCGACAGCAGAGTTCAACCTCGCAAGCTACGATGACGTCAAGCCCCATGCGGCGGCGATCTTCGACCGCATTCGAGGCATCGGCGGCGCTGTCATGCCGTCCCGCCGCCGCGAGGCGAAGGTCCCTGGCCTCAATCCCGCATCGATCTCTTCGCCAAATGGATGGCAGATGGTTATCAGCGTTAGGTGGCCTGCTGACGCAAACAAGGAGGTTATCGAGCCGTTCACGCCTTAGCATGCGGCTCGCTATCGTGTTCCATCATCTTCTCGATGCGTTTATCCGGGATGATCCACATGACCGGAACCAGCACGTAAAGCGCAATGGAAATCCAAGGCACAAAGAACGCCAATAGGATTCCTGCGACATAAATGATGAGCGAAACCTTGCCCTTGAGATCGCTGCCAACTGCTTTCGCCAGTGTCGAGTCTTTTCCCTGCCGGCGAATGATGGCCCTCGCTAGAAGGAAATAGCCGATCGCCGGCATCAGCAAAGCCACGCCATAAAGAGCCGTCGGCAGCGGCGCCAACAGGTTCTGCCCCATCCACGCGGTTACCGCCGGTATGATCGAAAGCCAAAACAACAGATGCAAGTTGGCCCAAAGAATCAGCCCATCAACGCGCGTCACGGTGTGAAGCAGGTGATGATGGTTGTCCAGTAAATCGCCACGTAAACGAAACTTAGGACATATGTCAGGAAAGCGGGGATCATGCCGCGGAGCGCCTCCCAGTCCGCCCCGTGCGGCACGTGAAGCTCTAGCACCATGATGGTGATAATGATGGCGAATACGCCGTCGCTGAATGCGGCGAGACGATCTTTGCCCATTGTCTATCCGGCTCCGGTCGCAGCTGTTCGCGGCCTCTGAAGCTTGGTCAGGTTTGTCAAAATCAGGCCTTTCCGCTCGTCAAAAGTCTGTTAATGGCGTTATAGCCGCTTTGGTGCCTGCTGCGCGAATATCGCCTACGGGTTTATCGACGTACGCGGTGGAGCGAGAATTTGCCTGTTTGTCGAAGAATCTTCCCTGCAATACATTTGAAAATTCCCTATTTTCTTGTGTAGGGAATTTGTCTCCAAGTGATTGAATTTCCGCACTGACCGGGCGCAAGAGTCACTTTGAGGCCGCAGTCGACACTTCAGTTGTGAATTTGTGTAGGCCACCCAGTGTCGAGAATACCTGAGGGAAACCGGCAGGTCTCGGCGGACGACTGCTCCGCCGGACGAATCGGTTCGCGACCCATTCGCATAATGACAGGTTACGGAACGCGGCCGTGTCGCGGCCGCCATGGTCGAGATGTCGATCAGACGATAATTCGGAGTTATGTGCCCTGGTGAGCGAGGTCGATTGGCGTCCGCTTTACACCGTTGCGATAATTGGTGCCCCGACGCCTTCCTCACTAGTTCCTTCCTCTTGGTCGAGATCCCTTACCCACGATTGCGGAGTCGCAATCATCATTTCGAGCGCCATTTGTCCGTAAGCTTTGCCTTGCGGGTCGATGCGTAGCGAGGCCATGCCGCCGCCGCCCAGCGCGTTGGCAATGACAAAATTCAGTGCGTGGAGACCTGGCGCCTCGAACCGTTCCGCTGGTCCGGAGGCGAGATGCCCGAGATGACGTACGATACGCTCCGGAGTTAGTTCTCGGCGCAGCAACGGCAGGTAGCGCGGCTCGCGCGCAATAATAGCGATATTCGATGAATCTCCCTTGTCGCCTGAGCGCGCGTAGGCGAGCTGGCCCAACGGCACGTCGATTGTCGGTTCGTCCGGAATGCCTTGCGTCTGCTTGGGCAGGTTTTTCCGAACCGGTGAAGCGTCGCCGGATCCCGCAGGGATATGGACTGCGGTCTTAGGTCCATCGCCGATGGTGACGGTGGGTGAGCCCAACTCGTTCTTGTCGAGAAAAAAGGTGAACAGGCGGACGACCGGTGTCGACTTCGGCCGCCCGCCGTAAATTCCTGTTGTTCCGGGAGCGCAACTCAATCCGATGGAACCGATTTCTCTGGCGAAGAGTTCAAGCGTCTCGCGGCTGGGATGCTCGACGACGAGACGCAGTAGAACCTCACGCGCGGCGCGGGCGCGCGATCGCTTGCCGTATGACGCTTCGGCGCCCAGCGCCTCCACGTGTGTGGCCGTGAAGTCTTGAATGCCGCGTTGCTGGAAGAGCATACGCGCCCTCGCGATCAGAGCCGCTCCAGTCCGTTCCGCCTTTACTGCGGCGTTCGGCCCGACGATCGACACCGTTGCTACCGCTCGATAACCGTCCTGGTACGTCGCAGAGACTTTGTATTTGTTGGTCGGCGCGCGACCGCGCGCGCCATCGACTTTGACCTTGTCGCGGCCGGCTTGCGTCAGTCGCACTTCCGAGAAATCCGCGGTGACATCAGGGAGCATGTACGCCGCGGGGTCGCCGATCTCGTAGAGCGACTGTTCAGCGATCACCGCCGGCGCGATCAAGCCGCCGGTGCCGGCCGGCTTGGAGACGACAAAGCCGCCGTCGCTCCGGCACTCGGCAATGGGATAACCGATATTGTGCCAATCCGGGACTTTGTCCCAATCACTGAAGGTTCCGCCCGTCGCCTGCGGACCACATTCCAGGATATGGCCGACCAAGCTGCCGGCGCCGAGGCGGTCGTAATCGTCGGCTGCCCAGCCGAACTCGTGCATGAGGATACCAAGCGCAAGAGCGCTGTCGGCGCAGCGTCCGGTGATGACGATGTCGGCGCCGTTATCGAGCGCTGCCTTGATGGGAAGTGCGCCGAGATAGGCATTGGCGGTCAGCAATCGCGGCGGGAGCGGCTGACCCGAAACAGCTTCGCGCAGGCCGCCGCCGCGCAGCTTCTCAATCAGCGGCATGACATCGTCGCCCTCGACAATTGCGACCCGCAAGTTGAGGCCGTGCTTGGCAATGGCGGCCTCTAGGGCGTGCTTGCACCCAGCCGGATTGACCCCACCGCCGTTCGACACGATCCGTACCTTCTTCTGCGCGATCACTGGCAGCGCCGGCTCGAGGTAAGCGACGGCATCGGGAGCGTAACCCGCCGAAGGATCTTTAATGCGCGCTCGCGCCAGGAGCGACATCGTCACTTCGGCGAGATAGTCCATCATGAGATAGTCGACACCGGCGCCGAGTAATTGATCAATCGCCCCTGGGCTGTCGCCCCACGCGCCGGAGGCGCCACCGATCCGTACTCGTTTTTCAGACATCGTAGGTCTCCTACGTCCAACGCGGCTTTCGACGCTCGTTGAACGCGGCTAGTCCCTCGGTCGCGTCCCGCGTGAGCGCCGTGACCGAAATCAACGTCTCGGCAAAGGCCAGTGCTTCGGGAAATGCCATTCGCTCCATCGCTGCGATGGCGTATTTGCCGCGTCTGAGTGCAGCAGGCGACATTTCTGCAAGTCTGGCAATCAGCGTTTCGACCCTGGAGTCGAGCTCTTCAAAGGGAACGACGTAATTCGCAATCCCGATTTCACGGGCTCGCGCGGCGTCTATCAGCTCTCCGGTCAGGCATAGCTCGTTGATGTGCCGAGCGCCGATCATGCTGCG
>Ga0302326_10021573_pt1 | contig 13203 bp, 17 predicted proteins | sample Palsa_T0_3_FD_202264 | JGI IMG/M metagenome (GOLD analysis project Ga0302326, IMG submission 202264) | Peat permafrost microbial communities from Stordalen Mire near Abisko, Sweden - Palsa_T0_3 | ecosystem: Environmental > Terrestrial > Soil > Palsa > Peat permafrost | place: Sweden: Abisko... | reverse complement strand
CGCATGCGTTGTCGCAGCTTGATACGCGGTTGCCTGATGAATCGATTATGACGTCTTCGATGTTGCCGCCGATTGCGCGGATGCGGGCTGCGAACCTGGTGCCGTTGGGACAGATGCCGCCGATGTCACAATCGTTATGCACATGCATCAGGGGTACTCGCGGATTGAATACCTCTGCCTGGCCGTCGCCTATCGGCGCGATCGTCACCGGCAGCTGGGTGCATGTGTCGAACAGGGCGGAGAACGGGTCGGGTGCGGAATAGACGGCGGCGGCTGCGATCCATGGGCGATTCAATGCGTATAACAGCGCCATGGCAGCGCCGTTGGACCATCCCGTCACATAGATGCGATTGCGATCGACTCTGCCGGTGGCGATCTCTTCGTTGACGAAGTGATCGATCGAAGCTGCGTCGGCGTTTTCCTGGTAAGTCACGTTCCCTTCCACGAGTGATCCCGCGGGGCTGAGTTGGCGGTACCAGTTGTCCCATCCGAGTGCGTTCGAGTCGTAACCGGGATAGCGATGGGCGGTGTAGCGGCCTTGCGGCGCGAGCAGAATGAAGCCGGGATTTTTGCCGAGCACGCCCTGGTCGGTGAGACCGACCAGGCCGGTGACGACGACCGACCAGGCGCTGGTCTCGGAGGGATGAAGGAAAATCAAAAGCGGGAGCGGTGATCGTTCAGCCGCGCGCGGCGGATCGTAGACACAGGCGTAGCGTGGGTCGCCGTTGGCGTCGGTCCATGGACCGATTCGCGTGCCACCGAGGCAGCCAGAGTTGCGCGCGGTGATAAAGCTGGCGTACCAGCCGCGGTCTACCTGTGCGGGAGGGTCGCCGAAGGGACCGCATTTGGTGTCGGAGATAGAGGATACGTTGAAGCCTGCCAACATCGGCGCCATCAAGACGATGCCGAACGCAATGGCACGATGGCGACGGCGAGCGCTTTTGATGCTACTTCCTGAAGTCGATCGGCTGGGCGCAAGCAGAGCCGCCGGCGTTGTAGCCGTAGACCATCTCGCCGCCGAGATCTGCGCCGGCCGCTATGAGGCACATCAATGCGAGCAGGCCGGCGAGGAACACGTAGCGGCCTCGGGCCGGCATCGGGCGGGTTGCGATTGCCCATATTGTGAGTGCGCCGGTTGCGATCGACGCGGCGACCATCAGGTGCTTGTGATGACGCAGGAGTTCGTTGCGCACGGAGTCGGCGATCATCAGGCCGGGGGCGGCATAGAAGCCGCTGGTGAGCGCGGCGGCTGCGCTGACTGCGGCGAGCATCAGCATCCAGAGCGCGGTCCATTGGAGGCGTTCGCTGGCGGTGATCCACGCGAGGAAATAGAGCAGGCCTGCGCCGTAGATGAACGCGATCGGAAAATGTACCAGCAGCGGATGGTAGTTCTGGAGTTGCGACGCGCCCGGCAGAATGCGCTCTAGCACGAGTCGGCCGCAGCTATTTCACAGATTCGACGACCAGGTACTGGAGACCGTTCTTGCTGTATTCCTTGCCGGTCACGGTCACCTTGTCTTCCATGTGCTGAATGACACTTTGGGGAAGGGGCGACGCGTCCTTGTTGGGGAGCAGGATGTAGGCCTTGTCGGTGCCGCTTTCGATGAGCGTCACCGGGATTCCGGCCGAGGCGCATTTGATCGCGCATGCCTTGTGGCCGGCTCCGTGCGCGCCCATGGTGCCGTAGCAGTAGCTGTCTCTGAGGTTGCCGGTTATGGAGGTCTCACCGCCGTCGGCAATCGCCAAGCTTGCAAGTCCAACGGCAGATGCAACGAAAATTCCCAGTCCCAGATTTACGAGCTTATTCATTCATTACCCCGGAGGCTTAGTTCGCGCGCCAAGGCGCGCTGTAAAAGTACCTTGGTGTTCATCCTCTCCCTTACGGGGAGGTAGAGGCAAGAACCTAACCCCTTACCCGTCACCTGGAGGCGGGCACGGCGGCCCGCCCCACTACATGCGGGAGTCGGGATTGTTTGGTTTGCTCCGGGATGGCACAGCAGACATCGCGATGCGAGGAAGCTAACCCTTAACCCCTTCGCGCGCGGGAAGGGGGACAAGATTTTTGGCGGGTAGCGATTTCCGGGGTAGGACGGGGACGATCCAGTGAGAGAAGGTTATGCAAGGGTCTCCTGCAAGGGAGAATAGACAGACAACTAGCGTCTGTAGGAACGGGCTTCTTCTACCGTTGAGCTTACGTCGCTGCCGCCGAACATCTCGCGCCATCCCTTGCGGCGTCCGCCGGGGAGTCGCGCACCCATCCGCTGCAAGTGCATTTCGAGCACCTGCTTGAGCTCCTCGTTGAGGCGCTCGATTTCGATTTCCTCGGGCATCTTGGGGCGCGGCTGGCCTTCGGTGATTCCACCGCGACGGCGTCCATAGAGCTGCTGCAAGCGGAGCTCGGCCTTGGCGAACATCGCCTTGTACTTGTAGTCGAGGCGGCTGAGCGCGTCGGTCATCGCGGCGAGCGCCACGAACCGGCGGCGCATCCGCCACCATTCGAAGAGCGTCAGCAGGACTACGCCGAAGATCACGAGGGCAAAAATCGCGAGGCTGATAGCGGTCGCGCGCCACCATGGCAGCAGCTTGACGCTAAGCTGCAGGTCCTGGTTGTCGCCGGTGAGTTCCTGCACCTGCGACTGCGCGGATTTGAGCTGCTCCTCGGACGAGTCGGCCTTCTGCTCCTCGGCCTGTTGCTGCGAGCTCAGCGTCTCGACCTGCGACTTGAGCGTATTGACCTCGGTGGTGAAAGGATGCGGGACCTTCAGCACCTCGTCGACCTGCAACTCTTCGTCAGTATGAATGCGGTTGGCGTGGGCGAGTTCATCGGGAGTGATGCCGAACATCTGCGCAATCGTGCCGACGGAATCGCCGGGACGGACAGTGTACGGAATGATATTGGCGGGATGGTCGGACTTGACGGTGGGCGCGGGCGACTCGTCGCCGTTGGTGTCCTCACCGCGAGCCTGGGCCGGGTCGGTATCGCCGGCGGGACTCTCGACGCGGGAGGGCGGCGCGGAGGGCGGAACGGTACTCTCGTTGAAATCAGCTTGGGCGAACAGCGGCGCGCATCCGGCGATGATAAAAATCGCCGCAAGGGTCAGTCTGGATAAAAATGACCTAAACCGCGCGCTCATGATGTAATGCCCCTGTGCCTTCTCGCCCAGCTTAGTATCTATCAGAAGCAGGCTAGCGTCTAGGATGTCGCAATCGGGTTAAAAGCGCGTGGGAGGATGCAGGGCGGCGTAGGCGGCTCCGACCACGCCGCCACGAGGGCCCAGCGCAGCGCGAACAATCCTGGAATCCCGCGCCATTGCGGTGAAAGCGCGATCCCGGACCTGCGCGGCCATGGTTTTGCGCATGAAGGTGAGGGCTCCGGCGACGCCGCCGCCAATCACCACCAGATCGGGATTAAAGGCGTTGATGAACGAAGCGATGGCGATTCCGAGGTAAAAACCGGCGGTCGCAAATGCCTCGAGTGCTAATTTGTCGCCGCGGCGGGCTTGTAGCGAGAGTCTTCGCACCGAGAAATTGCCTTCTGAATCGAGGATTTCGGGAGGCAACGGCGTTCCAATCGGCAGTCCGAGGCGGCGCTCGACCAGGCCGCGCAAGCCCGAGGCGGAAGCGTACGACTCGAGGCATCCATGCGAGCCGCAGTCGCATCGCGGACCTATCGGATCGACGGTGACGTGCCCCAACTCGCCGGCCATCCCGCTGCGGCCGTGAACCAGCTTGCCACCGACGATCAAGCCGCCGCCGACGCCGGTGCCGAGTGTGAGCAGGACGACGTCGCGACGTCCGCGGGCAGCACCGCGCCAGTACTCGCCGAGCGCCCAGGCGTTGGCGTCATTGTCGAGGACAACCTTGCGCCCGAGAATAGCTTCGAGCTTGCGGCGCAAGGGATACCCGCGCCATGCGGCGACGTGCGGCGCCTGCATCACGGTGCCGGTATGCACGTTGAGGGGACCCGGCACAGCGACACCGATAGCGCGGGGCGCGCCAAGTCCGCGGCGGCGCGCGGTGTCGAGGAGATGGGTGAGCTGGGCGGCGATATTTTCAGCGACGTCGGCGGCTCGGCGCGAGGCGAGCGACGGCCCATGCTCCATGAGGAGCACGTCGCCGGCGACGGAGACAGCGGCGCATCGGATATTGGTGCCACCCATATCCAGACCGGCGGCCCATGCCCGCGTCATTTTGAAGATTCGCCGGGGAATCTCATCAGTGCGAGATATTCGCGATTGCCGGCCGCGCCTTCAATGGGCGATTCGAGCGTGCCGACGACGTCGAGGCCGATCTTCTCGGCGAACTCGACGATGCCCGCGACCGCTTCGCGCCGGAGCTTCTCGTCCTTGACGATACCGCCCTTGCCGACCTTGCCCTTGCCGACTTCGAACTGCGGCTTGATCAAGGCGACTATCTCGGCGCGCGGGGCGACCAGCGCAAGGACGGCCGGGATGACAAGGCGCAGGGAGATGAAGCTGGTGTCGATGGTCACGAGCTCGGGCGCGTGGGGCAAGTCGCCGGGCGCGGCGAGGCGGATGTTCATGCGATCGAGGACGGTGACGCGCGGATCCTCGCGGAGTTTGAGTGCGAGCTGGCCGTAGCCGACGTCCATCGCGATGACGGCCTTGGCACCGCGGCGCAATAACACGTCGGTGAAGCCGCCGGTGGAAGCGCCCACGTCCATCGCGAGCTTGCCCTCGACGGAGAGGCCGAAGTGCTCGAGCGCGGCGATCAACTTGTAGGCACCGCGGGAGGCGAACTGCGGCGCACCGGCCATGAGCGCGATGTCGGTTTCGGAATCGACCTTGAGGTCGGCTTTGTAGGCCGGGCGCGAATTGACGCGCACGCGACCCGCCATGATGAGGCGCTGTGCAATCTCGCGGCTGTCGGCCAGGCCGCGCCGCGCCATCTCGGCGTCGAGCCTGAAGCGGGCCAGCGGGGCCGAGGAGCGCCGCGCCTTGGGCTTGGGCTTGGCGCCGGAACCATTGTTAGAAGGGTGTTTCGTCGTCGTCCTTTGCGCCGGCGGGATGGTCGTTTTGGTTGTCAGACGGTTGTTCAAAGGGCGCCGTGCGCAGTTCGCCGCCGGCGCTCCGCGTTAGCAGTTCTACCTTGCGCTCGACTTCGTCGAGTTTCCCATTGAGCGCCTTCACCAGCATCACGCCGCGTTCGAAGGCTGCGATCGATTCATCGAGAGTGAGATCGCCCGAATCGATCTGGCTTACGATCGCTTCGAGATCCTTGAGCTCGTCTTCGAATTTTTTGGGCTTGTTCGTCATAGCTAAAGCGAACGGCCGGTGGCGCGGGCGTGGAGCCGCCCTTTGGCCAGCCTGATGTCGAGATCGTCGTCGAACTTTACTGTCGCCGCGTCGAGCACGGCGCGCGAATTGGTGGTGTTGATGACGACGGCGTATCCGCGGTCGAGAACTTTCAGCGGCGACAACGCGTCGAGACGGCCGGCGCTCGCACCGAGCTGGCGGCGTCTGGCTTCCAGAGCCATCGCAGCGCTATGAACAAGATTATTGCTGAGCCGCGACGTTTGCAGCCGCAGATCCCGCAGCATCGCGCCGGGAGTGCGCAGACGCAGCAGCAATTCGCGGATGCTCCGTCGCGTGTCGGCGATTCGCGAGGTCGCTGCATCGAGGAGATCGGCTTCGAGGCTGGCGAGGCGTTCACGCGCCTCGGCCACGATAGCAGCCGGATGACGAATGCGCGCCGACAAATCGTCGACCGACTCGCGGCGCGACGACAGATCACGTTCCATCACGCTTGCGAGCGACGCGCCGAGCGATTCGACGCGCGTCTGCAACTCGGTGAGACTCGGCACGACCATCTGCGCCGCAGCGGTGGGAGTTGGTGCGCGCAGGTCGGCGACAAAATCGGCGATCGTGTAGTCGATTTCGTGGCCGACGGCGGAAATCACCGGGATGGCCGAGCGGAAGATTGCGCGGGCGACGAGCTCTTCGTTGAACGCCCACAGGTCTTCGAGCGAGCCGCCACCGCGTCCGACGATGAGCACCTCGGCGCGGCCGTCGCGATTGAGATCGGCGATCGCATCGGCGATCTCGAGCGCGGCGCCGTCGCCCTGCACGCGGGCGGGGCGGAAAATCACCTGGATGCCGGGGAATCGATCGAACAAAATTCGGAGCATGTCGCGGAGGCCGGCGCCGCCGCGGGCGGTCACGATGCCGATGCGGCGCGGCAGGAACGGAATCGCGCGTTTGCGCGCGCGATCGAACAGGCCCTCGGCTTCGAGGCGGCGCTTCAACTGATCGAAGGCGACCTGCAACGCGCCGATGCCGCGCGGTTCCATTTCTTCGGCATAAAGCTGCAGCGCGCCGCGCTGTTCGAAGACCTGGACGCGGCCGCGGACGATCACTTCCATGCCGTCGGCGACCTTGAAGCGCATCCGCTGGAACGCGGACTTGAACATGACGACGTTGATCGCGCTGCGGGAATCCTTGAGCGTGAAATAGAGATGATTCGACGGCGCGAGGCGCGCGTTGGAGACTTCGCCCACCACCCAGCTGTCGCCGAGGCTGGCGTCGAGCGCATCGCGTACCCTTCGCACGAGGTCCGATACGGTAATCAGGCCCGAGCGATGGCCGCGCAGCGAAAGATCGAGCTGCCCGTTCATTGGATTTTAGCTTATCAGAACAAGTTGCCGCGCACCTATACGGGCATCAGATGAGCTGATCGACGATTGCTTTGGCCAGGGGTTCGCGGTGGCGCATTCGGCCGAGCCAGGAATCGCCGAATAATTCCTGCGTCGCCGCGTCGTTGGTTTCCGGGGTGGGATCGCAGTCGCACAGAATTGCGCCGGCGAGTTTTAGTCCGCGATTTTTGCATCGATTGAGCGCTAACGTGGCGGCGTCTACGCAGCCCGGCCGATTGCCTGCGACGATGATCACTTCGAGCTCGAGCATCGAGGCGAGGCCGGCGAAATCGATCGTGTTGGCGCTTTCGACGAGTACCACATCGCTTTGTGCTGCGATTTCGTTGAAGCATCGTGCGATGCGAGCCGGGTCAGGTGCGAGTGTCGAGCTGTCGGGATAAGGGCAGATCAAATCCATCGGCATGACGGAGCCGACCGCGAGTGCCAGCGCTTGTGCGTCCTGTGATTCGAGCGTGTCGACGGGTTTCATCACGCCGACACGCATCCCGCGGGCGCGCATCGCGAAGCCCAGCGCGCATCCTATCGTCGTCTTGCCGACGCGCGGTCCGGTGCCGGTGATAAGGAGTCGTTTACGTAGTCCCAACTGGCTGATCATCCCGAAAATTGAGGCTACCATCAAAACCGGTGCTTGCGATCCAGAATCGGTGGAGGAATCAATGAGTCAGAACATCGCTCCCCTCGTCGAGAAATGGGAACGGCTGCGGATTCGCCATGTGCATCGGCACAAGCCTGTCATCAATATCAACCAGGCCGACGCCGACAAGCTGACTACCGGCCAGCGAGTCGCCGACCAGCTTGCGGCGGTGATGGGTAGTTGGGCGTTCATCATCGTGCAGTCGATCATGCTGGCCATCTGGATCGTCGTGAACGTCGCCGCGTACATGCATCATTGGGATCCCTACCCGTTCATCCTGCTCAACCTTGCGCTGAGTTTTCAGGCCGCGTACGCCGCGCCGATCATCATGATGTCGCAGAATCGGCAGGCCGCGAAGGACCGGCTGATGGCGGAGCAGGATTACGACGTCAACCTAAAGGCGGAGGATGAGCTGAAATCGATCATGTCGCATCTCGAGCAACAGGACGAAGTGATGCTCGACATCCTGCGCCGGATGGAAGGACAGCATCAGGTGATTATGGGCAAGCTCAGTCTTGGGGTGCCCGAGGGCAGCGCGACGCCTGCCTGAAAAAAAAGCGCCGGACATCGTGAGGATGCCCGGCGCGTTGCGATCGTAGGTGGTCGTTACTTCAGTTTGGATTCGAGTTGTCGCCGCTATCGCTCGCGTCTCCCGATATTTCCGGTGACGGCTCGCCTTTGGCCAGCTGCATCTTGTAGGTGTTCCAATGCTTCAGGATGTCGATGGCCTTATCGAGCTGCACATCCTTTTCCTCTTTGGCTTTGGCGCCCTTCGCGCCGGGACCCTTGTCGGGCTCGGCGGCCGGAGCGGCGGCAGGAACCGAGCTCTGGCCGGGCGCGGCGGCAGGATTCTTCTCGTCCTTCTTCTGCCCGTTCTGGAAGTGATGCGGCAGATCGGCCTCGTGGATTTCCGGGTTCTCGTCCAGCTGCGCGCCACTCTGCGTCAGCGATGCGAGCGTTTCTTTCGGCAGCTCGACGTCAACGTCCGGGGTGATACCAACGGCCTGGATCGAGCGGCCGGTCGGCGTGTAGTAGCGCGCCGTGGTCAGGCGCAGCGCGGAATGATCGTCGAGCGGCAGGATGGTCTGCACCGAGCCTTTGCCGAAGGTCTGCGTGCCGATAATCACCGCGCGGCGCTGATCCTGCAACGCACCCGCGACAATTTCACTCGCGCTCGCGCTGCCGCCGTTGACCAGCACGACCATCGGGTAGTCGTCGAAATCTTTTTTCTTGTGCGAGAAATATTTCTGCTGCTGGTTCTCCTCGCGCCCCTGCGTGTAGACGATCAGGCCGCCGTCGAGGAAGTCGTCGGAGACCTTGACCGCCTGGTTGAGCAGTCCGCCGGGATTGTCGCGGAGGTCGAAGACCAGACCTTTAATCTTGCCGTGATCCTTCGACTGGAATTCGTCGATCGCCTTCTCGACGCCGTCACCGGTGTTCTCCTGGAAGGTGGTGACGCGGATGTAGCCGTAGCCTTCGGGCAGTTCTTTGGATTTGACCGACTGAATCTTGATGACGTCACGCGCGAGCGTCACGGTGAACAGCTCGGGCACGTTCTCGCGATGAATAGTGAGCCGAATTTTGCTGCCCTTGGGCCCGCGCATGCGCTTGACGGCCTCGGTCAGCGACATGTCCTTGGTGAAGTCGTCGTCAATCTTGATGATCTGGTCGCCGGCCTTGAGCCCGGCGCGATACGCCGGCGTGTCTTCGATAGGCGCCACCACGGTGAGCGCGCCATTCTTGATGGTGATCTCGATTCCGAGCCCGCCGAAGCTGCCGCGTGTCTCGACTTCGAGGTCGCGGTAGAGGTCGGGCGTCAGGTACGCGCTATGCGGGTCGAGCGACGCGAGCATCCCGCTGATCGCACCGTCGATAAGCTGCTTGGTAGTGACCGGTTCGACGTAGTTTTTCTGGACGATTGCGAGCACGCTCGCGAAGGTGTCGAGCTCCTGGTAGGTGTCGTTTGAGAGGGCCTGCGCGCGACGCACGGCGAACTCCTGCAACACAAGGAAACAGGTGACCAAGCATACTGCCAACGTTATGGACCAACGATGTCTTTTAATCATGGAGTATATTTACTGTCGGATCTCGCGATTATGAGATGTTTATTTAAGCAGATGCGCCACCGTGATGCATACGGCTGCGCCATCGGCGCCGTTACTTTGACTTTTCCCTTCTTATCCTTGTTTTGAGTCGAGCAATTGCTGCAAAGCGTCCCGGACGTCGGGCCGCGACCAGTCGAACGCACCCATATGATGTGCGACTATCTGCCCCTTGCGATCGATGATGAAAGTTTCGGGCACGCCGCTGATCGTGTAACTGTCCATGATCTTGTTCTCAGGATCGAGGAGTACCGTGAACTGATAGCCGTTCTTCGCTACGTATGGCGCAACCACTGCGCGGCCGCGCGTATCCTGACTAACAGCGAGCATCACGAAGTCCTTATTGCTTTTGAAGTCGTCGTATAGCGTTTGCATCGACGGCATTTCCTCGCGGCATGGCTCGCACCAGGTCGCCCACACGTTCAAAAATACAACCTTGCCGCGCAGCGAATTGAGCGAGATGGTGGTGCCGTCGAGCTTTTCGAGCTGGAAGTCGGCCGCCTGGCCGCCGGCCGCCACTGGAGCCTCGGACGGCGCGCTGACTGCGGCTGAATTGTTGTCGAGTGCAATGCGCGCCCCGCGATGCTCGCTAATCACGACAATCGCGAGCCCGACCGCCACGACGAAGGCGGCACCAAGGTAGAGGATTCTGTCTTTGATTTGCATCGAGGTCAGGCCCGCGCCGCTCGCATCGTGTGTGTGTCTTTGGCAGCAGACCCGAGCTCTCTTGCGGCACGCGCCTGGCCGTTGGTGAGAAGCAACGCAACGCCGCCGAGGAGCATCATCGCGAATGCAATCAGTTGCGCCTCACTGAAGACATAGAAGACTCGCGGATTGATTCGCCAGAACTCGACGAGAAAACGCGCGCCGCCGGCCAGCAGCAGATACCAATAGATCATCCGCCCCGGCGGATAAGACGTCTTGCGCATCGACCACAGAATAGTAAACACGCCGAGATAGAGAATAGTTTCGTAAACGGGCGCCGGATGTACTCGCACGCCGGGGAAATAGCCCGACACGAGCTGGTAGTGATCGTCGAGTTTCAGCACCGTTTCGGCGTTCCAGCCGACTATTGCGCGCGGATACGCCATCGCCCACGGCATGGTGGAAGGCAGACCCCAGTCGCCGTCGCCGGCGAGCTGGCATCCCATTCGTCCGATTCCCTGTCCGATTGCGAGCGCGCAGGCGCACATATCCATGGTCAGGCCGAAGCCGATTCGATACCAGCGCGACACCAGGTAAGCGCCGAGGATTCCGCCGATCATGCCGCCGTAGAAGACGAAGCCGGAGCCCGAAAAGATCATCGTTTTGGGATCGGCCAGGTACGTCGGCAGGTCGTCGAGAATTGCGTACAGCCGCGATCCGATGAGACCCATCACGGCCGCCGCAATTACGATCGACGACGAATAGTCGGGATCGAAGCCGCGCCGGACGCATTCGAGGCGGATAACGTAGTCGGCGGCGAGGAATCCAAGCGCCATCATCAGCCCGAAGCTGTAAACAGTCAGCGGGCCCAGGTGGAACAAGACAGGAATCATGATTGCTTAAAATTATAGTACGCGCGGGCGCGCATAGACCACCGGCTTTCGCCGGCCGGCTGGCGCGGGCGCGAGCGTATCTACTATATGACGCAATCATGCGGGCAGTTGTTCAACGCGTCAGCCGCGCCGAGGTGCGAATCGGCGGGCGGGTCGTGGGGAAAATAGCGCGCGGCCTGGTCGTTCTGCTGGGAGTTGCGGGCGGCGACACGGAGGCTGATGCGGCGTTGCTGGCGGATAAAATCATCGGGATGCGCATCTTTGCCGACGGCGCCGGCAAGATGAACCTGTCTCTGGCGCAAGTCGAAGGCGCGCTGCTGGTCGTGTCGCAATTCACGCTCATCGCCGACACCAACTCGGGCCGCCGCCCGTCGCTCATCAAGGCCGCCGCACCCGACGAAGCGCGCCGGCTGTACGAACACTTTGCCTCGCTCGCCCGCACCCGCGATGTTAAAGTCGAGACGGGCGAGTTCGGCGCCACGATGGAGGTCGAACTGGTCAATGACGGACCGGTAACGATCATCCTCGACAGCCGTGAGAACGTGAAAGACAGACTCTGATGCCGCGAGCAGGTTTCTATACCGTCGAGTCGGGAAAGATTTCGTTTCGGCGCGACGGCAACTGGTACAGCGACGATGAGCGCATCGACAACCCGCGCATCGCGCTGCTGTTCAGCCAGAGCATCAAGCGCAATGCCGACGGCAGCTACTACCTGCAGGTCGCTGAAGAGCGCGCGTCGATCACGGTCGAGGATACGCCGTACGTGGTCAAGGCGCTCGAGGACGACGAGCTCGGCGGCTTCACGCTGGTGCTTAACGACGACACGCGCGAGCCGCTCGATCCCGCCGCGCTGGAAATCGGCGCGCGCAACGTGCTGTATGCGCGCGTCAAGCACGGCACGGAGCGCGCGCGCTTCCTCCGTTCGTCGTACTATCATCTGAGCGAGTGCTTCGAGTCCGACGATGAGGGCCGGTACTACGTGAACCTCAAAGGCCGTCGACATCCGATCGGCGGCGCACAAGTTGACGTTAGTTGACACGATGGACCTGGCCGAGCCGAATCTGCACATCGTTCTGGTACGTCCCGAGATTCCGCAGAACACCGGATCGATCGCGCGGCTGGCGGCCGCAATCAAGGCGCGGCTGCATCTGGTCGGTCCACTGGGCTTCTCGCTGGAAGATCGCTACCTCAAGCGCGCCGGCCTCGACTACTGGCCGCTGGTGGATTTGCGCGTTTACCCGGGATGGGATCAGTTCGTCGCGGAACACCGCGAATCGGCGACAGCGAAGTTTTTCTCGACGCATGCGGGCGCGAGCTACCTCGATGCGCGTTACGTGCGCGGCGATTTTCTTTTCTTCGGATGCGAGACGGCGGGACTCGGCCGTGAGTTCGTTGCGGAGAGAATCGATCGCGCCTATCGGATTCCAATCTTCGAGCCGGGCGTGCGCAGCCTGAATCTTTCGAACGCGGTGTCGATAGTCGTGTATGAAGCGCTGCGCCAGACCGGCGCGCTCAAGACTTCTTGACGCTGCAACTGCCGCAGCCGGTGCTGCAGCCGCCCTTCTCGCCGTCTACTGGCGGAGCGCCAAAGTAATATCCCGCCTGCTCGAGCTCGCCGGGCGAGACCCACTTGAGGGGGTCGGCGATGGCGGTGTCGCAATGCATGCACACGCGGCTTTCGGCGCCGGCGTCGTCGAGCGCGACGTACGTCAGCACCGCTTTGCCGCATGGCGCGCAATCCGCCATCGGAAATGACGCGTCTCTAAGTGAGAGCTGAGGCGTGGGCATCGAAGTTCACACTACACCAATGTGTTGAGGTGTGAAAATCGACGCCCGGGCGAGTTCAACCGCGATGCTGCGCTTCGCCGTGAGCCTCATGCGCAACGGCATGCCCATCCGCACGGCCGAAGTCGGTGTGGCCGACGCCGGCATGCGCGAAGTCAGCGTGCCCGAAATCAGCATGGCCGAAGTCCGGATGCCCCACGGCATACGGGCCATGCGCCCAACCGTAATGATCGTAGCCGGCGACGTACGCCGGACCGTACGAAGGCGCCGCGGAGTACGCGGGGTATCCACCGCCGTATCCGCCGCCCCAACCGCCGCCGGGGCCGTAGAAGCAGCCCTGCAGGGGAATCATGAAAGCTCCGAGCGACAGAGCTGCCAAAGTCATTACTATTTTGCGCTTTATGCGTTTCATAGCTCTGTACCTCCTATCGATTAGACGCTGCGACGACAGGGAGGATACATAGGTGAAGA
>Ga0302326_10021571_pt1 | contig 13204 bp, 13 predicted proteins | sample Palsa_T0_3_FD_202264 | JGI IMG/M metagenome (GOLD analysis project Ga0302326, IMG submission 202264) | Peat permafrost microbial communities from Stordalen Mire near Abisko, Sweden - Palsa_T0_3 | ecosystem: Environmental > Terrestrial > Soil > Palsa > Peat permafrost | place: Sweden: Abisko... | reverse complement strand
TATCGGCTCTTGCTCCAACAAATGCCGCCTCAGAATGGCGACTTTCTCTTCCGCTGTGTAATGCTTTCTGGTCTTTTTCACGCGTTCTCTCCGTTATCTTTAACGGTAGAACGCTCCCTCTCCATTTCCAACTGAGGCGGAATAGTTCTCACAGTTCCAGGTTGAATTGCAAACACCGAAACACCGTGTTGCCGCAACTCATCGGCAAGAACTTCCGTCAACCGGATTAGTGCGGCCTTGCCGGTCACATAGGCCGACATGTAAGGAATGCTCTGTATTCCGGCTCCGCTGGCAACGTTGATGATGCGGCCTCTTTGTCTATCAATCATCCCTTTGATGACCGCCTTGCAACAAAGCATTGGGCCTTTGAGATTTACTTCTATATTTCTCCACCATTCAACGGAATCGGTCTCCCAGGTCGGCCCGAACGGTGCTCCAACGCCAGCGCTGTTAATCAGCAGATCGACTGGCCCGAGTCTCTCTTCGGTCACTGAAACCATTTTGCGAACCGCCGCTTCGTCCGTAACATCCGTTGGAATTGCAACAGCTTCAATTCCCTCCGCATGCAACAAGGCGAGGGTAACGCTCAATTCCGTTACGCTGCGAGAAGCAACCCCGACTCGCATTCCTTTTTTGGCAAGAGCAACTGCGAAATCTCGTCCAAGTCCTCTGCCGCCGCCGGTGACGAGCGCTACCTGATCCATTTGATTAAAAATATCGCGACAGGGCGATTGTGGTCCAGAATTGAGCCGGTGACTTCCAAGGATGCTGCTTTGCCCCATGACCAGCAACCAAAGCAGCTACCCAATTCCTAACAGCCCCGGAAAGACACCGTTTGCGAAAAGGAGCGGACCGGAAATTGGTGGAACGTAAATCGCCCCAATTGGGGTCCCATTGTGAATCCAGAATTGACACTCTTGCCGAACCACACTTTGGTCGAGGCGTTGAGGCGAATTGGCGACACACTGGAAGCTTACTCTGGCGGGCAAGAACCCGGTGTGGATGCAGCTTTCGCTTGCAGACGGAAATCGCGGGAGCGAAAGCGCTTAAACCGCTCGCCGGGACGCGCGATTTCAAATGTCAGGTCGGCGCGAGCTGGAGAAGAGTGGACGAACTGCAATTGGAGACGGTGAGCACCAGCACAAAGCTTCAGAGTCGCATGTCTTTCGATACCGGAGTCAGCGTCGGGCCGCTGATCGTCGTCGTCGATCAATTGACCGTCTACCCACAGTGTGGCCCCATCTTTCGCTTGGAGAGCGAATCGATATAAGCCCGGTGCCGCTATCCAGAAGCTTCCTGCGAAACCGAGCGCAAAGGGCTCACCGGTTCCGTGGCGTCCGAGAAAGTGCTGGTAAATATCCTTTGGCGGGATTTCAACCGCTTCCGGCAGGAACGATCCGCGAGGTACACTTCCATTGAAAAACATGGGGCCGCCGGTCTTACGCGGAATATGGTAGAACGTCCCTATTAGAGACGCTCCGGCATCGCCGGTAGCTGAGAAATCGTTGGATGAAAATGTCACCGGAAAATCTCCGGGAGGAACTTCAGGGTGCATCGGAGGACTCGCACTACTGGCCATCGCGCCGCTACCTTGCTGAGGGCCATCGCGCCAGTCCTCAGGATTTCGAGGAGGCTTGAACTCGTTCGTGCTGAAGACGTGGAACTCCTCTCCTGGCTTGGCCACGAGGAGCATGAGCCCCAGCATGTCGGGTGGACCTTGGAAATATGAAACACGCATGCGATGAATGCCTCGCGTCAGGCGCAGGCTTCCAAAACGTGTCACTGCGGGGTGTATTCCGTCGTTATCGATCATCAACTGATCGTCTATCCAAAGCCGCGAACCGTCATCCGACGTCAAGGAGAAGTAAAAGAGAGCCGCATCGCCTATCCAGAAGTTCCCTCGATAGTCGATGGCGAACCAGTCAAATCGGTTTGTTACGCCAGGGAAACCGCTGAGCCAGTGCTGCGGATGTACGTCCAGAGATGAGGTGTAGATCGAACCAATAGCTTTGAGGGACGCGAAGTCGGGCAGCTTCTCGGTTCCTTCGCGCAGCAGAAACACCCGCCCGTGGAGTCCGGCGGGATCTACCACGGTAATTCCGAACGTAGGCGTAGAATTCTGAGGATTTACCGCTGCGGTCAGCGCCGCCATAAGAGTGGAGACGAAGAGACAAAACCACACGGCCCGATTTGAAAACGCTCTTAACAACTTCGGATCAAGCTTTACTCTAAAATCGCACATCCCTGTAATTGGCCATCGATTAGCGCTCGCGAGCAAATTTGTACGCACTTCCGACAAGCCAATGCTAAAGTCGCTGGTTGACTGTTACTTTTTTCGGGAGGCCGTGGTTGTGCCAAAATTCTAAGCGTGCCAAACCCCGCGCTCTTCGCTATTCCGCTAGCCGTCATTCTGGGTGGGCTTTCGCTTCTTCACGCCTATTGGGCGCTTGGTGGGCGATCGGGAAGCGCTTACGTTGTGCCAGTCGTCAACGGCCAGCGCAGTTTTAATCCAACTCCACTTGCCACATGGGTCGTCTGTGGACTCCTGGCAATCGCCGTGGTCCTCGTCGCGGGAAAGGCTGGCTGGATCAGGACGGCACCCCTATCAACAATCTTCGACGCCGGTGTCTGGGGACTCGCTTTGGTCTTCGTGCTACGGGCGCTCGGCGACCTGCGGACGTTCGGTTTGTTCAAGAACATTACCGGCACGCCTTTTTCCCGGTGGGACACATGGCTCTATTCGCCGCTTTGCCTGCTGATTGCGCTGTTGGCCGCCGGGTTGGCCCTGTTGCCGCAGCGGCGGTAAAGGCAATACGGGCGGCCAACATTTCGAGCCGTGCGTAAGGATAATACGAAAGGAAAACTATGACTTCAATTTCGACACTTCTTACACTGGTGGCAATCGGGACAACCGGTGCATTCGCACAAATGAACCAGCCAATGATCGGTGAAAACACCACGAAGGTTTCCGACCATGTTTGGGCGATCATGGGATTCCCTAACATTGCGATTGTGGTCGGCAGCCACGCAACGCTTGTCGTTGATACGGGCCTGGGTCCGAAAAATGGAGCCACCATCGCACGTGTAGTGGCAAAACTAGCGCCCAACAATACGAAACTCTTCCTTACTACCACGCACTTCCATCCTGAGCACGCAGCCGGTGAGCCTGGTTTTCCTCCCGGCACCATCCTGATCCGCGATGCCGTGCCGGCAGCGGGAAATGGAGGCGCACGGGCAGGAGATGATCGATAGATTTGGCACGTTTTCGGCGCAGAATAAAGAGCTACTAGCGGGTGTTGTGTTGCGGCCACCCGACGTAACTTTCGACCAGGAAGCGACGATTGACCTTGGCGGCGTTAAAGCCCGTTTGCTCTGGTTCGGCGGAGCCCACACCAAAGGCGATGAGCTAGCCTTATTGAGCCCGACCGCACCTTGATTTCTGGCGATGTGGTGCAGAACAAGACTATGCCGGGGATTTTCGGCGATGGCGGTACACCGGCGACTTGGCTGGCGGTGTTGGACAAAGTCGCCGCTCTCAATGCCGAACATGTCCTACCCGACCATAGCGCTCCGGGTGATGGTTCGCTAGTGGGGGCGGAACGCGCACTCATCTCCGAAATCCGCACAAGGGCGCTTGCGTTTAAGAGTCAGGGAGTATCGGCGGAAGACGCCGGGAAACAGATCAGCGCCGAACTCAAGACGGAACATCCCGATTGGCCGAACACCAACTCCGCCGGATTTGTGAAGAGTGTCTACGCCGAATCGCAATGATCCCGTTCTGACATTGCAACGGGTCGGGTTCGTACCGTCGTCAAAACCAAGGTCATGGAAACAACGCAACTGAGGGATTACCTATTGTTGGCATCAGGTGATTTCTGCGCAGGTCTAAACTTGATGCCTATGAAGTGCTTCGGAACGCCATTTTCAGCGGGGGCCTTTTCCAGAAACGCCTTTGCAGAAGCGTTGTGTTTGAGGTAGGTATCCAGAAAGTTCAAAGTATAAAGCGCAACCCAGGCGTAACTCGCGTTGGCGTCCTCCCGTCCGTAGTCGGCCACCTGATTCTCCGCAAAGCGTTGCGCAGTCTCCTTGCGTTGGAACATGGAACTGAACTCCGGGTGCGCCATACCCAGCATATTCACCTTGAGGAGTTCACCATGTATCCAGGCGTTGAGGACACTTGGACCATCTTTGTCTGCGGTAGGAGCGTGGTCATTTTCCAGATCTTCAACACTCACATTTCGGGTAAAGCAAAGAAGCGGTATGGTCATTTGCTCTGGATGAACGTCCCCGGCTCTTTTCACCAGGCCAGGGTAATAGCGCATGCTGCCGTCCATCTCCACAAGGGCATCGATGCGAGGGTCTCGTGCTGAGGCAAACAGGCTTGACACTCCTCCCCAACTCCAACTCACCACGGCAACTTTGGATAAGTCCGTGTCTGGAAGAGACCCGGCATACGTGATGAGAAAAGAGATGTCGCGAGCCTGTGCATTGATTCCGTCCAGATCATCCGTCATATCGCGCGTTGCCACCCCAATGGACGGGCTTGCAATAACGACGTAGCCATGACTAGCAAGATACTCGCACAGGTCGGCGTTCTCCCACGAAACGGAAGAATCGCTCGGAGCATAGATAAGAATGGGATATTGCCCTTCTGCTGGCTTCGCCTCCCGCACCGCCCACAGCGGGACATCGAAGGACCTCTTCAGCAGCGAACGCCATCGATTTTCTTTCTCACCTGGCGCGTTGAAATGGACCTCTGTGTCTGCCAGTTGGGTATAGTCCCCAACCGTCATTGGTTTGCCGGTGCCCCCCATGGATGGGTACCAAATAAGCGTTTGCAGGGGACGGGCGTTCTCGCCCATAGAGGACTTTGGCGGGTCCTTGGGGGAAGCTGGATATATGCGTGAGTGATCGTACTGATCGACCACCTTCAACCCTACCGGATACGGTCCGGGCTTTTGCAGGAAGTGGAAGGAGGACGTTTTTGAAACCGCGAGTACTGAACCAGAGCCAACAGATAATACAAGAACGGCGGTGACGATTCGTGTGTTCAACCTGGCGTTTCTCCGATCTGACATACGGTTCCCGAAACAAAGAAGTTCTGAAACGTCATCGACGAGCAAAGACGGCGTTCGTAGTGATGGAATAGTCTACGATCTCCTGTACCATTAGACTTTTTGCCGACAGTACGCACGACGCAATTAAAACTTCCCGCTTCGCGCCCCGAGATCCCAGAAATGAGAGCGCAGTCCGGTTTGGTAGAAGATATCGTGCGCTTCCTCTATGCTCCATTTGCGCCATTCGGGATCTGAATGGAAGGCGTACCAAGAGTTGGCAAGTCGAGCGACTTGATGAAGAGGAACCACCTCACCGCGTGGGAGCCGATGGCGTTTGCACCAATCGTCAATCGCTTTCTCAGAATGGAAGGGTAGGACCATCGAACAGTGTTGATGGACGTTGTCCCAGGCTCTTGCAGGCGGAATTGCAAAGTGGACAAGGACATCCTCAAAGCCGGTGGGTTCTCCATCTATTGCTGAAATCACCAGTGGTTCGCTTTCGGCACCATAGCGGGTGTGGATGCGAACGTCTCCTCCAACCAGGGTCGCTACTCCCAAAGCGCACCACACGCATGGAGCCCACCAACTCGCCCGTTGCGCCTCAATCCAGTGGATAGTCGGCGTCAATGAGAACGGATGGATTATCCATGGTTCACAGGCATGTGGATGCAGTACGACGCCGTGAATGTCCGCCAGTGAGCGGGGAAGCTGCTCCACTTGCTCTACAGGAAGACTCAGTTGGTTCGCCAGATCGGAGTTGGTCAGGCACGCGCCGGTGTCGATCAAACCGCGAATCAACCGATAATGCAATTGAGAAAACGAACGTTCGTCAACCATTTTCCTCCATTGTGCTGGTTTGTTGGAGGAAATCGGTCACAGCCGCTAGCTTGGGTCTGCGCAGCGACCGCGATGGATTCGCTATTCGGATCTGGTTTGCTCACCCTGCCGGTTCTCATACCGACGATCCGCGTTGCCGCCGCTCACAATCCCAACGGCCTACACGATCCCCTTTCAACTTCCACTGCTGGCCGTCGCAACTAACAGTAACCACCGTCTGCGGGTCCCACCACGACATCTTCGCCCACGTTTCACAGCCCTGCCGCGCCCCGTCATAAAGGGATGTTGCCGACAGCGTGAGCGAGCGCGTTTGGCCAGTTGGAGTTTTCACTTCGACGTTGCAAAAGCGCACTTGGGCAAAATAGCATATTCGTCTGTTGTTCGCCTACGGTTGAGCACCCGCATGGCCAAAGTACTGGGGCAGACATCATCACACTCAATATTTCTCATCAAAACATTGAGCAAAACATAAGAAAGAATTTGATCGCAAATCAGATGCTCTACCAACTGAGCTATGCCAGCGTGGGAAAGGAACTCTTCTTTAGATTGTAGCGAACGATCAAGGGCCGCAAGTTCAAATAATTCGAAGATTTTCCGCGGCATGGCCAATGGCGCGAGCCAGGCTAGTTTGCGCACGGCACAAGCCGCCATCCGGATGTGCCCTCGCGTACCAATTTGCGGAGAACCTCTGGAGTGCACCCCGCGTTCGATAAGAAGCACAATGCAGTTTGCTTATGTGCCAGGATGAACACGAATGGAGGATACGGAAACTTTTCGGTTTTCGGTCTTCCCGGGACCTCAAATCTGTTCACGTTGAATAGCCAAAACGATAACGATCCGTTCGTGAATGTCAACAAAAGCGGGGCGGCAAACCTCCTGCTGGGCGCTAATGAACTGGCTGAGGTATCGGTTACAGCCAACGGCTACTCAGCGCAATATGGACAATTGGCTGGCGCTAACGTCAATTACGTCACCAAGTCCGGCACAAACGCCCTGCACGGCAATGCCAAGTATTACTGGGACGGCCGCATCCTGAATGCCAACGATTTCTTCAACAATGCCAACGGAGTTCCCCGGCAATTCGTGAACGCGAACCAGTGGGCGGCGTCTATGGGCGGTCCGATCAAAAAGGATAAGACGTTCTTCTTCGTCAACAACGAAGGACTTCGAGTCGTGCTTCCAACAGCCACGTCACCCGTCCGCCTTCCCAGTTTGCCATTTCAAAGCGCGACATTGATGAATCTCGCCAGCACAGGCATGGGTGCCGAGATTCCCTTCTACCGGCAGCTCTTCAAGGCATTCAACTCCGCGACCAGTGCTAGCCGGGCGTCAGCGATACCTATGGGGCCAGGGGATTTGGCAGGCCCTGGCTGCGGCGATCTGAGCATCTTGGCCCCTGGAGTTCCCTGCGTAGTCGGGTATTTAGCTTCCCCCAACGCCTTTGCGCATGAATGGCAACTTGCCATGCGCATTGACCAAACGATTGGCGGAAACGACAGACTTTACGGCCGCTTTCAGACCGACCGCGGAGTGGCCCCCACCTACACTGACCCGATCAATCCCATCTTCAGCGCCATCTCAAGCCAGCCGGAAGATCAAGGGCAACTCGCCTGGACTCATACCTTCGGACCGCGCGCGGCAAATCAGCTTATCGGCTCGGGGCTTTATTCCAACGTACCGTTTGGGCCGGCCAATCCCGCTGCCGCCAACGCATTGCTTCCGTATTATTTCGGCATGAACGACGGCTCGCTTTCGAGCTTAAACGCTACCGAGACATTTACTCCGCAAGGCCGCGAGTTCATACAGTTTCAAATCGTCGACGACCTTTCGTATACGGCCGGCAAACACACTCTGAAAGCGGGGCTGAACTACCACCGCGTTCTGGTAAACGATTATGATTTCGGAATGAATACGGGGGGCGAACTTGTATTCGGTTCGATTGACGACCTCTACAATGGTGTCCCTGGCTCCTACGGTTATTTCTCCCAGAATTTCCCAGCCAAGCTCGCGCAGAATATTCGAATGTATCAGCCAGGTCTCTACGGGGAGGACGACGTGCGGATCGATCCAAGGCTGCTGCTGACGCTGTCTTTGCGCGCCGACCACAGTTCCAATCCCACCTGCCCCGCTGGTTGCTTCGCCTCCTCAGTGGCTCCGTTCACTGACCTGAATCATAGCCCGGCCATCCCATACAATGCGGTGATTCAGCGCGGCCGCCGCCAAGCATATCCCGCCTATGACAACATTTTGTGGCAACCGCGGATTGGTTTCGCTTATTCGCCCTTTTCCAGCGGACGAACGGCCATTCGCGGTGGTATCGGCCTATTCGGCGACTCGTTTCCCGTAGGTGTGGTGGATGGTTTTGCCGAAAACATCCCTCAGTACAACAGCATCGCATTGCTGGGTGCGGCGGGGCACAGCATGAACCCCGTGGCGTCAGGGCTTGCCGGCGGCGTTTTCAACATCGCCAGCTCAGCGAACCGAGCCCTGAACTCGGCATTCGGCTCCGGTGGAACTCTTGCTTCCATCTCGGAGGCGAATCCACTGTTCAGCCCTCCCAGCCTGACTACAGCGGACGCCAAAGTCCGCCAACCCCGCTATTACGAATGGAATCTCGAAATGCAGTGGCAACTTCCCTGGACCTCTACGCTGAGCCTGAACTACGTGGGTAACCGCGGAGCTCATGAGATGATCGCCAATAGTGGCCTGAACGGTTTTTGTAGCGCTTGTGCCCCGGGATTCACGGCATTTCCCTCCGCTCCCCCCGACACGCGCTTTTTTCAGGCGACTCAGTACCAAAGTTCGGGAGTCTCGCGCTACGACGGCCTCCTCATTTCCACTCGAAAGACAGTGAGTGCGCATCTCCAGTTCATTCTGAACTACGCATACAGTCACTCGATCGACGACGTGTCCAATGGCGGCTTTGCCGGTTTTAGCAGCACGGGCATACTCTCTCCCATCGACCCATTCAACATCCGCGCCTACAATTGGGGAAATTCCGATTATGATGTCAGGCACTACCTCAGCGCGAGTTACATCGTGGACGACGCGATTCGCGGCACCGGCTTCCACAAAGGAAGCGATCTACTCTTCGGTGGTTGGACGCCCTCTGGCACCATCTTCCACCGCAACGGATTCCCGTTCTCGGTAACGGACAGTGCGACCAATCTGATTGGCGATGGAGGAACTGCTTTGGCGTACTCCACTACCTCTGGGCGACCGTCCTGCGGCGCAGCCGCAGTCTATACGAATAGCACCCCCTGCCTCACGCTGAGCGAATTCAGCCCGGTGGTCGACCCCGCGACCGGCCTGATGCTGGGCCTGGGAAACCAAAGCCGCAACCAATATCGCGGTCCCGGCTATTTCAATACGGATTTGAGCGTAATGAAGGCATTCCGAATCAATGAAAGGATGAAATTGTCGGTCGGAGCGCAGTTCTTCAATCTCTTCAATCATCCGAACTTTTCACCGCCGGTGAGCAACCGGGAGAGCCCCTTCTTTGGGCAGATTACGAGCACCGTGAACGTACCGACCTCCATTCTGGGATCGCTGCTGGGAGGCGATGCCTCTCCCCGGCTCATTCAGCTCCACGGCGAGCTTCGCTTTTAGCTACTTAGTTCCCGCCGCGCGAGGCCACGCGGCCTCCTGGCCGCGCTCTTGGCCCTTCGGCCCACCAATGACAATGAGAACCCTGTTACAACGCACACGCCGAGCCGGAAGCGTAAAGCGCCCAAAAAACCGCACGCACGAACTCGCGGCCAACGATTCATCGGCGCTCAAACCCTCAATCTGAATTCCTCCAGATCAGGAGCCCTGAAGGCTCCGATATCAGCCCGTGCTCCCGAGCCAAGCGGCCTGAAACGCGGGTTGCGACATGATTGCGGCGACGGCGCCGGCATTGGTGATCAGATCAATCACCATGCTGCCTTTGCTGCCGCTCAGCTTATCCTGCCAAGCCACTTTGGTCTTGGTTCCCGTTACCGGATCTTTCAATTTTGCGCCGCCAAACTTCAAGCCTCCCGTCCCGGAGAACGTATTCGAACCACCGAAGATGGAATGTCCCCCTCCGAACTGATCGTCGTGCTTGGCCTGCTTGCGGTCGGGCGGCGCCGATCCTTCGCAGCCGATGAGCAAGCCTCCGTATTTGTTGGCTGTGGGCGGCAGATAGTACAGATACAGGTGGCCCGATGCGCCGTTGGGGGCAACCGCTTTGCCCGAGTACGGGTTGGCGTTTCCTGCGCCTCCCAGAGAGATCTCGATGCCGTAATGAGCGCCGCCGCTGCTGGTTTTGAAGGCGGCCAATTTCCCGCCCACTTCCTTCATATGGAGATAGCGGCCGTTGGGCAACTGTTCATTGGGGTCGGTGTCGCGGTTGATGCCGTGGGTGGCTGCTGCCCTGGCCCTCGGAGTCTTGTAGTCCCAGAGCCAGGTCCAGAAATTAGCGTTGGTCATGCCGGGCATATTGGGCTCGGTGGGTAACTGCACCAACACGCGGCCGCCATGGGAGAGTGCCATAGCAATCGGCCAGTTCAGCGAGCGCCACGTTTTCCAGCCGCCGTCTTGCCCCTTCACGGCCATGCTCCCGTAATAGAGCAAGTGAAAACAATTGCGAATCAAACCATGCGCGCCCACTGCTCCCGGCGAGGCCAGCGCGCCGTACCACATGGCCACATCAATTTCCAATTGGTTCTGGCCATAGGAATCGGCCTGCGACCAATTCCAGGCACCCTGCTTCATCATGCTGCCGACAGCTTTGGCGGCAACGCCAGCCGCCGGCAAACCTCCCGGTAGGACGCCCGTCCGGGCAAGAATTTTCGTGTTGTAGACGGTTCCCGCGTCAACAATATCCGGCATTTTGATGTCTCTCCTTGGTCGGAATCCTTACGCTTTATCAATATAACGCCGCCTCGAACCTTTCAAAGCCGCGACCGCCAAGGAGCTTTATTCAAGCCTTCGAAACATCTGAATTTCCGTTGACCCGCTCACTTTTGCTTGTGCGCGCGCCTCTGCGACCTCGCGGCGTACTTGATCAGCACCGCATGCAACTCACTGCCCTCGGTCGGCCAGGCCGTCGGGCCATTGATCACCTGCTTGTTGGTAAGCTTGCGCCCGTAGATATCGGCATTATCGCTTTGGTCTTGCCGCAGCGTCGCGCCCTGTAAAGAAACGCCGGCGAACGCGCCGCGCGAACGCGACCAGGAAAGCATTTCGGCGCGCAGGCTTATGTCGGTTTGCGCGGTTGAGGATCGGCCCACCGGACCTGCCGCCGCTTCGGCTTCCCCTCCGATTGTGAGTTGGCTGCTCAAGAGCCGCTCCGCACCGCGACGATTCATCACTAACAGAATCACATCGGTCTCATTCACGCCGATTTGGAATCCGACGCTCCCGCCTTCAATGCGTATGGAACCAGGGGCGGACCAGTCTAATCCCTTGCGGCAGGAGAAGAAGCCTTTGCCATATTTCGCGCCCACTCCGAAAGCGCCCTGCTTCACGCCCGGAATAATGACAATGCATTGTGCGTGCCGCATCAGATCCATGGGAATACCTTTATCGGGGGTGGACATGATTTCGCCCAAAACGCCCGCCGCGCTGTTGAGGCGCTTTGGCGTGGCTTCGCCCCGCAGAAAAACGGGGATCAGCAACAGCAGAGTTATGACTATTTTCTTCATTTAGATACTCTTCACCGGTATAGTAACAAGGTCATCCACCTGCTGGCACTCTTTCACCACGAAGGCCTCGCCGTATTTCACGCCAATCAGATTGCCATAGAAGCGCGCTACCGCGGCCAGCCGTTCTTCTACTTCTTGGTGCGAGGGAAACAGATCCGACGCCGTTTCCTCATCGCCATACTGCGATTCATAGCTGAAGAGCGAAGCCATGCGGCGCTCAAACTGCCGCGAGATATCCACCACAAACGAGGGCGTCACGTGGGCGTACTGCGATGCGTAGAGAATCTTGAAGGGCCGATGCGGCGGCACGTCCTCTTCCAGGCGCTTCAGTCCAGCCAGAAAGCACGATTCATAACCGATTTCAGCGGCGCGATAGTGATCGGGATGACGGCCCGTCCAATACGGGAGAATCACGGTGCGCGGACGGATGCGGCGAATCACTCCAGCCAAAGTCATGCGCGCGCTAATCGTATTTTCCAAACGGGCGTCAGGCCAGCGCAAATTTTGCCGCCAGGCGAGCAGCAGGTGCTGCGCAGCTTTCTGCGATTCTTCCATCCGCAGCTCCGGCGTGCCACGGCTACCCATATCGCCCGCTGTCAGATCCAGAACGCCGGCGCGGTAGCCCATCTCCACCATGCGGATGAGCGAGCCGCCGCAGGTCTGTTCCACATCGTCTGGATGAGCGGCGATGGCCAGAATGTCCAAAGGGCGCAGATTTTCGAATGGCTCGTTGGGGTCGTGCATGAATTAGTAAAAATAGCGCCGCGTATTGGGAAACAAGCGAATGAGGAAAAGTCCGGCGAGGAATCCACCCACGTGCGCGAACCAGGCGACGCCACCCGAATCGCTGAACGATCCGGACGAAAAGAGCCCGCTTACCAGCTGAATCAAAAACCAATAGATGAGCATGAAGGCGGCGGGGATTTCCACGGTGGTGATGAAGAAGACGATGAAGATGAGCGTGGTGACGCGCACGCGCGGATAAAGCACCAGAAACGCTCCCATCACGCCCGCGATGGCACCGCTCGCTCCCAGCGTAGGCACCGGACTGCCCAGGCTCATCGCCAATTGCACAACGGCCGAAACCACGCCACACGTCAGATAGAAAAGCAGAAAGCGCGGCGCGCCCATCACATCTTCGATATGCGATCCAAAGACCCACAAAAACCACATATTGCCGATCAGGTGCCACCAGCCGCCGTGCAAAAACATGGATGTGACCAGGCTGGTGAGGCGCAGATGATCGGGCACCATGGCGTAATGCTGGATGAAAACGTTTTGCCGGTACGTTGGCTGTGTCAGCGTAAAGAGGAAAACAAAGGTGTTCAGCGCGATGATCATCACCGTCATGGTGGCCGGATTATTGCGGCGGAGGAGTGCGCGAAGGGGAATCATTTTCTGCTGGTCTGGGCGCGCACGCGCCCCGCTACTTCCGCATCTTCCAAACGCCGGACTTCCCCCGTGCGCCCTCGTGCAATCAAGGCTTGCACCTCGGACAGCTCGGGAATGTGTCCACGCGCTCCAATCGCCGTGCAGTTGATAGCCGCGGCGGCGTTAGAAAATTCGAGAGCTTTTTCCATCGGCATCCCTGCTAGCATCGCATAGCAGAACGCGCCATGATACACGTCGCCCGCGCCCGTC
>Ga0302326_10021569_pt1 | contig 13204 bp, 18 predicted proteins | sample Palsa_T0_3_FD_202264 | JGI IMG/M metagenome (GOLD analysis project Ga0302326, IMG submission 202264) | Peat permafrost microbial communities from Stordalen Mire near Abisko, Sweden - Palsa_T0_3 | ecosystem: Environmental > Terrestrial > Soil > Palsa > Peat permafrost | place: Sweden: Abisko... | reverse complement strand
ACGGGCACAATTGTCGGCGCGGTACCTTCGGTTTAAGTCACTAGTGTCGATATCGAAATGAGGGGTTCCACTTCTTCTGTTCGATCCGACTTCGACGCGTTTCTATTCGCGCCGATCAGTGAGGGCAATAACGATAATGGGATGCAACTCAGCATCCTCTCAGCGCTGGCAAGACAGACTGCTCGCTTAGCGCGCGTGCCGCGTGAGGCTGGTACAGATCGCCGGTCTCGCACAGCACTGTCCGGCGTCAGGACGGCGGATCTCGGTAACCGGGGGACACTATGATCGACGAAGTGATGCAGCCGAATGTCAGCGACCGCCTCGAGCCGCAGAAAGCGCAGCGGGAAAATGCAGGGCGAGCGAACCAGCAAGTGCAACAGAGCCAGGCTAGTCCGATGGCTCAGTCGGATCGGAGCGCGGCGCCGGGCCAGGGCCGAAGGCCACTCTTCCGCAGATGAAGAGTGACGGTTCTGAGGCTAAACCTGGTCTGTCGACTCGAGGCTATTTGTAAGATACGGATTCAGGTAGTTCTAAATTTGCCGCTCCTGCTTTGGTCGAACAGCTGTTGTACGATGCACATCTTCGTACCGTGGCGTCTCGACCATTCGTGACAAGAGATCACGTACTCGTGACTTACTGATTAAATAAGCGCGCACATCTTTGGCTCACTGGATCTTCGGTGAAGGCGAACACCGGTTCAAACGTACGGGCACAATTGACAGAGCGCTCGGCCTGGAAGGCGCTTATGGAGCGTTGACCGACTTCGAGGAGGCCGCGCGCGATCTGAACCCCGATGCGCCGGTGTTCTCGCTCGGCACTGGAATCCGAATGGGTCCGTATCCGGTCGCGCCGGTTAACCCCACCTTGGCGGATTGGGGTCCCGGTTTGGGGCTCAATCTCATCGCTCATCGTATAGTCCCGATAGTCGATGCCAAGTTGGGGATACTCTGCACTTCTGCCGGGACGGAGTTCAGTGCCGCTACTCCGATATGCGTCTCAGCGTGCAGTCACTGCGGCGCCAGCAGGGTCAAGCGCATGGCTCAAGTGTCCCGTGTTCCGGCGAGTGGACACAATAGAATCTGCGCACCGGTACACTGAGGCTCGCCGGCGCCTGTTCGGCAGATCGGTGCGCGCGCAAGTCGAGGCGACGGGCTGCAGGAGATCATCATCATAACGAGAGCATTCAGTTGCGACTTCGCCGCTCGGGCATTGAGCCTGCCGCATTTCTGGGAGCATACCGTCGGCAGCGGCCACGCGCCGCTGGCGTTGCGCGCACGCCCCGGCCACCGCGGTACGCTGCCTTATTGCTTGTCGAGGACCAGCGTATCGTCGTACGTTTTGCCGTCGGCGTGGGTGCCCTTGTTTCTGACCGTGAGCATCTTGCCGTCTGCCGACACGACGCGGTGCACACTGCCGACCACTTTGCCGCCCATCTTGAGCGTGAAGTCGCTGGTGTGGGCGTCGATTGCCTTGCCGGCGCCGCTGTCGGCGTCGGGATTACCGGTTATCGGATGGTCCTTGCCGTCGTACGCGAGGGTCACATGCATGGACATTTCTTTGCCGTCGGCGCCGACCAACTTCTGATCGAGGGTCGTGCCGTTGGCGCTCTCTGTATACATGCGCGTCCCGCTCTTCGGCGCGGTGCCACTGAACTTCGATTTTGCGACGTTGAGCTTCCATGTGCCGTCGACGGCATCTACCGCAAATGCGGTGGTGCCGAAGAACAGCGTGCTGAGCAGAGCGATCGCCACAATTCTTACCATAGCCCGTCTCCCGTGAATGTTTTGTTCTTGCTTAGTGGCCAGCCCACCCCCGGTTGGACCGGACGCGGATTGCAGAATATGCGCGCCCAGCCTCGCGGCTGCAAGCGCTGGATCGCCTGCGCTGCGAGCACGAGAGCGGCAGTGATCGCGGCGCCGCAGCATGCGCGTGAATCGGATCAACGCGCGCCGTTCCACTGGCCGACGGTGGAATAGCTCAGTTAAACGCCTGGCGTCACTGTGTTCGGCGTAACTGGAAGCCGCCATTCAGGAACGACCGATGTGGCTCAAGCCTCGACACTCATCCGGCACGATGGCGATGCCTGGAAACCTCTGGGGCGACGCGCTCGCCAAGCAGAGCCGCATAAAAGAGGCCCTCACCAAGCACAAGGAGGCCCTGAAATACGCCCGCACTGGAAGCGGCTGCAGGAAGCGCGCGAGACGGTGGCGAAATAGAAAAGCTGATTGAATACAGTTCAATTAGAGACGCTGAGTCATTTGCAAACACCTCCCGCATCCGCGACCATGCCCGAAAACGAAGGGAGCGACGAGACTCATCACCCGGCGACTGTGCCGTGCCCATTCAGGATCTGCCGCTCGAGTTCCGCTTGATTGCGGAGCAGGTTGACGATCTCAGTCACGTTATCCATGTTCACCTCTTCGCTTTGCGTTTCGCCTGACGAGACAGCGCCGGCCTTTTCGGCGCCGCTCTGCCTTTCCCGCTCGCCTTAGTTTTCCGCGTGCCGCGGCACGCGGCTTGCGTTCCGCCGGGGCCCGATTTTTCGCGACCGCGCGCGTAATGACTGTCGTCAACTGCCGGCGGTAGTCCTCGATCTGGGTCTCTAGGTCCGCAATCCGCGCCTCGCGAACTTTCAGCACCGCTCGATCGCTTTCCAGCATCCGCAATATCGAGAGCAGGTGATCCCGCGAGTCGGCCAACGCTCGCTCACGCTCGCGCGCTGCGGTCTCATAGGCGCGTTCTCGCATCTCGAACGACTGCGCCCGCACGTCGTTCTCGATCCGGATCTGCTCCAGGCGCTCGCGCTCCGCGTTGTCGTCGTGCTTCGCGCTATGCGCCGCGAGCGCTAGGGCGCACTGCCAAATCGCTTTCACGGCTTCGACAATTTCTGACGGCAACCGGGTTAGGGCGGCCGGGTCCCCTTGGGCGCAAATTCCGAGATCGCGCCAGAACCTCATTAAATAAGTGGCAATCGTGGCCGGGGAGCCGCGGCCGAGGGCCTCGCGGATGGCTTCGACGGAAGGGCGGCGCTCGGTAGCGAGGATGTCAAGCGCGGCGCGTTCGACCTCGGCATACGAGACGGCCACGCCTCGATGCTGCTCTAGGCGATGCTTCGTCTCACCGGCGCTCAGGCCGATCGGCCGCCGCCAGACCCTTTTGGTTCAGCGCCCCGACAGAGCCTTTTGGACGTCGGCGCTCTGAAGCATCGAGCTTACGGTATTGACGATGGCGTCGGAGAGGACCTCGTAATAGTCCTCGAGGTTGTAGGAGCGACCGAATCTCGTGGGATCGCCGGAGGCAAGTCCACTCCAGAGCGTCCTACCGTCGCGACCCACTACCGTCAAATGCACAGCGATCGCCGATTTGTAGGTCGTCGTCTCCCTGACAAAAAATTGCCTGACCTCACCTTTAATTGTTACCGTGCCATTGCTGTCGACCGTCTTGAGACCAGCGTGATCGAATAACTCGCGCATGTGGCTGCTCACGAACGCACCGACATCGTCGGTGGTGGTGACGGGCCTTGGCTTATCGTCCTCGAGATTCTCGCCGATCGCATCCTTGTTGTCGCGAACGTCCTGGAAGGTTTCGAACTGAATGGGCGTCTGCGACATCTGCATGGCACCCAACCGGGGCTCCGATGTTGGCTTCCATCGCAGTGGGACATGTTCGAGGAGCTGGGTCGTCGCGTAGGCGCACAGCGTTACGGCGAACAACATCACAAAAAGTCTAGCGCGCATGAGGGATCTACCTCTCGTGGCCGCATCAGCGTTCGCCAGATGATATGTCACCATACCTTGCGAATACCAACCGCAAACTCCAAGGCGCCAATAACCTTTGGGGATACGACCGCCGAATGCCTGCAGATATTTTGCGTGGTCGTAGTAGGCGCTGACCAGCCTCGGCACGTCGACCAGCATTGCGGGCGTAGCCGGCTTGCCCGCCAGGGGACTTACCTTGGCTGGCGCGCCTGCGACGGCGTTCATTCTCCACCTGCAATAAGTTCTATCGTGATTCTATAGCGCTGCCATTTGTTCCAGCCGCTTGCCAATGCTTTACTCGACCGCACCCGCCGCTTAAAAAGGGCATCGTCGCCATGGTGGACAGCATGGAAGATGGCCGTAGGGTGGCAGTGGGTTTCATCGGCCGCGAAGGGATCGTCGATATCAATGTCGTTCTCGGCGGCGTCGTCACGCCCGACAAGGCGATCGTACAGGTTGCGGGGGGATGCGATGATCCTCAGGATCACGAACTTCTGCCAAACGTTGGCCATGGGCACTAAGTTCGCACGTTTGTGCGATGCCGCACTAAGGGCTGCTGCGATGCGTTTTGAAGCGGGATAGTGCTGTGATAAATTAATCACAGCTATGACCTCAGTTTCGGATTCTCAAAAAAACCATCTTTTGGCAGCGCTGGCCGCCGCTGACCGAGCAGTTTGGATGCCGCAGCTGGAAGCAGTGGATATGCCTCTCGGTAAGGTGCTCTACGAGTCCGGCAACAAGCTCACCCACGTGTACTTTCCGACCACGTCGATCGTCTCGCTGCTCTACGTGATGGAGAGCGGAGCCTCGGCCGAGATCGCAGTTGTCGGCAACGATGGCATCGTGGGCATCTCGCTCTTCATGGGAGGCGAATCCACACCGAGCCGCGCCGTGGTTCAAAGTGGCGGCGCCGGCCTTCGTCTCAACGCAAATATCTTGATGCAAGAGTTCAACCGCGCCGGACCGGTGCTGCACTTACTCTTGCGCTATACGCAGGCGCTGATCACGCAAATGTCGCAGACCGCAGTGTGTAACCGTCACCATTCGCTTGATCAGCAGCTGTGCCGCTGGCTACTGCTGAGCCTCGACCGTCTGCAGTCCAACCAGCTGTTGATGACGCAGGAACTCATCGCCAATATGCTCGGAGTGCGTCGTGAAGGTGTCACGGAGGCGGCCGGGCGTCTGCATCGAGCCGGGATCATCAATTACCAGCGCGGCCACATCACGGTCCTTGACCGCACTCAGCTCGAGCGGCGCACCTGCGAATGCTACGCGGTGGTCAAGAAAGAGTACGATCGTTTGCTCCCAAGCAAGATGGCGAGCTGATTGCCTCTAAAGTCGGGGACCCCTTCTCCCGCGATATCCATATAGTAGGAAGGCAATCACAGCGACGGCGATGATCAACCCGATCGGGCCAATTCCCCAGCCCGCGCCCATGCCCCAATACAACCCGCCGCCGCCACCAAACAGCAGTAGTAGCACAATTACTACAATCAACAGATCCATGTTCTTCTCCAGCTACTAACTAAAGTGCATTCGCTGTTATCGAAGCACGGTGAGATTCATTCGGTCTGTGCGGCGGCGCACCGATGGCCTGACGCTAGGCAGATCGGACTTCGGTGCGCTGCAAGTCGGTTCTCAAGCGTTTAAGGGACACAGAATGTGAGGTGAATCCGTCGATGAGCGTCATCCGTGATAATCCCGCTGCATGAGGGACGGAGTCCAGTTGCGCGCCAAGTCGCAGAGAGCGGTGGACAAAGCCGTAGCCATTGCGCACCACACCGATGGCGTCAAGGCAGTACGTAGCGACATTGCAGTCACAAACGACAACTGAGCGAACGCTTTAGATGCGGCGCATAGATCGCAAGCGCGCCACTCGGCGTGACACTACATCTCTCCGTCCAGCGGCGACATGAGGGAAATGGCAGCTGGACCCGTTGGCTGGCGTTACCCGAAAGAGCATCGGTGATAATTGTCAGCGTCGGTTTGCCACGCCGATCGAGGGGAGGGGCTCGCGTCTTAAATGTATAAATTATCTAGCTGGTGCGCGTTGCGGTCGAGGTCAGGTCGTAATTCTCAGGAGTCGCCACCGGGAGCTGTAGATCCTCTCGCGTGACGCGCGTGCGGATGTGTTCCGCCGGTAATTAACCCTGCACCGTGCTCGTGCGTCCAATATGCCCATAACCAATTCAATGCGACCAACGCGCGATTGCGAAAACCGATCAAGAAGAAAATGTGCACTGCACCCCACAGCAGCCAAGCGAACCACCCACTCAGCCGCAGTCGACCAAAACTGACAACTGCCGATTTGCGTCCGATTGTGGCCAGGTCACCTTGATGGCGATACCGAAAGGCGGGAAATGCGCGCTTGCCGCTGAGCCTGCGCAACAATAGACCTGCGACGTAGGCACCCTCCTGCTTGGCGGCCGGCGCGATGCCAGGCACATTCTTGCCATCTCTCCAGGGCACGGTAGCGGTGTCGCCGATTACAAAGATATCTCGGTCCCCGGGTAGGGATAAATCGGGCCCTACATGTATGCGCCCGGCGTGGTCCGCATCGATCCCCAGCCATCGGGCAGCGGCGGACGCCTGTACGCCGGCAGCCCATATCAGAGTGCGCGCTTCAATGCACTGGCCAGCCGCGATGATGCCGCCTGCGTCGCAGCCTTCAACCTTCGCGCCGGTTCGCACCTCCACGCCAAGTCCCTCCAGCGACCGTGTCGCCTTGGCGGCCAGAGACGGCGGAAACGTCGGCAAGATCTGCTGACCGGCTTCGATCAGCACGATGCGCGCGCGCTGTCCATGGATGCTCCGATAGGGCATCGCCAGCTCGCTCTTGGCGAGTTCGGCGATCGCACCGGCCATTTCTACCCCAGTAGGTCCGGCACCGATGATGATGAAGCTGAGCAGTCGCCGACGCTCATCGGCGCCCGCTTCCACTTCAGCCCTCTCGAACGCTTCCAGCACGCGGCGGCGGATTTCGGTGGCGTCCTCGATGTCTTTAAGGCCGGGCGCAAACGGTTCCCACTCCTCGTGGCCGAAGTACGCATGTCGCGCACCGGTGGCAATTACCAGATAGTCATAGGCGACCTTCTGATCGCTGCCGCTCAGGAAGATCCTACGCGTAAGGGGGTCGATGGCCTCGACATGACCCAAGATCACGCGCGCATTGCGCTGACGCTGCAGGATACGTCGAATCGGCATACTGATATCAGCAGGCGACAGTGCGGCGGTGGCTACCTGATACAGCAGTGGTTGGAACAAATTAAAATTACGCTGATCAATGATCGTCAGTGCCGCGCGAGCGTGACGCAGCGCCCTAGCGCATGTCAGGCCACCGAAGCCCGCACCGACGATCACAATTCGCGGTAAGAGTGCGGCCGGCGATTGTCGCTCTGCGTACCCGGCCCTGGCCGTTTGGTTCTGCCTGTCAGCTATGCGCTGCGCGTCGTGATCGGGATATCCAGGTGGGACCGACAATGTGCCGGCACCGCTTGAGGCAACGGCGGAGGCCACTGGAGTTAATGCCGGAAGCAAGTTCGAGCCGGTCCCTTTCATCATCGCGGGATGAGTGTTCTTCACTGTACGTCGGCTAATGCCCAGATGGGCCCCATGACGGGGTTGCGACCTGCGCAACGACTGCCGCGCATCCCTGACTGACACATCTGGACCCGATGAGAATGGAGTAAGTCATCGAGGACGCGAACGGCGACGAGTAACGGCTCTACGTGTCCAAGAGCGGTCGTCAGTCCGCGTCGAACCTCGTGGCCGCCGGTGGTGTGCATTGCATCGCGCCATACGGGGCGAAGCTGGGAAGAACCAAAGTGCCCTTTATGGCGTCGAATCTGGCGTTCGGCGACTGGCATCAGTCGCAGCTATTCATCCGCGCATCGCACACGCTGTTCGCCATTCACCCCCCCCACCAGCGAGGTGCCGAGCGCCTCTGATCCGCCTGAGGTCACAGCCACTTGACCAGCAGGTAGGCTACAAGGGTGACGCCGATCAACACGGCCACCCATGCGGCCTTGGGATGGCGGCCGGCGACCATCTCCCAGCTTTTCGTGCGTGCCTGATCGTCGAAGCGACCATGAGCGCCGTAGGCACCGGTCACCGGCTCGAACAGATTCCCCGGAGCATCCGGATCCGACGGCTGATCGCTGAGCTGACCGGTGTAGCCGGACTTCGCCAGATAGCGGTCGAGCAGCCCCGGCGCGATGCGATTGGCGATGATTGCCTTCACGGTCGGGAAACCCACCCAGATTTGCCGGCGCGGGTGGAAGGCGCCGAAGTAGATCGCGCGAGCCGCCACTTCTGGCTGGAAGATCGGTGGCACGGGCCGCGCCTTTTTCCCCATCTTGTTCCGCGCCCAGTCGAATTGTGGCGTGTTGATCGCCGGCAGATCGACTGCAGTCAGGGTTATCTTGATCTTATCGTGGTAGAGCTCGGATCGCAGCGCATCCAAGAAGCCGCGGATGGCGAACTTGGCGCCGCAGTAAATCGATTGCAAAGGCACTGACCGATAGGCAAGGGCTGAGCCGACGCTGACGATGGAGCCGCGGTTGCGAGGGCGCATATATCTGAGCGCTGCCATCGTCCCATGGACCTGGCCCAGATAGGTCACTGCGGTACCCCGCTGAAACTCTTCAGGTGTGAGTTTGTGGACGGGCGCGAAGACGGTGGCCATGGCTGCGTTCACCCAGACGTCTATCGGACCGAACTCACGTTCCACACGCTCTGCCGCGGCGTCCACGGCCTTGGCGTCCGCCACATCGGTTGGGATCGGAAGAGCGCGCACCCCAAATTGTTCCAGTTCAGCCGCTGCCCGTTCCAGTCTGGAAGGATCGCGGGACAAAAGAGCGACATCGCAGCCGTTGCGAGCGAATTCCGTAGCAACCGCGCGGCCAACGCCTGCTCCGGCGCCCGTGATGACCACAATCTTTCGCAACTGGGCTTCCTCAGGTTAAAGCTGCCGCAACGCGGCATAGTGGGTCTCAACTGTTCGAACTCGTGGCTGATGCGCTGGCGCGCAGTGCGATCTGCGCTGCAAACTCGGCCCGATTCCGCCAGAGAGGGCGGTACAAGCGTTGCCCTTGTGCCGTCTCGATCGCGTCGCGCAGATCAGCGGTGGATATGCAGGCCGCCGAAGAACCAGAGCACGAGAAGAATGACCACTACCAAGCCCAAAGCGCCACCGAGCCCAGATCCACCATACCGGCTGTACCCGTAATAGCCACCGCCACCGCCGAGCAGCAGGACGACCACGACAATGATCAAAATCAGGCCCATCTTGCACCTTCCTTTCCGACCCGGGGCAGCGCGCTTGACAGATCCGAACCATGATCCAATGCGCGCTGCGCAGACATCGAACTCAATTACGTCTCACGCACTCCCTGTCGGATCATTGCGCGCTCCTGGCCAGATCGACGCATCGCAGGGCGAAACGCTCCGCCTGCCCGCCGGTACCCTTGTTCGCCAGGACCGGCGGGTCTAGGTGATCGATCTATCCTTATTTTGAGAACTCCTTCGCGTCTCGCTTGACCTCTCCCAACTTTGTTTGAGCCGCGCCGACAGATCCCTGGACGTTACCTTTTACTTCCAGCTTCTTGTCGCCCACGACCTTTCCGGTGACTTCCTTGATCTTGCCATCCACTTCATTGGCTCGGCCTTTGATTTGGTCTTTGTTCATGCTCATAGGATGCTCCTGATAACTGCAAGCCGGCAAACGGCCTACAGGTTGTGTTGAACCATTGAAACTTTCAGAAACGTGATCCGAACGATTTCCTCAAGGACTCCCTATCGATGGCGATGCCGCCTATTACATCGACAGGTGAGTACCAATCGGCCACATAGCAAATCTAGGGTAACTTGCCTGTCGAGTCTGTACGCAAGAGCACGGACAGCCCGACAGGTACTCGGCCAAGGCAGTGCGCTTACGGTCCGCCTATCCTAGGAATCTTAGACGGAATGATCGATGGATTTAGAGAGCATCGATTCCAAACGAGACCGAGGTTACGGACTCGCGCTTGAGCCGAACGAACCCCCAATGCGGGGCAGCGCACCGACGTTTTCTCATTGCAGGGTTATTGTCCGATGGTCACATACGTCCGGCCGTCCCGCAATTCCGCGGGTCGCAGGATTGATAGAGGCCATCATGAACAAACCAGAAGTACAGCACAGCGCCCAAGGCGCACACGCCCAAGACCACACGGCCACCTCGAAGCACAGCGCTGCCGTGTCGTCTTCCTCGAAACCTGCTGTCAAGCCAGGGGCTGAACCGAACGCACACGTTTGCACAGACGCCTGTACTCATGAAGGCGCAACCAAGGGCCCGGCAGCGTTCGCCGAAAAGAGTCCCGTAAAAGCTCCGCCGACGCTAGCTAAGACCGGCAACGAGGCCGCAACCCGCAGCAGGTAAGTGGGTCACTGCCAGCGTAGGGTCATCAGTTCTTAGTGCGGGTAATCGGGAATGATCACGCTACAGACTTCCCGCTCATCGAACGGGCGTGGTTGAGCACCATCGAAGGAGAAGGCCAATGTTACGCAGCATGAAGGATCTAGAAGGCTATACCATTCGCGCGACCGATGGCGATATTGGTCACGTGAATGATTTCTATTTTGAGGACGATAGGTGGGTCGTTCGCTACCTTATCGTCGAAGCCGGCCACTGGCTCTCGAACCGAAAGGTATTGATCTCGCCGATCGCCATCGGGCAGCCGAACTGGGCGGCTAAGGTGCTCCCCGTCTTGATCACCAAAGAGCAAGTCAAGAACAGCCCCAACATTGACACCGACAAGCCGGTGTCGAGACAGGAGGAAATGCGCTATCACGGGTATTACAACTATCCCTACTATTGGGGCGGCACCGGTCTCTGGGGTTTGGGTGCTTATCCTGGCATGATGCTATCGGCAGGCGACTACTACAGCGGGGCGGATGCCGGAGATCTTGCGGAGCGAGCGGAGCATGCTCGGATGACGCGCGAGGCCGCTGAGCACCAGAATGACGATCCTCATCTGCGCAGTGGCAATGCGGTCATGAACTATCACATCGAAGCCACCGATGGTGGCATCGGTCACGTTCAGGGCCTGCTCCTCGACGAAGATACTTGGGCCATTCGCTATATAGTCGTGGATACGAGCAACTGGTGGCTCGGTCACCAGGTGCTCATCGCGCCACGATGGATCAAGAACGTCAGGTGGCCCGATCGCACGGTTTCTGTCGGTCTAACTCGGCAGGCGGTAAAGGATGCTCCGCCATACAATCCAGCGGTACCGCTGGATCGAAACGAGGAAATTGGACTGCACAATCATTACAAGCGAGCCGGCTATTGGGCAGATGAGGTAAAGCTGGAGAACCCGCAATTTCGCGTTCCCGAGTCCGACTCGCACGGACGAATTCACAAGAACATCTGATGGCGTGCATGGGCCGCCTTTGTGGCCTGAGTCTATCGATGCTCGATGGGGCTAAGGTAAGCATGGATGTCGGGTCTGATACGCCAGCCGCTAGAATGTTACGTGAGCGACGACCGACGTCGCGTTACCATTCACGAGCGTTGAGGTGTAGTGCATGGCGAGGGCTTGTGCAAATGCTGTGAGTGTGCTGCGGCCGCGCTCCGGGCTTTCCTGCTCGCACTCCTCAATAGAATACAATCGATCTTGTGACGTCCGATTTGCCCGATCCACGTGTTTTATTTGCAGCGGAACGGACCCTTCTCGCTTGGCAGCGAAGCAGCCTGGCACTAATGGGGTTCGGGTTCGTAATTGAGCGTTTCAACCTGTTTCTTTCCGTCCTGCGCCAAGAGCCTGGGAGTGTGGGACATCATCTTTTCTCGGTGCTGGTTGGCGTGGCTCTGATTCTGATTGGTGTCGCCGTCGCACTTGCCTCCAGCTTCGGATATCGACGATTCGTCAAAACTCTGCCTGTCTGGGACGTATCACCGGGGTACCTGACTGGTATGGGTCCCGTGATTAATGTGGTGATCGCCGCAATCGGGATCGCGTTGTCGGTCTATCTTGTTGTGGGGGCCTTCTAGCGTTACTGACCTCACATTCTCTGACACGGACCCGGGTTGGAGCCACAGTCATTCGAAAAGACCTATAAGCCCAGCTCTTTTCGTGGTCGCGGTCTATGCCGATACCCCCAGAGATGCCCCCGCTGACCTGCCGGTTGTTGACCAGGGGGGCGATGATATGCCAGTCGACGCGCACGTTACAGAAAGCGCGCCTTCGCTGAAGTCGTTCGCTGAATGCCTTGAAGCTGCCGAAAATCAATGCCGGCAAGGGCACCATGCCAGGCGAGGCGAGCACCATGCCGGCGATGGCCGTGAACACGATCAGCAGGGTCATCTTGGGTTTGTGAGTTCCAAAAAATCGCGCAATCGGCTAACGTACTGGACGGCAATAGTGCCGCTATGAGCAGCGCCGACATTTCTCAAGCGTCTCATCGCTCACCTGCTCCGACAGCAGCCGCCATCTCAGCGATCAGACTGCCATCTTAATTGCCGTTGCCCCTTGACAATACCCGACCTTGACGCTCGACGTTTCTGCTCATGAACCCGGTGGATCAACGTCAGAATTTCACCGTCGTCTTTAAACCGATGACGATGTCGTTCTCGTAAACGCTCGATCCTCCCGGATGCACCACGTATTGCAAATTGGGCCGCACAGTTACAAAAGGCCACGGTGTCCAGCCGTAGTACACCTCGGCCTCGTATTCCGAGCTCTGTACGGGAACCGCATCGCTGCCGGTGATCTCATCGAGCAAGCGCTCGCCGGCCGCGACGCGGCTATTGACGTGGGTGGTGCCGATGCCGAGACCCGCGACGTCATTCGGGCGAGTCTCAAAGAGCCCTTTGTACTGCACGCCTAAGGCAATCTGGCGATCCGTTAGTGGCGAGGTTTCTCGATCCGCCTGAGTGATGTTCAAGAACAACGTCGCGCCGCTTTTGGAGGCGACGCCGCTGATTTGTTGCTCAAAGCTCAAGTATGCGCCGTCCCGTCCGTGACGCCGCAAGGGTGCATCGCCCGTCAGCGCGAGCGGGTGATAGTTGACATCGAGATACACGTCGTTGGCATTGGAGGTGTCGTACCAGACACCGAATTGAAACTGGTCGGGCAGTCCTAGGAATTTAGGACTCCAATCGGCTTCCAGTGGAATAAGCGCACCCGTCGTACCTGATGGATTGTCGAGAAGCAGGCCATTGTGGGTTGCCCACGAATCATCGATGTAGGTCGGATTGACTTGATAGACCCCCAGCATCACTGTCACCTGTGGAGTGGCAGCGAACTCGAGTCGGGTTCCCCATTGGCTCACCGGGTAGTTGTACCAATAGTCGCCACGCACACTTCCGGGCTGAGAGCCACAAAAGGTCAGATTCTGGAAATGGCAGTTAAATGAACCAAAGGTTTCGCCCTCTGAGAGACGGCCCACCTTCCAGAGCAGCCGGTCGT
>Ga0302326_10021564_pt1 | contig 13208 bp, 8 predicted proteins | sample Palsa_T0_3_FD_202264 | JGI IMG/M metagenome (GOLD analysis project Ga0302326, IMG submission 202264) | Peat permafrost microbial communities from Stordalen Mire near Abisko, Sweden - Palsa_T0_3 | ecosystem: Environmental > Terrestrial > Soil > Palsa > Peat permafrost | place: Sweden: Abisko... | reverse complement strand
GCGTGAAGTCGGCGTACGCGGCGTGGTCGGTGAGGGTGTCGAAAACCACGTCGGGTGGCGCGGACGTCCTCGCGTGGAGCGTGAAGGTAGCCATGGCGGTGGATCCTACGGTGCCGGTGCCGGTGCCCGCCTTGCGCAGGCGCTCAGCGGTCGCTCAGCGCCAGACCGCGAGCAGCACAGTGCAGACCACCACTTCGGTCACTGCGACGGTGGCACCCAGCGTGTCGCCCGTCCTGCCGCCAAGAGTCGCGCGCACCTGAAGCACGGATAGGCCGGCGACGGCCAGCCCGCCCGAGAGCGCAGCTAGCCCGGGACCAGGACGGCACGCGGCCAGCGTGACCGCGACCGCGACCGCGCTCCCGGCGATCAGCGCCGCCCGGCCGACTGCAAACGTCGCGCCGAGGCCGTCGGGCCGCGCTGGTGGTGCCCCCGCAGCGTGGAGCAGCGCTGCCCAGCGTCCGAGTGCTGCCGCTGCGATCAGCGCCTCGAGGGTGTGCGTGGCGGTGAGATGGTCGAGCACTACGACCATCAGCAGCGTCCAGCCGATCAGGGCGAGTGCGCCGAATACGCCGATGGAGGAGTCACGCATCGCGGCGAGACGGCGGTCGCGGTCGCCTCGGACGCCGAGCCCGTCGGCGGTGTCGGCGAGACCGTCCTGGTGGAGCGCGCCGGTGACGATCACGAGCGCGGCGAGCGCGAGCACCGTCGCGCCGGGGGCGCCGAGAACCGGCTGCAGCCCGGCTCGCACACCTCCCGCGAGTGCCCCTACGGCAGCGCCGACTACAGGGAACCAGCCCGCCGCGCGGCGCGCGTCTCCCCCGCGCCCGAGCGGCACGATCGTGAGGAAGGTGACCGCGCCGGCGAGGCCGGACCACGCAGCTCCCAGCAGGCCTCTGGACTCAGATCCGGCGACTGGCGTCTCGAGCAACGCCGGACTCCTCGAACGTCGCCATCCCGCGATGTAGCGCTCCGGCGGCCTCGATCAGCGGCAGCGCGATCAGCGCCCCTGAGGCTTCGCCGAGACGCAGGCGCAAATCCAGCAGTGGCTCGAGCCCGAGCTCGTCGAGCGCCAGGCCATGTCCTGGCTCGGCTGACCTGTGACCCGCGATCAGCACTTCGATAACTGCCGCGTCGAGCCGGACGGCGGCGAGCGCGGCGACGGTCGCGGCATAGCCGTCCAGCACCACCGGCAACCGCAGGCGCACCGCCTCGGCCGCGGCGCCGCTCAGCGCCGCGAGCTCGAGGCCTCCGACCGCGAGCATCGCCTCCCGCGCAGGCAACGAAGCTCCGTGGCGGAGCAGCGCGTCGGCCACGACGCCACGCTTGCGTTCGAGCCCGGCGGCGTCGAGCCCGCTGCCGCGACCGACGCTCAGTTCGGGAGGTGCCCCGGTCAACGCGCCGATCAGCGCCGCCGTCGTCGCGGTGTTGCCGATCCCGATCTCGCCGAGCACGAGGCAGTCGACCCCCCGGTTGGCAAGCTCAATGGCGAGGTCGGCGCCCCGGGCCAGAGCCGCGTCGAGCTGCTCGGGTGTGATCGCCGGGCCGCCGGTCATGTCCGCCGTACCTGCGGCGACCTTGGCGTCCCTGACCCCGGCCGGTGTCGGCCCCGCGATGCCGAGATCGGCGACGATCAGCTCGTGCCCGCCGCGCTCGCACAGCACGCCGATCGCCGTTTCGCCGCGCGCGGCCGCGGCCGCCACCTGAGCCGTCACCGTGGCCTCGAACAGGCTCGTGCCGTGGGCGACATGGCCATGGTCACCCGCGCATACGAGCACACCCGCCCGCAGCCGCGCCGATGGCGGGGCGCCCGTGATCTCCGCCCACCGCTCGATCAGCGACTCGAGCGCACCGAGGCTCCCGGCCGGCTTGACGAGCTGGTCGAGCCGGTCCCGCGCGACGATCGCGGCCGCGCGGTCCGGCCCCGCCCCGCCCGGCGACGCGGCCCCGCCCGGCGAAGCGGCCGCGCGGTCCGGCCCCGCCCCGCCCGGCGACGCGGCCTCGCCAGCCGAGCCGCCGCCCCACCGCTCCTCCATCACGACGTCGCCCAGCCGCATCCGCGCCGACCATCCGGCCGCCTCGAGACCTGGGCGCTCTGGTCGCTCGTCAGGCCAGCCGAGACACAGATAGGCGATCGGATCGACCCGGTCGGGGATTCCGAGCAGCGCACGCAAGTCGTCCGGGCGGTAGAAGCTGACCCAGCCGACCCCGAGACCCTCGGCGCGCGCGGCGAGCCACATATTCTCGATCGCGCAGGCGGTGCTGTACACGTCGGTCTCCGGGATGGTGCCGCGGCCGAGCACCTCGACGGCGGGATCACCGTGGTCGCAGCACACGCACACCCCAAGCGGCGCCTCGACGATCCCCTCGATCTTTTGATCGAGGAACTGCCGCGCGCGCTCGTCGAAGCGGTCCGCCTGGCGCATCCGCTCGCGCTGGGCGAGGGTACGAACTGCGATCCTCGTGTCGAGCGCGCGGATCACGATCATCCGCCACGGCTGCATCAACCCCACCGACGGCGCTCGGTGCGCAGCCGCGAGCACGCGATCAAGCACGTCCGGGGGGACCTCGTCCGGCCGGAAGCGACGAATGTCGCGCCGCTCGGCGATCACGCGGTGCACCGCGTCGCGCACCGGCTCGTCGTAGCGCCAACCCCGCGGATCCGCGGCGCGCTCGGCCGCGCGCGAGCGATCGAAGCCGGGCGGAGTTGGTGGACGCTGGAAGCGGCTCTCGGTCGTCATCCGTTCGCAACAGTAGGCGAAGCCGCGGTGGCCTGGGCTCGGGAGTAGGATCCGCCGATCAGCGCGGCGGTGCGAGGAACCCGGTTCGAGTCCGGGGCGGTCGCGCCACTGTAACCGGAGCGTGTTCGCGCGTCGCCGGAAGCCAGAGACTCAGCCGCCGCGAATCCTTCCGACGCACGGGGACGCTCGATCCCCAGGAGGTGCCATCAGATGGACCTCACCGCCAGACCGGACCGGACCCGCCGGACCACCACGTGAGCGGCGCGGCGGTGCTCGCCGGGTACTCCGCCGACCTGCTGGTCGGTGACCCGCCGCGCTGGCATCCCGTCGCGGGGTTCGGGCGGGTCGCGATCGCGCTCGAGGACGCCGTGTACGCGCCGACCCGTGGCCGCGGGACGGTCTTCGCGCTGGCGCTGGTTGGCGCCACGACGCTGTCGGTCGAGCTACTCGCGCGTGCGGCGCCGCGCGAGATCGTGCTCGCCGCTGTGACATGGACCGCGCTCGGGGGGCGCTCGCTGCGGCGCGAGGCGGAGCGCGTCGCTGGATCCATCGAGGCGAATGACCTCGACGCGGCGCGTCACGGCCTGCAGGCTTTGTGCGGTCGTGACGCGGCCGAGCTGAGCGAATCCGAGGTGTGCCGCGCGGTCGTTGAGTCGGTGGCTGAGAACACCAGCGACGCGGTCGTCGGCGCGCTCCTGTGGGGAGCGCTCGCCGGGCCTGCCGGCGTAGCCGCGCACCGAGCCGCGAACACGCTCGATGCGATGGTCGGTCATCGCAGCGAGCGCTACGCGGAGTTCGGCTTCCCGGCGGCGAAGCTAGACGACGCGATGAGCTGGCCTGCCGCCAGGCTCAGCGTCGTCCTCACGGCACTGGCGGCACCCATCGTCGGCGGATCGCCGCGGTCCGTCGCACGGACCGTCAGACGCGACGGCGGCGCGCATCCGAGCCCGAATGCGGGCCGGATCGAGGCCGCGTTCGCGGGAGCGCTCGGGCTCCGGCTCGGCGGGCAGCTCGCCTACGAAGGCGCCGTCGAGCAGCGCCCGCAGCTCGGCGAAGGCGCGGCACCCGGAACCCCGGACATCCACCGGGCCGTGCGACTCTCGTTCGCGGTCGGAGCCGCGGCCGCAGTCGGCGCGACGGCCATCGCGGCCCTGCGCGGCCACCGAGCCGGGGGGTCACCGTGAGAGGCGCCCTGCTCGTCTGCGGCACCCATTCGGACGCAGGCAAGTCGATCGTCACCGCGGGCATCTGCCGCTGGCTGCACCGCGCCGGCGTCAGCGTCGCGCCGTTCAAGGCCCAGAACATGGCGCTCAACTCGGTGGTCACCGCAGATGGGAGCGAGATCGGCCGCGCGCAGGCGATGCAGGCCGCGGCCGCCGGCCACGAACCCGAGGCGGCGATGAACCCGATCCTGATCAAGCCCTCTGGCGAGCGCCACAGCCAGGTGGTCGTGATGGGCCACCCCTACGCGAACGCCGACGCGCGCTCCTACCAGGAGCTCAAGCATGAGCTCAGGCCCGTCGTCGCGGCAGCCCTCGCCGAGCTCCGCGAACGCTTCGACGTCGTCATCTGCGAAGGCGCGGGCAGCCCCGCGGAAATCAACCTGCGGCATTCCGACCTCACCAACATGGGCCTAGCTCGCGACGCCGGGCTGCCGGTGCTGATCGTCGCCGACATCGACCGTGGGGGCGTGTTCGCCTCGCTGTTCGGAACGCTCGCGCTACTCGATCCCGCCGACCAGTCCCACGTCGCGGGCTTCGTGGTGAACAAGTTCCGCGGCGACCCGGAGATCCTCGCGCCGGGCGTCGCGCAGCTCAAAGAGCTGACCGGGCGGCCGACGTTCGGCGTCCTGCCCTACGTCGAGGACCTGTGGCTCGATGTCGAGGACTCGCTCGCGCTCGAGGCGCCCCGCCCCGAGTCGCCGACAGGGAAGGACACGCTCGACGTCGCGGTGATCCGCCTGCGCTGGATGAGCAATTTCACCGACCTCGACGCACTCGCCGCCGAGCCCGGGGTGCGCGTGCGGTTCACCCGCTCAGCCGCCGACGTGGAGCGAGCCGACCTCGTCGTCCTGCCGGGCACCAAGGCAACCGTCGAGGATCTCGACCGCCTGCGCAACAGCGGCCTGGCCCGAGCCATCACCGAGCGCGCGCGCGCCGGCGCACCAATGCTCGGTATCTGCGGTGGCTACCAGATTCTCGGCGAACGGATCTGCGACGACGTCGAGTCCGGCCGCGGCGTCGTCGACGGGCTCGGCGTCCTCCCTGTCTCCACGACGTTCGCGGCCGAGAAGCTCCTGCGCCGCCGCCAGGGCCGCTGCCCGTGGCTCGCCACCGCGGCCGCCGGCTACGAGATCCGACATGGTCGCGTCGAGCGAAGCGGCGGCGACGCGCTGCTCGAAGCCGCCGGGGACGGCGAGCCCGACGGCTGCCGGGTCGGGATGACGATCGGCACCTCGTGGCACGGCGCGCTCGAGCACGACGAGTTCCGCCGCGCGCTGATCGCCCGGGTCGCCGCCGCGCGCGGCCGCCGCTGGACCCCCGGGACGCAGCCGTTTGCCGCGGCCCGGGAGGTGAGGCTCGACGTGCTCGGGGATCTCATCCGCGACCACATCGACACGTCCCGCCTGACGGCGCTGATCGACGGCGGCATCCCCCGCGACCTGCCCACGATCTCGACGGAGGTCCGCCCATGCTGCGCTTCGTGACCACCGCCGACACAGAGATCCTCGCAACCGCCGAGGCTGTGCGACAGCTCCCAGAGGACTTCCCCGAGGTCCGCTGCGCGAATCCGAACGCGGCGAGCTCAGCCGGCGAGCTGGTCGAGGGGGTGCTCGAGGGGGCGCGCATAGTGCTGTGCCGGATCCTCGGCGGCCGCCGAGGCTGGCCCGACGGATTCGACCTCTTGCGCGGGTGCTGCCTCGAACAGGGGATCGCGCTGATCGCACTCGGCGGCGAAGCCCAGCCCGATGCGGAGATGACGGAGCTCTCGCTGGCACCCGCGGGCGCGGTCGCACAGGCGGGCGAGTACCTGCGTCACGGCGACGTCGACAACGTCGAGCAGCTGTTGCGCTTCCTCGCCGACACGTTCCTGCTCGAAGGACATGGATTCGAGCCCCCACACGACGTGGAGGACCTCGGCGTGTACGTCCCGGGGGAGGGCGATGTTTCGCTGGAGCAGGCGCTCGAGCGCGTCGATCCCGCACGCCCCACGATCGGCGTCTGCTTCTACCGCTCGCACCGACTGACCGGTAACACGGCGTTCGTCGACGCCCTGTGCGAAGCGATCTCCGACGCCGGCGCCAACCCCCTGGCCGTGTGGAGCTACACACTCCGCCGTGACGCCAACGGTCGCGTCCCCGCGCTCGCGCTCCTCGACGGCCACGTCGACGCGCTGATCGTGACGATGCTTGCTACCGGCGGCTCGGGCGCCGCCGACACCACGGTCGCCCCCGGAGAAGGGGTGGGTGAGCAGTGGCAGGAGTGGGACGCCGCCGCGCTCGCCGAGCTCGACGTGCCGGTGATCCAGGCTGTCTGCGCTACCTCCTCGCGCGCCTCCTGGGAGGAGTCGAGCAACGGGCTGGCGCCGCTCGACGCCGCGACCCAGGTGGCCATCCCCGAGTTCGACGGCCGGATCCTCGGCGGCGTGATCTCGTTCAAGGAGCGCGACGGCGCCGACTCGCCGGTCGGCGTGCCGGTCCCCCACTACGTTGCCGATCCCGAGCGCTGCGCGCGCGTCGCCCGCCTCGCGGTACGCAGCGCGCGCCTGCGTCACCTGCCCGCCGAGCGCCGTCGTGTTGCCGTCCTGCTCACGAGCTTCCCCACCAAGCACGCGAAGATCGGGATGGCGGTTGGCCTCGACACCCCGGCGAGCGCCCTGGCGCTGCTCGACGCGTTTCACGAAGACGGGATGCAGGTCGAGCGCGGGTTCACCCACGGCGACGAGCTGATGCACGCGCTGATCGCCGCGGGCGGCCACGACGCCGAGTTCCTCACCGACGAGCACCTCGCCGCCTCGCCGCTGCGCATGCCCGTCGCCGATTACGAGGCCTGGTATGCGACCCTCCCCGCCACGCTCCGGGAGGGGATTGAGAAACGCTGGGGCCCACCGCCGGGCGACCATTACGTGGACGGCGAGGACTTCGTCATCGCCGGGCTCGAGCTCGGCAACGTCCTCATCGCGATCCAGCCCCCGCGCGGGTACGGCGGGGACCCCGTCGGCATCTACCACGACCCAGAGCTCCCGCCCACCCACCACTACCTCGCCTGCTACCGCTGGATCGACAGCCACTGGGGCGCCGACGCGATCGTCCACCTCGGCAAGCACGGCACGCTCGAATGGCTGCCGGGGAAGATGCTCGCCCTCTCCCCCGCGTGCGCGCCGGACGCGGCGCTCGGCGACATCCCGCTCATCTACCCGTTCGTGGTCAACGACCCCGGCGAGGGCGTGCAGGCCAAGCGGCGCGTGCACGCCGTGATCGTCGACCACCTCGTGCCGCCGATGATGCGGGCCGACACATACGACGAGCTGGCCGAGCTCGAGACGCTGCTCGACGAGTACGCGCGCCTCGAAGTCCTCGACCCGCCGAAGCTGCCCGCGCTCGCGGCGCGGATCTGGTCGGCGATCGAGCGCGCGAACCTCCAGTCCGACCTCGGCGTCGAGGAGCGCCCGGACGACACGAGCGCGCTCGTGCAGCACATCGACGGCTATCTCTGCGAGGTGAAGGACATCCAGGTCAAGGACGGGCTCCACGTCCTCGGCCGGCCGCCGGTCGGCGACCAGCTGCGCGGCCTCACGGCGGCGATGCTGCGGCTCGGATCGGGCGATGTCCCGGGGCTACGGCGCGCCGTTGGTGACGCGTTCGGCGTCGACGAGCCGGCGCTCGTGGCTGCGCCGGGCGTACCGGTGCTCGAAGCGCCGCGCGAGCTCACCGAGCGCTTCCGCGGGCCGGCAGCGAGCGCCGGGGACCTCGTCGACCGCCTCGAGGCGGCCCAGACCGCTTTATTGGACGCCCTCGCAGCCGCCGACTGGGACCCGGAAGCGGTTTCCTCGGTGTGCGAGCGGGTGCTCGGGCGTCGTCATCAGGGGGTCGAACTCGCGCTGAGCTTCGCGGCGAGACAGGTCGTCCCCCGGATCCGCCAGACCGGCGCAGAGCTCGACCACCTTGTCTCCGCGCTGCACGGACGCCACGTCCCGGCGGGACCCTCGGGAAGCCCCACCCGTGGACGCGTCGACGTGCTCCCGACCGGACGCAATTTCTACTCCGTCGACCCCCGCGCGCTCCCCTCCGAGCTCTCCTGGGAGGTCGGGCGGCGGCTGGCCGACGCGCTGCTCGAGCGCCACCGCCGCGAGACCGGTGAGCTACCGAAGATGGTCGGCCTCGTCGCCTGGGGAACCTCGGCGATGCGCACCGGGGGCGACGACGTCGCCGAGATCCTCGCGCTGCTCGGCGTTTGCCCGACCTGGCACCCGGAGTCCCAGCGCGTGACCGGCCTGCATGTCGTGCCGATCGAGGAGCTCGGCCGCCCGCGGATCGACGTGACGGTGCGGATCTCGGGCTTCTTCCGCGACGCCTTTCCGCACCTCGTGGCGCTGCTCGACGACGCTGTCGGCATGGTCGCCGCGCTTGATGAGCCGCCCGAGCTCAACCATGTCGCCGCGCACGCCCGCGCCGATGCGGAGCGCCTCGCCGCGTCGATCCCCGATCGCGCCGGGGCGTGGCGCCGCGCGACGACCCGGGTGTTCGGCTCGAAGCCGGGCACGTACGGCGCCGGGCTGCTGCAGCTGCTCGACGCCCGCGACTGGCGCGACGGGGCGGACCTCGCCGAGGTCTACGAGGCGTGGGGCGGCTACGCCTACGGCCGCGGTCTCGACGGCGAGGCGGCACGTGGATCGATGCGGGACTGCTACGCGCGGATCGAGGTCGCGGTCAAGAACGTCGACTCGCGCGAGCACGACATCCTCGACTCCGACGACTACTACCAGTACCACGGCGGCATGGTCGCGACCGTGCGGGCACTGACCGGACGCGAGCCCGCCGCGTACCTCGGCGACAGCTCCGACCCCTCGCGCGTCGTCTCGCGCACCCTCGCGGAGGAGACCCGCCGCGTCTTCCGCGCGCGGGTCGCGAACCCGCGCTGGATCGCGTCGATGATCCGCCACGGCTACAAGGGAGCCGCGGAGCTCTCAGCGACCGTCGACTACCTGTTCGGCTACGACGCGACCGCGGGCGTCGCCGAGGACTGGATGTACGAGCAGGTCGCCCAGCGCTACCTGCTGGACCCCGACGTCGCGGATTTCATGGGCCGCTCGAATCCGTGGGCGGCGCGCGGGATCGCCGAACGGCTGCTCGAAGCGGCCGACCGCGGTATGTGGTCGGCGCCTTCCGATGCGACGCTCGCTGCCGTGCGGCAGCGGTACCTGGCGCTTGAGGGCGAAGTGGAAGAGGCGGGCGTGTGAGCGGATTCCCCCTCAGCGCGATCGTCGGCCAGAAGGCGCTGATCGAGGCGCTGCTGATCAACGCCGTCGCCCCCGAGGTCGGCGGCGTCCTCGTGCGCGGCGAGCGCGGCACCGCCAAGTCGACCGCCGTGCGCGCCCTCGCGCCCCTGCTCCCGGCGGTCCTCGCCGCCTCTGGCGAAGCGTTCGCGTTCGCCCCCGGCGAGCTCGCGCCCGGCGGTCCGGTCCCGCTCGACGCCCCGTCCGCTCCACGCCCCGCGCCGCTCGTCGAGCTGCCGCTCGGGACGACGCTCGACCGGCTCGTCGGCGCGCTCGACCTCGGCCGCGCGCTCGCGGGCGAGCAAGCGTTCGAGGCGGGACTGCTTGCCCGCGCCCACCAGGGGATCCTGTACGTCGACGAAGTCAACCTGCTCCCCGACCACCTCGTCGACGCGCTGCTCGACGCCGCCGCCTCCGGCATCTCGCGGGTCGAGCGCGACGCCGTCTCCACGGCCCACGCGGCCCGGTTCCTGCTCGTCGGGACGATGAACGTCGAGGAGGGCGAGCTGCGCCCCCAGCTCACGGACCGCTTCGGCCTCGGGGTCGAGGTGCGGGCGCCATCGGACCCGGCTGAGCGGGCGGAGATCGTGCGGCGGCGACTGGCCTTCGAGAGCGATCCGGCGGCGTTTGCTCACCGCTGGGCTGGCGACGAGCGTTCGCTCGCGGCGCGTATCGCGGCGGCGCGCGAGCGCGTCAGGGGCGTCCGCCTGCCCGAGCGCGAGCTGCTGCGGATCACGGGGGCGTGCGCTCAGCTTGGGGTGGATGGGGTTCGGGGCGACATTGTGTGCGCGTGGGCGGCCCGCGCGCTCGCGGCCCTCGACGGCGCCGATGAGGTGACCGAGGATCACGTCCGCCGCGCTGCGCCGCTCGCCCTCTCGCACCGACGCCGGCGCGACCCGCTCGACGGCGGCGCGCCCGACGAGCAGGAGCTCGAGCGGGCGCTAGATGACGCTGGCCCGGAGCCCCCGGACGATGAGGGCCCGCCGGACGGCGGCGGCCGTGGCGCGAGGGCCGCGAACGGCAGGCCTGCCGGTGGGGCCGGTGAAGCGCCCGGCGAGCCCGCCGCGAACGGCGATCCGGGTGTCGCGCCGAGCCCTCACCTCCCCGCCGGGGAGCGCCGCGACCCACCTGCGCCGGCGCGCCTGCCGCTCGACGCGCTCACGCTGCGGGGAGCAGGAGCCGGTCCGGCCGGCCGCCGCGGGCGCGGGCACGGCGCCGGCGGCGGCGCGATCGACAGCCGCCCGGCGACCACTGGAAGCGATGACGTCGCGATCGTCGCCACGCTCAGGGCGAAACTGGCGGCGGAAGGGCGTGGGTCCGCTGTGGAATCACGTGGCGCCAGTTCCGTTGGGAGTTCGCCTGGCGGCGAACATCCCGAGTTCCTCCGCGAGCACGTGCGGGCGGGCCGCGAGGGCGCGTTCATCTGCCTGGTTGTCGACGCGAGCGGCTCGATGGGTGCGCGGCAGCGCCTGGCCCGCGTCAAGGGCGCGCTGCTCGAGGTGCTTCGGGACGCATACGCGCGCCGTGACCGCGTCGCCGTGATCGTGTTCAGAAACAGTGCCGCCGAGCTGCTGATCGCCCCCGGGGCGCCGCTCGAGCGTGCGGCCGAGGCGATTCGCGCACTTCCGACCGGCGGCCGCACCCCGATCGCCGCCGGGCTCGACACCGCCGAGCGGCTGATCCGCCGTGAGGCCGGGCGCGAGGCGGGGCGCCGCTCGATCGCGATCGTGCTGACCGACGGACGGGCCGAGGATCCACGGCGGGCGATCCCGCGTGCGGCCGCGCGTCTCGGCCGGGCGGCCGACACAGTGCATGTGATCGACACCGAGGACGGCGCCGTGCGGCTCGGCCTCGCCGCTGAGATCGCCGCCGCCGCGGGCGGCCGCGTCCACCGGCTCACGCCGGCAACCGGACGGCGAGCGGCATGACGGACCCGCTCGCCCGCCACGCCGCCGACGGAGTCGACGTCCCCCACCGCACCGGGGACCTTGGCAGCGCCGAACCCAAGCGGCGCAAACCACGGGACCGCCCACTCCTGATCGTCATCACCGGCCACGGCAAGGGCAAGAGCACCTCGGCGTTCGGGATGCTGATGCGCTCCTGGGCGCGCGGTTACCACTGCGGTGTGTTCCAATTCGTCAAGTCAGGCAAGTGGAAGGTCGGCGAGGCCAAGGCCGCCGCCAAGCTCGGGGGCATCGACTGGGAGAAGATGGGCGACGGCTGGTCGTGGATCTCCCGGGACCTCGGTGAGTCAGCGGACCTCGCCCGCGAGGGCTGGGAGGAGGTCAAGCGCGCGATCGCAGAGGAGCGCTACGAGTTCCTGCTGCTCGACGAGATCACCTACCCGATCAAATGGGGCTGGATCGACGCTGCCGAGGTGCTCGCCACCCTGCGCGACCGCCCAGGGTTCCAGCACGTCGTGATCACCGGCCGCGACGCCCCACCCGAGCTGATCGAGCTCGCCGATCTCGTCTCGGAGGTCGCCAAGGTCAAGCACCCGATGGACGTTGGCATTCGCGCCCAGCAAGGGATTGAGTGGTAGTGGAACCGGCGGTGGGGCCGCGTGGGGCTACCGTGCAACCGTTTGGCGCCGGTTCCATTGGAAGTTCGCCTGGCGGCGAACATCCGGTGGTGCTCGTCATTCTCGACGGCGCTTCTGAGCCTATCGGCGAGGGGCCGACGAGCCTCGAGAGTGCTCGGACTCCGACGCTAGATCGGCTGGCTTCTGAGGGCTTGCTGGCGAAGGTGCGCTTGATCGCGGCTGGGATGCCGGTGGGTTCTGAGGCTGCGATTCCGGCGCTGCTTGGCTGGTTCCCGACCGGCCCGGTGGACCGCGGCGCGCTCGAGGCTGCGGCGCTTGGGATCCCGGTGGCGCCGGGTGAGCGCTCGTGGCGGGTGGACGTTGTCGTGCCGTGGGGAACGAGGCGTGCAAGCCGCGCTGATACCGAACGGGCCGCCCGCGAGCTCGCGCTCGCGGCACCCGGATATGCCGTGCACCGGCTCACGGGCCACCGACTCCTCCTCTGCGGTCCGCCGCCACTGCCGGAGGCCATCCGCGCGCACGGACTGCGGGTCTGGCGGCAGGGGATCGTGCCGCCGCGAGTCCTCGGTCCTGACACGGTGGTGATCGGAGCCCGCGGCGCCGCCGTCGGCGCCGCCCGGCTGATGGGAGCCCAAACGATCATCCCCGACGGCGCGACCGGCCAACCGGACAGCGACCTCGCAGGCAAAGCGGCCGCTGCCGTGTCGGCGATCGCGTCCGGAGCCCGGATGGTCGTCGTGCACGTCGGCGGGCCCGACGAGGCTTCACACGTGCGCGACCGCGCGGCGAAGATCGCCTCGCTCGAGCGCGCAGACCGTTACCTGATCGCACCGCTGGCTGAGTCGGTTGGCCGCGCCGGCGGGACCCTTCGGGTCGGTCCCGACCACGGATGCGATCCGGAGACCGGCGCGCACCACGGGGGGCCGGTTCCGTGGCTCGTCTGGAGCGGCGGCTCGGGCGAGTCGTCGGGACCCAATCGGGCCAGCGAGCGGCGCCTGACGGAGCGTGCCGTCGCCGGACTGCCACCGAGCACGCTGGTGAGCTGGTCGCGCCTCGCGCTCTCCGAGGCGGCTTCGTGATCCCCCGCGTCGTGATCGCCGGTACGAGCTCGGGGGCGGGCAAAACGACGGTCGCGTGCGGACTGATCGGCGCGCTCCGTGCCCGTGGCCTGGTCGTGCAGGGATTCAAGGTCGGGCCCGACTACATCGACCCCAGCTACCACGCGCTCGCGTCGGGGCGTCCGGGCAGGAACCTCGACGCTTTTCTCAGCGGCCCGGAGCTGATCGCGCCGCTCGCCCGGCATGGATCGTGCGGCGCGGACATCGCGGTTATCGAGGGCGTGATGGGCCTGTTCGACGGAGCTTCGGGGCGTGGCGAGCTGGCCAGCACCGGACACGTCGCGAAGCTCCTGAAGGCGCCGGTGCTGCTCGTCG
>Ga0302326_10021562_pt1 | contig 13208 bp, 11 predicted proteins | sample Palsa_T0_3_FD_202264 | JGI IMG/M metagenome (GOLD analysis project Ga0302326, IMG submission 202264) | Peat permafrost microbial communities from Stordalen Mire near Abisko, Sweden - Palsa_T0_3 | ecosystem: Environmental > Terrestrial > Soil > Palsa > Peat permafrost | place: Sweden: Abisko... | reverse complement strand
GCGAAGGCGTCGACGAGTGGGGGCTCGACGTGGGTGCCGTCGGCGAACTGCACGGCGACGACCGAGCACGCGCCGAAATGCGCCCCGCGAGAGACGTCGGCGCGCCGCAGCGTGCCGGTTTCATCCGAGTAGCGCAGCGATTGGCCGGCATCCATCGGGGTCGTTATCGCAAACTTCTGCATCCCGCGGGAGCTTTTCTCGCCCGGATTTTCAAAGACGAAGGCGACCTCAACCCGGTCGACGCTCTTAGCGCTCGTGTTGCTCAAGTCAAAGCGATAAACGAGATCGAGCCCGTCGCGCGACGCACTGCACTCGTCGATTCGCACCGGGGAAGGCACGGGGGAGTACGTAGCCGGAAACTCGATTCCCGGCGCCGCGAGTGCGGCAATCAGGACGAGGTGAAGCATGTTTGTGTTATCGGCACGTAGTCGCGTCGTTCTGCCCGCACGGCGCGCCCCGAGCGGCGCAGCGGCGTAGAATGTGCGACGAATCGCTCCGGGGCAGTCGCCCCGCCGCTATGTCGGGCGTTACCCGCTCGTCTGGGTCACGACCACGAGGCGATGAGCTTGCGCGTGCGCGTTAGCGCCGCGCGATCGTCGAGGTCGTTTGGGTGGAAGGCCGGCGAGTAGTAGCGCAGATACGCCGGGACGATGCGGCGCATGAGCCCGGGCGAGACGAAGACGTTCCAAAGGAGCTTCGCCCACGACGCCGGGCTTTTCGCAAGCTCTTGCGCGCGCATCAACGCGATGCAGTGTTTGGCGATAAAGCGTAAGAACGTGAGCGTCGTCAAATACATGACGAGCATTCGGCGATACTCGCGGAACGGGCCGGTCATCGTCGCGCGGAACACGTCGAATGCGACTGCCTTGTGCTCGCATTCCTCGAGCCCGTGCCAGAGCCAGAGGCGGGCGTAACCCGGCTCCGCGCCTTCGAGGAACGCGGGGTCGTTCAGGAGTTCGTGCGCCATGATTGCCGTGAAATGTTCGAGGGCCACCGTGGCGAGGAGCGGTCCGCCTTCCGGGAGCGTCTTGCGGACCCAGCTAAGGTGCTCGGTGAGCTCGCGGTCGAGTCTGTCGGCATCGCAGAACGAATTGAGGGCTTTGTTGTACGCCACGTGCTCGCGCGTGTGATAAGCCTCTTGCTGGCAGAATGCCTTGACTTCGGCCTTGAGCTTCGGGTCCGCGATCTTGTCGCGGTTGGCCAGGACCGAGGCGATGAAGAACCGCTCGCCCGGCGGAAACAGGATCGAAAGCGCGTTCGGGAAGAGGGTCTTCTCGGGCGAGTGGTCGAGCCAGTTTTTGGCGCGAGCGGGATCGAGGTGGAAATCGACGTCCCGCGGCGTGATCTGGGTGATGGCCGGAGCGGCGGTCGGCAGGTCGGCTTGCATGAGCTTAGTATAGCGTTTACTGAGAATGTTGTAAATAAGTCATTCGTAGGAATCTCGGACGGTTTCGAGCTTCGTCAGGCCATGGACGGGCTCGCCGTCGCCGTCGACCACATCGACCTCGAACCCCGGGTAGCGCGGCGCGAATCGTTCGCGTTTCCAGTCGGCGACGCTCCAGGTATCCTTCGCGGCGCGCTCGTACGGCCAGGTCGGCAATCCTTCGCGATCCGAGCGGACGTCGGCGCCGTGGAGGTGCCGGATCCGCACGAGGAATCCCTCGACGTTCGCGATTCGCAGCTCGACCCGCCCGACTCGCATAGATCCGGCTCCGTTCCGACGTTACTCGCATGGTCGCGTTCGGGGAGCTAAGCCCGCGGTCCGTCTGTTTGACGATCGTCGAACGATGGTGGGGAAGAACCTTCGCCGGCGGAAAACGATGATGCGTGTCGGATAGCGCGTTTTCCCTCGCAGGCCTGGCGCGACTCGTCGCGGACCCCTCGCGCGCCGAAATGCTCGCGAGCCTCATGGACGGTCGCGCATGGACCGGCCGCGAACTCGCGCGCGCGGCGAACGTGACGCCATCGACGGCGAGCGTGCATCTTGCGCGCTTGGTTCGCAGCGCGCTCGTGAGCGTTATTGCGCAAGGCCGCCATCGGTATTACCGGATCGGCTCCCCGGAAGTAGCCCACGCGCTCGAGTCGCTGATGGTTCTCGCCCCGGCACCCGAGCCGCGACATCCGACCGCACGCGGCCTGGATGAGGCGCTACGACGCGCGCGAACCTGTTACGATCACCTTGCCGGGGTGCTCGGGGTCTCGCTCGCCGACGCGTTGCGCAACGGCGGCGCGATCGCGTTCGACGAGGCCGGCGTGCGGCTTACGCCACAAGGGCTGGACCTCTTCGGGCGACTTGGCATCGCGTATGACCTCGCAGGACGCCGCCCGCAGTGCCGCGCGTGTCTCGACTGGAGCGAGCGCCGCTGGCACGTCGCGGGAGTTGCCGGCGCGGCACTGTGCCGGCACGCGCTCGAAAACGAGTGGGTGCGACGCCGCGCGTCCACGCGCGCGCTCGACGTGACCGCGCGCGGGATCGCCGCACTTCGCGACGCATTCGGCATCGTCTGGGCACACGAACTCGGCCGAAATTTCCGCGGCTTCAACGGGGAGGCGAACGATGACGTTGTGCATCCGCTACACGCTTGACCCAAGGAAGTTAGCCGATTTCGAGGCGTATGCGCAGGCCTTGGTGCAGCCGATCGAACGGTGCGGCGGCGCGTCCGTCGCCTACTATTTGCCGACCAAGGTTGCCGGGCCCACAAACGTGGCGCTAGGACTGATCGACTTTCCAAATCTTGCGGCCTACGAACAGTACCGCGAACGGCTGATGTCCGACCCGGGCGCCGTCGAATGCCTGCGCCGCGTCGACGCGGCCGGATGCATTCTCAACGAAGAGCGAGCCTTCGTCCGGCGCGTTTCGTAAGCGCGTTAGTGCAGAAAACCGGTCGACAGCCACGGGATCGCGGCGACGAGAACGAGCGCGACGGCGACGGCGGCCAGATACGGGAACATCCGCCCGATCGCGGCGTCCGTGGTCGAGCGTCCGATGAGCACCGATTGATAGAAGCCGACGCCGAAGGGCGGTGAGAACAGCCCGATCCCCATCGAGAGAATGACGACCATCGTGTAGTGCACGTCGTTGATGTGCAGTTCGCGCGCGATCGGGAACAGCAGCGGACCGAAAAGCACGATCGCCGGGATGCCTTCGAGCACGCTGCCGAGTACGATGAACACGACGATCGAGATCGCAAGAAAGCCGCCGGCGCCGCCGGGAACCTTCGACATCGAGTCGGCGAGCGACTGGGCGAAGCCCGCTTGCGTCAACGCCCACGCCATTGCGGTCGCCGACCCGATGATGAGCAGAATCGCACCGGAGAGCGACGCCGTATCGACTAAGATCGGCAGCACGCGCCGCCACTGGAATCGACGATACACGAAAATCCCGACGATGACCGAGTACCCGATACCGATCGTCGCGACCTCGGTCGCCGTCGTAATCCCCTTGAGCACGAAGTAGCGCACGAGAAACGGTAAGAGTAGACCCGGGATCGCGATCACGAAGGCGCGAGCGATCTGCGCTGCAGTCGGGCGCGGCCCTTCTCCGGACTTTTCGCCCCGCGATCGGAAGAACGTGACGATGACGAGCGCGAGGCCCGCGACGAATGCCGGCATGATCCCGCCGGTAAAGAGGGATGCGATCGACACGCCGGTTACCGATGCGATGATGATCAGCACGAGACTCGGCGGGATCGTCTCCGACATCGCGGCCGATGCGGCTAGCTGCGCGACGAGTTCGCCCGGATTCGCGCCCCGGCGCTTCATTTCGGGAAACAGCACCGGTGCGACGGCGGCTTGATCGGCTGCCTTCGAGCCCGAAATCCCCGAGATCAGAAACATCGCTCCGAGCAAGACGTACGAAAGACCGCCGCGCACGCGCCCGACGAGCGCGGCCAGAAAGTCAACGAGCACGCGCGCGATGCCGGTCATCTCGAGCAGGAGTCCGAGGAGCACGAACATCGGGACGGCGAGCAACTCGAGCGACGACATTCCCTGATCCATCTGACCGACGACGACCGAAAGCGTCGTCGGCGCGGCGAACGTGAGATAGGTCAACGTGGCAAGCGCAAAGCAAAACGCGATCGGAATGCCGGCCGCGACGCAAACGCCGACGAGGCCGAGGAAAAACACCGCGAGGCTGAGGTTGCCGAGCGCCGCGAACTCAGGCCGCGCGAGCGCCATCGCGACGCCCACGAGCGCGACGATGCCGGCCGCGCCGGCCACCCCGCGCCAATCGGCTTCCTCGACGATTCTGACGCCGGCGATCACGAGCATCAAGACGATACCGACGACCATTCCGAGCACCCGATACGCATCGTGGATCTGCATCGCGGGCGTGAGGATGTCGTATTGCGTCACCATGTAATCTTTGGCGTTGGGAAGCAGGATCAACAGCACGACGCCGACGACGAGCAGCGCCGTCGTCGAAGTCCAGCGCTGCCATTTTAGCGGTAGCCGGTTGACGATCGCCGTCATGCGCATGTGCTCGCTGCGGCGCAGCGCGATGACGGAACCGAACATAACGAGCCACAGGAACAAGGTCTCGGCCAGCTCGTCGCTCCAGAGGAGCGGCTTGTTGAGGACGTAGCGCGCCACGACGCCGGCCAGAAGAACGCCGACTTCCGTTATGACGAGCAGCGCTGCCGGGATCTCGGTGATCCATTTGAGGTAGCGGTCGACTGCGTCGAACCGCCGAATCGGCTCCCGTTCCGTCTCCAACGACTGGGACGCGCCGACGGCGTCGGCAGTTAGGGTCCCTTCGGTCGCCGCCATCGCCTCAGGTCACTTTTCCGGCATATTTTTCCAGCAGCCCCCACGCCTTGGGGCCGAACTGATCGCGCATCTGCTTATAGAACCCGGCTTCGACGAGTTTTTTCCGGAATGCGCCCCGATCGACGTCGGCGATTTGCATGCCCTCGGAGGTGAGTTTGCCGCGCACGGTCGCGTCTTCGTGAACGTTGGCCTCGCGCTGCGACGGCGCGCCTTCGTCGAGCGCCCCAGCGACGAGGTTCTGCATGTCCTTGGGCAACTTGTTGAAGGCGTCCGGGTTCGCCAAAACCCAATAGCCGACGAACATGTGATTCGTCAGCGAGCAGTACTTTTGCACCTCGTAGAATTTCTGCGAGTCGATCAACGAAAGCGCGTTTTCCTGGCCGTCGACGATGTGCGTCTCGAGCGCTGAATAAAGGTCCTTGATGTTAATGGTCGTCGGCGAAGCGCCGAGCGCCGCGAAGAGTGCCGTCGAGATCGGACTCGGTGGGACGCGCATCTTAAAGCCTGCAAGATCTTCCGGCTTTAGGAGCGGCCTCGTGGAACTCGTCATCTCGCGAAAGCCCTCGTCCCAGATCTTCGTCATCGGGTGAAGTCCGGCTTTCTCGATCTCGCCGCGAACGTAGGCGCCGAGGTCGCCGTCGAGCGCGCGAAACGCGGTCTTAGCATCGGCCCACGTGAACCCGACGTTGTCGATGGCGGCCGCGGGGACGAGCGTTGCGAGGATATTGTCGCCGACTGCCATGAATTGAATCGCGCCCGATCGTAACTGCGAGAGCATCTGCGTATCGTTGCCCAATTGATTCGCCGGAAAGACCTGGAGCTCGACCCGGCCGTTGCTGCGAGCGGAAACCTTCGCCGCAACATCGCGGGCGGTCACGTTGGTCGGGTGATCGGGCGGAAGGTCGTCGGCGAACTTCAGCGTGAATTCGGCCGCCCCGGCCGGATAGCGCAAGATGCCGATCGAGGCGAAGGCAGCGGCTCCGCCCGCGGCAACGCGCACGAAGGTGTTACGAGACAATGATTGTTGCATGCTTAACCTTTATCGAGCGAGGTGTGAAGTGGCGGCTTCATACGAAGCAATGAGCGCGCGGGCGCGCTCGGCTACCGGAACGTCGATCATGCGGCCGTCGAGCGAGATCGCGCCCGCTCCGGCAGCGTGGGCTGCTTCGTACGCGGCGACGATCTCTCGAGCGCGCTCGACGTCCTCGAGTTTTGGCGTGAACGCGGCGTTGAGAATCGGAACTTGGGCCGGATGGATGCACGCGGCGCCGCGATAGCCGAATTCGCGCGAACGCCGGGCGGTGGCGGCGAAAGCGTCGAGATCCCGAAACTGCGCGATCGAACCGACGAGCCCGAGGGGGATCACGCGGGCCGCGACGGCTGCGGCGACGACCGCGGCATGGTATGCGCCGAGCACGTCGGCGCCGGGATCGACGCCGAGGTCGCTTGCGAGATCCTCGCCTCCGAGCGTCAGCGCAATCACGCGCGGATCGGCCTTGGCGATCTCGCTCGCGCGGGCGACGGCTTCCGCCGTCTCGATCATGACGATGAAACGCGTCGTTCCAGGCACGATGCCGTTACGCGCCTCAGCTTCGGCGACGGCTTCGGAGAGCAGCCGTATGTGGTCGGCGCCCATGACTTTCGGTAAGGCGAGGGTGCCGACGTTCGGGGAGACGCTGGCCTCGATGTCGTCCAAGGCCAGCGACAGCGGCCGATTGATGCGCACAATAACGTCGGCCCCACCGCGGGACACCGTTTCCGCCGCCGCGGGGACGGCTCGCCGCGCAGCTGCTTTTTCGCTTGGCGCGACCGCGTCCTCGAGATCGAGCTGGATCCCGTCGGCACCGCTGCGGTTCGCGGCCTCGACGAATCGTTCGACGTTCGCCGGGACATACAGCAGCGAGCGCCAAGCCGGACTGCTGGTCGCGCTCACGCTCCTGCGCTCGCGCGAGCACCGCTCGGCCCGAACGCTCCCAGAGCCTCAAGACGGTCGAATTCCGCCGCATCGATGTCGAGATCGGCGCCGAGGACTTCGCGCGTGTGCTCCCCAACCCGCGACGCTCCGGTCGTCTGCGGGGGCGCGTGCGCCGACGTGAAGCGCGGATAGACGTTGCTCATCCGGATGGACCCGAGCACCGGATCGTCGACGGAGACGATCGATTCGCGGGCGACGACCTGCGGATTGTCAAGCATCGTTGCGACGTTCTCGAGCGGCCCGGCAGCGCAGTTCGCTGCGTCGAACACCGCGAGCGCATCCTCGCGCGGAAGGCGCGCACACCACCCCGCGACGAGTTCGTCGAGCTCGGCGATGTGCGCCAGCCGGTCGAGGTTGGTCCGAAAGCGCGGATCGCGGGCGAGCGCTTCGCCGCCGATCACGCGCAGCACGCGTTCGGCGATGCTCTGCGTGCTGGCCGACAGCGCGAGCCATTTCCCGTCCGCGCACTGGTATGCGCCTCGCGGTGCCGAGTCGCCGATCCGATTGCCTTGCGGCGAATGAAGTGTCCCGTTCTGATCGTACTCAACGACCTGAGACTCGATCGTTTTGAGCGCGGCCTCGTAGATTGCAAGATCGATGATTTCGCCGGCCCCCGTTCGCTCGCGCCGTATGAGGGCGGCGAGAATCGCGCTCGCACCGAGGTATCCGGCCAGGACGTCGGCAAGCGGATATGCCGGCAACAGGGGCGGCCGATCCGGGAACCCGGTCACGGCGGCGAGGCCGGACATCGCCTCGGCGAGCGTTCCGAAACCGGGGCGATTCCGGTACGGTCCGTCCTGGCCGAAAGCCGTCGTTCGCAGAACGACTAGGCGCGGCGTCTGCTCCAGGAGCGCTTTCGGATCGAGATTCCAGCGTTCGAGCGTACCCGGGCGGAAATTTTCGATGATCGCGTCAAACGACGGCGCCCACCGGCGCAGCAGCGCTTGCGCCTCGGGCCGGTGCAAATCGAGCGCGACGCTTCGTTTCCCGCGTCCGAGCGCCTTCCAGTACAGCCCCTGGCCCAGACGCTGCGCTCCGAAGCGCCGAACGTGATCGCCTTCGCCCGGTTGCTCGACCTTGACGACGTCGGCGCCCCAATCCCCAAGCAACGTGCCGGCTAGCGGGGCCGCGATCATCGTCGAGAGATCGAGCACGCGAAGACCCGCGAGCATCGCTTGAGGCGCAACCGACAATTCCTTCAATTCCGCAGCGGCTCCCATTCTACGAAAGAACGTTGCGCTAAACTCTCGGAAGGCGGCCAAAAAAACCTTTCCGCGAAGCGCGCAGCCCGAAGAACCGGCGGACGAGGTTGTTACATTGCGGACGCTCCTAAATACCGGCGCAGTATCCGGGCGCGCAGGCTTGCCGGGATGACGATGGATCGCCCCGATGAGCGCGCGGGCGCGCGCGTCGCACCGTTGGCCCGATGCGGAATCGCGAGGAACGGGACGAGCGTATCGGTGCACTGTCCGCTCGCAAGCACGCAGGCTTGGCCGGCGATCTCGCCGCGATCGTTGACATCGTTCGCCACGACAAGATAGAGCGATGCGCCCGACGCGTCGACGAGCGTGTTGAGGTCGGTCATCGTGCCGTTCTGGTACACAAACGCGCGCGATCCCGAGTAGCCGACGACTTCGCCGAAATCGTTGACGCCGCCCGCGGAGCTGACCCCATCGGCCACAGAGATCGTGCCGAGGTCGTCCATCCCCGTGCGCGCGGTCCAGGCAAACGCGTGCGGCGCATAGTTTCCGGTCGTATTACCGCGCAGGTTTGCGAAGCCGACGATCTCGCCCGAGTTGCTGATGTCGGTCGGCGTATTCCAGGCGGCTCCCCCGAGCGTCGGCGCGTATGGTATGTTCGTCACCCGGCCGTGATCCCACATCACGACGTGCTGCGCCGTGAAACGGCCGACTGCTTGATCGCACTCGCCCGAATTACCGACGGCCACGCCGAAGTCGTTGACCGCGACCGCATCGCCGTCGGAATCGCCCGGCAATGTCGGCAGCGCTTCGGCCTTGCGATACGGCGGATTCCACACCGCGGGCAAGAACTGCAGGACCTGGCCAAACCCAACGCCGGCGCCCTCGCACGTCGCATCGCGATATGTCGTTTCAGCCCAGCCGACGACTTGCCCGAAGTCGTTCGTCCCGGCGGCATAGCCGTCGTATCCGCCGAGCGTCGGTAACGGCCACATGCGGCCGCCGAACTCCACGAAGCCGACGCACACGTGCCCCGTCGCGACCGGATAGAAAAATATCGCACAGCTCCAGTCTTCGCCCAGCGGTTCGACTTCCGCGGTCTCCGAAATGCCCGCGATCAACGGGAAATTGTCGTGGTTCGGCCACGCCACCGCACTATTACCGCCGCCGAGCGTGCCGAGGTCGACCGGCCCGTGCCCGCGACCCCACACCGCGGCATGGGTGAGCCCGTCTCCTTTGGGATCCGAGGCGCCGGCGATCGTACCGGCGTCATCGATGCTGCTCGCCTGACCCCACACGCCGCCGAACGACCCCAAATTGACGACCGAATACTGCGTCCCTGCGGTTGCGGCCGCGGGCAGTGACATCGCCGCCACCGTCGCGACGATCGCCAGACTATAGGTGCATGCCACGTCGTGCCTGTTCATACGCCTCCTCCTCGGGCGTCGGCAAGCGTAGCAACTCGAGACGGCCGCCGTCGCTTAGGTTCGCGCGATTTCGAATACGATCGAACGTCTGCGCGCCGTGCCGGAAGGCGCCGGGCGTCGTGCCGACGATTCGCCGCATCCACACCGACAAATGGCTTTGATTGGCGAAGCCCGCTTCGAGAGCCACGGCGCTGACGGGAAGTTCGCCTTCGGCGAGCAACCCGAGCGCCCGCTCGACCCGGCGGCGCACGACGTAACGGTGTGCCGAAAGGCCGACCGATCGTTTGAAGAGCACGTTGAAATGCGACGAGCTCACGCCGGCGACGCTCGCGAGTTCCGCGAGCGCGAGATCGCGCCCGGCAGATTCGTCGATGTACTCGAGGACGTGGCGCAGCCGCCGCTGCGAGAGACCGCGTGACATGCGAGGGTGCGTCGCACCCGCATAGTGCCGCAGCAAGTGCGCGGCGAGTGCTAAGCCGAGGCTATCCGCGTACAGCCGGCCCGCGGGCTCCTCGGACTCGAGTTCGGCTGCAAGCGCGCGGGCAACGTATTCGATCCGCAGGTCCCGCACATCCAAGCGCGGCCCGATCGCGGCGCGGTCGTAGGACACGTTCATCGCGTCGGCGGCCGTCTCGAAGAGCCGGTCGCCGATTCGGATCGAAAGCTTGCGCGCCGCGTCTGCGACCTCCCACGTCCGCGAAAAGCCGGCCGGAATGATCTTGATGTCGCCTGCCCGGTGGACTTTGCGGACGACCGCGCCGTCGCAGGCCACGGCAGCCAGGACCGGCGGCCCCAGGTGCATGCTGACGCAGTGCCGAGAAAACAGCGTCTCGTCGATTCCCGGCGTGGTTTGGTAAAGAGTTGCGTCGAAGCCATTCCAGCACCGGCCGGTGCTGGATCGGTAAACCGCAAAATCCATGGGGGACGTCATCTTCACAGACCAAGTAGCAGGGCCCGGCCGCCGTCCCATTTGGACGAACTTGACGTCTTTTTCGCCATGCGGCGCTGCGGACGCCGAGCCGCCGGATCCGATCGACCTCGTGTGCGGAATGCTGCTTCCGCTGCGGTGGTCGAAGCATTGCGTCGTCTATCACTATCATCACGCCGGCCCGTGCGTGCGCGACGCCGCTGAAGACAAGCTCTTCGAAGTCGACGTTATCGTGCAGACGACGCGCGGCAGCTGGGACTTTCAGGGACGCCGCGGCCACGATCGCATCGACCTCAAGACGCTCGTCTGCGGCGTGCGGGGAGCGGGCTACGGCTGCCGCCACGATTCGCGTTTTCCCGACAGCAATCTGATCGCGAGCTTGCGGCCCGGATCGGTCGATGGCGAGGAACCGCTCTTTATCGACGACACCGTGCCGATCCAGGGCGTGCCGAAGCTCGAGTGGGCCGTCGCAGCCGGCGATTTCGAGACGTTCGATTCGCGCGTCTTCGAAACGTTCGACGTCGTTTCGACGCGGTCGCGACGTGGGGCTCGGCCGCATCGTCCCAGCCGTTTGCGCATGGAGCGCGCCAAGCGCTTCATCGAAGATCACGCGAGCGAACCGATCTTGCTTGCCGACATCGCTTCGAGCGTCGGCCTCTCACCTCTGGTCTGTTTGCGCCAGTTCAAAGCGCACACCGGTGTCACGCCGCACGGATTTCTCGGCGCGCTGCGCCTGCGCCACGCGAGGCGCCTCTTGGAGACGACGGCCCTCCCGATCGCGAGCGTCGCGAAGGCTGTGGGCCTTGCGGACCAATGCTATTTTGCACGCTGGTTCGCGCGCGCGACCGGCGCGCCGCCGAGCGCGTACCGGCGGCAAGCGCGACGCTAAGCGAGAAGTTCTTCGAGCCGGACCGGCAGGTTGCGCACGCGGACGCCGGTCGCATGGTAAACGGCGGCGGTAATTGCCGCAGCGATGCCCGCGAGCCCAATCTCCCCGACGCCCCGGGCGCCCATGTCGTTGAGCACCCGGTCAGGATAATCGAGGAACGTCACCTCGATCTGCGGTGCGTCGGCATTGGTTGCGACCATGTAATCCGCAAGATTGTTGTTGATCGGTGCGCCGAAGCGCGCGTCGTACTCGGTCGCTTCCAGCAGCGCCATGCCGACGCCCATCACGACCGAACCTTCGATCTGGTTACGCGCCGGCTTGGGGTTGATGATGCGACCGGCATCAATGACGGTCACGACGCGCGACACGCGCAGCCGCGCGATCTCGGGCTGCCACGTCACTTCGGCGAACTGCGCCCCGAATGAATGCTGCGAGAATTTCCGGTCTTCGCTGCCGAAGGTCGCTTCGGCTTTGCCCAAGCCTGAAGTTGACCGTGCCTTCGCCTTCGCGAGGATCTTCTCGAACGCCATCCCCCGCTCGGGGCCTTCGTTCTTGCGGTGGACGATGCCGCCGCTAAACGCCAGCGCGTCAGCCTCGAGGCCGTAGAACGGCGTGCCCTCCGTCTCGATCGCAGCCATGAGGATGCGCTGTTGTGCGCTTTCGATCGCTTGGGAGACGGCCGGGATTATGGACGCAGTAACCATCGAGCCGCCCGAAATCGGTCCCGGCGGCAAGTTGGTGTCGCCGAGAACGACCTCGATCTTGTTCGCCGGAATACCGGTCTTTTCGGAGACGACATTCGCGAGCACGGTGTACGTGCCGGTCCCGATGTCCTGCGTCGCCGTTGCAACGCGCGCGCTCCCGTCGTCGCGGAGATCAACGGCTACCTGTGCGGCGAACCGCTCCGCAATCCACGAACACCCCGCGACGCCCCAGCCGAGAATGAGCCCGTTCTTGCGCATCGAACCGACGCGCGGATCGCGCCCGGACCAGCCGAACCGCTTAGCTCCGACGGCCAAACACTCGACGAGATGGCGCGAGGAAAACGGCAGGTCCAAACCTTCATCCTTGTTTGGCTCGTTGCGCAGGCGAAGCTCGACCGGATCGATGCCGAGTGCGATGGCAAGTTCGTCCATGGCGGACTCGAGCGCGTACAAGCCCGGCACGGCGCCGGGGCCGCGCATCGATGTCGGCGTGCCGACGTTGCGGCGGGCGAGGCCTGACGTCGCGCGGAAGTTGGGCGTCGAATAGCTGTAGGGCGTCGCTTCGCTGCAGTTTTCTTGGTAGTCGTCGAGGATCGAGGTGTGGTTGAGCGAGTCGTGCATGAGCGCGACGAGCTTGCCGTCGGAGCCGGCTCCAAGGCGGATGCGCTGTTGCGTTCGGGGGCGGTGCCCGACGTTCTGGAACATCATGTCGCGCGAAACGACGAGCTTGACGGGACGATTCAGGTCGCGTGCGGCGGCGGCAGCGATGAAGCTATGTGGCCAAGGGAAGAGTTTGCCACCGAAGCCGGAGCCAAGAAATCGCGAGATGACCCGGACCCGTTCTTTCGGCACGCCGAGCATCTCTGCCGCAACGTCGCGATGGTTCACGACGCCTTGCGTGGTCTCATACAGCGTGAAGTCCTGCCCGTCCCAGACGGCGACGCTCGCGTGCAACTCAATCGGATTGTGCGTTTCGACCGGGGTGCTGTACGTCTGGTCGATTTTGACGGGAGCCGAATCGAATGCCGCATCGGGATCGCCACGCTCGCCGTCGAGGTTCGGTTGCCCCTCGGGCTCGAGCTGATCGCGGACGTCGGGTTCTTTCGCGTCGTACGTCACCTTGACGGCGTTAGCGGCGGCAATCGCCTGCTCGTAGGTATCGGCGACGGCGGCGGCAACGTACTGACCGTAGTAGCGGATAACGTCATCCTCGAACGGCGGGCGCCGCTCGTCCAGATGCGTGCCCAGCCCCTCGTCGGGCGCGGAACGATAGATCCGCCCGATGTTCGCACGGTGGTAGACGGCCTGCACGCCCG
>Ga0302326_10021561_pt1 | contig 13209 bp, 13 predicted proteins | sample Palsa_T0_3_FD_202264 | JGI IMG/M metagenome (GOLD analysis project Ga0302326, IMG submission 202264) | Peat permafrost microbial communities from Stordalen Mire near Abisko, Sweden - Palsa_T0_3 | ecosystem: Environmental > Terrestrial > Soil > Palsa > Peat permafrost | place: Sweden: Abisko... | reverse complement strand
AGGATAGGCAGCCCCAGGCGGCGGAAAAACGCGACACCCTTGCTGCCGATCAGGCAGAGACTCACCTGCGCGCCCTTGTCCTGCCATTCACGCAGGAGCAGCAGAGTCTGTTTGAAGATGTTCGCATTCAGCCCTCCGGCCAGACCGCGGTCGGTCGAGATCACGATCACGCCGATCGACTTGGGCTCGCGCTCGACGAGGAACGGATGACGGTAATCCGGGTTCGCCTCGTTCAGGTGCCCGATGACGCTGCGAATCTTGTCGGCGTACGGACGCGCAAGCTTCATGCGCTCCTGCGCGCGGCGCATCTTGCTCGTGGCCACCATCTGCATGGCCTTGGTGATCTTCTGAGTGCTCTTCACACTCGCGATCTTGCTGCGGATTTCTTTGGTGCCCGGCATGACCGTCAGTAGCTGCCTGTCGCGATGAAGTCCTCGATGCACTTCTTCAATGCCGCCTCGTTCTCCTTCGTGAACTTGGGCGTCGCGTTGATACCGTCCAAGAGAGCCGCGTTGTTGGACCTCGCGAAAGCCTGCAGGGCGGCCTCGAAGTCCACGATCTTGTTGAGCGGCACCTTGTCCATGAAGCCGTTGTTGACGGCGAAGATCGACAGCGCCATCTGCGCAACCGACATCGGCGCGTACTGCTTCTGCTTCATGAGCTCCGTCACGCGCTGGCCGCGCTCGAGCTGGCGGCGGGTCGCTTCGTCGAGATCGGATGCAAACTGCGAAAACGCCGCAAGCTCGCGATACTGCGCGAGCGCGAGGCGAATGCCACCGCCGAGTTTCTTGATGATGTCGGTCTGCGCCGCGCCGCCGACGCGCGACACTGAAATGCCCGCGTTCATGGCGGGGCGGATACCCGCGTTGAAGAGGTCGGTCTCGAGGAAGATCTGACCGTCGGTGATGGAGATGACATTGGTCGGCACGAACGCCGTAACGTCGCCCGCCTGCGTCTCAATGATCGGAAGGCCGGTGAGCGAGCCGGTCTTGCCTTTGACCGCGCCCTTGGTGACCAGCTCGATGTATTCCTCGTTCACGCGCGCACTTCTCTCAAGAAGGCGCGAGTGCAGATAGAACACATCGCCGGGGAAGGCCTCGCGGCCGGGCGGGCGGCGCAACAGCAGCGAGATCTGCCGGTAGGCGACCGCCTGTTTCGACAGATCGTCGTAAATGATCAGCGCATCCTCGCCGCGGTCCATGAAGTACTCGCCCATCGTGCAGCCCGAATAGGCCGATATGTACTGCATGGCAGGCGGGATCGAGGCGGATGCGGCGACGACGATGGTGTGTGCCATCGCGCCGTGCTCCTCGAGCTTGCGCACCACGTTGGCGATGGTCGACTGCTTCTGGCCGATGGCAACGTAGACGCATTTGATGCCGGAGGACTTCTGATTGATGATCGTGTCGACGGCAAGAGCGGTCTTGCCCGTCTGGCGATCGCCGATGATGAGCTCGCGCTGGCCGCGGCCGATCGGCACCATTGAGTCGATCGCCTTGTATCCGGTCTGCACCGGCTGGCTCACGGACTTTCGGTAGATGACGCCCGGCGCGACGCGTTCGATGGGCGAGGTGCGCTGCGCCTTGATCGGCCCTTTGCCATCGAGCGGCACACCGAGCGCATCCACCACACGTCCCAGAAGTTCAGGTCCCACCGGCACCTCGAGAATGCGGCCGGTGGTCTTCACCGTGTCGCCTTCGCGCAGGCCCTTGTATTCGCCGAGCACCACGGCGCCGACCGAATCCTGTTCGAGATTCAAAGCGAGTCCAAAAATGTTGCCGGGAAATTCGAGCATTTCGCCGTAGCGCGCATCCGCCAGGCCATGAATGCGGCAGATGCCGTCGGTCACCGACACGATCGAGCCGACGTCGCGGGCCTCCGTTGCGCCCTTGAAGCCTTCGATCCGCTGCTTGATCAGGTCGCTGATCTCGGTTGCCTTGATGGCCATATCGTTCAGTCCTCTAAAATCTGTCGCTATGCCGAAAGTTCGAACGCCATGCGTTCGAGGCGCGTACGCAATGAGCCGTCGATGACGAGATCACCCGCATGGATCACCGCGCCGCCGATGAGCGCGGCGTCCACTTCGCTGTGCAGCCGCACCTTGCGTTTCAATCTGCGCGCGAGCGCGCTGCTCAAGGCTGCCTCTTGTTTGGAATCCAATGCAGTGGCGGAGGTGACCGTCACGTCCACGACTCCCTCGGTCTCATCCTTCAGCGCATCAAAGAGTGCGGCGATTTCAGGAACAACGCCGAGCCGCCCGTTCTGCGCCAGCGCCAGCACGAGTTCGGCCCACTGCGGACCCAACTTGCCGCCGCCAACATCGATGACGAAATCAGCGAGCTGCTTGGATGTCACGTGCGGATTACCGAGCAGGTTCTCGGTTTGCGGATCCGCTACCACCATGGCGGCCGTGTGCAGGGCACTGGACCAGGCGGGAAGGACGCCGTGCGCCTGAGCGGCCGCGAACGCTGCGCGCGCGTAGGGCCGTGCAATGGTCGTCTTGTCGGTCATCTAGATCTGCGCCGCAAGCTTATCGATGAGGTCCGCGTGTGCGCGCGCATCGATCTCGCGCTCCAGCAGTTTTGATGCCGCCTGCACGGCAATCTGCCCGACTTCGCGGCGCAGACTTTCGCGCGCGCGCGTCGAGTCGAGTGTGATTTGCTGCTGCGCCGCGGCGACGAGCCGCTCACCTTCGGAAGTCGCGGTGCCCTTAGCAAGTTCAATCGCCTCATTGGCGCGGTGCTGCGCCTGATCAATGATCTGCAGGGCGCGCTCGCGCGCCTCGCGGATGATCACTTCGGCATTCGCATTTGCCTGCGTGAGCTCCTGCTGGCCTTTCTCGGCCGCGGCAAGTCCGAGTGCGATCTTCTTCGAGCGCTCGTCCATGGCGCCGAGAATGATCGGCCAAACGAATTTCATCGTGAAGCCGATGAGCACGGCGAACACGAGCATCTGCACGATGAGCGTGAGATTGATATTCACGATCGTCTCCTAACGCGAAGCGGCAGCGTAAGCGCTGTCTCTCAATGCGCCGCCAGTGCGCTTAAGAACGGATTGGCAAACGTGAAGTAGAGCGCGAAGCCGATGCCGATCATCGCGACCGCATCCAACAGCCCCGCGACGATGAACATGCGGACGAGGAGCGCCGGCGCAAGCTCCGGCTGGCGCGCGACACCTTCAAGAAAGCGTCCGCCCAGGATACCGAATCCGATGGCCGTCCCCAGTGCGCCCAGACCAAAGATGATGCCGACGGCGAGTACCGTCATGCCCTGGATCTGTGCGATTTGTGCGATGTGTTCCATTCAACCCTCCTAAAACGAAATCAATAACGAATCCGGTCAGCCCTTACTCAATCAGTGGTGCTCGCTCGCCTGCGCGAGATAGACGATCGTGAGCATCATAAAAATGAACGCCTGCAGTGTGATGACGAGAATGTGAAATAGCGCCCACACGATGCCGAGAACGATCTGCGCCAAGACGCCCGCCCAGCCGCCGACGCTCGCGAGCGCACCGAAGCCGCCGGACAAGGTCAAAAGTGCGATGAGCAGGAAGATCATCTCGCCGGCGTAGAGATTGCCGAAGAGTCGTAGCGCAAGCGAGATCGGCTTCGCGATCGTTTCGACGATGCCGAGCAAAAGATTGAACGGCAAGAGCCACGGGCCGAAGGGATGCAGCAGGAGCGACTTCAAATAGCCGCCGACGCCCTTCATCTTGATGTTGAAGAAGATGATGAGCAGGAACACCGTAAGGGAGAGTCCGAAGGTCACATTGAGATCCGTGCTCGGCACGACCTTGAGGTGCGCCAAGCCCGCGCCGTGCGCGAGCGCCGGCAAGAGATCGACCGGTATCAGATCCATGAAGTTGAAGAGGAACACCCAGCAGAAGATGGTGAGCGCCAGCGGCGCGATCAGCCTGCTCGTGCCCTGGAAGGTGTCCTTCACCTGCGTGTCGACAAATTCAACGATGAGTTCGACGAAGTTCTGAAATTTGCCAGGCACGCCCGCCCCGGCCCGCACCGACTGGCGCGCTGCAATGTAGAACGCACCGCCGAATACGATCGCGAGCGCAACCGAGAAAAACACGCTGTCCCAGTGGATGACCGAAAAGTCGACGATTCCATTCGCCTCCTTATTCGACAGGAAGCTTAAGTGATGAACGATGTATTCGTTCGCACTTGGTGCTTCGGTGGCTGCGCGTTCTACGGCCATATTCGTTATCTATGAATCCATTGATGCAATTTCAATCGTTGCGCTCGCGCTGCGGTGCCGGCGCGCCGAATATCGGCAGCGCAGTCGCAAGCGCCAGCCAGTAAACGAGGAAGGTTGCCGCGTACGCTGCGAACAGCGCTCCGGGCGAGACCTTCAGCAACTTCAACACCACCACGAACAACACGATCACGAGGGCTACCTTGACGGCCTCGCCGACAAGGAGCGCGCGCATCGCATATTGGGCGTCCGACCCCGCCCGGTCGCCGAAACTCAGCAGGGCCATGGCGAAACTTGCGACGGTACCGATTCCTCCGCCGAGGAGCGCGGAGAGCGCGCCGTTGGGACCGGCAAGCGCCCAACATAAAAGCCCCGCGATGACCGTGACTGCCGCTTGGCCGGCGACGACCCGCAGGGCGAAGTGCCGTGCCTTGGGCAGGTCGATCGCAATTCCGTTTGTCCGCGCGGAAGACAGCAAAAGCCACTCCTCGAACCTGTGACGCGATGGAAGTGACTTCGCTTTTACTTATGCCCGGACAACAACTTACCCCCGACGCGAAGCCGCGGAATTATAGAGAGACAGCTACAAAAAGGCTACTGAATGTGGGCCAAAATGCCGTCGAGCTCATCCAGACTGTTGTAGCTGATGACAAGTTTTCCCTTGCCTGAGGCGGCGTGCTGAATGGCGACCGCCGCGCCGAGCTTGTCGGCGACATCCTGCGCCAGCTTTATGACATTCGGATCCGCAGCGCTGTCATCGCCGGCCGCGCCGGCGGCGGCGGGCCGCTGCAGGCGTCGCACCAGAGCCTCGGTCTCGCGCACCGAGATTCCTTTCTTGGCGACGAGCGCGGCGACTTCGGTTTGCTGACGGCGGTTCGCAAGGCCGAGGAGCGCGCGCGCGTGCCCCATTTCAAGCTCGCGCTTATCGACCAGAGTGCACACCTCGGTGGGCAGCTCCAAAAGCCGCAGCAGGTTACTGACCGCGGCGCGCGAGCGGCCGATTGCCTCGGCGGCCTGCAGGTGGGTCATCTGAAACTCGCTGATGAGGCGCGCCAAAGCCCGCGCTTCCTCGAGGGGATTTAAGTTTTCGCGCTGGATGTTCTCGATGAGCGCCACGGCGATCGCAGCCTCGTCGGGAATGTGCCGCACGACCGCGGCAATCTCGGTGAGGCCTGCCAGCTGCGCGGCGCGCCAGCGTCGCTCGCCGGCGATGATTTCGTAACGCTGCGGTTCCCCCGGTCCCGCCCCGCCGACCGGACGAACGACGATCGGCTGAATGACGCCCTGCACACGGATTGAATCGGCGAGCTCCTGGAGCGTCTCCTGCCGCAGGTCGCCGCGCGGCTGATATTGACCGCGCTGCAGAAGGTCGAGCGGAAGCTTGGCGAGCTCTTCGCCCCGCGGCGCATCGGCGCCTTCCGTTCCGGCGGGCGCGCGGCCTGGCATCGTCTGCCCGAGCAGATCGGCAAGCCCGCGTCCCAGGGTCGGTCTTTTCTGCGTCATGGGCGCGATCATAGCGAATCGCCCCCGCGCGTACGTCCGGGTTCTTCTTCCTCGCGGCGGATCATCTCCCCGGCGAGCGCAAGATAGGCCAGCGCGCCGCGCGAATCCTTGTCGTGAAACAGCACCGGCCGCCCGAACGACGGGGCTTCGGCCAGGCGCACGTTGCGCGGAATCATGGTGCGAAAAACCTTCTCGCCGAAGTGCATCAGAAGTTGCGCGCTCACCTCGGTTGAGAGGTTGTTACGCGGGTCGTACATGGTGCGCAAGATACCCTCGATCACCAGGTGAGGATTCGCAGCCAGCTGAATCTGCGCGATCGTCGACAGGAGCGCCGAGAGACCCTCGAGCGCGTAGTACTCGCACTGCATTGGTATCAGCACGCTGTCCGCGGCGACGAGCGCATTCACGGTGAGCATGTTGAGCGCGGGCGGGCAGTCGATGACGATCACGTCGAAGGAGTCGCGTACCGGGGCAAGGGCGCCGCGCAGTTTGCTCTCGCGTCCAGCGGGCATCGTCAGCAGGCGCACTTCGGCGGCAGTGAGGTCCTGGTTCGACGGCAGGAGCGTGTAATCGGCAAGCTCGACCCGGATGAGCGCCGACTCGATGCTCGCCTCGCCCAGGAGCACTTCAAGTGCGCCGCGCGCGAGCTGCGACTTGTCGACGCCGCTGCCCATTGTCGCATTGCCCTGCGGATCAAGATCGAGGAGCAGCACGCGACGCTTGGTCGCGGCGAGCGAGGCTGCAAGATTCACCGCCGTGGTCGTCTTGCCGACGCCGCCTTTCTGGTTCGCAATTGCGATCACGCGATTCATGTCGCGGCAGTCTACTGCACTGTCGCCGTGCGGTTTTAAGTCGCGTGCCTAGGCGACGAGCCGTCTCCCGCCCATTTCGATGCGCGCGCGCGCGAGCTGGTCGGCGACTACGTTGGTCGGACGATTCTCCCGCCGCGAGCGCTCGAAGATCTCCGTCAGGCGCGCGGGTATGGCCTCAATCGCCGCGCTCACCTGCCCATCAGTCGCGCCGCCATGGTATTCGTGGAACACATTGATGATGCCGCCGGCGTTGATCACGTAGTCCGGTGCGTAGAGCACGCCCGCAGCGTGCAGGGTAAGACCGTCACTGTCGCGCGCCAGCTGATTGTTGGCCGCACCCGCGACGACCTTCGCCTTAAGGTGCGGCAGCGTCTGTGCATTGAGGATGGCGCCGAGTGCGCAGGGCGCGAAGATCTCCACGTCCTGCCTGAGAAGCTGATCGGCTGCGACCGCTTTCGCGCCGAACTCATCGACTACTCGCTGCACCGCCGCCGCGCGCACGTCGGCGACGAGGAGCCGTGCGCGATCGGCGGCCAGGAGCCGGCAGAGGTGATAGCCCACCCCGCCTGCGCCCTGGATGGCGATCGCCACATTCTCAAGATCCGAACGGCCGAGCCGGAATTTTGCGGCGGCTTTGATGCCAAGATATACGCCCAGGGCGGTCTTGGGTGCCGGATCTCCTCCGACGTCGCCGACGCGGCGGTCAAGCCCGCTGACGTAGCGCGTCTGGCTCGCGACGCTTTGCATGTCCGCAGTGGTGGTGCCCACATCCTCCGCGGTGATGTAGCGGCCGCCGAGGGAATTGACGAACCGCCCGTAAGCCTCGAACAATTCTCCGCTCTTCGGGCGCTTGGGGTCCGCGATGATCACGGCCTTGCCGCCCCCGAAGGCAAGCCCGGCCATCGCGTTCTTGTAGCTCATGCCGCGCGAGAGGCGCAGCACATCGGTCACCGCTTCAGTGCTAGAGGCATAGGGCCACATGCGGCAGCCGCCGGCGGCGGGGCCCAGCACGGTCGAATGGATCGCGATGATCGCGGACAGACCCGTTGCAAGGTCGTGGTGGAAGAGGACCTCCTCGTGGCGATCGAATTCAGGCATTTCAAAAACGCACATGAGATGCTCTCCCGCCGATCCGGACGGCCGCTATAGGTGAGCCTACGCTTGCGTGCGCGCAGAAAGCGTTACAAAATTTGCTTGTTTCGGTCATTATATGAAACATTCTTGCCATCTAACGATGAATAAGTAGATGAATCATGCAAGTGGAGCTCGATCGCACCGACCTGCGGATCCTCGAAGTCCTGCAGCTGCACGGCAACCTTTCGGCCGCCGATGTCGCCGAACGGGTGGACCTGACGACCTCGACCTGCTGGCGGCGGATCAGCCGGCTGGAGGAGCTGGGGGTCATCAAGACCCGCGTCGCGCTGCTCGATCGGGAGAAACTCGGCCTCAACGTCACGGTCTTCTCGCGGGTCAAACTTGCGACTCACGGACGCGATGAGCTTGGAAGTTTTGGGCAGGTCGTGCGGCAGCACTCGGAGGTTCTCGAGTGCTATACCCTCATGGGCGAGACCGACTTTCTGTTGCGCATCGTCACGCGCGACATCAAAAGTTACGAGGCGTTCTTCCTCGACCACCTCTCGCGGATCCCGGCCGTCCAGTCAGTGAATTCTTCGATCGCGCTGTCGGTCATCAAAGAGACGACCGCGCTACCGCTTGCGGTTGGGCCTGCAAGCGCAGCCCATCGCTGACATGGCCGCGCTCAGTCGGCCTGCAGCTCGCGCAGCCAGTGGCTGAAGAACGGATCCTCGGTCCGGAAGCGAATGGACCCGAGGGTTTCTTCTTCGCGGATGATGCCCTTGTCATCGAGTGACTGCAGCGTGCGCTGCATGGTTGACAGCGGCACCGCATAGCGTGCCGTGACCGCTGCGCTTCTCAGATTCACTCCCTTCTCGACAACGACAGCCAGGAGCACGCTTTTCTGCGCCCGCGTCAGAGTGTTCCACAGCTGCGTGTACGGTGAATTTTCCCGCGTCACCACCTGCGCCAGCGCCCGCGCGGTGACTTCCGGTGTCAGGCGATGCGCTGCATCGACCCGCACCATCTCCCAGCACATGTTGGCGAGCTGCTGCACGTTGTAGGGAACGTCCTCCGCCAGATCCAGTATCTGCACGAGCGCTGCCTCATCGGTGCGAAAACCGCTGTCGATGAACCCTGCGCGTAGAAACGGCAGAAAGCGCGCGCGCGGAATGGGGCCGATAAAGTAGCGCGTGCCGAGCTTCCAGAACGCGCGCGCCGGATCGTTGGTCATATCGGCGAGGAGCCGCGTCTTGGATCCGGCAAACACGTAGGCGGAATGGTGATGGCGTTGCACCACCGAGCGGATCTGGCGCTCTGCGGTCGCACCGCCCTCGAGAATCACCTGCTGGAACTCATCGATGATTACGCCGACGGGATGCTTCTGTTCGGCCGCGAGGCGATCCACCGTATTGAGCACATCGGTCAGGAGCGGCAGCTCATGATGAGCATCCCGAGGCGCCCCGAGACTTACGCTGATTTTGTGCTCGGCGAAGTTGTAGTTCACCTCCGGCCGCAGGTGCGAGAAAATCTTTTTGACGGTTTCGCCCGCTTTCTCGAGGCTGCCGGTGAGCTTCTTGGCCGCGTCGGCGAGAATGCCTTCGGCCAGGAGCTGCAGGCTCGCGTAGGTCTCAGCGTCGTGGCGTATGATGATCGCTTTGTCGGCCTCGAGGCGCTGCTCGGCTGCGGCCAGGATCGAGGTCTTGCCGTAGCGGCGCGGGCCGATCAGAAAGAGCTTACCGCCGTTTTCGATCGTACGGATGACGGTCGCAAGCTCATCCTCGCGGTCGACGAGCTGTCCGGGGGCGAGCTCCCCGCCGAACTCAAACGGATTACGCTGGGTCCTGGCCATGGCGATAGGATACCACTGACTTCCATTTTTCGGCAGCGCAAATCGTGCAGCACTGTATTGAGAAGTTGCAGGTAGGTTAACCATCGCGGAAAACGCTCAGAAGACGAAACGAGCACCAACCGTCGGAGCAATGTTGCTGTTGTTGTAATAGGGAACGCCGGGCTTGTGAGGAATGGCGATGGCCAGACCGCCGCTGACGTCGGAATACGCGATGCCGGCATAAGCGTCGAAACGCTTGGTGAAATGATGATCCGTATAGAGCGAAACCTCGTTGAGCGTGCCGGCGCAGGAACTGCGAAAACCGGCTGCGGTTGAGCAGGTCGGCGGAATACGGAAGTCGTTCTGCCACTCGCGATAGTAGGACAGCGTGATGTCGGATTTGCTATCTAAAGCGTATTTCACGCCCGTCCAGAACACCTGCACTATCTTAGTAGAATCAAGATTGTTGTCTTCGACGCCGCTCAAGAGATAACCGCCCTGGGCTGTCGCGCCAACGCCCAAAGGGTTCGACGGGTTATTCTGCCGGATGTGTTCGTAGCCGCCAAAGAACTTGAACGGGTCCCAGATATATTTGGCAGCGACCATAATGGCGGTGTTGTCGGTTACGATGCCATATTCGGTGTTGGTCGTTCCAATCAGATTGGTGCCGTTGATGGGGTTTGTATTGACGCTGTTGAGGGTCGACTGAAATGGCGCCGACAGACTCTCGGGCCCCAGCAAGGGGTTAAGCACGCTGATCGCCTGGTTGTAATGTTGGAGGACGACGTCGGCGGAAAAGTTGTCGTAGCTTCCGCCGAAGTCGAATCCATAGGCGGAGTTATGTGCCTCTTCCGGCGTACAAGTGGCGGCAGTCCAGCTTGCGGAGGCGGAGTAGCAGCCGCCAGAACCATCGACGAATTTATACATCGCGCCGAAATGGATCGCGCCATAGGTGACCCGATATTTCATGGCGTTGTCCCAACGCGTGTCTTCGGTGTCGCCGCCGCCGGCCATCAGGCCGTTATAGCCGATGAACGAAAAGGAATAGGCGCCGCCGGCCGGATCGTAGGCGAGCATCGCATCGGTACCAAGAGCGCGCTGACGACCGAAGGTCAATGTGCCAAAATCCGCGGCCGATATACCGGCATAGAATTCGTCATTGAAGGTTTGGCCCGCGCGCGCACCGTCGCCGGCGAACGAGTAGCTGCTCCTGGGCAGGCCGGCGTTGATGGTGTTGGTGGCTGCCAAGTTGGCGAGCTGGCCGGACTGCGGATTGATGCCGGTTGAGGCGTTGCCCACAACGGACCAGCCGGGTAGAAACTCTTCCCTGATCTTCAGGCCCAGACCCGACTGCGATAGGTTGTTCGGCGCAATGAGGAATCGGGACTGATTGCCGTTGCGGTTGACCAGCGATTCGCCTTCATAGTTATAGCCGTTTTCCGGTAAGCCGTGGCTGACCCAGCCCACGCCGATGTCATACGCGCCGTACAGAGTGATGCCGTGCCAAGTCAGCGGGCAATCGGTGGCGAAGAGCTCCTGGACGCTCGCGCAGGCTTCGGGGGTGGGTGCGGCAGCCGAGGTCGGTCCCTCCGCCGCGCGCGCGACGCCCACGATTGCGCTCATGGTTACCAAGGGCAGGGCTAACTTTTTCACGGTATTACTTCTCCGCAATGCTAAGGCCACGGTTATATTCAAAAGGATATATCGCGTCGCGCAAGCATCGATGAAATAGGCAGGAGACGACTTCATTCGTATTATTGACGCCATATATGAGCATATATAGCGCATTTTCGCAAAAAAACAGCCACCTGGTTGAAGCGGATCGTGTTGCGTCCGCGCTACGGCTTGCTCAAATGACGCTGCAGAAAAATTTTCGACGACGTAATGGCTGGTTGGACAAGATCATTTTTTGGCTCAAGTACGTCGAGCGTGCTGCAAGCAGGTCGGTCGCGCACGCTGGTCCTCTCCAGGCCCGCTTGTCCACTTGGACTGCGATAACCTTCCCGTAAATAACCCTAAACAGGCGCGTTTGAATTGTTGCGATTCATCCGATGGCAATCGGGCCGACGCCACGACAACGTGAATGCCGAGCAAACTACATGAGCGCAGCGGGTCGATTCAGGGCCATTGGACTGATGAGTGGCACATCGATGGACGGTATTGACGCAGCGGTTCTCGAAACGGATGGGGAGGCTCATCTGACTATCGGCGCCCATGCGAGCACACGGTACCCGCACGATCTGCGTCGCACGCTCTTGAGCCTTCCGTCGACCGGCGCCGACATGCCGAGCATAGAACGCGAGGTGACTGATCTGCACTGTCAGGCAGTGCGATCGCTGTGTGCCAGGCGGAACATAAATTTGGCCGCAATCGATGTCATAGGATTTCACGGCCAGACCATACTGCACGCGCCTCAAGAGGGTCGAACCTGGCAGCTCGGCGACGGTCAACGCATGGCAGATTCCCTCGGTAGGGCCGTCGTGAACAAATTTCGACAGAACGACATGAAGCATGGCGGTCAAGGTGCGCCATTCGCGCCTGCGTATCATCGCGCACTGGTTCGCTCGTGCGGAATTCCACAGCCGATCGCAGTTTTGAACATCGGAGGTGTTTCGAATGTAACTTTGATCGACGGGGAACTGTTGTACGCGTGTGATTGCGGTCCGGGAAACGCGCTGATCGACGATTGGGTGAGCGTCCATTGCGGAGTGCCGTATGACGCAGGTGGAAAGATCGCGGCGGCGGGCCAAATCAACGACCGCGCTCTGACAATGCTGCTCAGCAGCGCGTACTTTCGACAGCGCGGGCCGAAATCCCTGGACCGCAACGCTTTCTCGGCGGAGCCCGTATCGGAGTTATCACCTCAAGACGGTGCCGCGACGCTCGCAGCGTTTACCGCGGCCGCGATCGCGGCCGAAGCGCAGCGGTTACCGTGCGCGCCGAAGGAATGGGTTGTCGTGGGAGGCGGTCGACTGAACGGCTATCTTCTGGCTGAACTAAGACGTCGTCTTTCCGCACCGGTGTGCATTGCCGAAGAACTTGGTTGGACTGGAGATGCAATCGAGGCTCAAGCCTTCGGGTACCTCGCGGTAAGATCAATATTGAATTTGCCATTGAGCTGGCCGACTACAACGGGCGTTTCCGAGCCCGTCAGCGGCGGCGTACTCTGGAATCCAACTCCCACATCAACGCCGGGAACATCCTCAATCTAACCCGCACCACCCGTTGAACCCTCCGCGCAATAATCAAACGACCATCGCACTCGGAAGCACGCGCGCCGTGCTGTTTGACCTTGATGGTACCCTTCTCGATACGGCACCTGATATGGCGGGCGCGCTGAATCAACTGCGATCCGAAGGGAACCGAGATCCGCTTCCATTTGAGGAAGTCCGTCGGCTGGTATCACACGGCGCCACCGCGCTGGTGCGTCTGGCGTTCGCTGAAGCAGATGAAGATGCGTTCACTGTGCTGCGGAAGCGATTTCTCGAAATTTATCGCGGCCGATTGTCTGTCGCAACGCAAGTGTATGAAGGGATTCTGGAAGCTCTCGGGCGCCTCGAATCCATCGGCATTGCCTGGGGCGTCGTCACCAATAAACCAGGGTGGTTGACCGAGCCATTGCTAGAGCAATTTGCATTGCGTCGGCGCGCCCGGGTGATCGTGTGCGGTGACACGCTTACGGAGTGTAAACCGCATCCCGCTCCGCTGCTGTATGCGGCTGAGCAGCTTGGGGTTACACCTGCTCAGTGTATCTACATTGGCGACGCCGAACGTGATGTGCTGG
>Ga0302326_10021559_pt1 | contig 13210 bp, 9 predicted proteins | sample Palsa_T0_3_FD_202264 | JGI IMG/M metagenome (GOLD analysis project Ga0302326, IMG submission 202264) | Peat permafrost microbial communities from Stordalen Mire near Abisko, Sweden - Palsa_T0_3 | ecosystem: Environmental > Terrestrial > Soil > Palsa > Peat permafrost | place: Sweden: Abisko... | reverse complement strand
TTCTCAGGCCAGCGGATGATGACCAGTTATTTCCGCATAGGCGGACTGGCGCTGGAGCCCCCGGATGGTTGGCAGGAGCGGGTGGAGCGGCTGCTGGAAATGCTGCCGCCGCGTTTTCAGGAATATGAGAATTTGTTGACCAGCAACCGCATCTGGATGGCGCGGACCAAGGGCGTGGGCCATTTGGACCCCGAGGATGCCATCGCCATCGGCGTATCCGGGCCATCACTGCGCGGCAGTGGTGTGGCGTACGACGTTCGCAAAGAGTTCCCCTATTCCAGCTACGACGAATTCGATTTCAATATCTGCGTGCAACAGGACGGGGACTGCTATGCGAGATACCTGGTGCGCATGGCCGAAATGCGCGAGAGCCTGAAAATCGTGCGCCAGGCGCTGGCGAGGATTCCGAACGAAGGCCCCATTCGCACGGAAGCGCCGGGAATTGTGCCTCCCTCCCGCGAAGAGATGAAAACATCGATCGAAGGTCTCATCTACCACTTCAAGATTTATACCGAGGGGTTCGCGCCGCCTGCGGGCGAGGTTTACAACGTCATCGAGTCGCCGCGCGGGGAATTGGGTTATTACGTAGCCAGCGACGGCGCGCCGAAGCCGTTCCGCGTGAAGATGCGGACGCCATCCTTTGTGAATTTGCAGGCGCTGCGCGAAATGATTGAAGGGCGACTGATTGCCGACGTGGTGGCCTGCATCGGCACGATTGACATTATTTTGGGAGAAGTGGACCGCTGACCGGCATCACCAACGAGAAACCATGAATTTACCGGCCGCGCTGGACGCAAAATTCAACGAGCTGTTGGGGCGCTATCCTATCAAGCGCTCGGCGCTGATTCCCATGATGCTCTTTGCGCAGGAGCAATTCGGGTGGCTGGACGATGAAGTACTGTCGGAAATCGCCCGGCGTCTGGATTTGAATTTGCTGCAGGTGACCGAAACGCTCGCGTATTACTCGATGCTGCGGCGCAAACCGGCCGGGCGATGCCACGTGCAGGTTTGCACAAACATCTCCTGCATGTTGAGGGGGGGGCAGGAACTTTACGAGCACGTCCAGCAGAAATTGGGTATTGGAAACAAGCAAGTAACACCGGACGGCATTTTCTCTCTCGAAGAAGTGGAATGCATGGGCGCATGCACGGGAGCGCCCGCGATTCAGGTCAACTACGATTTTTACGAGAATCTGACAACCGGGAGAACAGACGAGCTTCTGGATCAATTGCGCGAAGGCAAGCGACCTGCGCCGGTTGCAGTTACTTCCGGCTCCGTCCATGAACGGCTGCCGGAGGAAATACCTGTCATCAGCCGCCGGTTTGGAGTTCCGAATTCGCGCAAGCTGGACGTTTACCTTCAGCACGATGGCTACAAAGGCGCTGAAAAAGCTTTGAAGATGACGCCCGAGCAGGTAATTGACGAGGTAAAGAAATCCGGGCTGCGCGGGCGCGGCGGCGCGGGATTTCCCACGGGCATGAAGTGGAGTTTTGTGCCCAAGGGCGGCGTGAAGCCGAAATACATTCTTTGCAACGCGGATGAAAGCGAACCCGGCACGTGCAAGGACCGTCCGCTGATGGAAATGGATCCGCACCAATTGATCGAAGGCATGATCATCGCGGGCCGTGCCGTGGAAGCACACGCGGGATATATCTACATTCGCGGCGAATACCGCTATATCTACGACATTCTGGAAGAAGCTCTGAATGAAGCACGTGCGCGCGGATTCTTGGGGCGGAATATACAGGGCAGCGAGTTTGATTTTGAGATTTACCCGCATACGGGCGCGGGCGCTTACGAATGCGGAGAAGAGTCGGCGCTGATGGAATCGCTGGAAGGAAAGCGGGGGTACCCGCGCATCCGCCCGCCGTTTCCCGCCGTGGCGGGCCTCTACGGGTGTCCAACAGTGATCAATAACACGGAGACGCTGAGCGCGGTGCCGGCAATCCTGTTGCGCGGAGGCGAATGGTACGCGGGACTGGGTTCGCCGAAGAATGGCGGCACGCGTCTTTTCTGCATTTCCGGCCATGTGAACAGACCAGGGATCTACGAGCTGCCGATGGGCTTCAATTTGAAACGAATGATTGAAGAAGGGGCGGGTGGAATCCGCGGCGGAAAAAAGTTGAAGGCCGTGATTCCCGGCGGAAGTTCCTGCCCGTTCTTGTCGGCAGACGAGGTCGACGTAGCCATGGACTTTGACTCCGTGGCCAAAGCCGGATCGATGCTGGGTTCGGGCGGCGTGGTGGTGATTGACGAAGAAACCTGCATGGTGGACGTGGCGCGGCGGATCATGCATTTCTACGCGCACGAATCGTGCGGCTGGTGCATTCCCTGCCGTGAAGGCACGGCCTGGCTGAGCAAGATGCTGGATCGCGTCCACGCAGGTGGCGGGCGCACGGAAGACATCCCCTTGATCGGCGAGTTGTCGCAAAACATGCTGGGGCGGACGTTCTGCCCGCTGGGAGACGCCGCAGCCATGCCGACAATCAGCATCGTGAAAAAATGGCGCAACGAATTTGAAGATCACGTGGCCGGAAAATGTTCGTATGCACCGGCAACGGAAATCCCGGCCGGAGCGCTGGCGTAAACATGCCGGAAACAACAACAGAAAAGAAAACCGTAAACTTCACGCTGGACGGCGAGCAATTGACCGTCCCGGCGGGAACGCTGGTGATCGAGATCGCCAGGCAAAAGGCGATTGAGGTCCCGTCGTTCTGCTATTACTCCGGGCTTAGCCTGCAGGCAGCCTGCCGCATGTGCCTGGTGGAAGTGGAAAAAGCGCCGAAGCTACAAACGGCGTGCACGCTGGTGCCCGTGGAAGGCATGGTTGTGCGCACGAACACTCCGCAAATTCATGCGGCGCGGAAAAACATGTTGGAATTTCTGCTTTCCAACCATCCGCTGGATTGCCCCGTTTGCGACAAGGGCGGCGAATGCGAATTGCAGGACATGACCTTCCGCTACGGACTGGATAAGAGCCGGTACGCGGAAGAAAAACTGCATTACCCGGAAGAAAAATGGTCCCCGCTAGTTTATTACGATGCGCCGCGCTGCATTCTGTGCTTCCGCTGCGTGCGCGTGTGCGACGAAGGGATGGACGTGAAAGCGTTGGGAGTGGGCGCGCGCGGCGTCCAGTCCGTGATCCTGCCCAATCGCCCGGGCGATCTGGCGTGCGAAGAATGCGGAATGTGCATTGATATTTGTCCCGTAGGCGCGCTGACCAGCGGCACTTACCGCTACCAAACGCGGCCGTGGGAGATGACGTACGAGCCTGTACCGTGCGCGCATTGCTCGAACGGCTGCAAAACCACGCTGAGCGTACGCAACAATGAGGTGCTGCGCGCCAACAATCGCGACCATTCCGGCATCAATGACGAATTTTTATGCGGAAAAGGGCGCTTCGGGTTCGATTTTATGCGCCATCCGGAGCGCATTCGACAGCCGCTGATTCGGCGAAATGGAACTTTGCAACCCGCAACATGGGAAGAGGCGCTGGAGGAAGTGGCGCGGCGGCTGAAGCAGGTCCACGAACAGCACGGCTCCAGCGCCATCGGCGTGATCGGCTCAAACCACACAACGAACGAAGAAAATTATCTTCTGAACGTGCTGGCGCGCGCGTCGCTGGGCACCAACAACCTGGACCATCATCGCACGGCAGATTATGCGGGGTTGGCGGCCTGCCTGGGACCGCGAATCGAGAATCGCCTGGCCACAATGGCGCACATCTACGACGCGCCCGCCGTTTTGCTGGTTGGGAATGACGCCACACAGCAAAATCCGCTGGTGGCCTGGCAGATACGCGCGAATATACGTCATCATGGCGCGAGATTTTTCGCCATCCATTCACAGCCCATCAAATTGCATCGGCAGGCGACGGTGTTTGCGCAATGTCCGGCGGGCGCGGAAGCCAGGGCAGTCGAGTGGCTGGCAGCCGGGCGCGGAGGGTTCGACAGTGAGTTCCTTAAATCATTACAGGAGTTGCAATCCGGCCTGCAGGAAGTGCGCGATGTTGTGGTTCTATTCGGCGCAGGAATTTCCGGCGCGGCGCTGAGAAACCTGGTGGCACTGGGCGACAAGTTGGCCGGCGAGACTCGTTACATGGCGCTGGGCGACCATGCCAATTCACGCGGCGCTGCCGACATGGGGCTGCTGCCGGAATTCCTTCCCGGTTACGCGCCGGTGAAGCACGCCAGTGCGAGGGCGCGATTTGGAAAGGTCTGGAAAGCTGAACTGCCGTCGTCACCTGGATTGAATGCGCGCGCGATGATGGAAGCCGCGGCGACCGGGCGTTTGCGCGCTCTCTACGTGGTGGGAGCGAATCCAGTGAGGACGTTTCGCGTGGCTTCACCCGACCGGCTGGCGGGTCTGGATTTGCTGGTGGTGCATGATTTATTCCTGACGGAGACGGCGCAACGCGCTGATATTGTGCTGCCGGCAGCCTGCGGATATGAAAAAGACGGCACGGTGACAAACACGGCGGGCGAAATGCAGATGACGCGTCGCGCGGTAGATGCGCAGGGCCCGCGGACCGATTTTGACCTGTTGCGTATTCTTATTCATCAGCTTTCGCACCTGGGGCTTGGCTCGCCTGTCGGCGCGCGTGCTCCTGAGGCAATTTTTGATGAAATTCGGCGGCACGTGAATGGCTATGGTGTTTCCGTGGCCAGCCTGCTCGCGGGCCAGTCTGAACAGGCCGTCGCCGGTATGGCTGCGGATGGCGCGGCGTCTTACTCTGTTGATGCGAGTTTGGTGTTTTCATCGCAAGACAGTCTGTTTACCAGCGGTTCGTTGGGGCGGTATTGTTCAAAACTCACTTCGTGTGACGAGGCAAAGGATATTCCGTGGAGTTCGTCTCCCAACACCCAATCCTGGTGGTATCGGTAGTCAAGATCGTTGTGTTGCTGTTTGTAACGCTGACAACGCTTGCCTACCTCACCTGGTTTGAGCGCAAAGTTATTGCGCACATACAATCGCGGCTGGGCCCGTTTTATACCGGACCGCACGGCCTGCTCCAGCCGTTGGCGGACGGGCTGAAGTTCATGTTTAAGGAAGACCTGACGCGCCCGGGCAGCGACCGCTTCGTATACATTCTGGCGCCGATTCTTTCCTTCTCATTGGCCATCACGGCGCTGGCATTGATCCCCTTCGGGCCGGGCACCATCCGCATTTTCGGACAGGAAACATCGCTGGCGATTGCTCCCGTCAATCTCGGATTGCTTTTCCTTTTTGCGGTCACGTCCGTGGAGGTGTACGGAGTGGCGCTGGCGGGCTGGTCGTCTAATAGCAAATACTCGCTGCTGGGAGGATTGCGCAGCTCTGCGCAAATGATCAGCTACGAAGTGGCGCTGACGCTTTCCGTTGTTGGTGTGCTGCTGATGGCCGGAAGCTTCGATTTCAATTCCATTATAGGAAGCCAAAGCGGGCGCTGGCTGGGATTCGTTCCGCGATGGAATGTTTTTCCGCAGATTGTGGGTTTCCTCTGCTATTTCACCGCAGCCATCGCGGAGACCAACCGCGCGCCATTCGATTTGGCCGAAGCGGAATCGGAATTGGTGGCGGGCTTCCATACGGAATATTCGAGCTTTAAATTCGCCATGTTTTTCATGGCTGAGTACGCCAGCATGATCGTGGTTTCCTGTCTCGCCGCCATTTTGTTTTTCGGCGGCTGGCTCTCGCCGCTGCCGCATTCCTGGGCCTGGCAGTTGTATATTCCCTCGGCGATTCTGGTGCTGGGCGGCCTGGGTGTGATCGTGGACGGGCTGTGGAAGCTGCGCGGGGTGGCGCGCTTAGTGTTTCCCGTGCTGGGCCTGGTGATGATCGCCGCTGGAGCGCTGTGCACCAGGCCGGGCGTCATCGGCGTCGTTCAGGGGCCATTCTGGTTCCTGCTGAAGGTATTTCTCGCGCTATTTTTCTACGTGTGGACGCGCTCTACGCTCCCTCGTTTCAGGTATGACCAGTTGATGGATTTCGGCTGGAAGCTGCTGCTGCCGGTCTCGCTGGCCAACCTGGTGATTACCGCCGTGGTCGTGCTGGTGGTCCATCCATGACGCTTCCCGTGCTGCTGTTTTTTATTTTTGCGGGCGTGGCTGTGGGCGGTGCGCTGGCGTTGATTTTGGCGCGCGAGCCCATTCACAGCGCGCTGGCGCTTGTGCTGGTGATGGTGTCGCTGGCGGTGATTTACCTGCTGCTGGGCGCGGCGTTCATCGCGGCGGTGCAGATCATCGTCTATGCGGGCGCGATTATGGTGCTATTCGTCTTTGTCATCATGCTGCTGAATGCTGGGGAGGAACAGCGCACGCAGCGCAGCCGCATGGCACGCTGGATCGGCGTGCCGTTGGCGGTTTTCCTTACCGCGGATTTGGCGTGGTGGGTGGCTCGCGGAGTGAAAGTGGTTCCCGCCGCGGCAGCGGTTTCCGCAACGGAGGCTTTCTCCACGCGCGATTTTTCGCTGTATCTTTTTCGCGCGTATCTCTTCCCATTCGAAATCACCTCCATCCTGATTCTGATTGCCTTGCTCGGCGCGGTGGTGCTGGCGCGGAGGGATTCATGAACGGCGTCCCCATTTCCTATTACCTGGCGCTCAGCGGGATTCTCTTCGGGCTGGGCGTGGTGGCGTTCGTTTTCAAGCGGAACATCATCACCATTCTGATGTCCATCGAACTGATGCTGAACGCCGTGAACCTTGCGTTCGTGGCATTCAGCCGTGCGCTGGGACAATTCGATGGACTGATTTTCGTGCTGTTTGTGATTGTGGTAGCGGCGGCGGAAGCCGTGGTAGGACTGGCGATCGTGCTGCAGGTCGCGCGCAACCGCCGATCCTTGAATATCGAAGATGTCGACCAGATGAAATCCTGATGCCCATGCTCGATCACATATGGATTCTGCCGCTGCTTCCGCTGGCCGGGGCCGCGCTGAACGGCTTACTGGGCCGCCGCTGGCCCCGCGAAATGGTGAATTTTTGCGGCGTTGGGTCCGTAACGCTGGCGTTTGCGGCCGCGCTGGAGGTTGCGCGCGAATTTTTCCTGCTGGCTCCTGGGCAGATACCGCTGGTGAAGTCTTTCTGGCCCTGGATCGCGGCAGGCCAGTTCCACGTTGATTTTTCGTTCTTCATTGACCAGCTCACGCTGGTGATGCTGCTGGTGGTGACCGGCGTGGGGCTGCTGATCCACATCTACTCGACCGGCTACATGGCCCACGAAGGCGGGTATTACCGCTTTTTCAGCTACATGAACCTCTTCATGTTTTTCATGCTCACGCTGGTGACGGCGGGCAGCCTGGCGCAGTTGCTGGTTGGCTGGGAGGGCGTGGGGCTGTGCAGTTATTTGCTGATTAGTTTCTTCTTCACCAAGAAGAGCGCCGCGGACGCCGGGAAAAAAGCGTTCATCACCACGCGTATCGGCGATCTCGGATTCATGATCGGCATCCTGCTGATCTTCTGGACGTTCCATTCGCTGAATTTCACGGAGATTTTCGCCGGCGTGGCTTCGTTTCCCGTGGAGACGCCGGGGCATCTCGGCGTGATGACCTGGATATGCCTGCTGCTCTTCGCCGGCGCGGTGGGCAAATCCGCGCAGTTGCCGCTGTACGTGTGGCTGCCGGACGCCATGGAAGGTCCTACGCCGGTCAGCGCGTTGATCCATGCCGCCACCATGGTGACCGCGGGCGTCTACATGGTGGCGCGGATGAATTTTCTCTACGTTCACGCTCCGGTGGCGTTGCTGACGGTGGATGTGATCGGTGCGGTGACGGCGTTCTACGCCGCGACCATTGCGCTGGTCCAGACGGACATTAAAAAGGTGCTGGCCTACTCGACAATCTCCCAGTTGGGATACATGTTCCTGGGCTGCGGCGTGGGAGCTTTTTCCGCCGGGATTTTCCACCTGATGACGCACGCATTCTTCAAGGGCCTGCTGTTCATGGCCGCGGGCAGCGTGATTCATGCCATGGGCGGCGAACAGGACATGCGGAACATGGGCGGCCTTGCCCGGAAGATTCCCTGGACTTACGGAACCATGCTGGCCGCGACACTGGCGATCACCGGCATGCCGTTCTTTTCCGGCTTTTTCAGCAAGGACGCCATCCTCGAAGCCGCGGCGAGCGGCCCAAATCCCAATCGCGTGCTGTGGGCGCTGGGCCTGGGAGGCGCGCTGCTCACTTCGTTTTACATGTTTCGCCTGCTCTTCCTGACGTTTCATGGCGAGCGCCGCTATGACGATCATTCCGTACACGTACATGAATCGCCCGCCAGCATGGTGATTCCGCTGGTGATTCTCGCAATCCTCTCCGTAGGCGGAGGTTGGTTCGCCCTGCCCAAGTTGGAGGGCGGCGCGAATTACTTTTTCAGATTCTTGAGTCCGGTTTTTCACGCCTCGGATGAATTGGCGGCTTCGGGACGCGGCGTGGAGCCAATGGCGGTGGGAACGACCCTGGCTGCGGGCATCGCGCATGCACTCTGGCAGCCGGCGGTGGGCGTGGCGTTGCTCGGATTCCTGATTGCGTGGTGGTTTTACATCGCCCGGTCGAATGCCCCCCGGCGGCTGGCGGAGAGCCTGCATGGCGCTTATACGCTCCTTCTCAACAAATATTACGTGGACAAAATCTACGGATCGCTGGTGATTCGCCCGCTCCTGTGGATTTCCACGAACGTGCTGTGGCATGGCGTGGATGAAAGCGTGATTGACGGCGCGGTGAACGGTTCCGCAAAAACAGTGCAGAGCACGGGAAAGCAACTCGTGGAAATGGAATCGGGCAACGTGCGCAGCTATGCCACCTGGGTGGTGATCGGCGCGACGGCGTTTACAAGCCTGCTGCTGTGGAGGCTGGGGCGCTAATATGCTGCCCCATAATTTCCTGCTTTCCACGCTGATCCTTCTGCCCTTGCTGGGCGTGTTGGGCATTGTGTTTTTGCACCGGGAAGACGAAACCTGGATTCGCTGGCTGGCGCTGGTAACTTCCGTGGTGGAATTTGCGGCCTCGTTGTGGATGCTGGCGGGCTTTCGGCGCGACTTGGCGGGTTACCAGCTCGTGGAATTCCGCCACTGGATCAGCGCTCCGTCCATTCACTATCACCTGGGCATCGACGGCATCAGCCTGTTCCTGGTGCTGCTGACCACGTTTTTAACACCCTTCGCCATTTTGTGTTCGTGGCAGAGCATCACGGATCGTTCTAAGGAATTTTTCGTGATGCTGCTGGTGCTGGAAGCGGCGATGGTCGGCACGTTCGTTTCTCTGGACCTGTTTCTTTTCTTTCTTTTCTGGGAAGCAATGCTGATTCCCATGTATTTCCTCATTGGAATATGGGGTCACGACCGTCGGCTCTACGCGGCGATGAAGTTCATCCTCTACACGATGCTGGGTTCGATCTTCATGCTCGTGGCGATTTTGTGGCTCTACAACCTGACGGGCACATTCGATGTGCCGGAAATTCAATTTCGCCTGCAGGCAGGCTTGGTGACGTATTTCAGCGGACGCACGGAAATGCTGCTCTTCCTGGCATTTTTCCTGGCGTTTGCCATCAAGGTGCCGCTGTTCCCACTGCACACCTGGCTGCCGGACGCGCATACCGAAGCACCCACCGCCGGGTCCGTAATTCTGGCAGGCGTAATGCTGAAGATGGGCACATACGGGATGCTGCGGTTCTGTTTGCCGCTTTTTCCGGATGCGGCGCGCGCGGCGGCTCCCGTGATTGGCGTGCTGGCCATCATTGGAATTATTTACGGCGCGTTGGTGGCCATGGTGCAGCACGATTTGAAGCGCCTGGTGGCCTACACGTCCGTCAGCCATCTGGGGTTCGTGGTGCTTGGCATTTTCGCCTTCAATCAGGTGGCGCTGGATGGAGCCATCTACCAGATGCTGAACCATGGCATTTCCACGGGAATGCTTTTTCTGGCCGTGGGCATGATTTACGACCGCCGTCACACATTCGAGATTAAGGAATTCGGGGGGCTGGCGACGCCCATGCCGGTGTTTTCGAGCTTTTTTCTATTTGCGTGCCTGTCTTCGCTGGCCTTGCCACTGCTGAATGGATTCGTGGGCGAATTCCTGATCCTTCTGGGAGTTTTTGCGAAGCACCGCGCATGGGCAAGCTGGGCGGCTTCGGGAACCGTGCTCTCCGCCATCTATTTGCTGTGGGCCTATCAGCGGGTCTGCATGCAACAGGTGACGGTGGAGAAAAATCGTACCCTGCGGGACGCTTCCCCGCGTGAGAAATTCATCCTGGCCTCCTTCTCCGTCGTGATCCTGTTGATGGGTGTGGCTTCGCCGCTGTTCATCAACCGCATGGAAGCTTCCACCGCTAATTTGTTGTTGCAGACAAGCCCGCGCGAAAGTTATCTGGCGCATCAAGTCCCCATGAAGACGCTTCCCGAATATTGGCGACGGATCGCTCCCATAACCGGGCGCGCGACGCTAACACAAGCATTGCCTTTGCCTTCGAACACCAGCGCCGGAATTGAGAATGCATCTGCCCACTAACACATCCCCAGACCTCTGCCGCATAGCGCCGGAGCTGGTGCTTTGCGGTTTCGGCATATTGCTGGTGCTCCTTGAGCCGTTTACGACGCGGCCCGCGGCCAAGCGAGCGCTGGGCTGGATTGGATTTGCCGGGTCGCTGGGGGCGCTGGCCTCCGTGCGAATTGCCGCCGCGCATCGCGGAGTGGCGTATGGCGGCGTGATTCGGGTGGACGATTTCAGCCTGTTCTTTCACGTCGTGATTTTGGTGGGCGTGGCGCTGGCGATTCTGGGCTCATTCCGCTATCTGGACGAAGAACAGCTCCAGCGGGGAGAATACTATTCGCTGGTGCTTTTTGCCGCGGCGGGCATGGGAATTCTTGCCGGGGCCGGGGAACTGGTGACGGCGTTTCTGGGCCTGGAAATGAGCTCGATTTCCAGTTATGTGCTGGCGGGCTTCCGGCGCAATTCGCAGAAATCAAACGAATCTTCGCTGAAATATTTTTTACTGGGGTCGTTTGCCACCGCGTTTTTCCTCTATGGCGTGGCCATGGTTTACGGCGCAACGGGGACGACGCGGCTGGGCAACATCGCACAGGCGATATCGGCGTCCGGCGCAAACACGCTGGTGGTGCTGGGGCTGGGAATGATTTTCGTGGGGCTGGGATTCAAGGTGGTGGCCGCACCGTTCCAGTTTTACGCGCCTGACGTGTATGAGGGCGCGCCGACTCCCGTGGCGGCTCTGCTCTCTTCCGCGCCCAAGGTGGCGGCTTTCGCCATTATGCTTCGCGTGTTTTACGTGGCGTTCGGGCCGGTCCAGCACATCTGGTTCTGGATGATCTGGAGTTCCGCTGTCCTCACGATGTGCATCGGCAATCTTGGCGCGCTGCGGCAAAGCAACGTGAAGCGCATGCTGGCGTACTCTTCGATCGCGCACGCGGGATACATTCTGGTGGCGTTTGCCGCTTCCACAGAAATTGGCATCGCCGCCGCGCTGTTTTATCTGGCCGTGTATACGCTGATGAAAATCGGCGCGTTTACCGTGATCACGCACTTCGGCGGACAGGAAGAGCGCTACCTGACCCTTTCCGATTACGCCGGCATAGCGAAAAAACAGCCGGTGGTGGCGGCATGCTTCAGCCTGTTCCTGCTTTCCCTGCTGGGGCTGCCCGCCACGGGCGGATTCCTGGGCAAATTTTATGCGTTTCAGGCGGCCCTGGATTCTCGGCTGATCTGGCTGGTGTGCATCGCGGCGCTGAATAGCGTGGTGGGATCGTTCTACTACTTGCGCGTGATCATGACGATGTATTTCCGCGAAGCAGACCTGGAGCAGCAATGGACACCGCAACCAGTTGCTGGGCCGGTCTGCTTGGCGCTGGCAATTGCGGCGCTCGGCACGCTGTACCTGGGATTGTTTCCGGGCCATGTAATGGCGCTCGCGTTGCGTTCCGCCGCATCCCTGCGTTAGGCCGTTTCCCCCTTCATCGCACCTCCCGTCATGGGGCTAGCACTTCGGCAAAACAAAAGGCCCGGGAACTGGCGTTCCCGGGCCCACGAAAACCGCGCTGAATTTTCGGCTAGGAAACTTTGGCGAAAATAATGGCGAAGGTGTAGAGCGCCATGGATTCAATCAGCACAAGGCCCAGAATCAAGGCGAAGCGAATGGCCGCCGTGGCGCCCGGATTGCGCGCCATGCCTTCGCAGGCCGCAGCCGTGGCTTTCGCCTGGGCGTAGCCGCAAGCGCCGGAAGCGATGGCCATCGAAAATCCCGCGGAAATCGCGATCCAATTGGTCCCTCCGCCGGCCGTGGCATCGGCCGCAAATGCCGCCGGAGTGAGAATAATAAGCACGATCAGCACCAGCATTACTGCCGCAAACTTCTTCATCGTTTTTCTCCTCTTATGAAATTGCTGTCTGGAGGTGGTCCCCGTCATCCTCGTGCAGACGGGCTCACACAGAGCAGCCGAAAAAGCCGTATAAAATTAGTGTTCCTCGCCAACCGCGCCGGAAAGATAAATTACAGGCAAAATTGTGAAGACAAACGCCTGCACAAATGCCACAAAAACATGCAGCAAAATAAAAATCGGAGGGATAGCCAGCGGCAGAACCGCGCTGATGTACCCAATCCCGCTCAGCTTCCCCAGAAAGACAAAAATCCCGACCGTCAAGCCCAGAAACACACCGTACAGTAGTTCGCTGACAAACATATTTGCCCAAAGGCGGGCCGTCAGAGACAGCAGACGGAAGGAATGGCTGAAAATTTCCACGGGCAGCATAATTGGAGACATCGGGAGGATGGGCCCGAGGAAATGTTTGCCATACTTGGGTGCGCCGTGGTGGCGAACGCCCTGGAAGTTGTAATACAGGAATACCACGATAGCGCAGCCCAGCGGCACGGATTTTTCCGCCGTGGGTGAATCCAGGCTTGGAACGATACTGATTAAATTAGCGACCAAAATGTAAATGCCGAGGCTTCCGACCATTGGAAGATATCTGTCGGCATCGTGAGCGATATTCTCCTGCAGCAAGTCGCGCGCTCCAATGCCCATCGGGTTTTCCAGCAAGCCTTCCATCATCTGCTGCGCGGCGCCGGGATCCTCCACGGACATACGCGTGCGCAACCAGAGGAAGAAAATACCGCAGAGCAAAAAGACCATGATCTGCATGCACACATATGTTGGAATCGGATATTGCGGATTATCGGGATGAATGTGCAGCGCCGCCAGCAGCGCTGCGGCGGGCTTCCCCAGCAGGCGGTTCA
>Ga0302326_10021558_pt1 | contig 13210 bp, 7 predicted proteins | sample Palsa_T0_3_FD_202264 | JGI IMG/M metagenome (GOLD analysis project Ga0302326, IMG submission 202264) | Peat permafrost microbial communities from Stordalen Mire near Abisko, Sweden - Palsa_T0_3 | ecosystem: Environmental > Terrestrial > Soil > Palsa > Peat permafrost | place: Sweden: Abisko... | reverse complement strand
TTGTGCCGTCCACCTGGATCGTGAGCAGATCGTCGCGGCGGACGCGCGTGCACCAACTGGAATTGAACTGGCAGATCGTGCCGTCTTCGAGCTGGAATAACGCGTACGCCGAGTCGTCGGCGGTTGCCTTGTACTTTTTGCCGGACTCGGCGACGCGCTCGGGCAGATCGGTATTGCCATGGGCGAGGACCGATTTGATCGGGCCAAAAAGGTTGGCGATGACATATTGCCAGTGGCAGAACATGTCGATGATCACGCCGCCGCCGTCTTCCTTGCGGTAGTTCCAGCTTGGTCGTTGAGCGGGCTGGTCGTCGATTTCGCCGGTGAAGACCCAGTAACCGAACTCGCCGCGAACCGAGAGGATGTCGCCGAAAAAGCCCTGCTGGCGAAGCATCTTGATCTTGCGCATTCCCGGGAGCCAAAGCTTGTCCTGGACGACGCCGTTTTTCAGCTTCGCTGACTCGCAGAGCTTCGCCAGACGAAGCGCCTCGCTGGTCTCGACCGCGGTCGGTTTTTCGCAATAGACGGCTTTGCCCGCCTTGACCGCCTTCTCGACGAAGCCGGCGCGCTGCAGGGTTCCCGAAGCGTCGAAGAAAATCTGATACTGCTTATCGCCCATCGGCGCATTCAAGTCGGTTGTGTATTTCAACGGCTTGCCGATCACAGCAGGACCATGTGCTTCTGCCAATGCCTTCAGCTTGGTTTCACTGCGGCCGGTGAGAATGGGATCGGGCATGAGGCGGAGATCGTCGTTCACCTTGACGCCGCCCTGTTTCATGATGGCGATGATGGAGCGGACCAAGTGCTGGTTGGTGCCCATGCGCCCGGTGACGCCGTTGAGAATGATGCCGATGCTGCGCGTTTCCATGTGTGGTTTCCTTCTTTGCTGGTGACGTTTATTTCTTTGTCGGCCGGATCTGTTCCGCAAGCTCGACGGCCTTGCGCGTGATCTGCGCAATCTGCTTGAACTCTTTGCCCTCAAGCAGTTCCTTCGTGACCATCCAACTTCCGCCGCAAGCGACGATTTTGGGGAATTGGAGATACTCGGCGAGATTCGCCAGCGAGATGCCTCCGGTGGGAATGAACCGCATCATTCCATACGGCGCGGCGATCGCCTTCAGTGTCTTCAGGCCGCCCATCGCCTCGGCCGGGAAAAATTTCACGACGGTCAAACCGTAATCGAGAGCCATCTCGATGTCGGTTGGATTGGCCGTGCCGGGGGTAATCGGGATTTGTCGATCGACGCAATAACTGACGACCTTCGGGTTAAATCCCGGCGAAACGATGAAGTCGGCTCCCGCGTCCACCGCCTGCTTGACGGTATCGACGTTGAGCACGGTGCCGGCCCCAACCAGAAGATCGGGATGGCGCGCCATTGTGCGGATCGACTCGGCGGCCGCCTCGGTTCGAAACGTGACTTCGGCTACGGGGAGACCGCCTTCCATCAGCGCCTCGCCCAGCGCGGATGCGTCGCCGGCGTCTTCCAGGGCGATCACCGGAATAATCTTGTATTGGCCGAGCCTGTGAAAGATCTCATTCATGTGTATCTCCTGTTGCCGGCGCTAGAGCCGTGGAAGTGTGAGGCCGCCGTCGATCAACAACACCTGGCCGGTGGCGTAAGACAACTCGCCGCTGGCAAGAACCCGGACCGCTCGGCCGACATCCTCGGGGGTTCCCCAGCGCCGTTCAACGGTCAGCCCGCCGGCGATCAGCGTGTCGTATTTCTCCCTTACGCCGGAGGTCATATCGGTGGCGATGACGCCGGGCCGCACCTCGTACACGTCGATCCCGTAATCCGCGAGGCGTGCTGCCCAGAGGCTTGTTGCCATCGCAATGCCGGCCTTGCTGACGCAATAGTCGCCGCGATTGACCGAAGCGACGGTCGCGCTGACCGACGAAACATTGACGATGCACCCGCGAAAACTCGAGTTCTCTTTTCTCTGTTGCACCATCCAGCGGGCCGCAGCCTGGGTGAGGAAGTACGGCCCTCGCAGATTGATCGAGATCAGTCGATCGAAGCTTTCGGGGGTCGCATCGAGAATATCGGCGCGAACCTCCGGGGCGACGCCGGCGTTGTTCACAAGCACATCCAGCCGGCCAAAGCGTTCACGGACGAAGTCAAGCAACCGGCTGTGATCCTTCAAATCGGCGACATCCGCCCGGCAATACGCTGCCTCAGTGCCCGCCGCGCTGAGCTTCGCCACCACATCGGTTACCTCATTGGCCTCGCGCCGCCCGTTGATCACGACGTTAAAACCGGCAGCGGCCAGAGCCCCGGCGACGCCAAAGCCAATTCCGCGACTTCCGCCGGTCACGATCGCTACTTTGCGAAGCTTCTGCGTTGTCGAATCACCCATGTGCCGCTCGCCTCCGTTCTCAAGCCCGATCGAAAAACGTCAGATACTTTCCACCTTCGGCCATCCGCTTCAAGAGCAGCGCCAACTCAAGCATGTGATAATCTCCCCACAAGCTCGATTCGCCGCACGGAACCTTGCGCCCCGGCGGGATGTAATCCCAGCCGTTGGGACGATGATACACCGAATGCAGCAACAGTCCCTGGTGCTTCGCGCTCTCCGACAGGTACGGCGCATCGAGCAATGTTCTCGCAATGGTCAGACCTGCATGGAGATATTGCGCTCCCTCCGCACCGAGATGGCGGCCCAGGCGGATCAGCCCCTGCGCTGCGATCGCGGCGGCGGAGGAGTCGACCGGCTCATGATCGTTATACGGATCGGCCGGCCGGCTCCGCCAGTCTCCCAATCGCCACAATTCCGGCGCGCCATCGTCCCAGTAGACCAGCCCGTCTGAAGCTGAGCAATCGTTGATGTAATGGTCGCAGGTGGCACGTGCCGCATCGGTGTAACAGGCCATGACTTCCTGCCGCGAAAGTCCGACTGACGATTGAAAAACCGCCTCATCGATGCCCGCGAAGAACTCGAGTTCCTCAGCATATCCCAGCATCGCCCACGCCAGACCGCGCGTCCAGGTGCTGAATGGGGAGTACCCCTGCTGCGAAGACCGGCAGCGGAAACTCCCGTCGTTGCGATTGAAAATCGCTTCGTGTGCCGTGCGCCCGCGCACGTCGTACGTATGCGGCGAGTCGCCATGAAACAGGATGTATCGGCTCGTGCACAACCCGTGCAACACCGACCGCTTGAGCAGATCGGCGGCGCGGTCATTCTCGTGCATCAGCTTATGCCCAAGCTGCCAGGCGCATCCGAGAATCCGCACGGTGCGCATCGTATCGACGAACAACGACTGCGGGCCGTTGAACGAATAGACGTATCCCAGGCTGGCGCTGTTGGCGGCGTGCGGAGACCGTTCCGCAACCGGCACCCCCGACCATCGGGCCGCCTGCACCGCGCCGCTGGCTTTGATCGCCAGCTCGTAAAACGCCAGCTCCCATTCATTGGCGGGAATTACCGACTCTCGCATCAGCCGGCGGAGGTTGCCGTACGTCGATAGATTGTTAAATCCATGATCGTGAACGCCGGTATGCGTCACGTGGGGAGCCATGAACCGAACGGTGTTCCGCCGGCCCAATTCCAAAAGGTCTCGCTCCCGCGTGGCATCGAAAGTAAGAAGCGCACAGCCGTACTGAAACCCCTGCGTCCATTCCGTCCAGCCGCGTGTGGCATACTGGCCGTTTATCGTAAAGACCGGCGTCCCCTTGGAAACGTCCCAACTTCGGTCCAGGGCCCGCACCTTTTCGGCGGCCAGTTCAAACAGGCGCGCCAGGGGCCTCTGCAAATCCGCCGGTGTCATCCGCTGGTCAAGCTTCATTGCGTTTCCGCCTCGTTCTCGAATCGTTGAGTCTGACCACAATCATGGCATTGCGGGGCATCGATCTCAAGTCTTTAAGCCGCCGAGTACGTCGGGGGGCGTGACCTTCAATACTCTGGCGAGCGGCGGCTCCTACCCCCTGCCCCGGTGCTCCGAGAAAGGGGACCGAACACGGGCGGGCGTTTCCGGCGCGACCACTTGGTCGCGGCTTTACAGGCTGTGTCGGAAAAAGCCAACGGATTGCCATCCGTTGGCCTTCAGGCTACGCGCATTCGATCGAACCCCCGCCTGCCCCGTCACTTCTGATACAGCGGCAAATACCGATACGGCACGCACAGCGCCAACACCGCCATCGACGTTCGATAGGCGTCGCCGGCTTCCTGTTCCTGGCCGCTGCCGCCGGCGAAGCTGCCGTTGGGTTGTTGGAGGGTGAGCAGGGCGTCTCTCAATCGCGGATAGAGGGTGGACCAGTAGATTCCGCCGAGTTGGTTGAGGGCTTGGGCGTTGTAGTAGACGGCGTAGTAATAGAACTCCATGCCGGGGTTATCGGGGGGATTTCGCAGGAGCCAGTCGCCGGCGGCCTTGGCTTCGGCGGAATCGTGCTGGCCGAGCAGTTCCATGGAGAGAATCCCGGTTCCGCTCCGCGCCTGGTTGGGCGCTCCGCCGGGCTGATAGCTGAATCCGCCGCCGTTGGCGGCGCTGCGGCGGACATATTCGCGGCCGGCGTCCAGCGCGCTGCGGGGAACGGCGGCGCCGCAGTTGGCGGCGCCGCGCAGCGCCATCAGTTGCCAGCCAGTGCAGGAAATATCCGAATCCGGGCTTCGCGGCTGATAGCGCCAACCGCCCTGATACTGCGGGGCCTTCTGCACAGCCTGGGCGTCAAGCGTCAGCTTGACGGCTTTGGCCAGAGCCTTTTCGATCCGTTCGCGGCGAGTGTCATCCACCATCCCGTAGACTTCGGAGAGCATCACGGAGCTGATGCCATGTTCGTACATCACGGCGTTGCCCCCCTCGGCTTTGGAGAGCAGGCCGCTGGGGCGCTGCATGGTGAGAACGAAATCGATGGTGCGGTTGAGCAGTTCGCCGTCCGGCCCCTGGCCGGGGACGTTGCCGCGGGCGAGGAATGCCATCACCGCCAATGACGGCACCGCGGTCGATGACGCCTGGCCGGCCGGCCAGGCGCCGTCGGGGCGCTGCGTGGTTTTGAGGAAAACCAGGGCTCGATCGACCGCGTCGCGGACGTTGGCGGGGATCGGCTCGTCCTCTTCGGCACGTGAAAAGGGACAGAACGCAAGCAGCGCAACGACAAATGCGATGACAAGAAGTGGTCGCTTTACGCCGATTGGGCGCTCGGTTTTTGGAACTTGCAGGGACTCGCTCCGCTTCGCGTCGCGGCTAAACAAGTCTTTCACAACCCCGCGCGACGGCTGCTCCCCGTTTAGCCGCCAGGCATGCCCGGCGCGTCGCATAAGCGACATCAGCCGCCGGTGCGGGAAGCATGCTCGCCGGCTACACGTGACTTGGAAACCGGTTCCAGACGAGTGGCTCAGAATCTCGGATGACGTACCCCCTCTCCCGGTATTCCGGGAGAGGGCGGGGGTGAGGGTGCTTTCGAGTACGAACGACATTCGAAAGCCCAAATCACCCTCACCCCGACCCTCTCCCGGAGTACCGGGAGAGGGAGTAACGGATGCGCACTTCGATTGCTTCATTGCTGCTCCGCACCCGTCGCCCCGTTCTCGGCCTGCTCGCGGGCAATTCTCACGTAATAGTTCTTGATCATCTCACGGTAGGTCGGTGGACCGCTCTGCTGGGCGGCATTCATCAGCTCCTTGCGCATCAACGTCGGGAGGTGGGCCCAATCGCCGGCACTGATTCCCAGTGCCCTGACGGATTCGGGCTGCCCGCCACCGGATCCATCCTGCGCTGAAATGCCGTTGACAGACACCAGCGCCGGGAGCGGGACCGCCATCGGCGACCCGGGCTTGCCGGGCTCCTGGCCGGTGGTTTGCGCGTTGTTGTCCGGTCGACCGGGATGCGGTTGGCCCGGCTGCGCCTCGGCGTTCGCCTGGGCGGCTTGCTGCAAGGCGTTGGCAGCTTCCTGCGCGGCCTGCGCGTCGGGCTGCAACGCCTGCGGCTGAACCGCAGCCGCCTCCTGCGCGCGCCGAGCCGCTTGCTGGCTCGCTTGCGCGGACGACAGTTGCGGCCCATCCGCATCGGCGTGATCTGCATCCGCCCGTCCTGCATCAGGGGGAGTTTGTCCCGCGTCGGCCTGGCCGGAGTCGGGGTGGCCCTGATCCGGAGCTGGCTGATCGTTGTTCGCATCGGAGTGGGACTGCTCGGCATCGGGATGCGGCTGATCGGCGTTGGCTTCTTCGGCATGAGCCAGGCCGCGCAGAGCGGTTTGGGCCTGGCCCAACTCCTGCTGCGCGGCTTCCTGATGCTCGGCGGCATGGGGGGCGTCGCCATGCTGCTCGGCCTGGGCGGCTTGCTGCTGTTCGTGGCCGGCTTGCTGGAGTTGCTGCTGTGCCGCCTGCGCGCGATGGGCAACGTCGGCGTCACCGGATTGATGCGCCTGCTGAGACAATGCATCCGCCTGCTGAGCGGCCTGCTGCGCCTGATCGGCAAGTTGCTGCTGCTCCTGTGCGGCCTGGGGTTGCGACTCAGCGCTCTCGCGGGCGCGCGCGACGGCCGGACGTTGCTGATCCGCCGCCTTGGCAAGCGCCTGCTGGTCGGCGGCCAGACTCTTCGCTTCCTGTGCGGCGTCGTCCGCCGCCTGGCGTTGCTGGGCATTGGCGTCCGCCTGGTCGGCGTTGGCGTTGTCCTCGGCGGCGCGGGCAAGTTCCTTGGCGGCGCGATGCAGTTCACGGGCGGCCTGAGTCAGATCGCGCTTCGCTTCAGCGTGCTCGGCCGAGTGCGCGGCGGCCTGGGCATCCTGCGCAGCTTTCTCGGCGTCGTGATGCGCCGCCTGATCCTCCGTCTGCGCTTGCGGATCGCCGGGATGCAGCGCGTCGGCCTGCTGCTCGATCGCCTGCGCTGCCGCGGCAACGTGCTGCTCGGCAGCGTCATTCGCGTCCGGCTGCTGATCCTGGTGGGCAGCCTGCGCCAGCTCATCGGCCGCCTGGTTGGCCTGGTCCTTCTCCTGTTGGGCTGCCTGGGCGGTTTGCTGGTCGTGTTGCTCCGCGGCTTGCTGATCGGGCGTCAGCTGCGGGTCATGCGCTTGCGCCTGCTGCTGAAGCTGTTGCGCATCCTGCTTGAGTTGCTCCGCCTGCTGCTTCATCTGGTTGGCGGCGTTGTCCAGATCGTTGCGGCCGAGCGAAGCGACGATGTTGTTCCGCGAATTTTCATCCGGCGGCTGTGCGTGAACTTCATCGAGCGGGTTTTTGTTCTGCTGCGCAAAATTTCCAATCTCGTCATTCAGCTTCTTCTGCTGATCGGCGAGCTTGTTGGCTTGATCCTGAGTCTGGGCCAATTGCTGCTGTTTGGCTGTCTGATCCTGTTGGCGAGTCTGCTGGCTCTGCAAATCGGTTACGCGATTGGCCAGCTCGGCGAGATGTTGCGCGACCTGCTGCGCATGATCGTCGCGGAGTGCGGCGTCATGCTGCAGCGCTTCCTGAAGCTTCTGCATCGCCTCGCGTTCCCGCTGCTCATTGCGAGCCTTTTGCTCGGGATGCTCGGCAAATCCCTTGGCCGCTTCAGCCTGCAACTGTGCCGCCCGCTGCAGATCGTGCTGCGCCTCGGCCTTCTCGCGGGCCGGCTGAATGTCGTTGCGAAGTTGTGCCAGCGCATCGCGCGCCTTGGCAATCTGCTCCTGGGCCGCGGCGGCGTCGGCAGTGCGCTGCTCTGGATGATCCGCGGCCAGCTCCGCCTTGGCGGCGTCCTCGGCGGCCTGCTGAATCTGCTGATCGGCGATGTCACCGGCCTTCTTCGCCACGTCCGCAAATGGCGTGGCTTCCTGCTGCTGGGCCTGATCGTGCAGTTCCTTGCTCGCGTCCGCCAGATGCTGCTCCGCAGCCTGCGCGTTCTCCCGATTCTGATCGACCATCGGATTATTCGGATCGTCGTTACGCAGCGCAGCGCTCTTCGCCTCGGCCTGATTCAACTTGTCGAGGGCCTGATCGATCGCCCGATTCAGTTCCCGCGCGGCCCGCTCATCCTGCTTCTGGGCAAAGCTCTCGGCATAGCGGTCGATGATCAGCGTCTGCTTCGCCGAGAACGCCGACTGCGGATCGGGATCGCGATTGTCGGTGACCTTGAGCTGATAGGTGATGTGATTGACGTTCTCCGAGCCGCTCTCGCTGAGAATCGACGCCACGGCAAGTGAATACGTCTGTTCGATCTGGTGACGATCCCCCGCGGGCAATTGCAGCACGTGCTTCTGCGGCGGATTCTCATCGGCCTGCAGGATCGCTTCGATCGAAGCAACGCCAAAATCATCGGTCGCGAGATACCGCACCGGAACCGTATCGTCCGGCCGGACCGTTTCCGAAGCAGTCGGCGAAAGAATGCTGATCGTCGGCGGCTGGTCGAAATGCGCGATGATATTCCGCGGCTGATCGTCTCTGTTGCTCAGGGCAAATTCGTTGCAGAGCTGAATGCGGTATTGCCCGCTGCGGCTGACGACCAGGCTTGCCTGATAATCATTCCCAGCGAGGGGAGTGAGCGGAACGACGGTGCGCGTCGGTTTGTCCTCGTCGATCAGAAGCTGATTCGGATGATTGTCCTTGTCCACCAGCGGGGCGCTTGCGTGCACGGTGAGTGTTACTTTGGTTCCCGCGATCGCTTCGATCGTGCCGTCGCTGGCGGCGACGCTTTTGGCATCGAGCTTGGTGTAGGCGGGGTAGTCATAACGCAAATCGAGGCTGGTGATCGCCGGCCGCGGATGAACCGTGCCGGTGAACCACGCCGAGTCAGCCGAATCCGTGCGCACCATATACGCAAAATCCTGCTGCAGATCGGTCAGCTTCGTCTCAAACTCCCGCGGCCGGACTGTCTGTAGCGACGTGGAGACGATCTGGCCGGTGGGATATTTCATCACCAGCGCGGCGTGATCGTTTGTCCCGGCGTCGCCGGCGATGTGCTTTGACAGTTTCGCGGTGATCTTCAGGTCATCTCCCTGCGCCAGCGTCACATCGCCGGGATAGACAGCGATCTGCGAAAGCCCCGGCGGAAGCCCCGCGGCCAATGGATTTAACAGCCGGTAAAGCCCTGCCTCGACCGGCAGCGGGTGCAGCAGCGAGAAAAACATCCACGCCAGCAGCACCGGAGCCAGATAAATTCCCCATCGCTTGATCCGGCCGGTGCGGATGAGTGATTCGGGGTTGATCCCTCGAGCGTCTTTCTCTGCCTGCCGCAGCAAATGTGCCAATAGCGAGGGAGACCCGCGGAACCGATCATCCCGCTCCTCGGCCAACTCGACGGCGCTGCTGAGCCGCTCGTGGATTCCCGGCTGCGACTGCTCCACGTGCATCGCCGCCTGGTTGAGGCTCCACGGCCGCAGCATGGGGCGGAGAAATCGAATCGTGATCCACAAAACCGCGCTCCACGTCGCAAACGTCAGCGGCACGCGCAGTATCCGCGGCATCCCCTCAAAGTAGCCCAGCAGCAGCGCTCCGAGCAGCAATGCCGCCAGCGCAAACGTGAGGGTTTGCAGCGCTCCGACCGCCGCGGCGACATTCCAGTGCCGCCGGACGACTTCGCGCAGCGGATTCCCGATTTGATCCGAGACCCCGATAGATGCTGTCGGCCGAGAGAATGCGGACATGCGGGAGCCTCCTGAGCATGCGGACGGTGCGCGCAACCACACACACTAGTTTTGCTACCCGTCCCTGGGAAGGGCGTTGTCCGTAAAACCGGCGATTGGTGAGTGGAACTTGACAGAAAGTTGGACTCGCCGGGCGTTTTTCATACACTCTCGGTCGGAAGACAGGAGCCTCGCCGCCGGTTTCGAGAAAGGATCGCCGTTTTATGCCGCTGATGACCACTAAGCCGATGTTCGACCTTGCCTATGGTGGCGGATTTGCCGTCGGGGCATTTAACGTCAATAACATGGAATTGGCCCAGTCGATCATCGACGCCTGCGCCAAAGAGAGCAGTCCGCTGATTTTGCAGATCAGCAAAGGGGCGCGCAAGTACGCCAACATCCGATATCTCAAGCACATCATCGACGCGGCTGTCGAGGATCACCCGGAGTTGCCGATCGCCATTCACTGCGATCATGGCGATACGCTCGATCTGATTCAGACCTGCGTCAATGACGGCTATACCAGCGTCATGATTGACGCGAGCCATCATCCGATGGAGGAAAACATTCACACGACCGCCGGTGCGGTGAAAATCGCGCATGCCGCCGGCGTGGTGGTCGAGGCGGAACTGGGAATGCTTGGCGGGATCGAGGAAGACGTCGTCGGCCTTGATGCCGAGGAATACGAGAAGAACGTCGAGAAGTTCCTCACCGACCCAAACGAAGCCGCGGAATTCTCGAAGCGCACCGGCATCGACAGCCTGGCGGTCGCGATCGGCACCAGCCATGGGGCGTACAAGTTCAAGCACGAGGCGAAGCTCGCGTTCAACCGCATCGAGCAGATCATGAAGACCTGTCCCGGCCTGCCGCTGGTGATGCACGGCTCGAGCAGCGTTCCGCAGGAATTCATCGACTTGGTCAACAAGTACGGCGGGGCAATGCCCAACGCCAAGGGCGTACCGGAGGATCAGATCGCCATGGCCGTGCAGAAGTACGGCGTGTGCAAGGTGAACATTGACACCGATCTGCGGCTGGCAATGACCGCTAAGATCCGCGAAGTGTTCGCCACCAAGCCGGCCGAATTCGATCCCCGCAACTACCTCGGCCCCGCCAGAGAAGCGATCACCAAGATGGTGCAGCGCAAGCTCCACATGCTCAACAGCGCCGGTAAAGCCGAGGCGATCAACAAGCACTGGGAAAAGCTCGGCAAGCCGATGCCCAGCTTCTACAACAAGCACGCGGCGGCGTAGGTTCGAATAAAGAGCCGCGAAGGCGCGAAGAAAAGACGCGAAGGAAGAACGGGGCCGGAGACTCTTGCTACGAATAAAGAGTCTGCGCGATCTCAAAGCCAGATACGAAGAGGATTGCTTCCTTACCCTTTAGCCGCCCCGCCTTGGCGGGCGTGTCGCGCAAGCGAAGCTAACCGTAAAAGCCGGCGACCATCACCGCTGCGTGAGAAACAAATGTCGCTTTGAGTTGTATCCCTCAACGTGAAAGCAACTCTCGCAGCCGGGTTCCTCGCCGCGACGCTCGCCGGTCATTTCGCGTTCGCCGCGGATTCAAAACCCGCGCCGGCAAATGCATCGCGGCTCATTCCCCCTCCGGCCCCGCCGGACAAAATGCTCTCCCCTGCAGATCTGCAGAGCATCCAGCAACAACTTGATCTGTTCAGCCAACAGATCGACTCGCTACGGACCGACCTGGCACGGAAGCCGGACCTCCTGGCCTATCTCCCCGACGTGTTGATTTTCGACAAGGCGGTTCGCTTTCCGCTGGCGGATCACGAGCTGGTCGACGCGAAGGAGGCCCGTGCGGCGATTGCCGAGGGAGTGAATCGGGCCGAAGCGCTGCGGGAGGGTAAGACGCCGTGGGAATTTGTCAGCGGCGTGCGCGGATATGTCTCGACGATCGACTGTTCTGTCCAGCCGTATCGAATTGAATTGCCCGCCGAATTGCCCGCAGGTCACGGGCCGGGCCTTCGTCTGGATGTAACGTTCCACGGCCGAAACGAACTGCTGACCGAACTCAAGTTCATCAGCGGCAGCAGCTCGCAGACAAACGGCAAGATTGTGCTGAGCCTGTACGGCCGCTATTGCAACGCCAGCAAATTCGCCGGTGAGATCGACGCCTTGGAAGCTATCGCCGATGTGAAACGACGGTATCCCGTCGACGACAATCGCCTGCTCGACATCGGCTTCTCCATGGGCGGTGCGTCGGCGTGGCAGTTTGCCACGCACTACACCGATCTCTTCGCCGCGGCGTCGCCGGGCGCGGGCTTTGCCGAGTCGGCCCAATTCCTGCACATTTACCATGATGAGGCGATGGCGCTGCCCTGGTACGAGCGGGTTCTCTGGCACCTCTACGATTGCACGGATTATGCGGTGAATCTGGCGCAGCTTCCGACGATCGCCTACGCCGGGGAAATCGATCCACAGAAGCAGTCGAGCGACATCATGATGTCGGCCATGGCCGCCGAGGGGCTCAAGCTCAATCGTCTGATCGGGCCGAAGACCAAGCATGCTTATGAGAAAGCCACGAAAGCGGAGTTGGATCGGGAGTTGGATAAGATCCTTGCCGCTGACCGCAATCCCGTTCCGGAAAGCCTTCGCTTCACCATGTGGACGCTGCGATATAACCACATGTACTGGGTCACGGTCGACACCCTGGAGAGACACTGGCTGCGGGCACGGGTTGATGCCCAATTCGTGCAGCCATCGGACTGTTGCACAACCGGCTTTACACTCAAGACGCAGAACGTCGCGAGACTGACGCTGAACTTCGCCTCCGGCGAATGTCCGGTGGAAAAGGGGCGGAAGCCGACCGTGCAGATCGACGATTCGACCATTACTGGCCCGGCGGTCGCCGCCGACGGAAGTTGGGTGGCCCACTTTCTCAAAACCCCGAGCGGGTGGACCGTTGTGACCGCTGCGCCGCCGAGCGGATTGCAAAAAGTCCATGGCTTACAGGGTCCGATCGACGATGCGTTTCTGTCCCGCTTCGTGTTCGTTCGGCCCACGGGCTCGCCGATGAACGCCCAAACCGGCGCGTGGGAAGCCGAGGAACTGCAGCACGCGAGCAGCGAATGGCGTCGGCAATTCCGCGGTGATCCGCTGAGCAAGGACGACGATCAGATTACCGGCGAAGACATCGCCAATGCCAACCTGATCTGTTTCGGTGACCCCTCCAGCAACAAGATCCTGGCGCGGGTCGCGGAGAAGCTGCCGATCAAGTGGACGACCGATCAGATCACCGTGGGCGACCAGTCATTTCCCGCGGATCATCATGCCCCGATATTGGTCTATCCCAATCCGCTGAACCCGCAGCATTACCTGGCGATCAACAGCGGGTTCACGTTTCGTGAGAACGATTACACCAGCAATGCCCGCCAGACTCCGAAGCTGCCCGACTACGCCGTGATAGACGTGAGCGTTCCGGCTGATCGATCGTCCCCCGGCGGCATCGCGGCCGCCGGTTTCTTCGACGAGCAATGGCAACTGCAAGCCGACGGCGGGCGAGACGTGCTCAGCGCTGCGGCCACGGATCCGCCCCCGGCTCGTGTGTCGGAGCCGACGAAGTAGATGCGCCGTTGCGCGGACAAAGCCTAGATGGGGCGATGAACTTACTCCCTCGCCCCGTACTCCGGGAGAGGGCGGGGGTGAGGGTGATTTGGAACGTCGAAAGTCG
>Ga0302326_10021557_pt1 | contig 13210 bp, 12 predicted proteins | sample Palsa_T0_3_FD_202264 | JGI IMG/M metagenome (GOLD analysis project Ga0302326, IMG submission 202264) | Peat permafrost microbial communities from Stordalen Mire near Abisko, Sweden - Palsa_T0_3 | ecosystem: Environmental > Terrestrial > Soil > Palsa > Peat permafrost | place: Sweden: Abisko... | reverse complement strand
ATCCGCGCCTACGAGGCCCTGTCGCCGGCGATGCGGGCGTTCATCGATCCGCTCAGCGCCACCCACGACGGCGCCAAGCTCTATACCGGCGGATATGGCGCGGCGACACCCGCCGGCGGCTGGCCCAGGGCGACCCACCCGGTGGTGATCCGTCACCCCGGGAACGGCCGCAAGGCGCTCTTCGTCAACCGCGGCTTCACGACCGCGATCAACGAGCTCGCCCGCGCCGAGAGCGACGCGCTGCTGGAATTCCTCTGGCGCCACGTCGAGACCCGCGTCGAGTTCCAGTGCCGCGTGCGCTGGGCCCCTGATACCCTCGTCTTCTGGGACAACCGCTGCACCCAGCACCACGCGGTCTGGGATTATTACCCGAGCAGCCGCTATGGCCGCCGGGTCTCGATCTTGGGCGAGCGGCCGAGCCCTTGAGGGCGCAGAGACCGGCCCCCTCAGCCCGCCGGGCGCGGCCTGTTGCTCCAGACGACCTGGGCGACGCCGAAGAGCGCCAGGATCACGCCGTAGAGTATCCAATGGCTGTCGCCGACCATGAAACTGGGGCGGCCGCCGGCCATGGGACCGTTGAAGGCGATGTTCAGTCCCTGGAGAACCCAGATCGTTCCCATCGCGATCAGCAACAGTCCAAGCAGGCTGCTGAAAATCCGCATCACGATGTCGAAGGCTTTCCACATCCCTTCTTCCTCCAAAGAACTCGGGGCGGGAGTTTACGCCGTTAGAGGGCCAAGGCGAGTCCGGGCCGGGCGAGCGGGCGACGGATGAGGTCACGGACCGGCGCGAAGTCAGCCCTTGCTCGGAGGAGCCTTCAGATAGACGGTGACGGTGCTGGAGAGGCCGGGGCGCAGGCGGGCGAGGCCGCGCTGGCCGGGGTCGAAGGCGATGCGCACCGGGACCCGCTGGACGATCTTGGTGAAGTTGCCGGTTCCCGGCTCGAAGGGCAACAGGGAGAACTGCGAGCCCGAGCCAGGCGCGAAGCTCTCGACGCGGCCCTTCAACGGCGCGCCCGGCAGGGCGTCGACCCTGATCCTGGCGGCCTGGCCGACCGTCATCCGCGCCACCTGGGTCTCCTTGAAGTTGGCGGTGACGTAGAGACGGCGCAGGGGAACGATGGTCATCAGTCGCTGGCCCGGCTGGACATAGTCCCCGACCTCCACCTGGCGGTCGCCGACGACGCCCTCGATGGGGGCGCGGACGAAGGTGTGTGCCTGGTCCTGGCGGGCGAGATCCAGGCCCGCCTGGGCCCGGGCCACCGCCGCCTGGGCCTGGGCGAGGCCGGCCACCAGGGTCGCGCGCTTGGCGCCGACGACGGCGGCCTGGTCGCGGCTGACGTCGAGCTCGGCGCGGCTGTGGTCGGCGTCGGACTGGGCGGTGACCGCCTGGGCGCGGTACTGGTCGGCGTCGCGGGCGGCTACGGCGCCGGAGGCGACGAGGTTGTCGTAGCGGCGCCGATCGGCCAGAGCGCGGTCCTTCTGGGCGTCGGCCGAGGCGATCGAGGTCTGGGCGGCGCGGAAGGCGGCGGCGGCCAGACGCTCCTCGGCGTCGAGGGCGACGAGGGCGGCCTTGGCGGCCTCGACACTGGCCTGCGCATTCATCAGGTCGGCGTCGGCCGAGGCGACGCGGGCGTCGAATTCCTCCGGATCGATGGCGATCAGCGGGTCGCCGGCCTTCACGTTCTGGTCGTGGTCGACCAGCACCCGGGCGACAAGGCCGCGGACCTTGGGGGCGACGGTGGAGTTGTCGGCCTGGAGATAGGCCGCGTCGGTGGAGACCGAGCCCTTTGGGGCGGCGATATAGACCGCGCCGGCGGCGGCGATGGCGACCGCGGCGGCGACGGCGATGAGGGTGCGACGCGAAAAGGGCAAGCGCCGGCGACGGAGGGGGAGAACCTCCGGCTCGGCGGCCGGGCTCTGCAGGGCGGTGACAGTCATTTCTCGAAGACCAGAAGGGTCGAGGTGGCCGAGGCGAGAAGCCGGCCGGCGGCGTCGGCGAGGCTGGCCTCGGCGAAAGCGGCGCGGCGGCCAAGGCTGACGACGCGGCCCTCGGCGCGCACGGGGCCGGTCTGCGCGCTCATCGGCCGGTGGTAGGCGACCTTTAGCTCGAGGGTCGTGTAGCCCTGGCTTCCCGACAGGCGCGAATGGACGGCGCAGCCGCAGGCGGAGTCGAGCAAGGTCGCGGCATAGCCGCCATGGACCGTGCCGATGGGGTTGTAGACCTCGGGTCCCGGGGCTCCCTTGAAGACAACGCGGCCGGCCTCGGCTTCCACCAGCGTGAAGCCGAGCGTCTTGCCGATCGGGGCGGCGCGCTCGCCGGTGAGCATGCCTTCGAGGAATTCGAGGCCGGAGGGACCGGGGGCCTGCACGGCGGCGTTCATGACCGGTCTTCCAGACCGAGGCGACGCTTGATGGAGCGCCTGGAGCTTCGCAGGATCGCCTCCGAGCGCTCGGGATCGGGCTCGGCGCGGGCCAGCGCCAAGGCCCCGGCCATCTCGGCGAGGACCGAGCTGGCTTCCTCCTGCGCATGCCGGCGACCGATGGTGGCGAGGGAGCGGGCGATGGCGGCGGTGAGCTCGGCGACGCCGGCGGCGAACCTGATCCGCGCCGGACCGGCGAGCCGTGGCATGTCGGCGGCCATGAAGGGCAGGGGACAGCCGGCAGTGCGCATGTCGCGATGCTCGGCCGAGAGATAGAAGTCGAGATAGGCGGCCAGGGCCTCGGCTGGCGCGCCGTCTTCCATTGTCGCGGTGCGGCGCCTGGCGCCCTCGTCGAACATCTGGCCGATGGCGGCCGCAACCAGCTCATCCTTGGAGGCGAAGTGGGCGTAGAAGCCGCCGTGGGTGAGGCCGGCGCTCGCCATGACGCCGGCGACGCCGACCCGGTGCGGCCCCTCGGCGCGGATCGCCTTGGCCGCCTCCTTCAGCACCCGCTGGCGGGTCTTCTGCTTGTGCTCGGCGTCGTAGCGCATGGTCTTGCCGTCCCTCTTTATATGACGCATATAATATAAAGGTGAGCGACTGGCAAGGGGCGAGGATGGGTTCCGGGATGGGATTCTCAGGGAGGAGGGCGAGGGCGGCGCCGATCGATCCCCTGCGCCTGCCCGACAAGCTCAAGTACACGATCTTCGCGATCATGGCCTTCGGCCAGTTCATGGCACTGATCGACATCCAGATCGTCGCCGCTTCGCTCAACGAGGTGCAGGCGGGGCTTTCGGCCGGACCCGACGAGATCAGCTGGGTGCAGACCGGCTATCTGATGGCCGAGCTGGTGATGATTCCCTTCGCCGCCTTCCTCGCCCAGGCGCTGTCGACCCGCTGGCTGTTCGCCGCCTCGGCCGGCCTCTTCACCCTCGCCAGCGCCCTCTGCGGCCTGGCCTGGGATATCCAGTCGATGACCCTCTTCCGGGTGCTGCAGGGCTTCGTCGGCGGGGCGATGGTGCCGACCGTGTTCGCCACCGGCTTCGCCCTCTTCGAGGGCCGCCAGCGGGCGATGATCCCGGCCATCCTCGGCATGGTCTCGGTGCTCGCCCCGACGCTGGGGCCGACCGTGGGCGGCTGGCTGACCGAGGTCTTCGGCTGGCGCTCGATCTTCTACGTCAACATCGTTCCGGGCCTGACCGTCACCGCCCTGGCGATCGTAGTGATCCGCGTCGACCGGCCGAACCCGAGCATGCTGAAGAAGATCGACTACGCCCACCTGGCGTCGATGGCGGTGTTCCTCGGCGGTCTGGAATACGTCCTCGAGGAGGGGCCTAGACGCGACTGGTTCGGCGACCCGACGATTCAGACGGTCGCCTGGATCTCGGTGGTCGCCTTTGGCCTCTTCCTGGAGCGATCGTTCGACTCGGGCGGCCCGATCGTCAGGCTGACGCCGTTCCGCAAGCCGACCTTCGCCTTCGCCTGCGCCTTCAACCTGGTGATCGGCTTCGGACTCTATTCCGCGACCTATCTGATCCCGGTGTTCCTGGGCCGGGTCCGCGGCTACGACAGCCTGCAGATCGGCGAGACGGTGTTCGTCACCGGCATCGCCCAGATCGCCTCGACCGTGATCGCGGCGCGGACCGCGCAGACCGTCGACCGCCGGATCATCATCGCCGTCGGCCTGAGCCTCTTCGCCGCCAGCCTGTGGCTGACCTCGCAGGTGAACATCCAGTGGGGGTTCGCCGGCTTTCTCGTCCCGCAGGCGCTGCGGGGGTTTGCGATCATGCTGTGCATCGTGCCGGCCGTCGGCATGGCGCTCACCGGCTTCGCCATGACCGAGCTGCGCTACGCATCCGGGCTCTTCAACCTGATGCGCAACCTCGGCGGCGCGGTGGGGATCGCGGTGGTCAACACCTGGCTCGCCGACAACACCCGCATCCAGGCGTTGCGGATGGGCGAGAGCCTGGGCGAGGGCGGCCGCGCAGCCCCGCGGTTCGTCGGCGCGATGGCCGAGCGCATGGGCGCCGGCGGCGGCGATCCGGCCCAGGCGCTGCTGGTGGCGCAGGGCGAGTTCGGCCGCCTGGTCGGCCGCTACGCCCTCACCTCGTCCTTCGAGGAGGTGTTCCGGATAATGGCCTGGCTGTTCATCGCCGCCCTGGTGATGGCGCCCTTCTGTAGGACGCCGGGTGAAGCCGCGCCCGTCGAGACCATTGAGGTGAGCGAACAGAAATGACCCTTTTCCTTGACCGGTCCCACCGCCTGCTGGCGGTCTTAGCGCTGGCCGCAGCGACCGCCGGCTGCGCCGCCGTCGGGCCGAACTATCAGCGGCCGCCGGTCGTGCTTACAGCCCACTATCTCGCCGCTCCGACAGCGCCGGCGCGCGATCAGGACATAGAGGCCTGGTGGCCGGCTTTCGATGATCCGCTGCTGGTGCGCGTTGTCGAGCGGGCGCTGGCCCAGAATCTCGATCTCGAGGCCGCCCGGGGCCGGGTGCTTTCCTCGCGCGCGGCGGCCGCCGGCGCGGGGGCGGCCCTGCGGCCGACCCTCGACGCCAGCGGCGACGCCGGCGAGCAGAGCATCTCGCTCCTGAGCCCGATCGGCGATCTGGCCCGCAACCTTCCCGGCTTCCAGCGGCAGACGGGCCTCTATGACCTGGGCGCGGCGGCGTGGTGGGAGATCGACCTCTTCGGCGGCCTGCGCCGCCAGCGCGAGGCGGCCCAGGCCCAGGCCCGCGCCGCCCAGGCCGACGCCATCGCCGTCCGCCTCAACGTCGCGGCCGAGGCGGCCGACGCCTACCTGCAGATCCGCGCCTATCAGGCGAGGCTGGCGGTCGCGCGCCGCCAGCAGGGCATCGAGGAGGATCTGGTGAGCCTGGTGACCCGGCGCGCCACCCAGGGTGTCGCCGCCGACCGCGAGCTGCGCCAGGCGCGGTCCGAGTTGGAGAGGGTCAACGCCAGTATCCCGCCGCTGACCTCGGGCCTCGCCGGCCAGTACAATCGCCTCGACGTGCTGATGGGGGCCCAGCCGGGGACCTGGCGCGGCGAGCTGGAGGCGCTGGCCCCGATCCCGGCGGCGCCGACGCTCGCCCCCGGCGATGGTCCGGCCGACCTCCTGCGCCGCCGGCCCGACGTGATGGCCGCCGAGCAGCGGCTGATCGCCGCCAACGCCGCCATCGGCGCGGCGATCGCCGACTACTACCCCAAGGTCTCGATCTCGGGCCTGCTGGGGGTGGAGAGCATCACGCCCGGCCAGCTCTTCGTCGCAGACGCGGTCGAACAGCAGGTCGGCGCCGGCCTGCGCTGGCGGCTGTTCGACTTTGGCCGGGTGGATGCCGAGGTGGCCGGCGCGCGCGGCGGCAAGGCCCAGGCCCTGGCGGCCTGGCGCGCCTCTATCCTGCGGGCCACCCAGGAGGTGGAGGACGCCTTCGCCGACCTGATGGCGCAGGAGGACCGGGCGAAGGACCTGGAGCGGCAGGTGAGCGAGCTGACTGTCGCCAGGGCCCAGGCGCAGCAGGCCTACGCCGGTGGCGTTCTCAGTCTGATCGAGGTGCGCGACGCCGACCGCGATCTCCTCGACGCCTCCGACCAACTGGTCCAGGCCCAAGCCGGCGCTTCCCGCGCCGCGGTGGAAGCCTACCGCGCCCTCGGCGGCGGCTGGCGCCCGCGTTCCGGACCCGGAGTGCGTCCTGATACCGATCCCGGCTAGTAGGCCAGGATTCCTTTGCTCGGTTGGGGGGACTCTGGACTCTCGCCCTCAGGCCACGCGCCGCGACGCTGCGTCTCTGGCCTGACGCAATTCGGGCCAGGCGGGCGCGTCCTTCAGCGCCTCATCGTACTTCGCCAGAGCATCGTTCCACTTTCCCTGGCGCGCCAGGGCGTCGCCCCAGCCCTTGAGCGGATCGGCGAAACGGGGCCCTTTGGCGTGGGCGATCTGAAACTTCCCGATGGCGCCGGCGAGATCGCCCTTGGCGAGCAGCATCTCGCCCCAGTCGGAGTAGGCAAAGGGCAGTGATGGGGCCTGGCCGGCGCCCTTAGTGAACCAGTGATCGCCCGCCAGCCAATCCTTCCTCGCTGATGCGATCTGCCCGCGCACGCGCACGCACAGGTAACAATCGGCCGGTGTCGTCGCGATCAGCGCTTCGGCGCCCGCCAGATCGCCGGCCTTCGCCAAGGCCAGGGCCTCGAGCGGCCGGATCCAGGTCTGCTGCACCAGCGCCATGAGCCTTTGACTCGGCTTGCGGGCCTCCAGCCAGGCATCGCAGGCCCGCGCATCCGCCAGGGCGGCGCGCCAATCCTTGTTGTCGGCGGCGATGGCGTAGGCCGGCAGGGCGTTGAAGCCGCCCTCGGCGTCCGCCTGCAGAAGGGACACATCGTCGTTGGGCGCCAGCAGCGCGATCGCCGACCTCGCCGCCGCCGGATCATGGTTCAGAGCCAGGGCCGTCGCCGCGACCGCGGGCGCGAACCCCGCGGACCCTCGGACGTCGGCTGTCTTCGCCGCCTGCAAATTCAGACGCGCCGACTCCAGGTAGTCGCCGCGGCGGAAGGCGAGGTCTCCGGCCAATACGGCCGCCGAGTCGGCGAGGACATCCTTCCGCATATCCCGATGGTTCGCCTTGAATGCGACCCCTGCCAATCGGGAATCCTGCAACACCCTCTCGTCGTGGCCCTCCCAGTCCTCCAGATTCAACAGACCCGCGTAGGCAAGGAACTGCGCGCCCGGAAACGCCAGGCTCCGCAGCCAGTGCTTTCGGGCGGCCCCGACATCCCCGTTGACGTTCAGGTCGAGATAGCCCCAGGCGGCGTACGCCCATCCGCGTTCGCTTCGCGGGCCATTCGTCGCGAGGTCCGAAATGACGCTGTAGGCTTCGGCGTTGCGCCCGTGTTCGGCGAGGAACTCGGTGAAGCGATAAGGCTGGCTCGTTCGATAGACGGCCTCCGCGGCCTTCTGGGTCAGGGCGTCGAGTTCCCCTGGCGGGCCGGTGAAAGTCTGGGGCGGCTGATCGCCTAGTCGCGCGGTGACGGCGATGTCGGCGCCCGTGTGGAAGACCTCGCCGGTGAGGTGGCTGGCGTGACCGAGCTTAGCCTTCAGGAGCCGCTCGAACTCATCGAACGTCAGACCGGTCTGGGGGATCTCGACCTTGATCTGCGAGCCCCAGTCGTTCTGGTAGGAGTCGGCCGGGCGCTCGGACTCGGTCTCCTTCTGCATGACCTGCAGCTTGTCGAGCAGCCGAGCCGCGACCACCTGGCCGGTCAGTCCCTGGCTGGCCAGATCCGGAGGGACCGAGAACGCCTCGATCACCAGGCCATGGTCTTCACGCGCCTGCCAGACCATGGCCGCCAGGACGATGACGACGACCAGTCCAAAGCCGATGGCCAACAACTGCAGGCCGATGCGCAGGCGGTCGCCGAAATCCTTCAAGACAAGGTTTCGGTGCCGCAGGCGGCGGTCCGAGGATTGAAGGGCCTGCCCCGTCTGCAGGCCCTCCATCTGCAGGTCGAGCATCCGGCCAAGCTTTTCCAAAAGGACGTCCAGGCGGTCGTCGGTCTTAGGCCCGCGGCCCTTGCCGCCGAGCGCCAACGCCACGGCGACAGCGGTCGCGGTCGCGTCGGCGGCGACCTCGTCGGCCACCCCTTCCGCCGGGTCTTCCTGTTCAGCCATAGCCGCCCCGATCCAGCCCCAGCCTTAGAGCATCGGACGGCCCTGAGCCCCACGCAACGAAAAGGCGCCCTGATCTTCGGGCGGGATTGGCGCGGGGTGACTTCTGCTCGCCCGCCGGCACGCGGCCAGCGCTGGCCGTCCGCCGGGCCACCTCTCGCGTCAGGCGTGGACCGAAAAGGTTACATGGTTCTAGAACGAGGAAGGCAAGAAGGGCCGCATCGAGGTGGGGCAATTCGCAGACCTGATCATTCCGGACCGCGACTACTTCGCCTGCCCCGAGGACGAGATCGCCGACATCACGGCTGACCTCACCATCGTCGGCGGAAGAGTCGCCTTCAGCGCCGGCGACTTCGCCCATATCGACGCTGCGCCACCACCCCCGCGATGCCCGATTGGTCGCCGGTTCGCACGTTTGGCGGCTACGGCGCCTGGGCCGATGCGGACGATCCCGGTCGCGCCCAGCCGGCGCAAAAAGCGGCCCTGGCGTGCGGCTGCGGCCACGGTTGTGCATTCATGGCCATGACCACGCGACTGCCTGGTCGAGCAGACTGCCGATCGCCGATCTCGAGTCGTTCTGGGGCGCTCTTGGCTGCGCCTGCTGGGCGCTCTAGCGTGGAGTTGGCTCGCGGCGCTGGCGGCCTCGGCGTGTCGACCCGCATCCATCGCCCGGCGCGAGCGCCAGAGCCGCCCATCGCCACCACGTTGAACGATTGGAGCAACGCCATGCGTGCGATTAAGATCCTGGCCCTCGTCGTGCTCTTTCTGGGAGGGGGCGCTGCGGCGCCGGCGCAGCCTTCGACCCCGCCGACTCCGGCCGTCGCGGTCGGGCCGCAGTACGACTCCACCCACGTCTATGTCGCCTCAGACCAGATGGACCCGTTCATCGCCAGCTTCATCGCCACCTTCGGCGGGGCGGCGACTAAAACCGCGGTCATGGACGTGACGCCCAAGCCGAGCTCGACGCGGTTTCGCGCCGTGACCACGCCGGTGGGCCTGTTGTCGGTCTTCGCCTTCCAGACGCCGACGCCCTATCCGTTCGGCGCGGAGCGGACCGGCTTTCTGGTGACCGACATGGATGCCGCGGTCCAGGCCGCCCGCGACGACGGCGCCGATGTGCTGGTTTCGCCCTTTCCCGATCCTATCGGCCGCGACGCCATCGTCCAGTGGCCGGGCGGGGTCGACATGCAGTTCTACTGGCACACCACCGCGCCGAACTACGCCCCCCTGGCGACCGTACCCGAGAACCGCCTCTACCTCTCCGGGGACCGGGCCGACGGGTTTATCCGCGCCTTCGTGGCCTTCTCCCATGGCGCGGTGACGTCGGATGACCCGGCGGCGCCGGGCGTCGAGATCGGACGTCCGGGTGAAACCTATCGACGCGTGCGCATCAGCTCCGGCTTCGGCAAGACGGTCGTGATCGTCACCGACGGACACCTGCCGTGGCCCTACGGTCGTGAACTGACCGGCTATGAAGTCTCCGACCTCGACGCCACCTTGAGCAAGGCGAGGGCGGCCGGGGCCACCGTGGTCGGCGCGCCCTACAGCGCCGACAATCGCGACGCAGCCATCGTCCAATTCCCAGGGGGCTACATCGCCGAGATTCACGCCGTCTCGCACAAGTGAACCTTCGCCGGGGCCTCTCCGCGTTGCTTGGCGCCGGCGTTGTCGGAGGGGGGGCGTTGGCCTCCCCGGCGTTGGCGCAGGACGCCACGACATCGGTGGGCGACGCGCCGCCGGCTCGACCGGCCATCGCCTTCGATCGGTGGGAGGAGGACTGGTCGGTGCTGGCCGACCCGCGCACGCCACGCGAACCCTTCGACGATCTCAAGTACATCCCGCTCTCAGCCAACGATCCGAAGACCTACCTCTCCTTCGGGGCGGACCTGCGGGAGCGGTTCGAAGCCGATGACGCGGCGGGTTTCGGTGTCGGCGGCAGCCGCCCGGCAGACTATCTGATCAGCCGGCTGGAGGTCCAGGCCGACCTCCATCTGGGGGCGCAGGTCCAGATCTTCACCCAGCTCGAGAGCGATTTCGCCCCGTGGAAAACCGTGCTCACGCCGGTCGATCGCAACCCCCTCGACCTGGAGCAGGCCTTTATCGCGGTCACCGAACCGCTGGACGGCGGGACACTGACGGTGCGCCTGGGACGCCAGCAGATCGCCTTTGACCTGCAGCGGTTTGTTTCCGTCCGGGACGGGCCGAACGTGCGCCTGTCCTTCGACGCCGCCTGGGTGGCCTATGAACGCGGGGCCTGGCGACTGTCGGGCTTCTACAGCCAGCCTGTTCAGGACCGGGACTACGGAATCTTCACCGACTACAGCAACGGAAGCCTGACCTACGGCGGGGCGCGGGTGGAGCGACAACTCTTCGACGGAGCGCGCCTCAGCGTCACTATTTCCCGCTTCACCCAGAATCCGTCGCAATACCTGACGGTGAGCGGAGACGAGCGCCGTGACATTCTCGACGCCCACTTTTCAGGCGCGAGGTCGGGCTTCGACTGGGATGTCGAAGCCATGGGCCAGGACGGCCAGATCGGCCCCGACAGCATCGCCGCGTGGGCGCTGGGTTCGCTGGCCGGCTACACCCTGTCTGACGTCGGCTGGTCGCCGAGGCTCGGGCTGCAACTCGACGCCGCCTCCGGGAATCGCAACCCGAGCGACCACCAGTTGGGGACCTTCAATCCGCTGTTTCCGAACGGCTACTATCTGGCCCTGGCCGGCTATACCGGCTACGTGAACTTCATCCACTTGAAGCCCTCGGTCACGCTTCATCCGACCAAGAGCCTGACGCTCCTGCTCGCGGTCGCCGGACTTTGGCGCGAGACCACCGCCGACGCGGTCTATACCCAGCCCAACATTCCGGTCCCCGGCACCGCCGGCCGCCCGAGATCCTACACCGGGACCTACGGCCAGTTCCGCGTCGATTGGGCGATCAACGAGCACTATGCCGCAGCCATCGAAGCGGTCCACTTCACTATCGGCGATACCCTCCGGCAGGCCGGCGGCCACGACAGCAACTACATCGGCGTCGAATTCAAATACGGATGGTGAAGACGACCTCGACGCAGGCCTGTTAGCCCCGCCTCGGGGGCGGCGCCGCGTTCACTGGCGCGCAGTTGCGACTTCCACCTCGGATGGTCGCGCCCCGGGGCGCGGCGGCTAGCCTCCGCACCAGGAAATCCAACAGCACGGTCACGCGGGCGTTCTCAGCACCAAGGCGGGGTCACCACGTTGAGGGCGATCGGGGTCACCTCCCACTCCGGCAACGCCTCCTCCAGCCGGCCCTTCGCCAGCTCGCGCCAGACGATGAACTCCGGCTGCAAGGCGAGGCCTACTCCCTGCAATAGGGCGGGAGTAAGGGCTTCGGCGTTGTTGGCGCGGAAACCTCCGTGCACCGGAACGGCGAAATCCCCCTCCCGGGGGGTGATGAAAACGCCAGACATCGGGGGTGGCATTGCTGGTGTATATGAGCGCCGTATGCTTCTCCAGTTCCCGTGGGTGCTCGGGTCGCCCTTCGCGCTGATAGTATTCGCGGGGGGCCACGAGCAGCCGGCGGACCGTACAGATGCGCCGGGTCCTGAGGGTGGAGTCGGTCAGGCTCGCGATCCGAAGCGCCAGGTCGAATCCGCCGGCTACGAGGTCCACCTGCTCGTCATCGAGGCGAAGATCGATGGCGACCTCCGGGTGGAGCTTCAGGAATTCCGGAAGAATGGACGCGACATAGGCGATGCCGAACGACATCGGGGCCGTGATCCGCACCACCCCGCGTGGAACAGCGCCCTCATTGTCCGGACGATCCTCCGGCTCGTCACTCGATGGAAGACGCCTTGGCGGCGTGGGCCACGTGCGGCGACGGCGAAAAGAACTGTCGCTTCGCCAGGTCGACAGCCTGCTGGCCGATCAACATCCCAAGCAGCTCGACCAGGGCGACCAGGGGCGGAGCGGGCGAACGGACGTTGAGCAGGCCATAAGCCACGCCGACCGCCAGGCCGATGACCAATGAAATCAGATAGGTCATTGCGATGACTCCCCTGGGACGACGGCCCGTTTCGACCATGGGGAATTATCACGCAATGCCGCCAGGCCCATCGTCAGCGGGCTGTCGTCGGGCGGGTCCGGTCGGCCTGGCTCTTCGCCTATGCGCCCGCTCATTTGGTTCGCGCCGCCCACTACTAGGAGCCTCCGCTCTTCGCCTCCAAGACCAACGCGGCCTATGGATCCGGCCCGTATCGCCGTGGAAAGGATCTGATCATGGGCTCTCCAGTCGAGCCGCCACCGATGTCGCGCAGGGCGGCGCTCGCCTATGCGATCGGGTGCCCGCTGTTGCTGGTGGCACTGCTCTTCCTTCCGGCCGGCGCCATCACCTGGCGGCCGGGATGGATCTTCCTGGCGGTTCTCGCCCTGGCCCTTAGCGTCGCCGCCATGGTGATCGCACGCGTGAACCCGGTGATCTTCAGTGCCCGCAGCCGGTTTCAGCTAGGTACAAAGCGGTGGGACAGGATTCTGGTCGCCGTCATACTGACGGCGATGGCGGCGATATTACCGGTTTCGGCGCTCGACGCCGGACGCTTCCGATGGTCGTCGCCGCCGCTCTGGCTCGTCCTGGCGGGCTACATCGCCATGCTGGCAGGCGTTGCCGGGACCACCTGGGCCCAGGCGGTCAATCCGTTCTTCGAGCCGGGCGTCAGGATCCAGTCCGAGCGGGATCAGCGCGTGATCGACTCCGGCCCCTACAGGCTGGTCCGGCATCCCGGCTACAGCTGCGCCGTGCTGCTGCTCGCCGGCATGCCGCTTTCCCTCGGCTCGCTCTGGGGTCTCGTTCCCGCCGCCCTCGCCGCGGCGGTGATGGTCCTTAGGACCTCGTGGGAGGACCAGCTGCTGCGCGCCGAACTGCCGGGATACCGGGACTACGCTGGCAAAGTCCGATGGAGACTGATCCCCGGCCTCTGGTGACGGTGGCGGCGGCGTCGCCGTTCAGGCCCGGATTAACCGAACCTCGGTCCCGCAGAGCCTCACGCGGCCGGTCGGCGAGAGGCGGCCGCGGGCTCTGGCGCGGTCCAGCACGACGCTGGGGTCGCGCACCTCGAGAGCGAAGGCGGCGAGCCCGTCGGCGTGGCCATCCGCCGCG
>Ga0302326_10021554_pt1 | contig 13210 bp, 16 predicted proteins | sample Palsa_T0_3_FD_202264 | JGI IMG/M metagenome (GOLD analysis project Ga0302326, IMG submission 202264) | Peat permafrost microbial communities from Stordalen Mire near Abisko, Sweden - Palsa_T0_3 | ecosystem: Environmental > Terrestrial > Soil > Palsa > Peat permafrost | place: Sweden: Abisko... | reverse complement strand
TTCGCAACCTGTTCAGACCGGACCACCTCAAACGCGGGCCTTAAACGGGCACTAGCCAATGGCATCGTGTCTTGCACACTTCTACGCAATCCCGCCGCCATCGGTTCCGGCCCTCAATCGAACAGACCCCAGCCGCACTGCGTATGATTCTTTTAGCAGCACACGCGCCGCGAAACCATCATGCAGACGTTTTCCGACACTCTCGGCCAGGTCTATCGCGCCATCGTGGCCAACAAGCTGCGCACGTTCCTGACCATGTTCGGAATCGCCTGGGGCGTGGGCTCGCTGCTGGTCCTGGTCGGCCTGGGCGAGGGCTTCCGCAGCGGCCAGCACCGGCAGCTTTCGCAATTCGGCAACGACGTTGTGCTCATGGAAGACGGCACCATCCCCGCCGTGGCCAATCAGCACACCGGCATGAGGCCGTATCAGTTCACCCTGGGCGATGAAGACGCAGTTCGCGCGTTGCCGGAAGTCCGGCAGGTCACGGCCACGCTCAACCGCAGCGATCTGTACGAAGTCAGCGCCTGGTCCAACGCATCGGGACTGGTGTTCGGCGTGCAGCCCAACTTTGCTTCCATGCGCTTTGTTCCCCTTGCCGAAGGCCGCTTCATCGACGATCAGGACATTGCCGACCGGCGCCGCGTCTGTGTTCTCGGCTCCAAAAGCGCCGCGCTGCTCTTCCTCGGCCATCCCATCATTGGCGAAACCATCACCATCAACGACATTCGCTTTACCGTCATCGGCCGCGTGGGCCCCATCAGCCGCGGCAACAACGACTTCGACAACCAGAAGGTGTATCTCCCGCTCTCCACCATGCAGGAACTGTTCGCAATGGAGGGCGACAACATCGCTCGCGACGCCCTGACCACCATGCAGTACCAGCCCACCGCCAAGGGAGACACCTCAGCCTCCAAACCCGCCGTGCATCGCGTCATCGCCCAGCGCCACGGCTTTGACCCTTCACTCATTGACGCCTTCACTGAATTCGACACCATTGAAGAACAGCACCTGATGGGCACCATCTTCAACGCCATGGACATTTTTCTCGGCGGCGTGGGCATTGTCACGCTGGGCCTGGGCGCGGTGGGCATCATCAACATCATGCTGGTCTCGGTCTCCGAGCGCACCCACGAGATTGGCCTGCTCAAGGCGCTGGGCGCCACCAAGCACAGCATCCTGGCGCAGTTCTTCTGGGAGGGCCTATTGCTCACCGGCATCAGCGGCATCATCGGTGTGGCCGGGTCAGGTTTACTGATGTGGGTGCTGGCGCAACTGCTCACCGGCAAAATGCCCGGCTTCGACCCGCCACGGCTGGTTCCCTGGTCGGCAGCTCTGGCGCTGGGCGCGCTGGCGTTGTCTGGAATCGCCGCCGGCCTCTATCCTGCCAGCAAAGCCGCAGCGCTGGACCCGATTGAAGCGCTGCGGAGAGAGTGATAAAGGCAGGGAACAGGGATCAGGGAACAGGGGTCCCAGGTCATTCATCACTGGAGAATGAGATGTGAAAAATGACAATCTGGGGATGTTGCGAATGCAAATGCAGCGCTCACGGGTTGCAATTCTGATGTGTATACGGCTGGACAAGATTTGCTGTTCCCTAATCCCTGTTCCCTGATCCCTGTTCCCTGTTCCCTGTTCCCTGAAAGGCATCCATGCTCAAAGACATTCTCGGCCAGGCCTGGGAGGCGATGCTCTACAACCGCCGCCGCACCGCCATCACCATGCTGGGCATGGCCTGGGGCATCGCCACGGTGGTGCTTCTGCTTGCCTATGGCGCCGGGTTCAGCCGCGCCATTGAGGCCATCTTCGCGCAATGGGGCACCAACATGATCGGCTTCTTCCCCGGCCGCACCAGCGAACAGGCCGGCGGCGACAAGGCCGGCGTTTGGGTGAACCTGACTCTGGACGACGTGGATCGCGCCGCCAACAGCATTCCCGGCATCTTTCTCATCTCCCCGGTCGCCAACCAGGACGTAGCCGTCCAGAACGACCTCCACACCTACACCTGGAGAGTCAACGGCGTGTTGCCTGTCTTCAATCAAATATGGAACCTCAATCTCGACCAGGGCCGCTTTTTCAACGGAGCCGAGGAGCAGCAGCGCGCTCACGTCTGTGTGATCGGATCGGAAGCCAAGACCAAGCTCTTCTCCGGCGAATGGGCGCTGGGCGAATCCATCCGCATCAACGGCGAAATGTTCACCGTCATCGGCGTGATCGAGCCCAAGATGCAGCAGGGCGACAACGACAGCAACCGCCAGATCTACATCCCCTTCAGCACCATGAGCGACATCAAGGACACTTACTACCTCGACGGCATCTGGTTCAGTTACCGCGGCGACAATGAGCTGATCGAAAAGAGCCTGCGCCAGACCATGGGAGCCGCGCACCACTTCCGCCCCACAGACCGCAACGCCATCTTCGTGGCCAATGTCGCCACCCAGCTCAAGCAGTTCCGCCTGCTTTCGATTGCGCTTCAGGTTCTGTTGTCTCTGGTCGGCGCCCTTACGTTGGGCATCGCCGGCATCGGCCTCATGAACATCATGCTGGTCGCCGTGCAGCAGCGCACCCGCGAAATCGGCATCGAGAAAGCCCTGGGCGCGCGCCGCCGTCACATCCTGCTTCAATTTCTTGCGGAGGCGTTGGCCATCACCGGCATTGGGGGCGTCTGCGGCATCGCGCTGGCCTACCTGGTTTCAGCCCTGGTGGGCCGCATCACGCTCTACAGCGCCTTGGCCAAGAATGCCGAGAACGCCGACATCCGCCTGCTCATCTCGCCCGGCACAGTCATCGTCGCCACCGTCATTCTGGCCATCACCGGCCTGGTCAGCGGCATGATTCCCGCTATCCGTGCGGCCAACCTCGACCCCATCGAAGCACTGCGCTACGAATAAGGCGCAGACGCACAAAAGCATCTCGCCAATCCTGGGAACAGGCGTATCCTCGCACTGACCCACCGATCGCAAGATGCTTGACTTTGGAATCCCCAAGGGGAAAAGGGGAATCCCGTCGCGCTGTTTACCGGACCCTACGTAGTGTAGGTGCCGAGGGTGGAACTGATGTTCGAATACGCGAGGTCGAGTCCAGCAGCCAGGAAATGCGAAGTTGCTGTGCACCCAAGGCTGATCAGGCAAACGATCAAGGCGTATTCAACCATGTCCTGGCCTTCCTCACCACCCGACAGTTCCTGCAACCTCACATACAGCTTGAGCAAAATAGTCTTCACTTTGTTGATCCTCCACAATCTTTCGTCCCCGCCTGAACCGGAGTATTGATTCACTAGCAATCGGGCTTCCGAATGGACCGTGGAGAACCATATCTATTCGCTTCAATGACTTACCGTAAAGCAGCCCGAAAACAGCCCGCAAATCTGTAAACATGCGTTTACAGTTTCCCTTTCGGCGGCCCGCTTCGGTTTACATTACTATGCTGCTAAAGTACTATTACCTTTGGAGTTACGCCAGAGTCTCCGATCGTTCTTCGAGCCTCGCCGCAATCCCCGCCAGCCTCCTGTAAGACTCGTGCCGGTCCGCCGTATCATACGTATCCGTGACCACAATCAGCTCGCTGGCGCTGGTCGCGCTCACCAGCTTCTCAAGGCCCGCCTGCACCGTTGCCTCCGACCCTACAATCGCCGCGCCCAGCCGGCTCTCCACCGCCGCCCGCTCCATCGGCGTCCACAATCCGTCCATCGAGTCCACCGGCGGCAGCAGTTCCACCGCCTGGTTGCGGATAAGCCGCAAAAACCTCTGCTGGGGCGTGGTAAACAGCCGGCGCGCCGCGGCATCGGTCTCGGCCGCAATCACCTGGACCCCAATCATCAAGTAAGGCTCGCCGAGCTCTTCGCTGGGCTGGAACTGATCGCGGTAAAGCTCCGCCGCCACCATCAGGTATTCGGGCGCAAAGTGCGCCGCAAACGCAAACGGCAGCCCCAGCCGCGCGGCCAGTTGCGCGCTGTAGACGCTGGACCCCAGCAGCGTAATCGGCACATGGCTGCCCTGCCCCGGAAACGCCCGCACCATCTGCCCAGGCCGATCCGGACCAAGGTAAGTCCGCAGTTCCTCAAGCAGTTCCGGAAAATCGTCGCCGGTCTGATGCAGATCCCGCCGGAGCGCGCGCATGGTGTAACCATCGCCGCCCGGCGCCCGGCCCAGTCCCAAGTCAATGCGCCCCGGATACATCGCCTCCAGCGTGCCAAACTGCTCGGCCACCACCAGGGGAGCATGGTTGGGCAGCATCACCCCACCGCTGCCCACCCTGATCCGCTTCGTCGCTCCCGCCACGTGCCCAATCAGCACGGCGGTCGCCGAGCAAGCCAGTCCGGCAATCGAATGGTGCTCCGCCAGCCAGTAGCGCGTATATCCCCATTGCTCCACCTGCCGCGCCAGCTCCACGGTCCGCGCAATCGCGCTCGCCGCCGCTTCTCCGGGGCGCATCGCCACCAGGTCCAGTACCGAAATTGCCAATCCACCGCCCGCTAATACCTTATTACGTGATCCACTCATACCGAATTGGATTCCTCAGCCGCCGCCACGATTCCGAACAGGTCGTTTTGAGCCTTGTTTCTGGTGAATTGGGATGCAGATCACAGGGTTGCCCTCCTCTGAACATCCGTAGGTGATACCCATCACGCAACACTTGCCTCCAGCGGTGCCACCATACTCGCAGACCATGAACTCTTCACTTGCATCCAGCGGTTTTCCCATTCATTCTGTTTTCATTCATGGAGAAACCACCGTGAACCTCGACCCAACCGCATTTGTGGCCGACCAAGACCTGATCGAGGCCCTCGAAAGGCAATCTACGCCCATCTCCTGCGGCGAAGAACTCGTGCTCTTCAAGCAGGGAGACGAACCCGTCGGCCTGTACGTCCTCAAATCCGGGGCGGTCACGCTCACCATGAATTCGCCTTCCGGCAAGGAACTGATCACCATCCAGGCCGCGGGCGGTTCGCTGCTGGGACTTCCCGGCCTGATCGGCAATGAGCCCTATACGCTCAGCGCCACCGCTCACACAGGCGCGCAGCTAAGCTTCCTCAGCCGCGACAGCTTCGCCGGCCTCATGAGCACCGATTCGTTTCTGGCTCTGAAGGTTCTCAAGGTGCTCGCCGCCGAAGTTCGCTCCGCCCGCAGCGCCATCCTGCAACAATCGGCCCAACGACCGAAACGACGCTCCCGATTGACTGCCGCCCGCCGCGCCTGAGAAACTCAGGCCAATGCAATATCGCGGAAAAGTGGAGTTTGCCCAGCAGCGGAAGATCCGCGAACGGAATACACGCATCTATCGCCTCTGCCACTGGCCCATCTGGATCTGGGTTTTCTTCCTCGTCCCCGGCCCCTTGACCTTCTCCCTCTTTGCCCACGGCTTCAGCTTGCCGAATGCCGTCTGGCTGGGCGCGGTGCTGATCGGCACCGGCATCGCCGGCCTGCGCGGCAAACTGCCCGGCGCCGAACCCCGTCCCTACATCCTGCGCTTCGACGAGGACCGCCCCAATCCTCTCTACCGCCGCGTCTGCTACACCTTTGCGTGGAGCGCCGTACTCACCTTTGCCCTGCTCAACCTGGCCGGCCTGGTGGGCTCCGCGGTCACCGGCGTCTGGTACATGAGCCAGCTCTACAGGTACGTATACTTCCCGCTGTGCGCCCTGATTCTGACCCTGGGCGCGCTGGGCAAGCTGCCCCGCGTGGGTCCTTCCACCAAGACCGAAGGCATGGAGCGCCGCTACTTCTACGGCTCGGTCTGGGCCGTCACCGCCGCGCAGACGCTGCTGCTGGTGTTGTGGAAGACAGTGCCGCATAACGAAGCCGGCAACATGGTCAAGCTGGCTGCGTACCTGGCCGCGCTAGCCTTCATGGGATGGCTCTCGGCGCAGGGAAGGCTTTACCGCACCCGCCCCATCCTGCCCGGCGAAGTGATGGTCGAGTAGCGCAAAGGCCCCAGACCGCACAAGCACAATCCGCCGATGTGGATTTATCCGTGCCCCACCCTTGCGCCTTTTTTTCTGGCGCAAGGATGGGAGACCACGAATCCCCTGGCGCGCAAGCGCCGTCCGCCCCACCGCAGGTGGCAGGTGCTTATTTCGTACCTTTGGGCGGTTTGTAGCCCGACCCTCCCGCTTTCTTCAGGCCGGCCATGCTGTCCTCCGGCGACACCAGCGGCGTGAAGACTGACGACTTCAGCGCTCCACCGGCAAGAACGGCCAGTTTCAGCGCCACGGCGCTGATGGTGTCCGGCATGTCGACGATCAGCACGATATCGTGCTCGCCGAAGGAACCCCACTGGCCCACCACCGATCCGCCCAGCTTTTCCACTGCTCCGCGGACCACAGCCGTGCGGTCCTGCGGCTTCTTGACCAGCGCGGCGATTGCCTCGATGGTGTACGACGCTTGCACCAGGTAACTTGCCATTCTCTTTCTTCCTTTCAGAGCCCCTTGAACTTCATGAATTCAGGAGGAAGCGGCAAGTATACACACGTCTCCGCAGCGCTGTCGTATGAATCTCAGGTGTTCTCAGTTTGACCGCTGGAGGCGTCGCACCGCAGACATCCGTGCCCCATCCTTGTGACGTTCCTGTTTCGTCACCAGGATGGGAAACTGCGAACCACATGCCGCGCAAGCGGCGTCTGCCGTACCGCAGGCGGTTAGCGCCGCCAGTCGCGGAAGAACGTCCCGGCGCCGATGGAAAGTTCCGCGAGGGACATCAGATTCTTCTTGTAGGTTCGGGTGACGGTATATTCTTTTCCGCCTTTTACCCGCAGACCATATTCCCCCGTCGAGTGGGGCGTGATCTCTTCCACAAACGAGCCATTCACCAGCACCGAGCGGTGGATGCGAATGAATCCATGCGATGCGAGCTTTTCTGCCACCGCCGAGATGGATTCACGAAGCAAATACCAACACTCGCCTTGCTGCAGCATCACGTTGTTGCCCTGCGCCTCGACCGCGACAACATCGCCCGGATGGATAAAGAGAATCTTCCCCTTTACCTTGATGGCAACTCTTGCAGACCACGGCCTTGCAGGCGCCAGCAGCACCGGGAAGGCCTTTTTCGTTGCGCGCGCTGTCTGCGGCGCCATCGGCGGCAATTCAGGGGCTTCTCGCGACTCAAAGGCAAGGGTCTTCATCGACGACTCCAGTTCATGACCGGCAATCAAAACGCCTCGTTCGCCGCAGGCGATAACCGTAAGATACGTGCGAGAGTGGTCTGAGACAATACCCACTATCGACGATATTCACATGACCACCGCTCCGGGGCGGGCGCCCCATCCTGGAGACGTTCTTGTTTTTATCGCAAGGTTGGGAGACCACGGACACCCTACCTTGCGGTGGTAAACTCGGTCTCGACATGCTGCTTGCAAGCCTGCTCGTGATTGCGGTTGCCTACCTGCTCGGCTCCATTCCCGTGGGCTATGTGCTGGTGCGCCTCTTCCGCCATCAGGACATCCGCGCCGTGGGCAGCGGCAACATCGGCGCCACCAACGTGCTGCGCTCCGGCGGCAAGGGACTGGGCGCGGCCACCTTCCTCGGCGATGTGCTCAAGGGCGCCTCCGCCGTGTACATTGGCGGCCTCATCGGCATGATGCTTGCTCCCGATGCAAATCTGCGCAACATGCAGGCCCTGGCCGCTCTCGCCGCCGTCCTCGGCCATGTCTTCCCTGTCTGGCTTCGCTTCAAGGGCGGCAAGGGAGTCGCGACCGGCTTCGGCGTCTTCCTGGTGGCCGCGCCCACCTCCGCGCTCTGCGCAATCGGCGTTTTCGCGCTGGTGCTGCTGCTCACCCGCTACGTTTCGCTGGCATCCATTCTCGGTGCGGCGAGCTTCCCGTTCTTCGCCTGGATGCTGGTGCGCGGAGAACGGCCGCCCTTCTTCATCGCTGTCCACTTCGCCGTCTCCCTGCTGATCATCGCCAAACACCACCAGAACATCCGCCGCCTGCTCGCGGGCACGGAATCCCGCTTCGGAGCTTCCTCCTCGCACAACAAGGGAATAGCATGAGCCGCATCGCCGTACTTGGTTCCGGAGCCTGGGGAACCGCCATCGCACTCGCTCTTCATCGCCGCGGCGGGCACCAGATCACCCTCTGGTCCTACTCCGCAGCCGAAGCCGGCCAGATTGCCGCCTCTGGGGAAAACTCTCTCTTTCTCCCCGGCTTCCCGATTCCGAAGGAGATCGCCGTAACGAGCAACGCGGAAGCCATTGGCGAAGCCGAGATCGTCATCTCCGTTATTCCCTCGGAGTTCCTGCGCCCCACGCTGGCCCGGCTCCGCTCCCGTTTTCATTCCGGCCAGATCGTCGTCTCCGCGACCAAGGGCGTTGAGAACAACTCGTTCTTGCGCATGACCGAGGTCATCGCCTCCAGCCTGGGCGCTAACTCCGAGCAGGCCATCGTTCGCGGCGCCAATCCAGACGTACATCTCGAAGTCTTCAGCGAAGACACAGCCCCCGAAGTCAGCTCTTCCGGCCTCGCGCCCGCGCCTCGCTTCCTCGACGACTTCACCATCCCCATCGGCGCCTTCAGCGGCCCCAGCTTCGCCCTGGAAGTCGCGCAAGGCCAACCCACCGCCGTCACCGTCGCCTTTGACGACCCCGCCATTGCCGCCCGCATCCAGCAGGAGTTCTCGTCGGAGACGCTCCGCCTCTACACATCCACTGACGTGATCGGAGTCGAGCTCGGCGGCGCTCTCAAGAACGTGATCGCCATCGCCGCCGGCGTGGCCGCGGGCATGGGTCTGGGCCACAATTCAGCCGCCGCTCTCATGACTCGCGGCATCGCCGAGATCACCCGCCTCGCCGTCGCCTGCGGAGGGCGCCGCGAAACCCTCGCCGGCCTCTCCGGTGTGGGCGACCTGGTTCTCACCTGCACCGGCTCGCTCAGCAGAAACAGAACCGTGGGGCATGCGCTCGGAGAGGGCCGCAGCCTGCCTGAAATCCTGGAGAGCCTGGGCGGCAAAGTCGCAGAAGGCGTGCTCACCACCCGCGCCGCGCTCGGCCTGGCCCGGCGCCACAACATCGAAATGCCCATCACCGAGCAGATGGAGTTGATTCTCGACGAAGGCAAAGACCCCCGCGAAGCCATCAAGGACTTAATGCTGCGCCCCGGCAAACACGAGCACTAGCCGTGCGGGCGGGCGCGGCCTGTCGGCCGCAAATGAAGGCCGTGCCCCATCGGGGTACCCTCTGGGTCCGCCTTCTTTCTGGCGCAGGGGTAGGATAGTTCCACCTATCGAACGCAGTTTGTCGTCTCTAATGGGTTTCATACTTGAGCGCCCGCCATCTGGCGCCTTCCATTCTTCGCTGTCTTGACGTTTTCCCATCCCCCCAGCCCAAGCGCCACGCCCATGCAAGCATCCCGCAGCTCATCTGCCAACTTCCGATCGTCCATGGCCCGCGCCACCACCATGCCGCCCACGCACAAAGCCGCGGTAGCCTGCGCCACCTTGTGCCGCGCCTTGGTGTCCCCGCCCGTTCCCCGCTCCAGCACGCTCACCATGGCCTTGAAGATCGTCTCAAACGCAATCTTCGCCCCTTCGCCGCTGCGGGTCACATCGGAGGGCAGCGCCACCATGGGACAGGAATTCTCCACATCCTCAAAGTGCTGCCGCGAAAGATAGGCGCGCACCACCTGCGGGCCGGCGTTCTTCGACGCCAGATCCACCTCCACGCCCTCCCAGCAGTTCCGCCACTCCGGATCGGTGAAAAAGCAACCCAGCACCTCCGCGTACAAATCGCTCTTGCTCGCAAAGTAGCTGTAGAACCCGCCCCTGGTCAGCCCCGCACCGGCCATGACCTGGTCCACGCTCACGCCGTCGAATCCGTGCCTGTTAAACAGCCTGCGCGCGCTGTCCACTATCTTTCCCTTCACCGCATCGCGATGACCTTCCGCATACGCCATGACTCCCCTCCTTGCGCAGAAGTATCCGCGAGAACGGGATACCTTGTCGATCAAAATATGATCTTGAACATAATTCGCCCGCGTGTTCCCATGGCTGTGTGTCCGATTGACAGACCCTCGGAGATGCCCATGAATCCCGCACCATCCGCGTTCATCCCCACCCGCCGCACCGCCCTTGCCGCAATTGCCGGCACACTTGCCGTCGCCGCGCTCACGCGGGCGCAAGCACAGGAACCCGCCATGGCGCAGAAGCCCGCCAGCGCGGCCAATGCGGCCCGCACGTCCATCCATTACGAGATTGACTTCAAGCCCGGCCCGCAGCGCCTTTACGAAGCCATCCTCGACCAGAAACAGTTTTCCGCCTTCTCCGGCATGCCCGCCACCATCGACCCCACTCCCGGCGGAGCCTTCTCGCAGTTCGGCGGCATGATCGTCGGCCGCACCATCGAGCTGGTTCCCAACCAGCGCATCGTGCAGGCTTGGCGCCCAACCCACTGGGATCCAGGCATCTATTCCATTGCACACTTCGAGTTCAACGCGCGCGGCGCTGAAACCACGCTGGTCTTCGACCACACCGGTTTCCCCGCCGGCGAGTACGATCACTTGGATTGGGGCTGGCACAACCACTACTGGGACCCGCTAAAAAAATTCCTCGCCTGACATTTTGAAATGAGCACTGTCATCCTGAGCGAAGCCGCAGGATCTGCGGTTGCTTTTTTACCAGGTGCCCATCCTTACGGCGTACTTGTTCTTGCCGGAAGGGCGGGAAACCACGAACCTCCAGCCGCGCAAGCGGCGTCTGCCCCACCGCAGGGGGCTACCGCCTAAGGAAGAAGCTGAACAACAGAATCCCCAGCACCACCGCGCTCACTCCCGCATAAAACCGGTCCCGCAGCAGCGCGAATCCCACCACGCCAAAGATCACCCGGCAAATCGGGGTCGCAATCAGCAGCAGAATCCCAAACGCGATCACGCTTGGCGTATCGAAGTGCATCAGTCCGCTCAAGATTCCATGCACGCTCACCAGTCCCGCCGGAGCCCCATGGAAATGTCGATAGTCGGGCATTGCGCCGCCAAACTGCTTCAGATACAGAATGCCCCCGGCAAGCACCACCAGCGCCGCAACCGTCACGCCGATCTGCAGCATGCGCCCCATCGCCATCTCTAGCTTATGATCGCTTCCCTCCGCCATCTAGAGCCTCCCCGTCGCGCCGTTGAAAATCATCTCGATGCCCAGAGCTGCAATTACCACCACAAACGCCACGCGAATCGTCTTCACCTTGGCAACCGCCAGCACGCGCGAGCCAACCAGCGACCCAACAAGAACCCCGAGCATCACCGGCATTGCCAGCTCGGGCAGAATATAGCCGCGGCTCAAGTAGAACCCCGCGCTGGCCGCCGCCGTCACGCCGATCATGAAGTTGCTGGTGGTGGTGGATACCTTGAACGGCAGCCTCATCGCCTGGTCCATGGCCAGCACCTTCACCGCGCCCGAGCCAATGCCCAGCAGCCCAGACAGCGTGCCCGCGCCGAACATGATGCCGAAGGCCGCCGGCACATGCTCGCCAACATACTCTTCCTTGCGCCCGTCCACGGGATACGTGCCGCGCAGATTCAGCCGCATGGCCAGCGCGTCCGGCTTGTGATCCGCGGGCCGTGCCTCATGCTCGTGCACAGAAGTCCAAGCCGAATACAACAGCACCACCCCGAAGATTACGCCAATCCAGTTCCCTGAAACTTTGGCTGTCAGATACGCACCCAGCAAAGCGCCCAGCGTGGTGGCCACTTCAAGAAACATGCCGATGCGAATGTTCGAGTAGCCTTCGCGCACATACGCCGCGGCCGCGCCCGACGAGGTCGCAATCACCGAAACCAGCGAAGCCCCCAGTGCGTAGTGCAGGTCCACCTTGAACAGCAGGCACAACGCCGGCACAATCACCACGCCCCCGCCCAGCCCCGTCATCGCCCCCAGGAACCCGGCCAGAATCGATGTGCCGAACAACGCAAGTGAGAAGTAGAGATTGCTCATCCAGCCCGTCGCTCCTCGTGTCCCTCTGATAGGACAATAGCGCACCGGGGTTGTCCCAAGCTCCAACGGAAAGAGCGCAGCCTCAGCCGCGCTCTCGCCTCGAAAGGACCGTTGTACTTTCGCTTGAAACGCATGCGCTGACACCGCCGCTCAGTCCGCCGCATGAGCTGGTTCGGGTTACTTCTTGTCGCCGCCCGCGTGTCCGCGTCCATCGCGCGATTCATTGCCTTTGAATTGGGCGGGGTCTCTGCGTTGTGCTGAGGCTTTTTCGCCCGACTTCGGCGCCGGTCCGTTGTAGCCGTGATGCGGGTCGAACGAGTTATCGACCTTGCCATGGAAGTTATTCGCGCCGTGGAACCAGGGGCCAGCGCCAATGAACACGCCGCCTGTGAACCATTCCGGCCCGTAGTAGCCATCGGGAACGCAGCTGTACGGAGCGTAGTCGTAGTAGCCATAGGGGCAATCCGGTGCCACACCCACTTCGACCGCGACCTGGGCCCGTGCTTTGGGAGGAGTCACCGTAAACATCAATCCTGCAACAGCCGCTAATGCAAGAACTTTAAATCCGCTCATACCTTTTCCTCACTTGTGGCCGGGTCGTCATTTATCTACCCCACCGTGATTCACACTAGTGAGTCGAAGCCAAGCCAGTCTGAGCAATAGCGCGCACCGCTTGGATTGAGCCATGCCGGGGGTATTCTCTATGCTCCGTCATTCTGAGCCAAGGTCGCCGCGGCGACCGAAGTCGAAGGATCTGCGGTTGTTTTTCGGAAGGGGATATGCGTCTGCTCTTCAGCAGCCTCGCGGCAGCAGCTAACCTCCGGCAATCGCCCCGATAATCAGCAGCGGTTCGCGCCCGTCAACGACTTCTCGGGGCAGCTCCGCATCCAGCGACTGATGCGACCAATCTTCTTCGCAGGCGAAGAAGCGCAGAAACGCCCGCCGCTGCCCGGTGCCGTAATCGCGAATCGTCCCGCGCAGCGTGGGATAGCGCGCTTCGATCGCGTCCAGCACGCGCCGTATCGTTACCGGCGCATCGATCTCCAGCGCGACTTCCGCGCCCACTCCGGCAAGCGTGCGCAGATGCTGCGGCAGCACGACGCGGATGCCCGCTGCGGTAGATGTTTCGGGATCGATCACAAACTCCCTCAGGGGCTGAAGCTCACCGCCTCATTTAGACCGCGTTGCGGCACGACTGAAGTCGTGCCCTTTCAAAGGTAGAGGTCACCTGCGGGTCGCTGATGTTCGAAAAGGCGGATCACGCCAGCGTCTGCACCTCGACGCTCATCACGGCGGGC
>Ga0302326_10021551_pt1 | contig 13212 bp, 9 predicted proteins | sample Palsa_T0_3_FD_202264 | JGI IMG/M metagenome (GOLD analysis project Ga0302326, IMG submission 202264) | Peat permafrost microbial communities from Stordalen Mire near Abisko, Sweden - Palsa_T0_3 | ecosystem: Environmental > Terrestrial > Soil > Palsa > Peat permafrost | place: Sweden: Abisko... | reverse complement strand
CTCGAAGGTCGAAGTTCGAATGAAGAAACGAATGCTTGGCGATCGCACGTGTTTGCTGCGACGCGCGATTCACGCCGAAACTCTGTAGCGGCCCGTTTGTCCAGGCAAGATGATGCCTGCTCCGTCCGCTTCCCGTTTCGACCTTCGAGCATTCTACATTCGAGCTTGATTCGAGCTTCGACATTCGAATTTCCGCCTCCCGGACTCGACGATCCCTCTGACTTCCAGTTCCAGAACGCTGGTTTCCGCGCACGCGGCCTACTCCTCCGGTTCCTCATGGTCCGCGACCTTGCCTCCAAAGAGCAGCGAGCCGATGCGGACCATCGTGGAGCCCTCGGCAATCGCCAGTTCAAAATCGTCGCTCATTCCCATGCTCAAATGCTTTAACCCTGCGCCGCCCATTTTGTGCCATTTCATTTCTTCAAAGAGCTCGCGCGTCCGGCTGAAGGCCTGGCGAACTTTGGCCTCGGGCTGGTCGAGTGGGCCCATCGTCATCAGGCCAGAGAGCTGCAGGTTTGGCATGGAGTCGATCTGCTCGGCAAGATGCACGGCGGCGCCGACGGCGACACCAAATTTGCTCGGCTCCTCGGACGCATTCACCTGCAGCAGCAACGCCGTCTTTCGGCCCAGACGGGCCGCCTGCGTGTCGAGCTCCTCGGCTAGACGCAGGCTGTCCACGCTGTGGACCAGACTCACCAGCGGCAATACGCCCTTTACCTTGTTGCGCTGCAGATGGCCGATCATATGCCAGCGGATTTTTTCCGGCACGCCTCCCTCGCCGTGGGCGATGCGCCGCTGCACGAACTCATTCACCTGGGCCGTTCGCTGGGCGAGAATCTGCACCCGACTCTCCCCGAGGTCGGAAACGCCCAACTGCAAGATCTCCCGGATTTGCTCCGGCGCGGCGGTTTTGGTTACCGCAATCAGCGTAATTTCCGAGGGATCTCGCTTGACTTTCCCGGCAGCGGCGGCGAGCCGTTCCCTCACAATCTGCAATCTATCGGCTAGCGGCGAACGTTTGGCCATCATTCCCTGTTCCTTCCTGGCAGCCCGTGATAAATGTCGCGCGGCCGCTGCTTGCGTCCTCGGGCCGGGCTCTTCGTTGTCGAGATTCGCTCGTATTGTTCAAATACTGCATCATCTCGACGCCTCGATCCCGGCCCGATGCCGCGGCGCATCGGCTCGCGGGACATTTACCACCGGCTGCCTCCCCTGCATTATAAAGGGCCGGCGTGCAGCGGTATAGGCGGCAATAACATGATGGACCAACAAACTCGATTCGACCGAGCAATTCGCGGCTTCGACGCTGCCAACGCGCGCGATCCGAATTTTGTCATGATCGCGGGAGAAAATCGCCCGCGGGAGCTGGTTTACGCGCAACGGATGACCGCTTGGTTGCTGCGGATTGAGCCGGACGCATCAGAAGCGTTGCGGCTGGCCGCCCGCTCCCAACACATTTGTCGGTGGACGAGGCCGAGGGCCGATTATCCGATGACGCGGGCCGGATATCACCGTTGGCGGACTGAGTTAGGCCGATTTCACGCAGAGACCGCCGGGGGGATTTTGCGCGACGCCGGGTACGAGCAGACGACGATCGACCGAGTCGGCTCGCTGCTGCGCAAGGAGCATCTCAAGACCGATCCCGAGGTGCAGACATTGGAAGACGTTATTTGCCTGGTGTTCCTCGAAAATTATTTTGCCGATTTCGCGGCTCAGCATCCGAGGGAGAAAGTCATCGACATTGTGCGCAAGACGTGGAAGAAAATGTCCGTGCGCGGCCACGAGCAGGCGCTGGGGCTGGCGCTGCCGCCTGGCGCGGCGGAACTGGTTGGGGAAGCGTTGAACGGCCAGAAACCAGAACCAAGTGCGAAACCGGAATTCCGAAACCAGAAAGCAGAACCAAGCGCGAAACCAGAATTCCGAAACCAGCAACCAGAATCAAACCCGAATGACGAATGACCGAATGAAGATTTGCGGACTTGCGGTTTGCGCCTCCTCGCCATTCGGTCATTCGTCATTGATTCTGTTTTCGGGCTTCGGAATTCTGGTTTTTTGCCCTTGATTCTGGTTTCTGGTTTCGCCGTTCGGGTCTCAGATCACGCCGTCTGAAACGCCCGTTGCCGATACAGGTGCTCGAAGAGATTTCCCTCGTGCGGCTGATCCCAACTGAGTTGGTAGGTCGGAATTGCGCCCAAGTTCAAGCGGTCGATCTCGGGAGACGCCATCAAGGCCTTGGCGAAGGACGGATCGCGAGTCAGGGCTGTGGCGACGAGCGTTGGGCCGATCGCACCAGCAATTTCGCTCGTCGGACACTCGATGACGGTCGCGAAGGGAAAGAGAAATTCCTTATTGGCCAGCGGGTGTTGCCGATCGCAACGGAGAATCGTTGGCAACAGATACGTGCAGCGGCCGACGCTCACTAGCCGGGGCGAGCCGCGATGCTGCAGCGTAAGATCGGTTGCGCCGTTCAGCGCGCCGTCGATCATGGCATTGATGCGCTGCGGCATCAGCGGATTGGCAAACGCTGCGATTTGGGCGTCGGGATGCTCGGCTGGAAGCGCGTTTATCGTCGCCAACTTCCGCGCTAATGCGTCGGCGATCTTGTCGGCGTTCTTGGGCGTCCAGACAGCCGAGGCGTTGATGCACGAACGGCCGCCATTGGCGGCAATCGAGCCCACCATCAGATCGACATATTGTTCCCAATCGTCGGCTGTGTCGTCGCCAAGGATGACTTTGCTGTAGCCCGGCCCGTGCAGCTCGATGCGGGGGTCTTTGCTCCAGACTTTGGTCGTCGAAGCATCGCCAAACAGCATGGCTCGATCGACCGTCTGCAGCAGGCTCGATGCTCCGCCGTGATCGGTGGGATAAAACCCAAACGCCTCGCGCGGCAATCCCGCGGCGGCCAATGACTCGATTACCCGTAGCGGAGTCCACGGCTCCTCGCGCCCCGGCTTGAGAATCACTGGCGTCTTCAGCGCAATCGCCGGTATCCACAGCGAATGCACGCCCGGCGAATTGCTCGGCAGCACCGCGCCGAACGTGCGTGCTTCCCGAAACCAGGAGAGCGTGCGGCCATTGTCGTTTCCGAACCCGCGATCGAGGATCGACAGATCGAACCCGCGCGTCAGCCCGGCGAGGATCAGGTCCATCTCCGCAAGCACGCGATAAATCTTCTTCGCGTTCCCTCGGCAATAGCTGTAGGGCATGCCGGTCGTTGCGGAGAGCTGCACGATGTACTGCTCAAATGACTGCGACTCGTCACCCAGCGGCACCGATCCGTTCAGGAAAATCTCAGCCGCATTTTTGCAGATGTCGATCAGCTCGGCGACGGTGAACGCTTCGAGCACGCCATCATCCCAGCGATGAATATCCCGCGTGATCAATCCAGCATTGGCCTGACTGATCGACGCGAATGGTTCTCCGGTCGCATGATGAAGAATCTCAATTTTGTCGATCGATTCGTAGGGCTTGCCGTGACGCAGGATGGGGATGTGAAGCATGGGAATTTCTCAGGGTCGGCTCGGAAGCCAAAGGTCGCCAAGCGGGATGGCAAGGTCGGGAAATGGCGGCAAGTGGACGACATCTTTGTCATGCCCTTCGGCCGCCAGTTGATAGCTTCCATCGCGGAGAACGAAGGCCTCGATCGTTTTTTCTTCCGGGTCGATGAGCCAGTAATGCGGCACTCCAGCGGAGGCGTACTGCTCGAACTTATCCTCGCGGTCGATCACCCCGCTCGATGGGCTGATGATCTCGACGCACAGGTCGGGAGTCTCCCGAATAGCGTCGCTTGGATCTAAATGTTGCGCGCGGCTCTTCTCGAAGTAGAAGAGGTCAGGTCTGCGCACATCCACTTCGCTAAGAACGGTGTCCACATCTCCGCCGAGTAGCCCCAAATCATGCATCTTGATGTACGCGCCGACGATGATGGTTAGTTGCTTGTCGACGTTTGAATGCGGCAGTCTCGGACTTGGGCTCACGGCGACCCCTCCGTCTACGAGTTCAAGCCGCACGCCAGGTGGATCCTCGCCCAGACGAAGAAACTGACGAGCGGTCATTTTGATTGTGCTCAGGACCGGCATATGCGTGAATTATTATAGCCGTCAAGTATCGCATTCGTCGCATTCGGCACGCCGGCGCTGAACCTGATTTCTCAAAGGGAGTGGACAGCGTGCCTTCCTTGGCACTCATGTCTTTCAAAGATCAGTGACAGCAGATTGTGGATACAATGAAGTCCGCATAAGTGGCGATACCCGGGTGAAATAGCTCAATAGACCCCTTCCACCACCGTGCCCGCAAATCCGCTGAACGGTTGCACGTTCCCCGCGCCGTCCCAAGGATATGGCTGGCAGGGCGGCCGGCGGATCGCCTGGTCGCGCTCGAGAAATCGCGGGATGAAGGTTTCTTTCGTCAGCGTTGTCAGCATGACACGGCCGCGCTGGCCGTAGGGGACTTTCTTCTCGGCGTTGTCGGGCTCGACGATTTCAATCACCGCGCGCGGCTGGGGAGCGTGGTAAATGATCTCGTAGTTGTCGGCCGGGTCGAACGGTTTGTGTGTCGCGAGGCCCATCAATGTGTTGCCGTAGGTGGGGACGAAATCGATGCCGGGGCAGAGTTCTTCGCGGGCGAAGCGATGGAACTGCGGCGTGAGTTCGGTCCCGCCGCAGAAAATTCCCTTGATGCCGTAGTGTGCGAGATCGATCTTCTCGGCCAGCGCTTCCAGCAGCTTGGGTGTGGTGAACATGCAGCGGATATTGTCGTGGCTGCGGAGGATGGTCAGGGCCTGATCGACGCAGTGTTGCTTGTAAATATTGGCTTCCTGCACTTCGCCGCGTTTGATGCACTTGATGACCCAGCGGGGATCGAGATCGACGCAGAAGGCTATTCCGCCGCCGCGGTGCTGGGCAAGATGCTCGATGGCCAGGCGCAGGCGGCGCGGGCCCGAGGGTCCGAGCATGAGCCAGTCGGAGCCGCGCGGGAAGCTTTCACCGGAGAGGGTTTTGCTGAAGTTTTCGTAGTCGATGCGGAAGTCATCGATCTGCAATCGGCTCTTGGGAGCGCCGGTGCTGCCGCCGGTTTCAAAAACGTAGAGCGGCTTGTGCGCCAGGCCCTTGGGGAGCCAGCGGCGCACGGGGCCGCCGCGGAGCCAGTCATCCTCGAAGTGGGGGAATTTCACAAGATCGGCAAAGGATTTCACTTCTTCGCGCGCGTCGAACTTGGCGCCTTTTGCCCAGTCCAGCCAGAAAGGACAGCCCGTGTCGGGGGAGAAGTGCCAGGCGACTGTGTCGCGGACGTGAGAGTCGAGGTCCGCGTGAGCCCCGACAACTTGATCATTGGCAATTTGAATTGACATTTGTGACAGCCGGACTCCCTCACTCAAATTCGAATGACGAAGTTCGAATCCTCGAATCAAGCTCGAATGACGAAGTTCGAATGTAGAAACAAATACCGCTATTCCGTACTACGACGGATTTTTCCAAAGATAAGGTTTAGCTCCTTCGCTTCCTGCCACAACGATCGCGCCTTTGCTTGAGCCGTTTCATCCGCGGCGGCGAGCATCCTCAGCCAGTATTTTGTCTCGCGCGACTCCTTCCGACACAGCCCGATCTTATGCCGAAAGTCCTTCTTGCTCTCGGCATCAGTTGCCTCGCAATAGTTTGCTCCAATACTGGTGCCCGCGCGCACCAATTGGGATAGAATCGGTGCCGTCACTGGGTTCGGTGCGACGGTTCTCGCTATCCGAATAACCTCCTCGCCGAACTTAGCAGTCCGTTCCTCCAGGTCAAACCCGTCTGCTCCCTGTTTCGACATTTGAACATTCTTCATTCGAGCTTGATTCGAGGATTCGAGCTTCGTCATTCGAATTTCGTCTCGAAGGACTCGAGCTTTGTCAATCGAGCTTCGACGTTGCTCACTCCGCCTTCCCCGCCCCATTTTGAATCGCATAAAGCTTGTCCCTCGTGCTGATGTAAAGAACGCCATTGGCGAACACCGGCGAGCAGTAGCTGGCGCTGCCCATGTCGTGCTCGGCGATCTTCTTCTCCGTGGCGGATTCCTCGAAGATCCGCACGTCGCCATCTTCGTCGGTCACGTAGACTTTTCCGTCACAAACGAGCGGGGAGCCCCACATGGCCGATTCCATGTCGTAGGTCCAGTTCACCTTCCCCGTTTTGGAGTCGAAGCAGTGGAGATATCCCGAGAAGTCGGGGACGAAGCAGAGTCCTTTATCAACCACGGCTGTGGAGATTGTGCGGTGCATATGCGCGCCGCGATCGAGCTTTGCATCGCCGTTGGATGCGTCCTGCTCGTAGTGCCAGATGACGGCGGAGTTGGGATTGGGAATGCCCTTGCGGCTCGGAACATTCGCGGCGGCATCCATCAGCTCTTCGCCGGGCTTGGGCTTGGGAATGTTCGGGTGGGCGTCGAGTTCCGCGCTGACGTCGCCGGTCTTGGTGATATCGACGCAATACATGTGTCCGTACCCTTCGCCGTGCTCGGGATCCTGGCCATTGGCGATGTACATGTAATTTCCGACGATGCAGGGGCTGGCGATGATTTCGTTGCGCGTCTGGGGGTAGACGGCGTCTTTGGGGTTACTGTCAAACTTCCAGACGATTTCGCCGGTGCGCGCATCAAACGCATAGACCCAGGCGTCGCCCAATGGTGCGATGACAAGGGGCCGGCCGTTGACTTCGGTGATCGCGGGGCTGGCCCATTGGCCGTGAAGAACGTTGGGGCCGGGCGAGTTGTTGGTCCAGATGACTTTGCCGGTCCCCTTGTTGAAGCAGACGATCGATGGGGCGTTGGGGGCAACGACGTGCGTATGGGTGTCATCGACGCCGTTGGCGGTGATGACATAGATGAAATCGCCCCATGAGGTGGTGGAGCAACTGGTCATATTGTGCGGGAAGACGCCCAGCGTCGTCATCATGTCACAGGTCCAGACCTCGCTGGGATGTTTGTCGGCCGAGCTGATGTCCAGGCAGACGACCTCACAGCGGTTGGTGCAGAACCAGATGCGATGACCTTCGCTGTAAACCGTCGAGCAGAGGCCCTCGCCGGGCCAGTCGTTCACGCGGCCGGTGGGGAGTTTGGCGCTGTAGCGTTGCCAGAGAAACTTGCCCGTGGCTTCATCGAACGCCATCAAAACGCCGCCGTCGGCGGTGATGTTCGGATCGCGCTTGCTTTCGTTATTGGTGCCGATGTAAACCAGGCCGTCGCTGATAACGGGATTCCCGTAGCTTTTTGAGCCCAGATCAGCGCTCCATTTGATGTTTTTGCCGCTCTGCACGTCCCACTCCGTCGGCGGATTCTTCTCCGGCGAAATCAACTGGCGCAGCGGCGTACGTCCCCACATCGGCCAATCCTCGGCCCGCGTGGGGACCGCCGTGGCGCAGAGCGCGATGCAACCGCCGAGGAGGGCAACTGCGCGGGAAACCCGAAACCCGAAACCCGAATGACGAATCAAACCCGAATGACGAATGACCGAATGAAGACCTTCGCCCGCGCGCTCTCCCCATTCGGTCATTCGGTCATTCGTCATTGATTCTGGTTTCTGATTTCGGAATTCTGGTTTCACAGCTGGTTCTGGTTTCTGATTTCGGAATTCTGGTTTCACAGCTGGTTCTGGTTTCTGGTTTCGGAATTCTGGTTTCACAGCTGGTTCTGGTTTCTGGTTTCGGAATTCTGGTTTCATCTGTAGGTTGTTCATTGCTCGTTCTCGCTGACAACAATGTTGTCGTAATAGATTTCCAGATCGTTCGAGAAGCCCCAGAAGCCCGGGCTTCCGTTGCGATTGGGGGTAGAATCTTCCAGTTGTACCGTCCAGTCCGTCGGCTCAGCCTCGCCTGTCTTCCAGACCTTTCCCTTCATCACCGCCTTGTCCTTCTCCTGCGCGACCATCAGCTTTTCGTGGTACCAGGTGTCGGCCTTGAACTCGAAGGGAATGGCGATGTGCGTCGCACGCCCCGGGTCCGTTTCGTTGCGCGGCAGAGCCGCGGGCCAGGAGTTGATTCCAACTGTTTGGTCGCTTCCCTTGAGCTCCAGCACATACCGGCTGTTGATGATCCCCACGTCCGGCATTTTGTGGACCAGCGAGCCGGCGTCGTCATAGACGATCTCTTTGACCATCACGTCGGCTTCGAGGGTGTAGTCGTGCATGTCCTCGACGCCGAAATACGTACGGGCCCGGGCGAAGAGGGGAATGTCGGTGAGCTTCACCAGCAGCTTGTTCTTCGGCCCCGTGGGCCCGGGCATCTCGCGCACCGCAAATTTCATCCCCGCACCGATCCACGTGAGCGGCGGCTTGCCAACCGGCGCGTTTTCAAAGTCGATCTTCCAGGGCAACGGCGGGAAAACCCGGACGCGACCTTCGCCAGTGAGCTTGCCCATCGTCGCGATCACCGCGCCGCCTTGAACCGGGCCGCCCGCGGCGGTGAAAACTCCGCTTGCGTCGACCTCTCCCTTGAGATTGCCGATCTTCGTCGGCTGCGCGGGGGCGACGGGCTGCGTCGTTGGCTGCGTGACAGGGGCGGGCTCCGGCGCCGGTGGGGGGGTCGCGCCGGCGATCGACAGCGACACCAACCGCAGCAATGCCTTTGGACGCGGCGGCATCGGAGGAACGGTCAGCTGACCCACCGCCCAGCTCTCCGCCTTCTGCTCACCCAAAGCACGTCCCTTTGCGTCAAACGCAAACAGGGTAAACGTCGTTTTCTCGCCAGGCTTGGTCACCACGTCGGCGGGACGAACCTGCAGCATCGCTGCTCCCGCGGCGATGTCATCTGTCAAACTCGGCTCCTCCTTCACCGGCTCGGGAATCGGATCGGATTCCACGGTCGGATCCTTCGGCCCAATGCAGTACATGCTGTTGGCGGTCTGCAGGAAGAGCTGGCCATTGGAAATCGCAAATGAGCCAAAGACGGCATACTCACGGCCCAATTTTTCTTCGATGTCTTCGTGACTCAGTACAGTCGGCCTCTCTTTTCCGTTCAGTTTCAGAATCCAGACACGCCCATTCGCTTCGGGGAAATAGAGCTTCCCGTCGGCGTAGACCAGCGATGCTTTGCCGATCGTGCCATATCCCTTGTGCCAGAGAATCTCCCCCGTCTTGACATCAAATGCATAGATAACGGCACTATCGGTGGGGACGTAGAGGATGTCGTCCGCCAGCGTCGATGAGGGAAAACCGGCCTCGATACCATCGACGCGCCAAACGACCTTCGGCGAGCCGTCTTTCCCGACCTGCGAAGCGTCAAGGCACGCCACTCCTCCGAGCTTGGTGGTGTTGAAGTTGTCCAGATCCCAGGAGCAGTAGACGAGGTTTCCCGCGATGATCGGTGAGCAGTTCATGCCGCGCTTGCACGCCTTGTACGACCAGAGCTTTTTCCCCGTGCGCACCTGGAACGCATGGAAACCGCCGTCCCCGGCGTTGATGACGACAATCCGCTCGCCATTAACCACGCCGACGACAGGCGTGCCGTATGGCGCGTCAACGGGAATTCCGCCGGTGCCGCTCGTCCAGTTGAGCTGGCCGGTATTTTTGTCGAAGGCGTAAATGCGTTGTTGTGAGAGGAAATTGTTTCCCCAGCCGAAGCTGACGCCGGAGATGAGGAGTTGATCTTCATCGATGGCGGGCGATGGCGTTCGTCCGCCGAAGGTGGTGATCATCCCGAATTCTTCCACCATCTGGCGTTTCCAGATCACGTCCCCGGTTTTGCCGTCGCAGCAGACCAATTCGTTCTGCGCTCCCAGTCCATACACCCGGCCGGTCTGGGGATCGCCGGCGACGTTGGACCAACCAAGGCGGTGAAACGGATCGTCGGAGACATACATGTTCTCCAGATGCTGCCAGACGATTTTGCCGGTCTTGGCATCCACGCACGTCAGCGCTTCCTGCGTCTTGGGGCCGGGATCGAGCGATGCGGTAATCCCCTCGCCGGCGGGGACTTCGCCAACGCGGGTGAACGCGTAGACATAGCCGTTCATCACGATCGGGCTGGACATCCCGCCGACGCCGTTTTTCCAGACGACGTTGTCACCGTCCGGCGACCATTTCTCCGGCAGATTTTTTTCGCGGCAAACGCCATCCTGCTCGGGCCCGCGCCATTGATACCAGTCGCCCGCGAGGGCCGGCACCGCCATCAAACCCGCCAGCAACGCCACGGCAATCCTCAGCTTCGACATGTCATTCTCACTTTGTTGACCCCCAGTTTGTTGTCGAGGAGTTTCGAACAAATCGATGCGACTTCATTTCCGACCGCGGGAGTGTCCCCGGCTGAACCAGCCAAACCTCGGCCCGGAAAGAGAAAGCGCTCTCCAGCGCCCGCCGTGCGCGCTCTGCCAGACCATTGTCCACGGCTTGCGGCGCGGGCTCAAGTTCGAGCTTCACCTGGGCAAGCGGACCCTGGTCGAAAACAGTCATCCGAAATTCCGCGATCTCCGGTATTGCTCGCAGGACAGACTCCACCGCTGTCGGGAACACATTATTGCCGCGAACTACCAGCATGTCATCGATCCGGCCGAGGATTCCTCCTTCAAGGCGGACAAACTCTCTGCCGCAGGCGCACGGCCGGCGACTCATTCGGACCTGGTCACCCGTACGATAGCGGATCAGCGGGCTTCCGGTGCGCCCCAGATTCGTCAGCACCAGCTCGCCGATTTCCTCATCAGCCACGGGCTTGCCGCTGAGCGGATCGACGGACTCGGCGATGAATTCCCTCTCGTTCACGTGCAATCCGGTTCCGGGATTTTCCAGACACTCAAACGTGACAGCTCCGATCTCCGTCATACCGCTGTGATCGAAGACGCGCGCGCCCCACGCACGCTCGATTCTGCTCCGCGTACCCGGAATGCTCCCCCCAGCCTCGCCGGCCACGATGAGCATGCGCACCGATGACCCCGGCAGATCGATCTTCATCTGTTCCGCGACATCGGCCATGCGCAGCGCATACGTCGGCGTGCAGAACACAACCGTCACCTGGTTATCCAGGATCATCCGCAGGCGGCGCTCCGTGCTCATTCCTCCGCCGGGGATGCAGAGCCGGCCCATCGCCGCCGCTCCTTCGAACGCGGCCCAGAAACCAACAAAAGGGCCGAACGAAAACGGGAAAAAGAGCCGGTCCTGCTGGGCGACGCCGGCGGCATCGAGAATCGTCGCCCAGCACCGCTCAAACCATTGCCAGCTCTCGGCCGTGTCGAGCCAGCGCATCGGTTTTCCATGGGTTCCCGATGTCTGGTGAAACCGGCAATAGCGCTCCAGCGGGAACGTCAGATTCGTGCCGAAGGGCGGATCTGCGATCTGATCTCTTTCCAGTTCGTCTCGCGTGGTGAACGGAAGCCGCGAAAGGGGATCGCGGTCTGGATTGAAGTCGATTCCGGAGAGTTTTCGCCGATAGAACGGATTTTCGGTCACAGCGACCCGAAGCAACTCCGCGAGTTTGCGCTGCTGAAGTTGGCGCAGTTCATTTCCCATGTGCCGCCGACGCGCATTTACTCCCTCTCCCGGTACTCCGGGAGAGGGTTGGGGTGAGGGTGATTTCGAACGTATGACAGACTCAGTTTTGCAAGGCCCCAACTCGGGATATCGGACGACTTTGTACGCTCCAAATCACCCTCACCCCTGCCCTCTCCCGGAGTACCGGGAGAGGGGGTCAAGCGCCTGCGGTTCCGACGGCAGCACTTCCGGCTGCGATTCAAACCGCCGGATGGCCTTCTCGATTTCCTGTAACGCACGATCGGCGCACCGGTAAAGCCGGTCGCCCAGCCAGACCACCGCAGGGTGCCGCGGAGCCGGCGCCGGATCCGCCGGCAAATTTCTCTGTGGTGAAAACTTCCTGATCGACTCCTGCAACAGAAGGTCCGCCCTGGTGGTGCGCGAATGATGCTGCTCAAACTCCGCTTCTCTGCGGAATGAAAATGATTCCAGCCAATGCGCCGTCGGCGATTCATGCCGATTTAACTGCCATGACCGCGCCCCGTTTCGCAGGCGCTGGCGGCGCAATTCACGAAATTCGCGCGCATGCGGCGAGAGCCCCTCGTGCGCCGGCCACGCGACGCTCACATGATACTCCGGGTACCCGTCGGGCTTGAGAATGATGGTCGGCGCGACCGGCGGCAAATGGGTTGCCGCAAACGCCGGAGAATAATCCTTCCCCGCCCCCAGAGTCAGACGGAAGCGGCTGAAGACCAACAATCCGATCGCCATGAGCGTGCCGGCCAGCATCAGGGCGATCGAGACAGACGTCTGTTTCGCGACGGTCCCCCAGACAAAGCTGCTCAGCGCCCACGAGCCGAAAAGCGTGGTCAGATACATCGACAGTGCGCGTCCCTTCACCCAGTTGGGCACGGAGCGCTGCGTCGCCACGTTGAAATTGGTCGGAATGACCACCCAGTTAAATCCGAGGAAAACCATGAGCAGATAGGCCGGAGCCGCATCGCGAACAATGCCAAGAAGGATCAGCCCCATAGCGAAGCAAACCGTGCAAGTTACGACCATGGTATCGATGGAGAGCATGCGCTGCAGTCGTGGCATCATCACGACGCCGACCACCGCGCCGGCGCCCAGACAGGCCATCAACGTTGCATAGCCCCCCTCCGCCAGTCCCAGTTGATTGTGCGCAATGACCGGCAGTTGAGCCCACATCGCCACCGCACAAAAGATAAAGCTCGCCACGCGGATCAGGATCGCGATCATCGGTGGACTGTGTTTGGTGTACTGAAATCCCAGCTTCAGCGCCCCCCACAATTGCTCGGCGTGCGCCGTGCCACCCTGTTTCGGCCGCCGCCAGCGGTAGAGCACAATCGCTACCCCGACAAACGAGGCCGCGTTCAGCAAAAACGACGCGCCCGGCCCGCGCGTCCCTCGGCCGGCTGCAATCACCACAATCATCCCCAGCGCCGGCCCGACCGCCCGAGCTACGTTCAGCGCCACGCTATTGAGGGCGACGGCCAGCGGCATATCCGCCGGCGCGACCAGCTCCGGGACGATCGCCTGAAACGGCGGGCCGCTCAGCGCGATGCCGATCCCCAACGTGGCTGTGAAAAACAGCAGCAAGCCCGGGGTCGTCAGTCCCAGAAGCGTGAGCACCCCCAGTAATCCCGAGGCAATCAGCATCCAAATCTGCGTGAAGATCAGCAGCTTTCGCCGATCCAGCACGTCCGCCAGCGCCCCGGCGATGAGCACCAGCAGGAAGATCGGCAGCATCGTGGCGGTCTGCG
>Ga0302326_10021550_pt1 | contig 13212 bp, 7 predicted proteins | sample Palsa_T0_3_FD_202264 | JGI IMG/M metagenome (GOLD analysis project Ga0302326, IMG submission 202264) | Peat permafrost microbial communities from Stordalen Mire near Abisko, Sweden - Palsa_T0_3 | ecosystem: Environmental > Terrestrial > Soil > Palsa > Peat permafrost | place: Sweden: Abisko... | reverse complement strand
CCCCGCATCAATGCGACGGCGTATCCACCATCAGCTCCGCCTGCGCCCTTCGGCTGTCCTCCGGCACCATGTCCCCAGCCGCGGCAAGCATGCGAACACAGGCGGACCTGACCGCCGCAACACTCATGTTCCGGCCCGGGCAGTCGGTGCTCTTGGTATCCCGATGTCCCAGAATATGGTCTGCGGAAATGTGATAGGTTTTCATCAGGTACGACACCAGCCGCTCCAGCGACGCCATTTGCCTGGCCGTGGGACGCGTGATGTCGAAGTTGCCGACGAGGCAGATGCCGATGCCGTGCTCGTTGTAGCGGTTGTCGGGAGTCTTGGCGTGCGCCCCCCATTTCTGCTTGGGCCAGCGCGATCCGACTTCGATCTGGCCGTCACCCGTGTCGGTCCCGTTTCCGATGACGAAGTGATAACCCAGCTCATCCCACCCTTTGGCCCGATGCATCTTATCAAACGCGGCCGCACCACCGGTGGCGGTGGCGCTGTGATGAATGACGATCCAATACCATTCGTTGGGGGCTGCGATGGGGATCCAAGTCCGGGGAACGCCGGCGCTGGCGCTGGGGTCGGGCCGATCGTACCGATGCGGGAGGACAGCCACCGGCGCTGGTGGAGGCACGGGCGCCGGTATGGGCGCAAGTTCTGGATTCGGCGGCCCGCCAAAGCTCGGCGCGGGGAGCCGGTCGACCATCGAAACGGTCGGTGCCACCTCGCATCCGCTGAGAAGGATCAGACCCAGCCCAAGTGTAGCGAAAAGTTTAGCCATCCTTGGCCTCTTTATCGGATGAATGAACGCCAAACCCCTAATACAACGCCCGCCGATCATCCCTGTCAGGCGGGGCTGCGCTAGTTGTAGCGAACGACCCAGCGCAAATCCAGCGCATTGCTGGAAAATGTGCACGTAAACTGCCGCGAGATTCATGATCTGTGATCTGCGGCTTTCCATTTTTTCCTGTTTTTCCCTTGCAATTTCAGCGGGTTCGCCTACGATCAGCGGGTCGTCCTCTGGGTTTCTTCCTTACCTTTGGTGGGGTTCCATCCGATGACGACATTGATTTCTTGTCCGCAAATCCGCAGTTTTCGTAGCGAACACACCTGTTTTCTGTTCCTATACACTGATTCGGTTTCGAGGACGTTCCGGCGGCATGTGTCGTCGGGCAGCCCGCGGTGAAAGTCGCGTCCGGCGCGCAGGGATTGCTTGCGTTACCGGCTCGCGGGACTTTCACCACCGGCGGCGAGGGAATTGGTCTTTTGTTTGAAAGGTTTATGGCAGAACAGTTAGAGAATCGGATTATTGAGCACCTCAAGAGCGAGGGCTATCGCCCGTTGCGGTCGCGCGGATTGGCGCGCGAACTGAACGTGGACAGCGAGGAAGCGTATCACGCTTTCCGGGATGCGCTCAAAGAACTGGTGCACGCGGGGCATGTCGTCCTCGGGGCACGCGGAGCGATCGTGCTCCCGGCACAGCACCACAGCCACGATGAGTTTGTCGGATCGTATCGGCACAACAAGCGGGGCTTCGGATTTGTCGTCCCCACCGATCCGGGCAGCCGGGAGGATTTATACATACCCGAGGGGCAGAACGCCGGCGCGATCACCGGCGATATCGTCCGTGCCAAGATCATGAGCAAGGGGCATCGCGACGGCAAAGCGATCTACAGCGGACGCATCACCGAAATTTTGCAGCGAACGCAGAAGCGATTTGTCGGCGCCCTGGTGCGACAGGGGACGCAGTGGATGGTGTTGCCCGAGGGCAACTCCATCACCGAGCCCATTCTCACGCCCGACGCCGCCAGCCGGCACGTGCAGCCGGGGACGAAAGTGGTCGTCGAGATGACCGAATACCCCGCCGCCGGCCAGCGCGCGGTTGGCGTGATCACCGAGGTGCTCGGCGAAGCCGGAGAAAAAGACGTCGATCTGCGCAGCGTGATCGTGCAGTTCAATCTCCCCGGCGAGTTCCCGCAGAGCGTTGTCGACGAGGCCCGCCAGTCGGTCGACAGCTTCAATCCCGACGATGAGCGCTTGCGCCGAATTGATCTGTCGGATCAGACGATCTGCACGATCGATCCCGACGACGCGAAGGATTACGACGACGCGATCAGCCTGCGGAAACTCGACAACGGCTGCTGGGAGCTGGGTGTTCACATCGCCGATGTGTCCCACTTTGTTCCGGAGGGGACCGCGCTGGACGAAGAAGCCCGCAAGCGCGGCAACAGCGCCTACTTCCCCGGCTACGTCATTCCGATGCTGCCCGAAATTCTCAGCAACGGCGTCTGCTCGTTGCAGGAGAAAGTGCCCCGGCTTTGCAAGAGCGCGTTCATCACCTACGACGAGGGCGCCAAGCCCGTCTCGGCGAAGTTCGCCAACACAATCATCACCAGCGCCAAACGGATGCGATACCGGGAGGCGCAGGCGATTCTGGACGCGATTGACGCCGGCGGGGCGGGCGGTCCCGATCTCGGCAAGCTCGTGCCGCACCCGGACGGCGATCGCAAAGTTGGCGATTACGAGCCGCGGATCATCGATCTGCTCGGCCAGATGAACGTTCTGGCGCGGCGACTGCAAAAGCGCCGGCTTGCCGATGGGCAGATCGTGCTCGATCTGCCGGAAGTGGAACTGGTGCTTGATGACAACGGCAAGGTGGTCGATGCGGTGCCGGAAGATCAGAGCTTCACACACACGCTGATTGAGATGTTCATGGTCGAGGCGAACGAAGCGGTCGCCCGGCTGCTCAACTCGCAGGACCTCCCGTTTCTCCGCCGGATTCACCCGGAGCCCGAAGGAACTGATTCCGATCGCCTGCGGCAATTCGTGACGGTGGCGGGCTTCAAGATTCCCAAGGTGCTCGATCGCCAGGCGATCCAAGCGCTGCTTTTGGCGGCGCGCGGAAAACCCGAGGGGTTTGCCATCAACATTGCCGTCCTGCGGAGTCTGACCCGTGCGGAATATTCCCCGCAGCCGGTCGGACACTACGCATTGGCCAGCGAGCAGTATTGCCATTTCACGTCCCCAATTCGGCGGTATGCGGATCTGACGATCCATCGGTTGCTCGATTCTTATTTCGGAGCGCGCGACCGCGCCGGGAAGCACAAGCCGCGCGTCGAACCGGACGATGTGCCGTCGCGCGATGATCTAACAGCGCTGGGCAAGCAGCTCAGCTTCACGGAACGCCGCGCCGAGGACGCCGAGCGCGAGCTTCGGCAGGTGAAGATCCTGGAACTGCTGAAGGAACGGGTCGGCGAAGTATTCCCCGGTGTCGTCACCGGGATCACCAACTTCGGCATCTTCGTCCAGCTTACCACCTGGCTTATCGACGGGTTGAACCGCTACGAAAACCTGATGGACGACTGGTGGGAAGTAAACGAAAAAGCCGGCGTGGCGCGGGGTCAGCGCACCGGACAGCGCATCGGCATTGGCGATGTTGCGAAAGTACGGATCGTGCGAATTGACGTCGCGCGGCGGGAATTGGATCTCAGAATCGAAGAGATTGTCGGCCGCGCGCGGACGGGCACCGCGCCGGTGACGCCGAGCGAGCCTGAGGGAAAGAAAAAGAAGGGCGGCAAAGCGAAGCACGCGCTCCGTGGCGGGGGCGCCAAGAAGCCGCCGGTCCGTAGCGGCCGCAAACCGTCGCGCGGCAAAGGGAGACGTTGAAATCGGTGCCGTGCCAGTTTCGGCGTTCACGCCGACATCTCTTCGCAATCGACATGAGCCGCATCAGGGCGTGGAAACGGTGACGTCGAGCGCCGGTCCTTGCGGTTGGGACAGGCTCGGCTCCGGGCGGCCCTGAAGTTGAGCCACGAGCCGCGGACGCCGGTATCGATCCAACGCACGAAAGACGAAGTATTCGGCAGCCCAAAGCGGGTCGCGCAGCAGCTTGCGCGCATTGCGCGCCAGGAACAACGCCCACCAGAATCGGCAGAGGCGCTTCTGCATCGGCGTGAGGGGGGTTTGGCTGATCGCGCGAAAATATTCTCGGGCCATCACCCATTCCGGAAAGACCAGCATGGCTCGCTTGGATGCATGAGAAGATGTGGCGGGAAAGGTCGCTCTCGCGCTGATCAGGCGAGCAAGAACACTTTCGTGTTGAATCTGGCTGGGCTGCGGGCGCGTCGATCGGGAGCCGCGATCGCGCTTCAGGAGCAGACCGTCATCAATACGGATGAATCGCCCCATCAACGCACATCTCACGAGCAGGAGGCTCTCGCCATGGCAGACTCTCTCCAACAGATTGGTCCGAGCCAGCACCGACCGTCGATACAGACCAAAAATTTCGGACGCATCGTGACTGCGGTCTTCCGCGCAGATCAACTCACGATAACGACGCACCGGGCTCGGTGAGTCGGTGGCCAGAGGACAACCATCGTCTGAAATGACGTTGCCGGCGGGATCAATCACGTGTGTGCGGGTAAACACCATTGCCGCGGTCGGTTCCGCTTCCAGTTGGCAAATGCATCGCTCCAGCAGTTGCGGCTCGTACAGGTCGTCTGCTTCCGCCCATTTGAAGTAGTGCCCCCGTGAGAGATTAAACGCTCGATTACAGTTCTCTGCCGAGCTGAGGCGGTATTCACTGCGATAATAGCGGATCCGACCATCGTGCGCCGCGAAGTCGCGGCAAATCTGCTGCGTGCGATCGTTGCTCGCGTTATCGCAAATGATCAATTCGAGATCGCGGTACGTCTGACTCAACAGTGAATCGATCCCTGCGCGGAGATACCGTTCTCCATTGCAGACTGCCAAACCAATGCTCACCGCAGGTAAGGGTTTACGACAGTTCATTCCCGGCTTTCAAAGCTCACGGCACGGTTTGGGCGGGTTTAGGCGTGGCTCGCACCGTTGTGCACGCTGCAGACGCTCTTTTAAAGGTAGGGACTGCCCCTAGTCAATCAAAAAAGGCATAGATTCACTCAAAATGCGATTTATTTTAATACGGTGTTCCACTTTGGGCGGATTTTGCGGAGTTCGCTGCCTCACACGCAGGCAACCGGATTTTCGGAGTCCTCAATGTTTCGTTTGACCAGTTGTCCAACTGATGCGCCGACGGTCTGCGAGAAGTCTTGCCATCTCTTTGCTTCGCGCAACCGGTGCAAAGAGGAGCGACGCGATCGCCTGCCAGCAAAATCGAACGCGCAGGTCGATCATTTTCCGGCCGGCTGGGTCTCGGCGCGGCGAACTTCGCCGCGACGATGCGAAAGGAACCACGTGTACAGTTCCGGATTGTTGTATGACTGCGTCCAACAGTCGTGACCGACGCCAGGATAGTGAGTGAACCTCACATCCGCGCCCTCCTTCTGAAGGGCTGCCACCATCTCCTCGCTTTTCGCGACGGGCACAACCGGATCGGCCTCGCCATGGAAGACCCAGATCGGCAGATTTTTGATCCTCCGCACCAGCGACGTGTTCCCGCCGCCAGACATCGGCGCGATCGCGGCAAAGCGATCGGCGTTTTGGCATGCCCAGTCCCACGTGCCGAAGCCGCCCATGCTCAGGCCGGTCAGGTAGACCCGATCCGCATCGACGCGATAGCCGGCAAGAATCCGATCGAGCAGCAGGTTGAGTTCCATCGGCTTCCATCCGTCATTCGGCGGGCACTGCGGCGAAACCACGATGAACGGGAAATCTCTATTTGTCTCCGCAATCTTCGGCGGCCCATGCGCCTTGACCATTTTCACGTTGTTGCCGCGCTCCCCCGAGCCGTGCAGAAAGAAGATCAACGGCCATTTCTTGTCCGGGTCCTGGCCATACGCGGCGGGAAGGAACAACAGGTAATCGAGCTTGAATCTGATCGTCCCTTCGAAATGCCCCGCATGTTGCCCGCTCTCGCTCGGCTGCGTCGCCGGCGTCTCATCGGCGCCGGCACCCGGCGGCAGTCCAAGCAATGAAATCATCGCCGTAAGAAGTAGGAGTCTGTTCATAATGATGTCATTGTAATAGAGAACCCCGCAATATTTTGCACTTGAATTTTTAAGGCGACTGAGGAATAATTGAACCGGTCGGCACGTTGTGTCGATGGAGAATCCCATGCGGCAATATTGGCAAACATCCAATGCAACATACACGGTCGCCGAAGGGCAAACCGTGTATACGACATTGGGCGTCACCACGCGCCCATAGCTCCCGCCGTCCGCGGCCGGGAGTTCTTCCCGGTCGAAAGTAAGCGTTACTATAGAACTGGGAAGAAGTTGGACCGCGTTTGTTGGTTCGTTTTCGTCAGGCAGACGAAGGTCCGCCCTCGAAACTGCGGCTGAACGTCTGCGCGCAGCGCGGGGCGTTTTGCTTGACGGCAGTTTCACAGAGCTGGACCGCTTTCCCCCTCTCCCGGTACCCCGGGAGAGGGGGCAGACGCGACTTCATGGCGGATGTCCGCGTCGAACGCGGCCACGTTGCTTTGCGAAGTGATTGAGATCAACGGAATAGACATACAAAGTGCTGTCAAGTCACGGCACGCACGGTTTTTTGGAGGATTGTCATGGCGAAGCTGATGTTTGAGCGAATCAAGCCCCATGTGAATGTTGGAACCATTGGTCACATCGACCATGGAAAAACGACGCTGACGGCAGCTCTGACGGCGCGGTCTGCGCATCGTTTCCCCGGCTCGGTGAAGGCCAGAGGTTATGACGAGATCGCCAAGGGCGGTGTCCGGCGCGATGAGTCGAAGACCGTCACGGTGATTACCGCGCATGTCGAGTATGAGTCGGATGCGCGTCACTACGGCCACGTCGATTGCCCGGGGCATGCGGACTATGTGAAGAATATGGTCACCGGGGCCTCGCAGATGGACGCGGCGGTACTGGTGGTCTCGGCGGCGGACGGATCGATGCCGCAGACGCGCGAGCACATTCTGCTGGCGCGGCAGGTCGGCGTGCCGCGGATCGTCGTGTTCATGAACAAGGTCGATCTGGTGGACGACCCGGAGCTGCTCGACCTGGTCGAGCTGGAAGTGCGGGAACTGCTCACGAAGTACGGATTCCCCGGCGACGAGGTCCCCGTGATTCGCGGCAGCGCGCTTCCCGCTCTCCGCGATCCGGTCGACGACGCGGCATGTGTTTCGATCGATGAGCTGGTGATGGCGCTCGACGCGTACGTGCCGCAGCCGCAGCGCGAAGTCGACCGTCCGTTCCTCATGCCGATCGAAGGTGTCTACGCCATCAAGGGGCGTGGCACCGTGGCGACCGGCCGCGTCGAGGCGGGGCGGATCCGCAAGGGCCAGCCCGTCGAGCTGATCGGGCTTGGACCGACGTGTGCGACCGTCGTGAGCGACATCGAGCAGAACCACCGGCTGTTGGATGAGGCAATCGCCGGCGATAACGCGGGGCTGTTGCTCCGCGGTATCGACGCTGACCAGATCGTGCGCGGCCAGGTGCTGGCTGCGCCCGCGACGGTCAGTGCGCACACGCGGTTTCTCGCGGAACTGTACGTGCTGGGCAAGGAGGAGGGCGGCCGTCACACGCCGTTCTTCACCGGGTACCAGCCGCAGTTCTACTTCCGGACCGGAAATGTCCCGGGCATCGTCACGCCCAAGGATGGCGTGGAGATGGTTCTCCCCGGCGACACCGTCACCGCAGAAGTGGCGCTGGCGAGCGGCGTCGCGTTGGATGAAAAGCTGCGCTTCGCCGTCCGTGAAGGCGGGCGAACGGTAGGTTCGGGCGTCGTAAGCCGGATCATCGCGTGACGTGTTTTTGCTTGAGATTGACGCCGCTTACCCCCTCTTCCCGGTACCCCGGGAGAGGGAAGGGGTGAGGGTGATTTCGAACGTCGCGCGCCGTTGGTTCTCGAGTCCCCCTCACTTCACTCCTCTCCCGGATTACCGGGAGAGGGGTAAGTGACGGCTGAATACATACGCCGCGGTAGCTCAGTCGGAAGAGCAGTCGCCTCGTAAGCGACCGGTCACTGGTTCGATTCCAGTACGCGGCCTGAGGAATGTAAGAGGACGAGGAGACGAGGATGAAATTCGCGCAGGTGGCGGAGTGGTTAAACGCGGCGGGCCGTAACCCCGCCGGCTCTCAACGGGCCTACGGGGGTTCGAATCCCTCCCTGCGCATAGACGCGGTTTGATTCGGGTATACCGTCCCCGTGTAGCCGCCGAGCTTGCTGGCGGTATAGCCGTGCGTTGCACGGCCTCGCCCGAGTCTGCTGAAACTTCCTCACGCGCCGCAAGTTCCAATGGCGGAACGCTCGATTCCAAATCGAGAAGCGGCAGGTTCGATCCCTGCGCGGCGCGCTAAATCAACGATGCCTCAGTCGCCAAGCCTTTCCAGGCAGCGATTGAGTTCGTCGGCGAGCCTGAGCAAATTCGGCTTTTGGAACATTGTCAGATGTTTGCCGGGCACAGGATGAATCTCCACGCGATCAGCAAGTTCCGCCCATCCGTTGGCCGGCCCGCCGACAACGAATTTTAGCCAGTCTGCAGGTTGCGTGGCCTGCAGGAGCACGACGGTCCCCGGGTAATGACGCGGGCGATAGCGGCGCCAGGCGTCGTTGGCGGCAAGCATCACTCGCTCGATCGACTCGGCCAGTTCGGGATCGTCCACAACTGGCGGTGGGGGCGCAACGCCATCGGGAAGTGCCAAAATCGTTCGGGCAAAGCTCTTCATTCGATCAATGGCGTATTCTGCCGCGGCGCGCGGTCGATTGTTCACGATCTGCCCCGCATGGATCAGCAGCTTTTGCCAACGCGGGCGGGGCTGGAATGCGGCCGGGGCAAATCCGTCGAAGAGAACCAGCAGTTCCACCTTCTGCTGTTGGGCCACTAACTGTTGCGCCATTTCGAACGCCACGCTGCTGCCAACTGAATAACCCGCCAGTCGATACGGTCCGCTGGCCTGGACTTGGCGAATTTGTGATACGAATAGCGCGGCGACCGCCTCGAGGGTGGATATTGCTTGAGACTGCGTTTCCCACCCAGGCCATTGGAATCCATAGACCGGCTGCTCCCGGTCGAGCAGGGGGACCAGCGGATTGAATTTCACCGGATTTCCGCCGGCGCCGGGAACACAAAACAGCGGCCGGCGTTTACCCGCGGCGCGCAAAGGGAACACCAGGGTTTCCGATGGGGCTGATGCGGCCGCAGGGTCCGTCTGATCGGAAAGCATCGCGGCAAAACGTTCGACTGTCGGCGCACTAAAGAGCTTCGATAGCGGCACAGCACGGCCGATGCGCTGTTTCACCTCGTGCATGAGTCGAACCGCGCGAAACGAATCGCCGCCCAGATTAAAAAACGATTCGTCGATGCTGATGTCGCCTACCCCCAGAACGTGCTGCCAGATCGACGCCAATGCGCGCTCCATTTCGGTGCGCGGCACTCTCGCCGAACGGTTCGGCGCGGGAAATGCGGCGGTGTCAATCTTGCCGTTGAGTGTCGTCGGCATCGATTCCAGAAATACGAACGCCGACGGGATCATGTAGCCGGGCAAATGTTTGCCGAGGTGGTTTCGGAGATGTTCCACCGGCTCCAAAGCACCGGCGTTGGGCACGATGTAAGCCACCAGTTGCCGATCGGAGCTGTCGCCGCGGACGATGACCCGGCATTGAGAGACCGAGCGGTGAGTTCCCAGCACGGTTTCAATCTCCCCCAGCTCAATTCGAAAGCCGCGTAATTTTACCTGCTGGTCGATTCGGCCGAGATAATGAATCGATCCGTCGCGGTTCCACCGGCACAAATCGCCGCTGCGGTAGAGTCTGTCGCCAGGATGGAAGGGACTGGGCAGAAATCGCTCAGCCGTTAGATCGGCGCGATGCAGATAACAGCGCGCCAATTTGCTGCCACCCAGATAAAGCTCGCCGATTGCTCCAACGGACACCGGCTGCAAATCCGAATCGAGGATGTAGGTGTGTGAACCCGGAATGGGCCGGCCGATCGATGGGGCGGTCCTGCCCGTCGTTGGAACGATGCAGGAAGTGGAACAGACGGTGTCTTCGGTGGGGCCGTAGATGTTATAAACGGTGCGAATTTGGGGCAGGGCGTAGCATTGCCGCGCGAGCGCGGCGGGCATCGATTCGCCGCCCAGACCGATCGCCCGGCTGGAGGCGGGCACGCCACCCATGCGGATCAGTTCTGTCATGGCAGAGGGCACGGTGTGGATGAACGTTACCTCTTCCGCCGCCGGCGCCTCGGGGAGCTCGAGAATGTTGGGCACGATAATGATTTTTGCGCCGCGCGTGAGGGGCGGAAGGAACTCAAAGACCGAGCCGTCAAAACAGACCGACGTGGAAAAGAGCATTCCGCCGGTTTCCTTCTCATCAAACATCCGCTTCGCCCATTCCACCAGCGCCGCTGGACCCCGATGCTCAATTGCGACACCCTTGGGCCGTCCGGTTGAACCTGAAGTGAAGATGACATAGGCCAGATTTGACAGCCCGACGACGTTCGGGGGGTTGTCGTCGCGCTGGGCGTCTCCCAGAGGCGCCTCGTCCATGCAAATCAGGGCGCGACCCGGCTCCGCCCCAAACGCTTTGGAGAGCTCTCGCTGCGTCAGAAGCACACTGGGCTGCGCGACCTCCATCATGTGGGTCAAACGCAACGCGGGGTACGCCGGATCCAGCGGGACATAGGCGCCGCCGGCTTTCAGCACGGCCAGAACGGCAATCGGAAGCTCAAGTGTGCGGCGAAGGCAAATCGCCACCAGCTTTTCGGGGCCAACGCCGGCGGCGCGCAAGCGCCAGGCAAGCTGATTGACACGGCGATTGAGCTGGGCGTATGTGAGCCGCTCGAGCCCGCAGACAACGGCATCCTGGTTGGGCGTAACGGCGGCCTGCCGCTCGAACAATTCGTGAACACAGTATTTGGCCGCCGCTGTTGCGGTACGTCCGCTCCACTGTTCCAGAATCAGCTGCCGTTCGGCAGCATCGATCATCGGCAGCTTTGCGATCGGGCAGGCAGGGTCGCCAGCGATGCTTTCGAGCAATCTCAGAAACTGGTCGGCAAGGCGCGCGATCGTGGCGGCTTCGAACAGTTCGCGCGAATATTCAAATTCGCAACACATCCCGCCGCCGGGCGACGGTCGAAGCGTCAGCGTGAGATCATGGCGCGCGACGCCGACGCGAATTTCCTCCAACTCGGCTCGAAGATCTCCATTCCAGGGGGAGGCGGGTGGGACATTGTGAAAGTTGAAGACAACATCAAATAGCGGATGACGGCTCTGGTCGCGATCCTCGCAGACCGCCTCGACAATCCGATCAAATGGAGTTTCCTGATGCGCGAGCAAGTCCAAAGCCGTCGATCGCACGGATCTCAGATTGTCGCTGAACGATTGAGCGCGATTCAACTGGGCCCGGACGGGAAGAACATTCACGAAAAAGCCGATAAGCCGCTCGGCTTCCAGCCGGTTTCGTCCAGCCACCGGCGTGCCGATGACAAGATCCGCTTGTTGCGTGATCCGATGAAGCAGCACCAGAAACGCCGTCAGGAACGTCATAAATGGCGTCGCACCTTGCGCCAGCCCGATACGTTTGATCCTTCCGGTCAGATCCGGCTCGATTGAAGCGACGTGAACTGCGCCTTCGAACGTGAACGTGGCCGGGCGGGCATGATCGGCCGGCAGATCGAGAAAAGGGGGGGCGCCGCTCAGCAATTCTCGCCAGTACTGCAGATCGCCCGAGGCGGCGGGATGTGTCTGTTGCTCAATTTGCCAGTCGCTGAAATCCGTATAGCCAAAGGTAATCGGCTGAAGCGGAGACGGTCCGGGCGAATCCGAATAAAACCAGGCGAGCTCGCGCATCAAAATGCCGACGGACCATCTGTCGGAAATGATGTGATGAATGATGAAAACCAACAGGTGTTCTTCGGCACCGAGCCGCAGCAGACAGGTGCGGAACAGTGGACCAGCCGCCAGATCGAAAGGCTCGCGGGCAAACTGGATCGCCAGCCGATTGGCTTCATCCTGACGCTGGTTCGCGGCCAACTGAGTGAGATCCACCACCGATAAATTCGTCCTGGGTTGGGGGAAGATACGCGCGGATGGGCCGCTGTCTGATGCGGGATTGGAATCGACAAAATACATTCGCAGCGGCTGGTGTCTTTCGGCAACGGCAATGATCGCGCGCTGCAGTCGATCGGGATCGAGCACGCCGCGAAATCGGATGCCGTGAGCATTGTTAAAAAGCGGTGAGCCCGGCGTTAACTTGTCAGTGAGCCACAGCCGGCGCTGCGCGAGCGATGCGGTGGCCACCAAGGAGTTTGGCGCGGGATGGTGAGAGGGGAGGACGGTGCTCAGATCGGCGGTCTTCATTACCGAGGCACCCGTTGATCGTCCGCATTAAAATGCGCTTCTCGTGAGGCGGTCATCGCGCACCTTCCTGCTCAGGTACGGCAGAGGTGATCGCGGCAGCGACGGACGCGAGCGTCGGCGAGATGAAGAAGGCGATGATCGGAAGCGTTCTTCCCATACGGGATTGAACACGCGAAATTACTTGTGTCGCGAGCAGCGAATCACCGCCAAGAAGCAGAAAATCGTCATTGGCGCTGACCGACAAGACGTTGAGAACTTCGCGCCAGATCGATGCCAGCGCCGCCTCGTCGCCATTCAGCGGGCGATCGGACGGCAGGCTGGGCAGCACCGGCGCGGAAACGGAAGACTCGATTCCCAGTTGCCGGGCAAGCCCGATGCGTTGAACTTTGCCGGTGGGGCCTTTGGGGATTTCGTCTACAAAGATGATGCGGCGCGGCACCTTGAATTCAGCGATCCGCGCGGCGGCAAATTCCATCATCGCCTGCTCGGTGACGGCTGCCCCCGCTCGAAGAACGATCGCTGCCGCGATCTCCTCGCCCAGCCGCGCATCGGGCATCGCGAAGGTGACGGCTGTCGCGACAGCCGGATGATCCAGCAACACTTCATCCACCTCGCGCGGTGAGATCTTCTCGCCTCCCCGGTTGATGATCTCCTTGATCCTGCCAGCAAGAAACAGATATCCGTCCGCCTCCACCCTGCCCAGGTCGCCGGTACGGAACCAACCATCGCGAAAAGCGGAGCGATTCGCCTCGGGGTTGTTCACGTAACCGCGGATCACGCTCGGTCCGCGGATGACGACCTCGCCGGTTGCGCCGCAGGGCAGCAGTCGGCCGCTTTCGTCCATGACGGCAACTTCCGGCCCGGCAGGCAATCCCACCGAGCCGAACTTTCGCGCTGCCGGCGGCAGCGGGTTGCAGCACATCTGGTGCGCAGCTTCGGTCATTCCGTAGGATTCGATGACCGGCACGCCAAAGAGCTGCTC
>Ga0302326_10021549_pt1 | contig 13212 bp, 8 predicted proteins | sample Palsa_T0_3_FD_202264 | JGI IMG/M metagenome (GOLD analysis project Ga0302326, IMG submission 202264) | Peat permafrost microbial communities from Stordalen Mire near Abisko, Sweden - Palsa_T0_3 | ecosystem: Environmental > Terrestrial > Soil > Palsa > Peat permafrost | place: Sweden: Abisko... | reverse complement strand
GGTTCCGCCGCCACCACCGAAGACTTGGCCGGTCACCGACACACTGCCGCCGCCGGTGGAAGAGCCGTTGACCGTCCCCAGTGAGCCAGTGCCGCCCGCGCCGCCGGAATAGGTGCCGGCTCCATACCCGCCTAGGCCGCCGGCCGCTTTTGCCAAGACTGTGACGCTGGCAGAACTGGTATTGCTTCCGCTTGCACTGGCCAGGCCGTTGCCGCCTGCGCCGCCGCTGCCCAGGGTGGTGTTGTAACCGCCTGGGGTGCCATATCCGTAAGCGATGACGCTGACAAGCGTGTTCGTGCCGGTGCCGTTCCCAGTCGCGCTGGCCGTTCCGTTGCCGCCAGCGCCTGCGGTTTGCGCGATGCCGTTGTTGGGCGAGACGTTGCCGCCGGTGTCGTAATAGGGGGATTGGTAGTTGGCATAGGCGCCAACGGTGATCGCGGGCGCGTTGCCGGTCACGCTGGAAGTCGATTGAGCAGCGCCAGCCGCGCCGCCGGCGGAGTTCACTGCACCGCCGCCTTCGCCGCCGTAGGAGTAGGCGGCGGCGGTGAAGGAACTGGATGTTCCTGTTGTTGAGAAGCTCAGCGTCGAGGTGCCGGTCCCCGCGACGCCGGCGCTGCCGGTTCCCACGCCGAAGCCGCCGGGTCCGCCGAAGGCGTCTTGCTCGAGTGACAATGTGCCGGTGGTTGAGCCGGTCACCAAATTGGAAAGGCTCACGGCATAGCCATTGCCGCCGGGGGAGTTGCCGTATCCAGTGCTCCCGTTTCCGCCGCCGCCGTAGACCGTGCCGGTGACCGTTACGCTGCCTCCGCCCATGGATGAGCCGTTGACGGTCCCCAGCGAACCGCTGCCGCCCGCGCCGCCAGAGTAGGTGCCGGCGCCATAGCCACCGTTGCCGCCGACGGCCAGTGCCAGGACAGTGACACTTGCCGAACTCATATTGCTTCCGCTTGCGCTGGCCATTCCATTGCCGCCGGCGCCGCCGCTGCCCATGGTAGTGTTGTACCCGCCTGGGGTGCCATACCCGTAAGCGGTGACGTTGACCACCGAAGCCGATCCGACGCCCATGGCACTGGCCGTTCCGTTGCCGCCGGCTCCTGCGGTTTCCGCGGTGCCGTTGTTGGGCGAGACGTTGCCGCCGGTGTCGTAATAGGGGGATTGGTAGTTGGCATAGGCGTCAACGGTGATCGCGGGCGCGGTGCCGGTCACGCTGGCCGTTGATTGGGCAACGCCGGCCGCGCTGCCTGGGGCGTTCACTGCACCGCCGCCTTCGCCGCCGTAGGAGTAGGCGGCGGCGGTGAAGGAACTGGACGTTCCGGTCGCTGAGAAGCTCAGCGTCGAAGTGCCGGTCCCCGCGACGCCGGCGCTGCCGGTCCCGACTCCAATTCCAGCACCGCCGCCATAGGCGTTTTGCTGGAGTGTCAACGTGCCGGACGTGGAGCCGCCGATGGCATTGGAGAGACTGACGGAATAGCCGTTGCCGCCGGGGGAGTTACCGTTGCCGTCGCTGCCACCGTTTCCACCGTAGACCGTGCCGGTGACCGATACACTGGCTCCGCCCATGGATGTGCCGTTGACGGTCCCCAGGGAGCCGCTGCCGCCGGTGCCGCCGGAAAACGTGCTGGAACCGTAGCCGCCGTTGCCGCCGACGGCCTCTGCCAGGACAGTGACGCTGCCAGAATTGGTGTTGCTTCCGCTCGCGCTGGACATTCCATTGCCGCCCGCGCCGCCGGCACCCGAGGTACTGCTGTAGCCGGCGTTGCCGCCAACTCCATAAGAGTTGACGGTGACCGCAGCGGAGGCACCGGTGCCGGTAGCGCTTGCGGTTCCATTGCCACCCGCGCCGCCGGTGCCAAGGGTGTTGTTGGTGCCGCCGTTGTTGCCATATCCATAGGAGTTGACGTTGATGATCGAAGCCGAGCCGCCACCGGTGGCGGTGGCAGTCCCACTGCCCCCCGCACCCGCCGTTTCCGCCGTCGTATTTCCCGAAATGGTGCCGCCATTGCTGTTGGCTGAATTAGAGTAGTTGGCGTAGCAATAAATGGTGAGAGTGGAGGCTGCGCTGGTGATGTTGGCAGTGGACTGCGCGGTCCCCCCCGTGCCACCTGGACTGTTCTGCGCTGAACCGCCAGATCCGCCCACGGAGCTGGCAACGATGTCTGCGGAACTCGCCGACCCGGTGCTTGCGAGGGTCATCGTCGAACTGGCGGTGCCGGCAACCCCAACGGTTCCGGTTCCGCTGCTGCTGCCCCCGTCGCCGCCGGCCGCAAATTGCGTGAGTGTTAGCGAGCCGGAGGTTGATCCGCTGATCGCTGTGGAAAGACTGACGGGATCGCCGTTGCCACCGGCATCGTTGCCAGTATTGCCGCTGCCGCCATTGCCGCCGTAAACGGAACCGGTCACTGACACCGAGCCTCCGCCCATGGATGTGCCGCTCACGGTTCCCAACGTGCTCGTTCCGCCCGCACCGCCTGCGAGTCCCGATCCTGTGGCACCGGTCTGGCCGCCGTTGCCGCCAGCCGATTGGGCCGAAATGTTGATGCTGCCTGATCCGGTGTTGCTTGCCGTCGCAGCGGCGGACCCGTTGCCACCTATGCCGCCGCTGCCCGTCGTGCCGCCAACAGTTCCCCCAATGCCTCCATCGCCGATGGTGTTCACCGTAACGGTTGAGGCGCCTCCCATCACGGTGGCACTCACATTTGAGTTGCCGCCCGCACCACCATTGCCGTTGGTCGCCCCGCCGCCGTGCCCGACTCCACTTCCGGGGTTTGGGTTGGCGTAGGCGTCGGCGGTGATGCTGGCCGCGCTGCTGGTGAGGGTAAGAGCTGCGGTGGCGTTTCCTCCGGCGCTGCCGTTGGAATAGTCACCGGTTCCACCACCGCCGCCCGTGGCATAGGCCGTGATAGAAACGGAACTGGCTGATCCGGTCGAGCCGAGGCTAAAGGCGGAGGTGCCGATGCCCGCACTTCCGGGAGTGCCGCCATCCTCGCCAGCACCTGCGCTGCCGGCCTCGGCATTCTGCACGAGGGTTAGACTGCCTGACGTGGTTCCGCCGATGGCAGTGGAGAGACTCGCCGAAGCGCCGTTGCCGCCATTTCCGCCGCCGGAGGTAAATGGACTTGGTCCCTGTCCCCCATTACCGCCGTTGCCCCCCTCTTCCGTGCCGGTCACCGAGACGTTACCGCCGCCGGTGGAAGAACCCGTGACCGTCCCCAATGAAACGGTTCCGCCACTCGCGCCCGCCGCGCCGGTGCTCCCCCCACCCCCATTTCCGCCTTGGCCGCCGTTGGCCTGCGCGTTGATGGTGACCGAGTCCGACGTTGAATTAGCTCCCTGCGCGGACGCCGTCGCAGTGCCCGCAGCGCCTCCGGCGGCACCGGCGCCGCCATTGTTTCCGTTGCCGCCGCTCCCTCCCTGGCCGCCGCTTGCGGTGGCGGTGTCAGAGACAACGCCGGCGATGGTTAAAGTACCATCGGCGGTCGCCGTGGCGTTTCCCCCGGTGCCACCAGGCATTCCGGGTGCGCCTGAAGAGGCGCCGCCGCCGCCGTTACCGCCCGTGCCGCCGACCGCAGTCGCCATATTGGACGGATCCGTGCTGGTGGCATTTGCGACAGCGGCGCCCCCTGCTCCCCCCGCAACCCCTGTACTGCCGCTGGGGGTTCCGGCCGCGCCGGCAACGTACGTTGTTTCGGCAACGCTGGGCATCGTCCAACCGACAATTGCCGTCGCTGCCAGAACAATTGAACCAATCCGTTTCCGGGACAGATTTTTTCGGTGTACCATTGCGCGCCCTCCACAAAAAGCGATCGCGATTTAGAATTGGACCAGCGCGGATCGCTCCGATCCGACACCCAGCGGCAGCGATCTAAACCCCGCCATTCGCGCGCGTCAAGACAATTTTGTAGAACTGCCGAGCGATTTCTAGTCGATCAGTCTAAACGTTTTGGTCGCGCACGAGGCTGGGCTGTTGCCTTGTCCTGAAGATACGCCTGCCATCTCTGACTAACCCGACGTTCCAGTGCCTTGCCCTTTTTTGCACCTGTCCGTATGAAAAGGCTTAAGTTCGGCGAGCGAATCGTCGATCAGACCAATGACGCTTTGTGTTGCGGTGCGCTTGCGACCGACCGACCTTTCTGAGTGACGGCCAAAGCGGTGAAAGAACCTTTCGACCAGGGAGCGCAAGTGTCAGAGGCCTTTATGCCTGCGCCGATCTCATCCGCGCTTCTGAATGAGCGCGCAAAAGATCGATCCGCCTATGGATGGGCTGTTTTGATTCCGACGATCGTCCTTCTGCGGACATTGGTCTTCGCGGTGGGAGTCATTTCAGTGCACACCGTTCACTCCCTCGACCAAATTCAACCCTCCGACGCAAGCGGCTTCCCCTGGATTGCGTTCGATAGCCATTTCTACAGAAACATTCTGATCAACGGCTATCCTCCAGGCCCGACCGTCCCATACCAGATTGCTTTTTTCCCCCTCTTTCCGCTGGCCGCGCGCACGCTTCTGCCAATGTTTGAAGCGCTGGTCGGACCGCAGACCGCCTCGCATGAGGCGTTGGTGACCGTTTCCAACATTTGTTCGATTATCGGACTTTGCTTCGTTTACGCCTGGGCACGTTTGCTGATCGACGCTCGGACAGCGTTTGTGTCTACCCTGTTGCTCGCGCTCTATCCGAGTGCCGTTTTCTTCTCCGCCGGATTGACCGAAGGCCTATTCTTGATGTTCGCGGCCCTCGCCCTATACCTGCTGCAGAAGCAGCGGCTCTATGCCGCCGCCGCGGTCTCCGCGCTGGCCAGCGCCTCCCGTCCAACCGCAGTCAGCCTGGCAGCCACAGTAGTCCTGTGGACGATCTATTACTCGTGGAACTTGCCTAAAAAGCAATTGGTTCTGCGCGTCCTTCTCATTGGAATGATCTCGGTCGCCGGGGCGGCCAGCTACCAATGCTACATATGGAATCGCTATCAGCGTTTCGACGCCTTCAAGGCCGCCGAGGACAAATGGGATCTGGAGAGTGACCCGATAGAATTACCAACAAATCAGCGGCTGATCGAAGGCGTTGACCAGGTCTGGTCCTCACCCAATCTGACCGTTACGCCCGCTTCCTTCGATCAGTGGGCCAAGACGGCCCCGGCCCAGCCTGATCCGAAGCGCTATTCAATGGAATTTTTCATCGACCGGCTCAGGAGAACCTCAGCTTGGAATCGCGCGATGGCGCTGGTGCTCTTGTGCGTTTTGGTTGGCGCCGCACTGCGTCGGACCGCAGTCCCCAAGCTCGTTCTGGTACTCCCGGCGCTCATCTTCATGATGTCCTACCTGCCGAATTCCGGACTGCGCGCCAGTTCGATCCTTCGCTACGAATCGGCGGGCATCCCCTTGTTCGTCGTGATGGCGATCTGGCTATCCGCCCCCCGCCGCAAACCGCTGCTCCTGGCCGTGGGCGGACTCTCGCTGATCGTTCAGCTCTACTACGCCTTCCTGTTCTCGCGCGGATTTTGGGTCGGTTAGTCAAACCTGAAACGTCCTGCAACGGCCGCGTCCGGCAGGCGGCACGATTCTAACTTGCCGAACCACCCATACCTGTTCCGCGCGATCCAATCATAAACACCGTCCCGCAATGGCGGAGGCAGCACGATCAGCCAAGAGATTAGAGATTGGGGACCCGACAGATGTCGCAGGATGCGCAGCGCCGCCGTCGACCGAAGGTAGGTTCTTCCCCCTTCGATCAGCACGATGGTGGATAGGTCGTGTGCCGCTTCCGTTCGCGGCGAGAGAATTCGCCTTGCCAATGGCGATTGCAGCGGGGCGAACTGAAAATGGAAGTGCGGATCGTGATCGATGATGAAGCACGCGGTGCGATTACATAAGCCGCAGACACCGTCGAAGAGGATCAGGGCAGTGCCAACTGTGGTGGTTTTGGCGCGCGCAACTGTCATTTGCGTTTAGCCTCATCGGCGCTACCCAGGGATTCAGCGGGCAACACCGTTTCGCGCACGGTTCCATCAACGCATTGGACCCTGTAAGCCCGTGCTGCCGGTCGCGAACTAACGATGCGCAGCAGTCGTCCGCCATCGAAATGCAGGGCGCAACCATCATCCGCGGCATAGCCGGCCGGGAAACCGCTCGCGATTAGGCGATGGTATGTGGGGCGACGCTGGGCTTCGCCGTCATAATGCGGGCAATTGCTTCCGGCGAGAAATCCCAAGCCATTGTTGAGCGGCGCGAGCTCGGGACCAAACGAGTCGGTCACACCCGCCTCAAACCAACAGATCGATCCAGCACTGACTCCGCACAGGACGGCGCCCGCTTGGGCAGACTCACGAAAAATTGCATCCAACCTGTGCGCCCGCCAGATGGCGAGCAGATTGGCCGTGTTGCCGCCACCGACATAGATCACATCCTGTTCCAGCACAAACCCGCGGAGATCGGCAAACTGCCGCTTGAAAAGCGGTAGATGTGTCGGTACGCATGCGCGTTTTGAAAATGATTCGTAAAATCGCAGGCAATAATTCTCTGAATCCCCGCTGGCCGTTGGAACAAAACAAACGCGCGGCTTGGATGCCCTCGCCAACGAAAGGATGTAACTATCGAGCAGCGGATTCTCCGGCTCCATCGAAAATCCGCCGCCGCCCATCGCCACGATTTGCATGAAGGGAGGATACGGTTGGTTCCAGAAGTCGACAAATTCCGCGAAGTCCACGCATTGAAATCTCGGCTCAATGCCAGCGTTGGTTAGAGAACCATCCAATTGATGCGATCAAATCGAGGTATTCCTTTGCGGTTGGTGACCTCTCGACAATGGAAATGGAATCGTGCATATGCTGGAGAGCAGACGAAATCTACTGGCGCACGGCACGACCTGGATCGCTCTTACTTAACCCTCGCATACATTTTGACATCGCGCGGTTCGGAACTCAGGTTGGGGTGGATCGCCCATCGCCGCAGAATTCCTTCGAATGAAAAACCGGCCTTTTCCAGCACGCGACAAGAGGCTGGGTTTTCAACATCAACCACGGCCGAAAGGCGATAAACCTCCGGCGCGGTTAGAAACCAATCGCGGAACGCGGAGGCCACTTCGGTTGCAAATCCCTTATTCCACTCGCATGGGGAAAGGCAGTAGCCGAAGGAAAAATGATGGTCCGAGCCGCCCGACGCGCGCTCCATTCCGCACGCGCCGATCACCTCATGCCCCATGGAGCAGATGACAAAGTGGTATGCGTGGCCGTCGGTCCAGGCTTGAATCGACCGATCTACGAAAGCCTGCGCCTCAGCCACCAACCGATTAACGGGAAACGACATGAATCGTGCGGCCTCCGCGTGAGAACTGTAACCATTGAAGATCGCCGCCGCGTCATCACGCCGGATTCGCCGCAATATCAGCCGCGCGGTCGCAATTTCGTCAGGGATGTACATCGTCCAAACGCGCAAGTCGAAACAACCCAAACCGGGACCCCTCGGGTGGAAGTATATCACCGTTATGGTCGATGCCCACGGATGGTGATTATCCAGCCGCCCCCCGCTGCGTAGGTTTTTCAAATACCGCCAATGCCACCGTCAGTTGATTCGCATATTCCACGGCATCCGACGAACCATCTGCTTTAAGCGAAGTCAGCGCGTCTTGGAAATTCGTGTGTGCGACGCCATTGGTCGGCTCGGCCAGCAGCCGGGCCAGCATTGCGTAGCCATGAAGCATCCGCTCGATCGATGTTTCGTTGGCTTGATGGGCATGCGATTTCCCACGAAGAAACGTTTGGGCCGCGGTCTGAAAATCCTCAGCAGCCAGTTGTTGAGCTCCGAGCATCCACAAGGCGTTGGCCTTGGCTTTGTCAGGCCTTGCGAGTTCCTCAGCCAAACGAAAATTAAGTCGCGCCGCCTCAAGGCCAACAACCAAATCCGATACCGTGATCGTGATGCCCTCCTGGTTCCATCCCGGCCAGGTAAATGAGGCGAGGTTGTAGGCAAGGTGCTTTGCTGAACCGCGCAACGCCATACCATCGGCTGCGTCGCCCGCCTTATCAGCCGCGGTCAGACAATGCTGAATACCCGCCTGCGAAAACGCCACGACCGCAGGGAGATTCTTATGCTTCCAGTACAAGTCAAGTTGCAGCTTCTGGTAAACCTCCGCTGTAGTTCGCGCATCCTGCCGGGCCAAAAGCTCGATGACGCAATATCGATCCGTCGTGTCCATCATCTGGCGTACGTTGGCGAGCAGTTCATTGGCAATCGCGAGGTGGTCCATCTCAATTTCATTCATCAGAATGCCATCGCCGGACGAAGAGACTTGGTGACGCGGCAAGATTGATTATAGAAACAGATCAGCCCGAACACCAAAATGCGCGGCCAATTTTCGGATATGTGTTTTACTCAGGCTGCGATCGCGATTGAGTATTCTGCCGCCGAGAGAACGCTCGCCCAGCAGGCGGCCGAGGTCGGCCACACTCATGTCGCGCTCCGCCATCAAGGTGCGCAGCAGGTCCACGGGATCGAGATCGCCCGGTTCCCATCTCTCGTCCTCGTATTCACCCACCAAAACGCTGAGTGATTCGAGATAGTCGATCTGGCCCTTCGTCGGCGACACAATGGAGGCCAGCGCGTCGATGTATTCCATCGCATTTTCGTGGGCATGTTCATCGTGAATCGCCATCAGCGGATGAGGCTGCACCAGCGCGAGAAATTTCCCAGGCATGCTCCTCGCGTTCGGTTTAGCGTTCATCGTCCGTGGCATGGTCGTACCTTCCAATTCCCTTGATCGCATTCCGCATCAGTGAGAACGGCTTCGCCGCCTCCTTCGATTCACATCATCGCCACCGGCGCCATCACCTGCGCCGTCCGGCTCGGCAGATAGATTCGCACGCTCTGGTTCCGGCCATTCACGGGAATGTGCTGCCAGGGATAAGTCAGATCAGACGAGACCCGGCCTAATCCGCCGAAGGATTTGTCGTCGCTGTCCAGAAACACGTGATAGTCCGTCGGATCGGGCACGGGGAGCCACAAATCCCAATACGATTCGGAAGGGTGCAGATTGACCGCAAACACCAGCGGCCCGCGGCGATAGACCAATAGCTTGCGGTCCTCGTGAACCATCAGCAATTCGATGAAGGGATCGGTCAGCAGAGAAAACTTCTTGTCCAGCCCCATCATCCCCTGATCAAATGCCTGCAGCCCTTCGTATCGCAACGTAGGATTGTCAGCCAGCGACCATTGCCGGCGGGCGTAGTGGTAGGAATACCCGTTTCCCTCGCGCGGAAAATCGACCCATTCAGGGTGGCCGAATTCGTTGCCCATGAAGTTCAGATATCCCTCGCCGGCAAGGCTGAACGTGAGCAGGCGGATGATTTTGTGCAGCGCCAATCCGCGATCGATGATCAGGCTCTGGCTGGCCTTATCCATGCGCCAGTACATCTCCTGATCCATCAGATGAAACGCGATGGTCTTATCTCCCACCAGCGCCTGATCGTGGCTTTCGGCATAGCCGATGTGCTTCTCGTGGGCGCGGCGATTGAGCAGGGTTGAGAAAACTTCCCCCAGATTCCATTGCTCATCCGATTTGTGCTTGAGAACCTTGATCCAGTAATCCGGGATGCCCATTGCCAGGCGGTAATCGAAACCAATCCCCCCTTCACTGACCGGCCGGGCCATCCCCGGCATGCCCGAGACATCCTCGGCGATGGTGATCGCCTCGGGGCGCAACTCGTGGGTCAGTTCGTTGGCCATTTGCAAATAAGCGACCGCATCGACATCCACGTTCTGGCTGAAATAGTCATCGTACCGGTTGAAGCCATACCCCATCCCGTGATCGAGATAGAGCATGCTGGTGACACCGTCGAAACGGAAGCCATCGAACTGGAATTCCTCGATCCAGTAGCGGCAGTTGCTCAGGAGGAATCGCTGCACCTCGTATTTGCTGTAATCAAACAGCAGCGAATCCCACCCGCTGTGAAGGCCTCTGGGACCGGCGTGAAAATACTGGTGATCGGTTCCGTCGAAATGATTCAAACCCTCATGCGTGTTCTTGACGGCATGGCTATGCACGATATCCAGCAGCACACGAACGCCCTGACCGTGGGCGGTGTCGATCAGCCGTTTCAAACCTTCGGGCGTGCCAAATCGAGACGAAACCGCGAAGAAACTGCTCACGTGATAGCCGAAGGAGCCGTAATACGGATGCTCCATGATCGCCATCAGTTGGATGGCGTTGTAGCCGAGGCTGGCAATGCGCGGCAGGATGTTGTCGGTGAATTCATCGTACGTGCCGACCTTCCCTTCCTCCTGCGCCATGCCGACATGGGCCTCGTAAATCCGCAGTCCGCCCTGCGGTTTGGGGGCCTTATTCTCAAAGCGATAAGGCTCGGGAGGATTCCAATATTGGGCGACGAATCCCAGCGAGCTCGGATCCTGCACCACTCTTCGGATATAGGCGGGGATTCGATCCATCGCACTGGTTTCGGTAACGACATGAACTTTCAGCTTGCTGCCGTGGACGAGCTTATCGCCGAACTTTTCATCAGGCAGAAACAGACTCCAGATACCAAACTGATCGCGCACCAGCGGATGGCTCATCCGATCCCAGTTGTTGAAATCGCCGATCAGCCGTAATTGAAGCGCTTGCGGAGCCCACTCCCGATACCAGACGCCCTTGGAACCCCACAGCTCGCCGCGATTGAAGCCGAAGTAGTGATGTCCCTTACTGATCTCCCCGGTTAATCCGCCGGTGGCGTCAAATTTCGATCGCGCGCGATTGAAATAGTTATGTCGCCAGCGGACCTGGTCCTCGTACGGAATAAGCCACGGGTCCAGGTCCAGAATTTTCAAGTCATGAGCCATAGGCTCTATCCTACTGGCACGATGGGCTATCATGGTAGGTGTGAGGAATTCGATGATTTGAATTCAAACTTGCGCTCGCTACGCTTGGATAGTTAGCGGCGGTGCGCCAGCACCGCGTTGGTACGGAGCCTAACGCGGTGCTGCGCGCCGCCGCTAACTGCTCAAAACGGGCATTTTGGTATAGGTTCACAGGACCACTGCATTGTTTCGCAAGACGCTTCTCTTCATCCTCCGCCCTTTCAGCAGCGTGATCTTCGGCATCACGCTGATGGCCTGCACGGCCAGCTACATCGCCATCGGCTCAGGCATCCCCAAAGTGCGCGAAGCGTTCGAGATGAATGACCTGCAGTTCTTCAACGCCTGGCCGCTCAAACTGCTGATGGGATTGCTGATCACCAATCTTTGCGTGGTTACCTGGCGACGAATCCCGCTGACCCCGCCCCGCTACGGCGTGTGGTGCGTTCATTTGGGGATCATCACCCTCATTCTTGGCACCAGCTTCTACTACCGCAACAAAACCGAAGGGCTCACCCGCATCCCCGTTGGTCAATCGATCGATTACTACTACGACAGCGGCATGCGGGCGCTTTATGCACGGGTCGATGGCCGCTTGACCGCTCCCTACACCCTGCCATCGCTCCCGCGATTTAAGGCGTATTCGGACCCGACAGATTCGATCTTTGCTCACAGGGATCTCGGCGGTTTCGCCCCCTGCTTCCTCAGCATGGACCCCAACACCGGGGAGGCCAAGCCCGAACCCCTGGCCGGCGATTTGGGCGTCCCCGAGGTTTGGCTCGACATCACCGGCTATTGGCCCTACGCCGAGATCAAAACCGATTACATCGAAGATCCCGCCTCAAACCAGAGCGGCATCGCCCTCCATCTGGATGATGCCCATGCCGATGCCGCCACGCCAATCGCATGGCTGGTCGGATCGGATCCAACCGCCAAATCGCAGGACCTGGGTGGAGTGGAGCTGGAACACCGCATCGCCGCCAGCGCCGCCGAAGTCGCCGCGATCCGCAAATCGGCTAACGAGCTGCATCGGATTGATGTGAAAGTAAGCGGCTACACGCAGCAGCTCTTCGTCCAAGTTGGCGGCATCTACACCCTTGGCGACACCGGCTACACTTTGACCGTCGAGAGTTTCAACCCGGCCTTTCCCATGTCCGGAACAGGCGAGCTGGTGCAAGCCCTCACACTGCATGTGATCGCAAAAGCACCCGCCACGCCGCGCGAATTCCGGCGGATGATCCTGGGAGGCCGATCGCTTCAAACCGATTTCGCGCTCAACGTCGCAGGCGCCGGTCCCATGGGCAAACGACAAAAAGAGCCGCTCGATAAAGACTTGATCCTCCTCTACACGCTGAATGATCCCTATCAGCTCCTGCCATTGGAGGGCCGCGAAAAGCACACGCTGGTGACATCGTCGGCGCCTGGAATTATCGATCTGGCCGCCGGCCCCGGCGAGGCGACGGCAATTCATGACCTTCCCTCAACAGGAGGCCAGATATCGATTGCCCCCGCCGATGATGATCCTTCCCATACGCCGTTCCCATTGAGCCTCGAGCGGAAGGATCACCTTCGTCGTGATGAACATGTTGTGGAAGTGCCCAGTGCCCAGCGCGATCGGGACACCGGCCAGGCCGGTATTTTTCAGGTGCTGCGCGTGAAGGTCACCTCCGGAACCTGGTCAAAGGAAGTGCTCGTCCCGTACTCGCAATATATTGCCGAAGAGAGCTGGAACGACACCGCCACGCAGGATGGCCGAACCGTCGCGCGATCGGCTCCAATCGATATTCCCGGTGCGCATGCGAGCCTGCAGTTGCGTCTGGGTCAGGAATACGAATGGCTGCCGGCCCGCCTCACGCTCGAGCGCTTCGATGCGGTTCCCTATGATGGCCTGGGCAGCACCGGCAGCAGTCTCATGCGCGATTTCTGCTCCACGCTCACCATCGAAGATCACCGCACTGGCGAGAAGACGACCGATGTGGCGCACATGAATCACCCCGTCTACTTCGGTGATGGATCGTGGCTCTTTTTCCAGGCACAATGGGATCCCGATGGCCAACGCTGGACGATCCTTGGGGTGGGCAACCGCCCCGGCGTGGACGTAATGGTGAGCGGATGCGTCATGATCGTCCTTGGCGTACTCTACGCCTTCTATGCCAAGCCGATCGTCATCCGCCGAATGAAACGGAACGCGCTGCAGAAGGCGGCGGAAAAACAATCGCGGAGTGAAGTGCCTGCGGAAGTTGGTGTATAACCCTGCATCCGCCGCTTGCGGCTTAGCGGGCCAGCGGTCATCGTTAGCCGCTGGCCCGCTAAGCGGCTGTGTTAAATGTCAAGGGTATTCCTTGGGGGCGCTGCCCCCAAAACCCCCCCACAATTAGC
>Ga0302326_10021545_pt1 | contig 13213 bp, 11 predicted proteins | sample Palsa_T0_3_FD_202264 | JGI IMG/M metagenome (GOLD analysis project Ga0302326, IMG submission 202264) | Peat permafrost microbial communities from Stordalen Mire near Abisko, Sweden - Palsa_T0_3 | ecosystem: Environmental > Terrestrial > Soil > Palsa > Peat permafrost | place: Sweden: Abisko... | reverse complement strand
GAGGCGATCGGACGCGTCTGGAAGAAAGCGGAAGCGGCCGACAAATTGCCCGCCGAAGCAGAAGTGGCGGCCGCTGCCGACGCCGCCCGCCAACAGCAATGGCGCTTGCAACCGAACGCCGGTCTGGCCACCCGTTTGACCGGCACGCCGCTGATGCTGAATTCCTTCACGAAAAGTTATGTCATCGAACGCGCGGCGTCCGCGGCCCTGCGCACGCCCGGCATCACCGGCGTAGTGCTGAACATCGGCGGCGATCTGGTGGTTCGGGGAAGCGCGAGCGACAAGGTTGGCGTGGCCGATCCGCGCGCCGATGGCGAGAACAGCGATCCTGTCGCGGTGCTCGACGTCAGCGACCGGGCTGTCGCTACCAGTGGGAACTATCGCCGCGGTTTTGAGATCGGCGGCGAACATTATTCGCACATCGTCGATCCGCGCACGGGTCGGACAGCGGAGGCAATCATAGGGGCCACCGTGGTAGCCCCAAGAGCTGTGGACGCCGGCGCCTTGGCCACCGCCTTCTGCGTGCTCGCGCCGGAAGAAAGCCGCAAGCTGGCGGCTTCCGTGCCCGGCTCGGAATACATGCTGGTAGCAAAGAGCGGCGCCAGTTACTTCAGCGCCGGATGGAAATCGTTGCAGACGCCGCGTCTACTGATGGCCGCCGCCGCTGTGCCTCAGGGCAAGTCGGCGTCCGCGAAAGATAGCGGGTTGTGGAATGCCGGCTACGAATTGACCATCGGGGTTGAGATTCCCCAGACTCGCGGCTTCGGCGCGCGGCGCCCGTACGTGGCGGTTTGGATCGAGGACAAAGATCGATTCCCGGTGCGCACGCTGGCCGTGTTGTTTGACAAGACGCGCTATCTGAACGAATTACACGCGTGGTATCGCGATGACCGTTTGCGTGCGATGGCCGAGGGAACGGAGATTCTGAACTCTGTCACCAGCGCCACGCGCTCTCCCGGCAAGTATACGTTCCAATGGGACGGCAAGGACAACAGCGGCAAACTGGTTAAAGAAGGGCCCTATACCGTACTCGTGGAGGCTGCGCGCGAACATGGCGGCTACAACCTGGATCGGCGCGAAATCGTATTCAACGCGGAACCCTCACAGGCTCAGTTGCCGCCCGCCGGTGAGTTAGGGGCCGTAACCCTCGACTATCACAAGGTGACTCACTGACATGAGTGCGATTCTGACCAGCTCTGGCGTTTCGGGCGCCACTCACTCACGCGGCAAGCCATTTTGGAAACGGCAGATCATGATTCTGTCGCGTTGGCTGCATATTTATCTCTCCATGGCCAGCTTCGGCATCGTGTTCTTTTTCGCTGCAACCGGGCTCACGTTGAATCACGCGGATTGGTTCGCCAAACAACAGCACACCGTCCAGATCCGCGGAACCATGGACCCGAAGTACCTGACCAAAGACGTCGCGAAGTTGGAAGTGGTGGAGCAGTTGCGCAACACGCACGGGATCCACGGAGCTGTAAAGGACTTCCGCGTGGACGATACGGATTGCTCGGTTGCCTTCAAGGGTCCCGGCTATGCGGCAGACGTGCTGATCGACCGCGCGAGCGGCCGTTACGAACTGATCGAGACCCGCATGGGCTTCTTCGCCGTTCTCAACGATCTTCACAAAGGCCGTGACACGGGCAGCGCCTGGGCATGGGTTATCGATCTATGCGCGGTGCTGATGACATTAGTCTCTCTAACCGGGCTGCTGCTGATTTTTTTCTTGCAAAAGAAACGGCTCTCGGGGCTGCTGGCCTTGGGCGCGGGGGCGGCGCTTTGCTATTTGGCGTACGTGGCGTGGGTGCCATAGCAACATTCCCACCCTGCAATCGCCTCAGTGACCCGCGGGCGCTTTGCCTGCGGCTTTAAAATGACGAATGAAGATGATCAGCGGAACTGTCGCCAGCGTGATCCAGGCGAGGATGCGGAAGCAATCCATAAAGGCCAGCAGGCTCACCTGATGCTGGAGCTGCTGCATGACACGGCTTTGCGCGGCTAGAGCCGCGTCCGGTCCAGTGAACCCCTTGTCAATTAGATAGTTCGTGAGGGCGTTGACCCGCTCCGTGAACTGTTGCGACGTAGACGTAATCGCGCCGCCGAGGTTGGTCTGATGGAATTCCTGGCGGCGTTCGGAAACGGTCGTAATCAGCGCAATTCCAAAACTTCCACCCCAGTTGCGAAAGAAGTTAGTGAGACTGGATGCCCGGTTATTCTGGTCCGGCCTCAATTGCGAATAGGCGATGATATTGACCGGCACGAAGAAGAAGCCGTAGCCGAGCCCTTGGAATGCCCTGGCCAGCGCGAAGTGACGGTAGTCTGTCGCCAGGTTGAAGGTGCTGTAATGCCACATCGCCGCAGCCACCGTCACCAGGCTGAACGTAATCAACACGCGCGGCTGTACCATGCGCCGCTGAATCAACTGAGCGCCCACCGGCGCCAGTAGGGTAATTACAAACGCTCCCGGACCCAAGACAAGACCAGCGTCTATCGCCCGGTAGCCATAGAGCGACTGCAGCATCTGAGGAATCAGCGTCGTGCTGCCGAATAGTCCGAGACCGAAGACGAAGAATAGAACGTTCGAAATCGCGAAGTTGCGGTTGCCGAGCAAACGAAAGTCGATCACCGGCTCCTTCACGCGCATTTCCCAAATGATGGTTGCCATCCATCCGAAGAGCGCCAGCCCCAGCATCCAGCAGATAAATGGACTGCCAAACCAATCCTCGATCTGCCCGCGATCGAGCGCGATTTCGAGCGCCGCCGAAGCCAGGGCGATGAGAGTGATGCCCATGCCGTCCACCGTCAGCTTGCCGCCCGGCCGGACCGCGGCCCGTTCGGCGCCGAAAGAGGGCGGGTCCTGGACGAGCCGGCTGGTCAACGCGAAAGCCAGAATGCCGATGGGAATATTGATGAAGAAAATCCAGCGCCAACTGTAATTGTCGGTGATCCAACCGCCGAGTACCGGACCAATTGCAGGGGCCGTGACTATCACAACCGTATACAGAGCGAATGCCGACGCCCGTTTCGCCGCTGGGAAAGTGTCCACCAGAATCGCCTGCGCTACCGGGGCCAGACCGCCGCCCGCAATGCCTTGCAGCACGCGGCTCGAAAGCATAATCCCCAGCGTGGGGGCGAAGCCGCAGAACAACGAGGTGAGGGTGAACAGCGCGACGCATCCAAGGTAATAGTTCTTTCGTCCAAAGACACGGCTCAACCAGGCCGACATGGGCAGAACCACTGCGTTGGCGACGAGATAGGTTGTCAGTATCCAAGTGACCTCGTCGTAGCTTCTGCCTAACCCTCCGCCAATGTAAGGAAGTGACACGTTGGCTATGGAGGTATCGAGCAGCTCCATGAAGGTGGCGAGCGTGACCGTGACGGCGATCAACCAGGGGTTCACGGCAGGTTTGACGATGGATACTTCAGCGGCTGCCAATTCAGTAGACACGATGTTTCTCCGAATACGGGCCAATTATCGAACAGTCACTCGCGGTTCGACTGACATTCCGGGACGCAGCAGATGCTGCGGATCCTCGCCCTTGTCGAGACGAATACGCACCGGAAACCGCTGCACCACCTTCACATAGTTTCCGGTGGAGTTTTCCGGCGGAAAGAGGCTGAAGAGAGGGCCGGCTGCTCCCGGCAGGCTCTCGACCTTCCCGTTGAAATCACGGTCCAGACTGTCCACGTGGACGCGCACCGATTCACCGGCCCGCATGTTTTTCAGTTGTGTCTCCTTGAAATTGGCCGTGATCCAGATGTCATCGAGCGGCACCAGAATCAAGAGCGCCTGTCCGGGCTGCACGCGATGCCCCACTTCAACCGTCTTACGTCCTATCACGCCGCTGATTGGGGCATAGATTTTCGTATAACTGAGATTGAGTTGCGCAGTATGCAAATCCGCGGCGGCCTGCTCCACATGTCCCACGGCCGATTGAGACTGATCCTGGGCATTGGTAATCTGCTGCGGGGCGGTGCGCGCTCCCTCGATTTGCGCCTGGCGTTGCGCGACCAGGCTCTGAGCTTCGGAGATTTTCTGCCGGCTCGATTGGATGGCCGCCAGATCGCCCTGCACCGCCTGCGCGGCCGTCGCCGCTTCGGTTTCGCGGGAGTCATACTCTGAGCGCGAAATCTCCCGTTTTTCTACCAGGGCTTGATAGCGGACGCGGTCCCGCTCGGCGCGGGCAGACACGTCCTGGTCCTGCTGCAATCGATGTTGAGCTACGGCGAGGTCGGCCTCCGCCGCACTCACCTGCGAGACAGCCTGTTCCTTCTGCGCTTCGGCTGCGCGGAGTTGGCTCGACGCGGTGGCATCGACGATTGGAACCGTCACTCGCGCGGAGCGTGCTTCGGCGTTGCGCGTGTCGAGATTCGCCTTGGCGTGCTCCAGCTCCGCCGCATAATCGCGCGTGTCCAATTCGAGCAGCAGAGTTCCGGCTTCCACGAATTGGTTGTTCTCGACCTTCGGGTTGATATACGCAACTGTGCCGCTGATGCGAGAACTGACCGAATCCAAATGGCCTTCCACCTGAGCGTCGTCGGTGGTTTCGTAATTCAAGGACGCGGACCACCACGCCGCCGCGGCGACAGCGATGGCTGCGGCCGCCAGCAGAGCCAGCCAACGAGAGAGCTTTCGCTTCGGCGGAGTAGCGGGCTCTTCGATCGAGACCTTTACTTTGCCGCGCTGCGGCTTCGGCGCATCCGCCAGCTCGGTTAATTCCAGTTCTTCTGTCATATCATTTTGCTCCTAATAACTGCGGCAACCTGGTGTCGGCGGCGCCCATGGCGCGGGCCAGGGAGATCATTGCCACGTTGTACGAGTAGAGGCTCTGGGTATAGTTTTCATTTGCGCCGGCGACCGCCTCCTGCGCCTGTACTACTTCCAGATAGTTGGTTACGCCATTGGCAAAGCGGTCGCGCGATTGACCGAGAGCCTTCTCGGCAAGCCTTCGATTCCCCTCGGCAACTTGGACGCTCGAATCGGATGCGTTGACATCGAGCAGCGCTATGCGAACGTCATAGGCGATGCGGCCCTTCAGATCGTCATATTCCGCCTGGCGCCGGGCCAGGTCCGCTTGGGCTTGTTCGATGTCGGCGTGAATACGGCCGCCGGTATATAGCGGAACGGAAATGCTTCCCGAGACCGTATAGACCTGATTAAAGTTGCCTATGTTGGCGCCGCCTCCGCCGTAATCGGCGCTCACCGACACTACCGGAAGGCGTTGCGCCTTTTGCGCCCGCAGCATGGATTCCGCGGTCCGCACGCTCGCCTCTGCGCTAGCTAAATCCAAACGGGTGCACAACGCCTCCGCCGTGGCAGTCTCCAGGACGACCTCAGCTGATGGGCGATAAGCCAGCTTGTCAATCAATTCGAATCTTTGATCGCTGGATAGACCAATGACACGCGCCAGCGTCAGCTTGTCTTTTTCTAACTGATTGGTTGCGTTGACCAGCCGCTGGCCGGCCGATTGGCGCTCCACCTGGGCGCGCAGGGATTCGATCTCGGGCGATGCTTCCGACTTGACCCGGTCAGCCATCAGTTGATCGAGTTCCCCGGCTGCGGCGAGTTGCGCCTTGGCCGTTTCCACTCGCGCCGCGCTGGCAATTACCTGCAGGTACGCGGTCCCAACCGCCAGCACCACCACGTCCCGCGAATCTTTAGCGCTCAGTATGGATGCCTGTTCGTTGTTACTCCCGGCCCGGTAGCGCTCGCGCAGTTCCGCATTAAATAAGGATTGCGTTACGCCGATGCGCGCATCCTGGTACCCAAAGCCACCGGTGGTAGCAGGCAGCGCCTTTAACCCGGGAATGGGCGGAAGCTTGAGCCCGATTTCCTTGTAGCTGATGTCATCGAAGCCCTGCCGGCCGGTTGCAGAAACTTGAGGCAGCAGCGCCGAGAGGGCGCGCAGCCGATCGGCGTGGACGTCGGCGCTGGCATGGTTCGATTCGACCAGCCCGAGGTTATAACGCAGCCCGCGACCAATTGCGTCCTGCAGGGAAAGCTCGATGGTTGCTCCCGTTGCTGCCGCAGGCGCACTGCCTAAATAAGGATTGAGGCTCTGCGTAGCCTGTGCGCTGGGATTGCTGGTCCCGTCCGCCGGGCTAATCGGTCTTGGCGTAGGAATGGAATAGCTGAGGGGGCTGCCGGCCGGGTTCTGGGCGGATGCCGCCACGGCGCCGGCCATAATCAACGCTACCTTCGCTCCCCAAAGAATTTGTTTTCTCATTGCCATTTGATCCCGGCCTTTTCCGTCAACGCTGGTTTGGATGCAAGAAACGACCGAACGGTCGCAAAATTTTCTTCCAACAAGAATCTGAGACCGAATGGTCCCATCTTGCATCCAACGAGGCGGACGGTAGTGTTATGATTAGAAACGACCAATCGGTCTCAGCTAACGAAATGCCCAGCCGGAATATGACCAAAGGCGAACTGACGCGCCAGCGGATCGTGGCCGCCGCCGCGCCGATCTTCAATCAGCGAGGTTACGAAGGCAGTTCCTTAGCGGACCTCATGGCCGCCACGGGGTTGAAGAAGGGCGGCATCTACCGCCACTTTTCAAGTAAGGAAGAGCTTGCGGCCGAAGCCTTCGACTACACCTGGAAAGCAGCCTGGGAAACCAGGATGCAGCAGGTGGATCAGACAGCCTGCCCGATCCGGAAGCTCAAGCAGCTGATCGCCAATTTTGTGGAGCTGAAGCCCCCGATCGGCGGAGGGTGCCCTGTATTGAATACCGCGGCGGATGCGGACGATGGTAATCCGGTCCTGCGGGCGCGCGTGGCCAAGGCGCTTAGATCCTGGACTGCGCGGATTCAGACGATTGTCAACGAAGCCATGGCTGCCGGCGAAACGCGCGTTGGCGTCGATCCGAAAATCGTCGCCACGCTAATCATCGCATCGCTGGAAGGGGGTTTGATGATGAGCCGCATTGAGCGCAATCAGGATGCACTGCGCCGGGTACAGGAACATTTGAACCACTACATCGACAACGAAGTAGCCGCGGCGAAGTAGACCGGCAATCTGGGTAGGCTAAAGCGCGCCCCACCTTACCCCAACGCTGCCCGCACCCGGGCCGGCGTCAGCGGCGCCCGCCGCACCCGCACCCCCACCGCATCGAAAACGGCGTTGTGAATCGCCGCCGCCGTCGGGCGGGACGAAGGCTCTCCGGCGCCGCTCGAAGCGATCTCCGGATGATTCAACAGCACGATTTCAACCTCAGGAACGTCCGCCCATCTCACCACCGGATACGTGTTCCAGTCGACGCTGGTCACACTACTCTTATCGAAGGTCACTTCTTCCTTCAAAGCGCGCCCGAGAGACTGAACCAGATTCGCCTGTACAGTGCCGCGCAGCGCATCGGGATTGACGATCAGACCGCAATCGTGCGCACAGACCAGGCGCTTTACGCGAACCTCGCCGCTATGCCGATTGACTTCCACTTCGGCAACGGTAGCCACGTAAGTCCCTCCTCGCAGCGCCAGCGCGACCCCGCGGCCTGTATGTACGTCTCCCGATGCGCCGCTTCGTTTCGGCGATGGCCGGTGCTCCCATTTCGCGCGCTCCGCGGCCGCCGTCAATACTGCCTTCGCCCTTGGTTCCGCGATGTACCGGAGCCGGAACTCCACCGGATCCGCTCCCGCTTCCGCCGCGATCTCATCCATGAACGATTCACCGGCGAACGTTCCGGCGGGGCCATTGGGGTCGCGCAGGTGAGTCGTGCGCAGCGGAGAAGACGAAACGTAGAGGGGCGGAATTATATGCCCCACCGAATGCACGGACTGGAATTCGTACGCATAGGTATCCCCGCCCCATCCGACATATTCATCCCCGCCGCTGGTATTGCGTATTCCCATCAACTGGGCGGCCAGAAGATTCCCCGCGGTGGCCGGCTGGGGAGGAATCTCGGTGCCGGAAAACGCACGCGATGTCAGTTCGATTCCGGTCACTCCGCCTTGCGCGTCGAGCCCCGCTGCCAGGTCAATAATTACCGCGGGACCCTTACCGCCCCACGCAGTCATATCCGCCCGCGACCATTGCACGCGCACCGGTTTGCCGGCCGCCTGCGAGAGCACGACAGCATCCGCGGCCACATCTTCATCGCCGGCGCGGCCATAGGAACCGGCGGCTTCCACCCATACCACTCGCACCTGGTCGTCGTTCACTCCCAGCATCTGCGCCAGGCCCTTTTGCAGGGCGTGGGGTTTTTGGGCGCCAGTCCAAACGGTAGTCACGCCGTTGGCGTGAAAATCCCCCACAGCACATCCCGGCCCCATGGTTGCGTGCGCCTGGAAAGGCCACTCGTAACTCGCCTCTACTTTCTTCGCGGCGCGTTGCAGAGCCGCTGCGGCATCTCCTTGGTTCACCAACACCCGTGTCGCTCTCGGTTCCGCCGATCGCATGTGGCGATAAAGGTCATCGGGAAAGGAAGCCGCCGCGCTGCTCCAGTTCACCTTGAGGTCCTGCGCGGCCCGGATGGCGGCCCACTCATTCTCTGCCACTACGCCGAGGAAGTTGCCCTTCGCCACTGTCTTCAAGTAGCCCGGGATCCCTTTGACCGAACTCTCATCCACGCCAACCAGAGTGGCCCCGGCGCCGTTTGGACGGATCACTCGCCCGTGCAGCATTCCCGGAACGCGGATATCGGTGGAGTAAATGGCGCGGCCCAGAATCTTGGGCGGCAGATCGATGCGCGGAACCGACTGCCCCACCACTGTATAGTTCACCGGATCCTTCGGCTTCCCCTTGCCTTCCACGTTCAGGGCAAAGCCTCCGCCCGAAACCCGCAACGCCTCGTTAAATGCGCTCCCGCCGGCCAGCGCTCCGTACGAGATGCTCTTCGCCGCATCGCCGTCCACGCTGACGATTCCGTTCTTCACCTTGAGCCGATCGGGTTGCGCCCCCAGTCTGCCTGCCGCGAGCCCTACCAGCAGGAAGCGCGCGGTTGCCGCGGCATTGCGCAGCGGTTTCGCGCCGGCCGATATCGACGTGCTTCCCCCGACTCCTCCCTGGTCGGGAGTGGTGGCCGTATCGCCCATAATCAGACGGACGCGCTCGAAGGCCACGTCCATTTCCTCCGCCACCACTTGACCGAGCGCTGTCTGCACGCCCATCCCGATGTCCACCTTGCCGGTAAAGACTTCGATATTCTCGTCCGCCCCAATGCGCAGCCACGCATCGAGACCCCCGGGCGCGGGGTTGGCAGCCGTTTCCGCAGCCACAAGCCGGGGAAGAATTCCAGAGTCGGAGAGGCTGAAGCCGATCAGCAGCCCACCGCTTACCTTGAGAAAATTTCTGCGGGATGGAGAGATTCCAACAGCCATGGTTATGCCCTCCTCATCCCGGCTGCCCGCCGGACGGCAGCCGCAATCTGGATATGGCTGCCGCATCGGCAAACCAGACCCTCGAACGCACTCTTCATCTGCTCGTCGGTCGGATGCGGATGCTTGTCGAGCAGCGCCTTAGTGGTGATCACCCATCCATTCAGGCAGTAGCCGCACTGGAACGCCTGCTCCTCAATAAAGGCCGTCTGCACGGGATGAGGATGCTCGGATGTTCCCAACCCTTCTAATGTGACGATCTCCTTTCCACCGGCGCGGGAAACCGGCAACATACACGACCGCACCGGAACCTGATTCACCAGCACGGTGCATGCGCCGCATTGTCCCAAGCCACAACCAAACCGGGGATTATTCAGGCCGGCGTTGTCTCTCAGCACATATAGAAGTGGACACTCAGGGTCAACATCAAACTGATGAGTCTTACCGTTGACTTTCAATGAAACGTGCGCCATTCCCTCACCTCGCAACCAATGGATTGCCTGGTGTTAGTTTACAGGGAAATCGCATACCGCATCAGCGCTGTAATATAGTTCACGCCGCGTAAGGCCAGGGAAGCGCTGATTGGGATACACTAGTTTGGTCGAAGGAGAAAACATGACGAAACAGTTACTCGCCGTTGCGATCACCGGAGCTTTAGGCGCCATGGCGCTTTCCGCGGCTTCCAATATCGTGGAGTTGAAGAACGCCCAAGGGCAGAGCGTCGGCACGGCGACGATCAGCGCGAACAAGGGCGGCAAGGGCGTGACCATCAAGCTGGACTTGAAAAACCTTCCGCCGGGCGAGCACGCGTTCCACATCCATCAAACCGCGAAGTGCGAGGCCCCGGGATTCACCACCGCGGGCGGACATTTCAACCCGGACAACGCGCATCATGGGATCAACAATCCGGCGACTCCGCATCCCCACGCCGGCGACATGGCTAATTTCACCGTGAAGGCGAACGGTACGGCGAAGCTAACCGTCACCGATATGGCCGTGAACATGGGCAGCGACGATCATTCCATCTTCTCCAACGGCGGAACGGCGTTCGTCATTCACGCCAAGGCGGACGATCTGATGTCCGACCCGTCGGGCAACGCCGGCGACCGCATCGCCTGCGGCGCGATCACGAAGTAGGCCCGGTGCGGCGCATGGAGCGCGCTCTGGGCCCGTGCGTGCACGGCAAGCTAAAGCATGCCCCACCGAACTGAATGGCTGAATCTTCCTATCGACGCGCCCTTGGGGATGCCCTCGCAAACTACCAATCCTTAGCCGCGCTGGAACCTCAACTCCGCAGCGCCGCTTCCATTTGTACAGAGGTATTCGCCGGCGGTGGAAAACTGCTGATATGCGGCAATGGCGGCAGCGCCGCCGAGGCGCAGCATCTCGCCGGAGAACTCATGGGCCGCTACCAGGGCGATCGCGGTCCGCTCCCTGCCGTGGCGTTAACCGCCGATTCCGCCGTCCTTACTTCTATCGGAAATGATTATCGCTTCGAAGAAATCTTCGCCCGCCAGTTCCGTGGTCTCGCCCGCTCTGGCGACGCCCTCATCGTATTCACCACGAGCGGCAACTCGCCTAACGTGCTGCTCGCGCTCGAAGCCGCGCGCGAAAAGAACTTACCCTCCATCGCATTTCTCGGCGGCGATGGCGGGAAGGCTAAATCGATGGCGGCCTGCGCGTTGATCGTCCCCCATCGCGACACGGCGCGCGTGCAGGAAGGCCACCAGTTCCTCATACACTGTCTTATGGACGAGATTGAATCCTGGTTTCGCAATTGCGCTTCTGCCCAATAGCGCGGGCCGATGGCGTGGCCGCTAGGCGTTACGCGACGGCACGGCTCGCTCCCAACCAGCCGCCTTTTTCTTTGAGGCCCAAATGGCATTGCTTAAGAATGCAATCGAGGCTGCGATGAGGAGGCTGAGGCTGCCTGGCTCGGGCGTAGCCGTGGTGTCGTTGTCGAGGCCGGTGCCGAGATCGCCGCTTACTCCGCCCAACTCGACTGCTTGGGCGTTGTCCCATCCGGCTATTTCCGCGCAGGATGTTGAAACGACATTGGTGTCCATCGTTACCGCTCCGTTTTCGGCCAACGCGCGCCCGCAAGGAATGATTGCGCCCGTGGTAAGGGTGATGCTTGCAGTGGCGAGGATATTCCCTTCAAAGACGGTGCCAGTGCCGAGCGTGGCCGAACTTCCGACATCCCAAAACACACCGTCCCCGGGTCCGCCATTGATCACCTGAACGTCCGAGTCGCTCGCCGTTGTGAGCGTGCTCCCGATCTGGAAAACCCAGACCGCGTTGTCGCTGCCCTCAGCGTCGAGTGTCAGTGTCCCGGTCAGTTGAGCCGAGCTGGAAAAATCATAGACGCCTGGCGTAAGCACGAGCCCGCCCAAATCCTGCCCGGTTAAGTCTTCAGTAGATGGCAACGCAGCCAAGACATTGTATGCGGTCATTAGATCGCCCTGGCCCTGCCCCGCAGCCGCGTTGGCTGAATCGATAAGTCCGGGTGGCACCACGACTCCGGGAGGAAAGCCGGTAACCGCTGTACCGGGCGAGACCCCTATGTTTCCCGTGACCACGGACGAGCCCGTATTAGTCACGGTAGAACCCGCAAGGACCGCAAAACTAGATGCGGTTCCCAAGATTGTAGCCGAGGCTCCGGTTCCACAAAATGGGCCGACCAACAAACCGATGCTTAAAGCTCGCGCGCATCCTGCACGTTGACAAAACAACCGAACTGATTTCATAGTTTGATTTGAGTTATTGCTGCCGAATACAGCCTATATTACAAATGAATAGAAATCTGGTCAAAATTGCTCATGTTTCGTGAAATCTGCCCATGGCTCATGCACCAGGATCTTCAGCTACGATCGGGCCAATACCACCAGCCTTTCGCAGGCGATCCTCGGCATCGGAGCCTCCGCCTGAGATGTCCTTTCGGAAACTGGCCCGGCAACCGCGGCGCCCGCGTCGAGGGCACTAAATAATTATGAAATAATTAGCTTAAAACATTACTAACATAGAATGATTGCGGCAAGGCAAACATTATAAGAGTTGCTCCTGAATCGTATGCAGCCACACGCCACCGGGCCGCTCGCGGCGACCGGCTTGGTCACGCTAGAAGCAAAATTCAGCAAGCCAGGTTTGGACCCGGTGGCGCGCCAGATCCCCTGATTCCTCACCCCGTTGAAACCAAGCATAATTTTCCTCTTGACGCCAATCACATATTGCAATATCATCATGACAGATTGCAATATGAAGCTCGGTGAGAAAATCCGCTACCTGCGCGAAGTCGAAGGAACCCTGCGCGGCCTGGACCGCGAACTCTCGCAGCTCGAGCTTGCGCGGCTGATTGGGAAAGAGATGGGAAAATCGATCAGCCAGAGCTATCTTTCGCAAATCGAAAGCGGAGGGCGCCCTCACTTGACCAACGGAACGCGCATGCTGCTGGCGCGGTTCTTCAAAGTGCATCCGGGCTATCTGGTGGACGATCCGGAGGGTTTCCAGAACGAATTGATTTCCGACCTGGGCGGCCTGGAAGACAAGCTCGACCTGTGGCTGGTGAGCGGCGCCGAGCGGTTCCGGCGCGACCCGGCGCTCTATCGCGCGCTGCTGGCGATCGCGCGGCACAAAGATTCGCGCATGTGTTTGACGCTGCTCGAAACCATCCTCGAAAACCAGGGATTGGCCGAGCGGCTGATGGAAGTGTTGAAACCCGAAGTCCGCCGTAAGGGCACGAACGGGAGTGGCTTATGAATTGGTCCGAATTTTATTTTGCGTGCTTCGTCTTCGGCTTCGGCCTGAGCGTGGTTGCGCTGCTCGGTGGAAGCGTCCGCCTGCATCTGCCGCACCTGCACATGCATCACGGAGCGCAGGTAGGCCGCGGCGGGTCCTGGTT
>Ga0302326_10021544_pt1 | contig 13213 bp, 9 predicted proteins | sample Palsa_T0_3_FD_202264 | JGI IMG/M metagenome (GOLD analysis project Ga0302326, IMG submission 202264) | Peat permafrost microbial communities from Stordalen Mire near Abisko, Sweden - Palsa_T0_3 | ecosystem: Environmental > Terrestrial > Soil > Palsa > Peat permafrost | place: Sweden: Abisko... | reverse complement strand
ACACGATATCGAATGTATTTTCGGGCATGTGCTAATGACCCAATGCTATCAAGACTCGCTCGGTAATTTCCTGGATCATGGCGGGCAAGGCGGCGTCGAGAGCGAGTGTGATGGCGGCTCGGACGCGTTCGGGATCGATTTCAGGAGCGGGCGGGTCCGGAGGTTTGGGTGGCTCGATTACGGGCGCGGGCGGAGCGGAGGCGATGACGTCCGCGAATAGGCCACGCGCAAGCTGCGCTTCCTTTACCAAAGGATCGATGGCGCTGACCACTTTCGAAGCTTCAAACGGTTTCTTGAGAATGGCGTCGCAGCCGGCACGCTTGGCTTCTTCCTCGTCGAAAGGTTCGAGCAGCCCCGCAGTGAGAACCACGCGCACATGTTTAAAGCGCGGTTCGGCTTTCACGTAACGGCAAAGATCGAAACCGGATTTTCCAGGCAGGAAAACGTCGGCGAGGATGACGTCCGGATCGACGTCGGCCAGGCGAAGCATCGCGGCGTCGCCATCGGTGAGGCTGACAACTTCAAAACCCTCCTCACGCAGGATCCGCTCACCCATGCGCTGGGCGTGCGGGCTGTCGTCAGCCAGGAGGATTCGGCTCATCACATTTATGAGAAGCCGTTCAATTCGGCGGGGCGGCGGGAGGTGTCGCCGCAGCCGGTGTGGCAGCGGCCGGTTGAGCGGCTGCCGGTGTAGTTGTTGCGGGATCGGCCGTGGGCTGCTGCTTTTTGTCCTTCTTCTTTTTCTTCTTGGCGTTCGCATCAGCGGCCGGCTGATCCGCAGCGGGCTTGGCAACGGCAGCGGCCGGGGTAGCTGCCGCGGGTGCAGCCGAGTCGGCTGGCGGATTGGCGCGCGCGTCTGGTTTGGTATCAAGCGCGGTAGAGTTCCCGACGGACGTGGCCGTCACTTCGCCATTAAATCCCCCACCGGCCCCGGCTGGTTGCGGAACCAACGGAGGAACTGAAGGACGCAGATTTGTCATGGCGGGATCGCCGGCATGAGCGGCCGCGGTCATATCCGGCCCGCGTTTGATCCACTGCGTGCCGCGAACCTTTAGACTAGCTTTTTCTTTGTGGTCGACTTCATATTGCATGCGCGCGACTGCAGCCTTGTCGGCCTGCGGGACCGGCATTTCAAGTTCCTTCAATTTGGCTGTCGCATCGTCGGCATAATCGCTCAAAGGGTAGTCGCGCACGATTCTCGAATAGGCGTCGCCTTCCTGTTTGCGGAAACGAGTTCCCAGCTTTCCATACGCTTGCCCCATTTCCCAAAGCGCCAAGTCGGCCTTGCTATATAGAGGATACTGTTCCACAACATGGCCCAGCCGGTTAGCCGCCGCGGAGTTGTCGCCGCGCTTCAAATAATAACTGCCGACCATGTACTCACCTTCCGCGATGGATTCCTGAATGTTGCGCAGAAGCTGCTTGGTTTCGTCGACATACTTGCTGTTCGGAAATTGCACCACCAGCTGGCGGCATTCGTCCTCGGCGCGTATGGCCTGGCTTTGATCGCGATCCGATTTGTCCATTTGCTTGTAATGAATCATGCAGATCTTCTGTTGGGACTCGGCGGCTTCTTCCATGGTCGGATAGAAGAGGATGAAGTCCTTGTACTCGGCTTCCGCCTGGGCCAGACTGGCGGTGCCCCCTTCCCGAAACCAACTATCGGCGACCGCGAGTTTGGCCTTGGCGAGGAACTCGCTTTGATCGTAGGTGTTGATCAGGGTGTTGAGCGTGATTCGTGCGATCTCGTAACGGCCATGCTCGATGTCGTCAACGGCGCGATCGAAGAGGACCTTATCCGGTTGTTTGGTGTCCTTAGTGATCGGGTCAGCATATTTCTTCGCATGGAAGCTACAGGAGGTCAAAAGACCAGCTGCTGCTATTGCGATCATTAGGTATTTTGCCATATCCACCTTATAGATTAACGCGTTGAACGCTTATAATTTAAACCTTTACGAGCACGGCGTCGCGCGCCGCGCGCTGCAATTCGATAAACGCCTGGCCGGGGTCGGGGGTGTGAAAAATCGACGACCCTGCAACCAACCAGTCACACCCGGCGCGAGTGATGTCGCCGGCGTTTTCGGGGGCGACCCCGCCATCGATCTCAATGGCGAAGTTCAATCCTAACTCTTTACGGCGCCACGCGAGCGCCTGAATCTTTTTGAGCGCGTTGGGGATGAACGCCTGGCCTCCAAATCCGGGATTGACACTCATAATAAGCACGTGATCCACCAGATCCAGAACCTCGCTCAGCATGCCGATCGGCGTCGCCGGATTCAGCACCACCCCTGGGAGCCCACCCTCGTCGCGGATAAGCCGCAGAGTCCGGTCTAGGTGCGTGCAGGCCTCCTGATGGACCAAGATGTAGTCGGCGCCGGCGCGGATGAAATCGGGGGCATACCGGTCGGGGTCGGAAATCATGAGGTGAACGTCCAGTTTGAGGCGCGTGGCCTTGCGGATGGACTCGACTACCGGGATTCCGATGCTGATGTTAGGGACAAAGTGGCCATCCATCACGTCCACATGCAGAAAGCCGGCGCCGGCGCGCTCGACTTTGGCGATTTCATCCCCTAGGCGCGCAAAATCGGCCGAGAGGATGCTGGGAAGGACTTCAATCATGCTTGGAACGTAAAGACGATCTTAGCACGGGGCACCGCTTTACATTGCCCGGGCTTCAAACTGGCAAATCTCGTCATCCTTGGCGGCGTAGCGCACCTCAATTGGACGGCAGCACACTTCGCAGTCCTCAATGTATGTTTGCCTTCTAACTGAAGTATCAAGCACCATCGAAATGCGTTCTGAGCAGTAGGGACAAGCGAAGAAATATTCCACCTCGCCCAGGATAAGCGATTCGTCTATTAAACGTAGACTTCAACAGCTCGCTCTAATGCGGGTCTCGCGCGCCTAATGATCTCGGCTGCCGTATCATCGTCGATCTCTATCCGTCTGGCGCGGCCGATACACACCGAACGCTTAGGATCGAAAATTTCGACAGGCGCTCTGCGGGTTCGTCGCTTCTGGATGTAAAAGCCAAGCGCGGCCCCACCAAGAATCCCCAATAATGCCGTGGCCTTTCCAGACATATAGTCCATTATGGGCATCTTCGATCCGATGGCGCAAGCGGAAATCTACCAAAAATGGGTCTTTACCACTCGTGGCGAACTGGCGGTTCCGGAGATCACTTTGACGTGCAGGACAAGCTGTAAATTCCGGCTTTGCCACCCGGCCGGCGCGCCGTGCAGAGCTTCCGCCATTAGTTCAGGGTTCGTCACCAGATCCGCAGCCGCAGCGGTACCGTACTGCGTGAAGCCAGCCAATTCCACCAGCATGGCATGGGTGTCCGGATGAAACACTCGCGACACGATCGCAAAGTCTTCATTGGTCCGCCGGTCTGCCGGGAGATTCGGAAGTGTGAATTCCGTGGGTTGGCCGTTATCGGTAATTCCGGCCGGCTTGCGCGACATGTCGATGAAGAACCGCAGCTGGCTGCTGATCTCTTTCCAGCGCGTGTACGAATACCCGACTAGAATCGCCGGGGCCGATCGCAGATCCTGGAACGAAACATCGCTGCCAATCCTCAACTGATAGGGATGCTGCATCCGGGCGAGCATGGCTGAAATGCGTGACGAGGCGATGAGGTCGCCTCCACCGACGAATTGATCCGTCAACAGCACAAAATCGTCGGTTTTGGCTGGTTTCGCGACTGCTGGATCGCCGTTCAAGCCATAAACCGGGACGAACGCCACGCAAACTGAAACCGGCGCCGATCCTTTCAAAACAGGCGACCAGAATTCATCCAGCGCGGTGTGCGAGGGCCGCGAGTTCATCCACAGCGCGGCGGCAACCGCGGTAGCCATGAGAATTGTCCCTGCGATTATGTACAACCACCGCAGCGAGAGTGGTTTGGCCGGAAGCGGCGGGACCGCCGATAGATCGGACAGTGTGATGGGTTGCGGCACGGGCGCCACGGAATCGGGCATGCCGGACCATCGAAACTCCGGCACATAGGTCCCGCTCGGCAGTTCGATTCGGACGGGATTCTGCGCGCCCTGCTCGGCATAATACAGCCCCAGGCGCTTTCGGACGTCGCCGGCCTTGACGCGGACCGTGGCGTCGTCACTGGGCTCATAGCTGGTGGAGCGGCCGAACACCTCGATGCCGATCGTTCGCTCTTTGAGCATGTCGGTCTGGCCGGCGAGCGTGTGCTCGACTGCGTAGCGCAAAAAATCCTGGCTGCGCTTGCTGGAACGAAACTCATGGCACAAAAGCACACGGTCGAGTTCATCCCGAACTGCCTCATCGGAAACACGCGGACGCGGCTCCGGGGGCGCCTTGGTATGTGGCTCGCCAGGAGACTGCCTTTGTAGCATCAGACCCCCGTTAATTTAGGTCTGATTCTAGCACGTCCCAACCTGACTGAAAACAAAAGCGTTCGGTCGCGTAATGAACGTGGAATACTCGCGCTGCAACCGTTGTGAACTGGACAGGAGCACCGATCGGTTGCACGATACTACACGGTGAGAATCATCTGCATCGGAGCGCACCCGAGCGATCGTGGAATCGACGGGATTCTTCCGCAATAATCCGATGTCGAACATGCTTGAGGAGACGCGGCAACAACCCCAAGCGTTGACCAACACGCTGGATAGCGGTTTGCGGGCGGTTGTTGAACTGCGCCGGCACCTTGAAGCGCACCGCCCCAGACTGATCGTCATGGTGGCGCGGGGTACGTCCGATAACGCGGCCCAGTTCGGGAGATACCTCATCGAAATCACGACGCGCATTCCGGTTTCGCTGGCTGCACCGTCGGTTCTAACGCTGTACGGGTGCCCGCTCGATCTGCGGGACGTGCTGGTGGTCGGGATTTCGCAGTCCGGCGAATCGACGGATACCAACGCCGTACTGGCCGACGCCCGAGAACGCGGAGCGGTCACGGTGGGTATCACCAACGAACCGGACAGCACCATGGCGAGATTGGCCCAACATCCACTCCTGATCCACGCAGGCGGTGAAAAGAGCGTGGCGGCGACCAAGACCTACACTTGCCAACTGCTGATGGTCTATTTGCTCGCGTATGCACTCGCGGGAGACGTGGAGCTCGATGATTTGCGCCGCCTGCCCGAATGGGTGCACGCGGCGTTGCGTCTTGAAGAGGATATCGAGCATTTGGCCGAGCGTTATTTTTTCATGACCCGGGCGGTAACGGTCGGCCGCGGATTGAATTATGCGAACGCGCTGGAGTTCGGCCTCAAATTGATGGAGACTTGCTACGTCGTAGCGGAACGATTTTCCGCCGCCGACCTGATGCATGGCCCTATTGCATTAGTGGAGCGCGCATTTCCCGTTTTCGTATTCGCGCCCGGCGGTGTAACATGGCCGTCCATTTCAGCCGTTCTCGATCGCCTTCGAGAGCTCAAAGCCGAAACGCTGATTATCACCGATGAGAGCAATGTCGACGCGCGATCGAAGGCCGCGCGGCTGATTCAGCTTCCCGCGCAATTCAAGAACCGAATCGAGGACCTATACACGCCGATTCCTTACATCGTGCCCATGCAGTTGTTCGCCGCGCACCTGGCGTCCATCAAAGGCTTGAACGCGGATAGCCCTCGAACGCTCAGCAAAATCACGAGGACCATGTAGTGCAAAGGACGATGTAGTGCAGCTCACCTGGCTCGACTGGCTGTATATCGCACTGTATTTCGCCGCCAACGGAGCGATCGGCCTGTACTATCGCTCGCGCGCGGGAAAAAATGTTGAAGAGTTTTTCCTTTCGGGACGAAACGTGCCGTGGTGGCTGGCTGGAACTTCCATGGTGGCAACCACCTTTGCGGCCGACACGCCGTTGGCTGTTACCGGCATGGTGGCGCGCGGAGGGATCGCGGGCAACTGGTTGTGGTGGAGCTGGGTGGCGAGCGGGATGATGACCGTCTTTTTCTATGCGCGGCTGTGGCGGCGCTGCGACGTGATGACCGATATCGAGTTCACCGAAATCCGCTATTCCGGAAAGCCCGCCGCCTTCCTGCGAGGATTCCGCGCGCTGTACCTCGGCATCCCGATCAATTGCATCATCCTGGGCTGGGTCAATCTGGCGATGGTGAAGATCCTCAGTCTCGCGCTGGGCGTCACGCGAGTGGAAGCGCTTCTCATCGTGCTGGGACTAATCATAGTCACGTCGTTCATTTCCACCCTATCCGGCTTATGGGGCGTTCTGGTGACAGATCTGGTGCAATTCGCCATCAAGATGACGATGGTCACGGTGCTGGCTGTGTTCGCGGTACAGGCCGTGGGCGGAATGGACGCGTTGAAGATGAAGCTGGCCGTTATCGACCAAACGCGCGGGGCGCATTCCGGCGCGCTGCTCAATTTCATTCCCGATCTCAATTCGCCCTGGATGCCGATGATAACGTTCTTCGTCTATATTTCGCTCAACTGGTGGGCTACCTGGTATCCGGGAGCCGAGCCGGGCGGCGGCGGATATATCGCGCAGCGCATGTTCAGCGCGAAGGACGAGAAAAACTCGCTGCTCGCGACGCTCTGGTTCAACATCGCGCATTTTGCGGTTCGCCCCTGGCCGTGGATCCTGGTGGCGTTGGCTTCATTAGTGCTTTTCCCGGGACTTGAAGATCCCGAGACTGGATACGTTCGCGTGATGATCGCCTATTTGCCGGCTTCGCTGCGCGGAGTGATGTTGGCTGCGTTCGCCGCTGCCTACATGTCTACCATCGCTACGCAGCTCAACTGGGGCGCAAGTTACGTGGTGAACGACTTTTACCGGCGTTTCCTCAAACCGCAGGCTCCCGACCGCCACTACGTGGTCGTGTCGCAATGGACCACCGTTCTGCTGACCATCGTTTCCATCGTCGTCACTTTCTTCCTGACTTCCATCGCGGGGGCCTGGAAGATGTTGCTGGTTACCGGCGCGGGCACGGGGCTGGTGCTGCTATTGCGCTGGTATTGGTGGCGAATCAATGCCTGGAGTGAAATTTCGGCCATGCTGACGGCGTTCGTCACTTCGCTCGCGCTCCAAACTGCCGGCCGGCTCGACAGCGACAAGCCCGTCGATTTCGCCTGGATCATGATTATCACGGTGAGTATAACCACCGCGGTCTGGCTCATCGTTACGTTTGCTACACGGCCTGAATCGGACGAAACGCTGGTGAAATTCTACAGGCGCTCGCGGCCTAGCATCGCCGGGTGGAAGCCGATCGCGCGGTTGGCGCCGGAAATAAAAGGCGATAGCGCGGGCGCGCACAATTTCCTCGACTGGATCTGCGGCTGTGTCCTGGTTTACGGAATATTGTTCGGCACCGGCAAGCTGCTGCTAGGCGAAAGCGGAGTGGGCGCGGCACTGCTGGCGCTCGGACTCGCCGGCGGCGCGGTCATCTATTTTGATCTCTCCCGCCGCGGATGGAGCGCGGTGACCGGATGAAGCTTCTGCTAGCCGCGTTCCTTGTGCCCGTGCTGTTTTGCGCACCGATGCCAGTTCCGTGGAAATCCGTACCCGCCGCTGGACACCTGCTGATCGATTCCAGCTTCGCGGCCGAAACGCACGGATTTTCGGACTCGCGCGTGGACGCCGCCGTTCGCCGCTTTACTGTGCGGATCGGACGTCAAACTGGCATTCCCATCATCGGCGGCAAGACGGCTTTAATCGTCCAGAGCGCACCTGATGCCGGCAGCGAATCCTACCAGCTAGATATTTCGCCGGAAAAAGCCGTGCTCGCGGCATCAACGGTGGAAGGCGCGCTGCATGGCCTGGAAACTTTCGCTCAGTTAATCGAACCCGGCCAACAGGGATTCGAAGTCGCGAGTGCGCATATCGAAGATCATCCTAGATTCCCCTGGCGCGGGCTGATGATCGACTGCTCCCGTCACTGGATGCCCATCGAAGTGATCGAGCGGAATCTTGACGCAATGGCCGCGGTGAAGCTTAATGTGCTGCACTGGCATCTATCCGACGATCAGGGCTTTCGAGTGGAAAGCAAGCGCTTCCCCCGGCTCCAGCAGTTTGGTTCCGATGGGCATTTCTACACACAAGACCAAGTCAGATTCATCGTCGCGTATGCGCGGGATCGAGCGATTCGCGTGGTTCCGGAATTCGATATGCCCGGCCACACCACCAGCTGGTTCGCCGGATATCCGGAGCTTGCCAGTGCGCCCGGACCTTATTCGATCGAACGTAGCTGGGGAATCTTTCAACCGACCATGAATCCCGCGCGCGAGGAAACTTACAAGTTCCTTGATGCGTTCCTGGGCGAAATGACCGGGCTATTTCCCGACCCTTACTTCCACGTCGGTGGCGATGAAATCGATCCAACGCAATGGAAACAATCACCTTCCATCCAGGCTTTTATGCGCCAGCGCCACTTCGATACCTCTGACGACCTGCACGCGTATTTCGAGCAACGCGTTCAGGGCATTCTGAAGAAATACGGTAAGACCATGGTCGGATGGGACGAAGTTTTGCATCCGGGTTTGGCTTTGGACACGGTGATCCAGTCGTGGCGAGGACAAAAGGCCTTGGCCGACGCGACAAGGAGAGGCTATCGCGGCATTCTCTCATTCGGCTATTACCTGGATCATATGAATCCGGCTAGTTTTCATTACGCTAACGACCCGCAGCTTGAGGGCGAAGATTCGAAGGGCATCCTGGGCGGCGAGGCCTGCATGTGGACGGAATACGTGAGCGCTGAGACCATCGATTCGCGGCTGTGGCCGCGCGCCGCGGCAATTGCGGAACGCCTCTGGTCGGCCAAGGAAGTTACAAACGTCGCATCTATGTACGACCGACTGGATGCGGTCAGCCGCACGCTGGAATCAGTCGGCATCAGATCAAACGAACAGATGATGCTCGATCGGATCGGCAGCGGGGGCTCGCTCAAGATGCTATCCGATGCCTCTGAGCCGCTCGGAATCGATGGCCGGCAGGTTGCTCGAAAGTACACCAGCCTGGATCCGCTCAATCGGCTGGTGGATGCCATTCCGCCGGAAAGTCCACGGGTGCGGCATCTCACCCGGACAGCGGAGACGGTCGCTGCCAATCCCAAGGGCGCGAAGATAGAACTCGCCGGCCTGCGGGCTGCTTTCACTGGCTGGTCGGGGACCGACCCGCAACGATTCGATAACTTCCTGTCAATTGAACTGATTCCAGTCTCGACAAATCTTTCAAATCTGGGATCGATCGGTTTACGTGCATTGGAAGTTCTTGCGGATGAAACGTCAGTCTCCCCGGATTGGGTGTCTCAGCAGATGCGGGTGATCCAGGAAATGGAAAAGCCGGTGGCTGAGGTGCAGCTCGCCGCCACGCGTCCGGTGCGTATTCTGCTGGATGCCATCTCACGAAAGACCGGGCCGCAGTCGACTCAAGGTCTCAATAAATGATTGAAGTCAAGCATGTTCGGCCCGGTAATGAACCTGCCCGTAACGGATTTGCAACCGTTGTGAACTGGACATCGGGGGGGAACAGGCTCAGTATTAGCGTCGAATCGTCCCCTGGTCGCGAGGATTGTCAGAATGAATAGAACAGGAGTCTCCATGAAGTCAAAAATTGCCATCGGGTTCGGGCTTGCAGCGGCTGTGCTGCTTTGGATCGGAAGGCCATCACCGGCGTACGGCCAACAAGTAATGGCAGCGATCACCGGAAAAGTAGTGGACGCATCGGGCGCCGCGGTTCCGGAGGCGAAGGTCACGGCAACCGATACCCAACGCGGCTCCGTCATAACAACCACTACCAACAGCGACGGCATTTACGACCTTCCGCAGGTGCCGATTGGCACCTACGATGTGAAAGTGGAGCACCCGGGATTTCAAGCTGTCCAGCAATCCAACCTAACTCTGGTTCTAAATCAGGTGGCCAGGTTCGACGTTCAACTAAAGGTGGGCAACGTTGCAACGTCGGTGAGTGTGACCGAAGCGCCTCCTCTGCTGCAAACCGATTCCACCCAGGTGAGCACCATAATGGACGCGCAATCGATCGTAAACCTGCCGCTTGAGACGCGCAACTATAACCAGCTGGCGTTGCTGACGCCCGGGGCGGTCACCACCAGTCCGGGAGCGTTTAACACCGGACTCGCGACATTTAACTCGGGCCGTCCTTACATCAACGGCAACCGTGAGCAAGCCAACTATTACCTGTTGGATGGCATCGACAACAACGAGTTTGTGGACAATAACGTTGCCTTCTCACCCAACGTCGACGCGATTCAGGAATTCAATCTCATCGCGAACAATCCGGACGCCGAATTTGGCCACTTTCTGGGCGGCGTGATCAGTGTCAGCCTGAAGTCCGGCACCAACCAGTTTCATGGCGACGCATTCGAATATCTTCGCAACGATTTTTTCAACGCCAACGAATGGGACCGCAACTTCAGCCCCGATCCGAGTGTTAGCGGCGCTCCTCCGAAAATGCGCTGGAACCAGTTCGGTGCAACTTTGGGCGGCCCTATTAAGAAGAATAAATTGTTCTTCTTCGTTGATTATCAGGGATCCCGTTTCGACACTCCGGCCACGCCGTCGCCGGTGTCAACCTTCACCGCCCAGGAGGGCACTGGGAACCTGTCCGATATCCCGGGTATTTCGCTGCACTATCCTGGAACCACTGTGGCGATGCCCGCAAATCTCACGCAGGCTGCCATTTGCGGGGCGGGACAGACCATGGGATCGTCGCCCTGCATTACCGGAATCAGTGCGACGGCTCTGAAAATCCTCAGTGTGCTTCCGAAGCCCGATCTGGGAGGCACGAACAACGGTACGGAAAACAATTTGTCTAACTCGCAGCACACTTATACGAATGGGGATCAGGGCGACGCCAAGGTCGATTGGAACGCGAGCGATCGCGACCGGATCTTCATGCGTTACTCACAGCAGTATATTACGCAGCCGACCATCAACAGCCAGCCGCTGCTCTACAACAGCAACGGCGACAATATTTTCCCGCTGAAAAGCGGCGTGTTAGATTATACGCACACCTTTAGTCCAGCCATCGTCAACGAATTCCGCGCGGGAACGAACTATTTCCCGGCCGAAGGCAACGTTCAAAGTGGGGCGACATCCGCCACTGCTGGCCTGATTGCCGGCCAGCCTACATCATTCCTGCCGGGACTTTATTTCGCCGGCTCGCCCGTCGGCGGATCGCAAGATGGTCCCTTCGCGTTCGGAACGGTGGATGCCCCGGAACTTTTCCACCAAACGACGATTTCGTTCGAGGATAATCTCAGCTTCATTCATGGCGCGCACACCATGCACGCCGGATTTCAGTTCGAGCGTTATCGCAACGACTATATCCCGTCGGTGACCGCTGACGGCGCAGCGGGACAAATCGGATTCAGCGGCGAATACACGGGCAACGCCGAAGCAGATTTTCTACTTGGATTGCCGTCGTATATGGCATACGGCAAGGGATTCGCCGGAACTGTGGGACAGCGCAATAGTTCGCTCGGCGCCTACTTTCAGGACGATTGGCGCGTCACGAGCCGTTTGACGCTGAATATGGGAATTCGCTGGGAGTTGTACACGCCCGTCTATGAAGTGGACAACCGCATGACCAACTTCAATGAGATTACAGGGCAAATTGAACTGGCCGGACAGAACGGCAATAGCCGTGCGCTCTACAATCAATACAACGGAATCGCGAATTTTCTGCCACGGCTCGGCGCAGCCTGGACGCCCTTCGACAGAAACACCGTTTTTCGCGCTGCGTTCAGCCGATCGAGCTTCCAGGAGGGCACCGGGGAGTACAACCGCCTGCCGACTAACGCACCCTGGAATGTCGATCTGGTCAACCAGCCGATAGCGGGAACCAACGGGGCCATTCCAGCGAATCAAGTCACTCTAGACCAGGGTTTTGCGGGTCTCGGATCGAGCGGCGGCTGTACAACAGAAAACGTCACCTCCGCCCCATCTGCATGCTTTGCGGGAATCCGCGTTCACATCACCGACCCGAACTATCGTCCCGCCATCTCAAATCAATGGAATCTTTCAATCCAGCACCAGTTCGGGAATTCAACTACACTCCAGGCAGCCTACGTCGGCCAGCATTCCGATCATTTGGCTGCCATTTTGTTCGCGAATCAGAAGGTGCTGCTGCCGGACGGAACCGCTATACCCGGTCCATACCTGTCTGGAAACCCGACGCTGAAGGATGAAATAGGGCAGGCGCGGCTCAACGAAACGACGGGGATCCAGAATTACGACGCGGTCCAGCTCAGTTTCCAGCGCCGCTTCTCGAAAGGGCTGGATTTCGGGATTAACTACACCTTTTCGAAATGTTTGACCAATGCCATGGGCTACTACGGCCGATACGGCGATTCCACCGCCAGCCAGGCCAGCGCGGACAAGGCCTTTCAGGAGTACGCGTACAATCTTAATCTCGATTATGGGCTGTGCGATCACGACGTCACCAACGTTTTCACCGCCTACGCCACCTATGACATCCCGTTTGGCCGCGGACGGCAGTTCGGAAGCAACGTGAACAAGGCGGTGGACGCGGTGCTGGGCGGCTGGCAGGCCAACGCAATCGTCACTGCTCATGGGGGTTTCCCGATCTCGATCTACGATTTCGCGGATCCTTCCGGTACCGGTTCGGCTGAACCCCGGCCAAATTGCATCGCGCCCTCGCAGGAAACGCCTTATCGCGAAAATCCCAACCCAGGACAGAACGGATATCTGTGGTTCAATCCCGCGACCATGGCGAATCCAGCTCCCGGAACGTTGGGCAATTGCCCTGTCAGTTCGGAGCGGGGCCCAGGGATTAAGAACGTGGATTTTAGTCTATCCAAGTACTTCGCGTTCACCGAACATCAGAGCCTGGAATTCCGGGCTGAAGCGATCAATGCCTTCAACACGCCCATCCTGCTGGTTCAAGGCTATGTCACCGATGTTTTCGGAGGCAGCAATTTCGGCGTGATCAACACCTCGGAGGGCGCGCGCAATCTGCAGTTTGGATTGAAATTCCGCTTCTAACGCGAATTAACGCTTAGCTCGCCTTGCAAAGTTCGCTGGTTGACTGGGAGCTTTCGATTGAGTCTGCGCTTGTGCCAACGAACTGTCTCTAGACTGATGAATAGTGTCTCGGCGATGAAGGAATTGGTAAAACCTTGCGAGGCTAATTCTAAGATGCGCGATTCCTGCGGCGTCAGGCCGTTCTCGGCGATCAGAGAAGTTGCGCTGAGCACATCGGTAAGCAATTCTGAGACTAGAGAACGAGGCGCCCAAA
>Ga0302326_10021543_pt1 | contig 13213 bp, 10 predicted proteins | sample Palsa_T0_3_FD_202264 | JGI IMG/M metagenome (GOLD analysis project Ga0302326, IMG submission 202264) | Peat permafrost microbial communities from Stordalen Mire near Abisko, Sweden - Palsa_T0_3 | ecosystem: Environmental > Terrestrial > Soil > Palsa > Peat permafrost | place: Sweden: Abisko... | reverse complement strand
GCCTGTGCGCGGCGGCGGGGCGCGAGGGGATGCCGGTGTTCCTCTTCGGGACGACAAACGCGACCCTGGCGCGTCTCTCGGCGAACCTGACCGCGGCGCATCCCGGCCTCGTTGTCGCGGGGACGCGCGCCTCGCGGTTTCGCAGGGCCACCGAGGCCGAGGCGCGCGACGACGCCCGCGCGATCGCGGGCAGCGGGGCCAGGATCGTCTTCTGCGGCCTCGGCTGCCCCAGACAGGAGGCCTGGGTGCACGCGATGCGCCCGCTCATCAGCGTGCCCCTCGTCGGGGTCGGGGCCGCCTTTGCACTCTGGGCCGGCGAGCGCCCCATGGCCCCCACCTGGATGCAGGACAACGGCCTCGAGTGGCTCTACCGGCTCGGCCAGGAGCCGGGGAGGCTCGCGGGACGCTACCTCGTCCAGGGGCCGGGGTTTTTCCTCGGGGCCGCCCTCCAAAAACTGGGGTCGTCGCCGCCCGGGATTGAGCCCGGGCCTGTTGAGCCCGACTACTGGGGCTAAGCCGGACCCTCAGAACAGCTCGCGCTGGACGATCGATTCGCGCCTGGCAGGGTCGAGCGTGCTGAGCGCGAGGAGCTGCATCACCGTCAGCGAGGCGATCTGCGGGTGGCGGGAGAGCGAGCCGAGAAGGAGCGCCCCGGCGAGTGCGTCATAGAGCGCCGCGTGGTAGCGAATCCGGCCCGGCGGGCAATGGACGGCCGCCAGGGCATCGAGCTCGGCCTGGAGGCCGCATGCTGCGACGAGGGACTCGAGGCGCCCCGACTCGAGGCCCGGATACAGCTGCGCATAGATCCGCGCCGAGTCTATCCATGGCCCCCATTCGGCAGACGTGCCGCCCGGCCTGGCGAAGTCCGGGGATCCCCTCGGAAACGGCCAGACCGACTTGAGGAGCGAGTTCTCGGCCCCCGCATAGTGGGCCGCAAAGGGCCCCTTCTCCCGGTTCCCGGCGAAGAGCTCCCAGTCGGCCGAGAAGGGAGCGAAACCCGCCAGCGACTCCTCCCTGAGGCCGTGCACCTGCGTGTCCTCGGCGCGAATGCGGCCAGCCGGCCGGCAGAGCCTGGTCAGCGTCGCCGCCACCCGGCCGCCGAGGAGGGTGACGACGCCGTATTCAAGCACGCCCGAGGCGCGGCTGCCCTCGAAATCGATGAAAAAGACCGGCTGCTCCGTCCAGCGCATCCCGGAATTCTCCCTGAATCGTTCCGCAGTCCGAGCTCAATTTTTAGTGTGTTTCTCGCAATTCGCGGTTTCAAGGATGGTGTGAACCTCGACCCCTACCGCGATTTCATGACCGAGCTCGCCGAGGTGAGCGGGGAATTCATCCGCCCGTTCTACGGGCGGGACGGCCTGGAGGTTGAGCTCAAGGCGGACCGGTCGCCGGTCACGGCGGCCGACCGGGGCGCCGAGGAGCTGATGCGCAGGCTGATCAAGGGGAAGTTTCCGAGCCACGGCGTCATCGGCGAGGAATTCGGTTCCGACCGCGCGGACGCGGAATTCGTGTGGGTGCTGGACCCGATCGACGGCACGAAGTCCTTCATATCGGCCGTTCCCCTCTTCGGCACGCTGATAGCCCTCCTCCACCAGGGCCAGCCCGTCCTCGGCTGCATCCACCAGCCCGTGCTCGGCCAGCTGCTTATCGGCGACAACGTCTCGTGCTCCATGGGAGGCAATCCGGTCCGGACGCGCGACGTGCGCCGGATCGAGGACGCGACGCTGCTCACGAGCGACCCGGTCGTGATCGCGAGGGAGCCTGCGGCGCGCGGCTACCCGTCCCTCATGGGCCGGGCCAAGCTCGCCCGCATGTGGGGGGACTGCTACGGCTACCTCCTCGTGGCGACGGGCTCGGCGGACGTGATGTACGACCCGCTCATGAACCCCTGGGACATCGCGGCCCTGGTTCCCGTCATCCGCGGGGCCGGGGGCGTGATCACCGATTCGGCGGGCAACCCCCCCTACCCGGCCAAGTCGATCGTCGCCGCAGCGACACCGGAGCTGCACGCGCTCGTGATCGCGGCCCTCAATCCCTGATCACTGCGCCGGTGCGCCGGCGGCGATCCACGCGGCGATGACGGCGCGCTCCTCATCGGTCATCTGGGTGGCGTTGCCGAGCGGCATGATCCCCGTGACCACGACCTGCTGGTAGATCCGCTGGGCGTTCTGGACGATCCCGTCCGGGCCCGTCAGGATCACGCCCGCGGGCGGCTGGGTGATCCCCGGGAACGTGGGGGTCTGCGAATGGCAGGCGACACAGCGCTGGCCCACGATCGACCTCACCCGGTTGAACGTGACCGGGCCCTCGACGGGGGGAAGCGGCCGGATGTGGGGGGCGGTCCACCACGCGACCACGGCTAGGACGGCCGCGGACGCCACAAGGTACTGCCACGCAAAGACCCCCTTGTGCCTGCGGTTGAAGAAGTGCCGGATCATGACGCCGGCCGCGGCGATCAGCGCGAGGATGGCCCACGAGTGCGGGTGCCCGTAGGTCGCCGAGTAGTGGTTGCTGATCATGATGAACACGACCGGCAGGGTGAAATAGTTGTTGTGCACGCTGCGCTGCTTGGCGCGCGCCCCGTCCGCCGGGTTGGGCCTCAGGCCCGCCTTCATCGCCTCGACCATCCGCCTCTGGCCGGGGATGATCACGAAGAACACGTTGGCCGCCATGATCGTGCCGATCGAGGTGCCGACGTGGATGTAGGCCGCGCGGCCCCCGAGCGTCCGCGAAAGCTCCCAGGCAAGGAGGGTGAGGAGGCCGAAGACGACGATCGCCAGGGCCCCGTCGTGCCTGCCGAGCGGAGAGCGGCACAGGAGGTCGTAGACCACCCAGGAGACGACCATGCTCGCGATACCGATCGCCACGGCCTGGGACGCCGTGAGGGCCGCCACCGACGGGTCGACCATCATCGCCTGGGCCCTCATCCAGTAGACGATCACGAGGAGCGCCGTGCCCGAGAGCCACGTCATGTAGGCCTCCCACTTGAACCAGTGCAGCTTCTCCGGGAGGCGGGCCGGCGCCACCAGGTACTTCTGGGGGTTGTAGAAGCCCCCGCCGTGGACCGCCCAGAGCTCCCCGGAGACCCCCTTCTTCGCCTCCTCCGAATCAGGCGGCGGGGCGTCGAGGCTGTCGTCCAGCCAGACGAAGTAGAACGAGGATCCGACCCAAGCGATGCCGGCGATCACGTGCAGCCACCGCAGAAGCATGCCCAGCACGTCGATCAGGTGGGCTTCCATCGCGGGCGGGGCTCTAGGTCGCCGTTTCCGTGTACCGCGCCTCGCGGATCACCGTCACCTTGATCGTGCTCGGGTACTGGAGCTCGGCCTCGATCCTGCGCCTGAGCTCCTTGGCAATGTCCCTGGCCCGGTCGTCGGTTACCTCGGTCGGCGAAACGACGACCCGGATCTCGCGGCCCGCCTGGATCGCAAACGCCTGCTGCACGCCCTCGATCGACATCGCCACCTCCTCCAGCCGCTTGAGCCTCTGGATGTAGCTCTCCATGGACTCCGCGCGGGCGCCGGGCCGCGTGGCCGAGATCGTGTCCGCGAGGATGACGATACCGGCGTAGATGGTCTCGGGCTTCACCTCCTCATGGTGGGCGGCGACCGCGTTCACCACGATGGGGGTCTCGCCGTGGCGCTTGATGAAATCCGCGCCGATCCCGGCGTGGCTTCCCTCCATCTCCCCGGAGACGGCCTTGCCGATGTCGTGGAGGAGACCGGCCCTCTTGGCCACGTTGGGGTCGAGCCCGATCTCGCTCGCGATCAGCGAGGCCAGGAACGCCGTCTCGACCGAGTGGTCGAGCACGTTCTGGTTGTAGGAGAACCGGTATTTCAGCTTCCCGAGGAGCTTGATGATCTCGGAATGGAGCCCGTTTATGTTGAGCTTGTTGACGGCGTCCTCGCCGGCCTGGGTCGTCGAGAGGTCAATCTCGTCCTGGGCCCGCTTCACGCACTCCTCGATGCTCGCAGGATGGATGCGGCCGTCCTTCACCAGGGCCTCGAGCGCGTTGCGCGCGATCTCGCGGCGCACGGGGTCGAACGACGAGAGGAGGACAAGCTGGGGGGACTCGTCTATCAGGAGCGTGACCCCGGTGGCGGCCTCGAACGACTTGATGTTGCGGCCCTCGCGCCCGATCAGCCGGCCCTTCATCTCCTCGCTCGGAAGGTGGACGAGGGACGCCGTGAGGTCGGTATTGGGCTTGCTCGCCAGCCTCTGCATCGAGGCGATCAGGATCCGGCGCGACTGGGTCTGGAGCTCCTGGTCGGACTTCTCCAGCGTCTCGCGCTTCAGCGCCCGGAGCTCGTCCTGGCACTCGAGGAGGACCTCCTCGCGGAGCTGCTTCCTCACCTCCTCGGCGTCCATCTGGGAGACTCCCTCGAGCCTCTTGCGGACGGTCTTCGAGAGGTCCCGGATGGCGTCCCTGGCCTGGCGGATCGCCGCGCTTTCGCGGTTGAGACGCTCCTGGCGCTGCTCCAGCTGGAAGTCGAGGAGCGCCAGCGACTCCTCATGGGCCCTGATCTCGCGCAGCCTGATGTCGGACTCGATCTCCCGGCGGTCGAATTCGCGGTTGAGCTCGGCGCGCTTGGACTGGATCTCGGCCTCGGTCTTCTGCTTCACCTCCTCGCCGGCGACGGCGCCCTCGCGCCGGCCGACCTCGATCAATTCCTTTGCCTGCTCACGGGCCGCGCTCCTCGTGTATCTTGTTACCAGCCATACAACAAAGAAACCAATCAGCGCTCCCAGGAATAGGGATACCGGAAGTGCCGCGTCTGTGAGCCCGCCTGGCTGGGTGGATGCTATTTCGGATACGGTTTCTAAGGCCAAGAGTTAGGTCGGTTCAACATAGAGTTTAGGCGGCCAATCTCAAGTCTGTTTCCCCGGCATCAAATGGGCCTTTGGAACAACGGAAGCGTCTCGTCCAGTATCACTTGGATCCTCTTCAGGGCTTCGGCTTCGCCATCCGACTCGCCCGTCTGGATAAGGACATACGCCCAACGGTCGGCTCTTCCATGCACAACACGGTTCCACGCGTCCCTAATGAGCCTATCCCAGTGCGAGGCGACGACAACATCCCCACCCACAAAATAATAGGCGACAAGCTGGGGCACGGCCACTTTGCCACCTTGAACCGGCACCTCCTTTTCAACCCTGAGGACAGTAGCCGGAAATCCGGACCGGCCGGGGTACGAAAAATAATGCGGGAATGAGCCCCGGATCGTCCATCCCTGAGCGACCAGGCAGAGCTCGGGCCTGTGGATGGAGGTCCGGTCATGCCCACTGAGGACGATAGACATGAAGGCCTGCTTCGCCGGGTCCGCAATCGACACGTACGTCTTGCGGGAAAACCCTGTGTCCTCCGGGAGCAGCTGACGTTCGGCCTGAGTGACCTCGGCCCTTCGACCGATCCAATCGGTGCCCAGGAACGTGGGCAGCTCTACAGGCTCGCGGCCGTCCGAACTCAGGTCAACGCCAGCCCGTCCGAGGCTGGGCAGGCCCGCAACATGGGAGATAAAGGCCGCCACGGCTATGGCAGTGAGCGCAATTACGCCGGCCATGGCCCACGGCCCTTTGATTTCCGTCGGCCGGGCTGGTGAATGAGGCGCATTTTCAGCCCCCGGAGCAGGCGTCTGGGTCAGCCAGGAGGGTTTCAGGCGAGCGATGACTTCCGCGAAGGCGAATACGCCGCCTAGCACGAGAGCGAAAACACCGTATCCCATGACATCATGCACACGGTCGCCCCAAGCCTGTCCCCAGAGCTGCGCAGACACGATTATCGCGACAATCCGCGCGACGTTTCCGATGTAGATCAGCGGGAAGCTGAGAGCGAACAACGCCGCCCGCAACCATACCGAGCTGAACCGGAGATAGCCGACGATCAGCGATAGCGCAGTAAGCGCGACGAGCGAACGAACGCCCGAGCAGGCCGCGGCGACATCGTAGTCGTATCGGCCGTCCGGTGATAGGAGCTGAGTGCCATTCACAATGACCGCGATTCCGAGGCCGTGGACCAACCGCGCGCTCGCGTCCACAACCCACATTCGCAGCCAGAATCCGGCGGAGTCCAGGGCGCTGAGCGGAATCGCGAAGACCATGAAGGCGACCGGAAACGCAGCGGCTCGGGCCCAACGCCTACCGCCTGCGAACGCAACGGCTCCCCACGTGAAAAGCAGCAGGCCAAAGATCGACACACGCGCCTGCTCGGCGACGAACCCAACCGCATGTACCAGCAGCCCCCCGACCATCGCGGCCACCGCCTCCGGCAGAAATGTTACCAACCCATCCTGCAACGACTCCCGAATTCGGAGATTGCGCACGAAGAGCCAGATGCTGATCCCAAGTATCAGCAGACCGTGTTGGGTCTCCGATCGCGGATTTACCCACTGAAACCCCCACCAGTAGAAAAGTGATGCGGAACCGATATAGCTGCGCGTGCTATTGCCCAGGAACTGGAAGACCGCGGCTCCCGAGAGGGCGCAAATCAGTGCAGGCCAAAATAAGGTTCGGACGCGAGTGCTCCCGCTTGTCATGCTGTAAAGGGGGAGCTTAACTCGGCCCACTTGGAAAAACCATCCCAAGATTCCGCGCCCAGGGTGCTGATCACCGAGCTGTGGGGCCTGGGCGACCTGGCCTTGGCCATCCCGTTCATTCAGGCCGCGGCGCAGTCCGCAGAGGTGACACTTGTGGCGAAGCCCCAAGCTGCACCCGTCATCGCCCGCTTCGCGCCCGGCGTCGAGCTCATCCCGCTGGTCGCCCCGTGGACGGCATTCAGAGGGAAATACCGGCTCCTGCGTTGGCCGTGGGGGGTGCTCGGGCACACGATTCGCGAACTCCGCTGCCGCCATTTTGACATTGGGGCCACGGCGCGCCCGGATCCCCGTGATCACGTGCTCATCACGCTTGCGGGCGCGTCAAAAAGATACGGCTTTCCGCGGGCCGGTTCGCGTTTGCTTCTTAACAATCCACTCAGGCGCCCTAGCAGCCCGCACCGTGCGGATTACTGGGCAACGTTGGCCTTGGCGCTCGGATTTGCGATCAAGGCGCAAACGCCAGCGCGCAGAACAGGTAGGCGAATCGTAATTCACACAGGCGCCGGCCAGCCCGCGAAGCTCTGGCCGGCAAAGCGGTACAGGGAACTGGCGGGTTTGCTCGACCATTCGGGTTGGGAAACCGAAATCCTGGACGACTCACTGGTCGGCATCGACCAGCTGATGGAAAAGCTTTCCTCCGCCTACCGATTCATTGGCAATGATTCGGGACCTGGACATCTTGCCGCGCTGTTAGGGGTGCCTACTTTCACCGTAGGGCCCCAGTTGCCCGAGGTGTTCTCCCCTAGGCACCCAAATGCCGAATGGATTGAGGGCGCACCCTGCAGATACAAGCCGTGCCGCGATTACTGCAGATTTTCCGAGCCTCGTTGCCTTACCGCGCTTGATGTCGAGACCGTGCACCAAAGAGTAGTACATTGGTTAAACGAATGAAATCTCGATCGCAGGGCCGTCCGCTACATTTTGTCGCTTGGCTCATTGGAGAAAGGATCGTTCGGGGTTCGGTGACGGTCGTGGCTTTAGCAGCTGTGGCGCGCCACCTAACTCCGTCGGGTTTCGGCGTTCTCAACTTCTCAAATACGGTTGTAGGCCTTGCGATACCTCTGGCCCAGCTCGGGATCGATTCGATACTCGTCCGAGAACTGGTGAAGAATCCATCCAGGACCGGTTCTCTTTTGGGTACGTCCTTCATTCTAAGATTGGCTGCGGGAGCGTTGTTTGCGGCACTCGTCGTGGCAGTTTCTCATTACTCAAGGGTTATTGGAGCGGCCCAGCCCGCCCTCGGTCCGATGAGTTTCATAATCATCGCCCAGGCGGGCGAGGTCGCGGACTGTTGGTTCCGCAGCCGGGTGCAATCTCGCGCCGTTGTTGTCATTCGCGGCAGCGTAATAGTTGTCGGAGCCGCGGTAAAACTGATACTCGTAGCGGTGGGAGCAGGACTTGTTGCCTTTGCCTGGGTGTACACTGTCGAAGCCACAGCGTTTGTGACCGGCCTCGTAATCTACAGTCGCCGCGCTCAGGACCGCACGCCGCCATGGACATTCGATGGCAAAATTGCCCTATCCCTTTTTAGGGAAGGCTTGGGATTCGCTTTCGCTGGATTTCTGGGTGCACTCGCTGTTCGTGTGGACCAGATCGCTGTCACCGGAATGATGGGTGATGCCGCGGCCGGTCTCTATTTTGGCGCCCTTCGCCTCATGGAGCTTCCCATTTTGGTTGCAACCTCCACTGCCGCATCGCTCTTTCCCGGGCTCGCAATAGCCGATGATGATCCCATCATGCACGCGCGCCTCGAAACCGTTTTCGGAATGATGTCTGCAATCGCCTGGGTCACAGCAATCGGCGCAACGATAGCCGGACCGTGGCTCATACCCGCATTGCTGGGGGACGCCTACCGAGCCGCATGGCCTGTGCTCACAATCCAAGGATGGGCAGCGCTCTTTCTCTTTTCCGGCCTTGTGCGCGCAAATTACCTGGCGTTGCGGCGAGCGCCAATCACACAGGCCCTGGCAGCCGCGCTGGCACTTGCGCTCCAGGTGCTCCTCCTCTTCCTGCTTGTCCCTCGGTTCGGAATTTCGGGAGCCGCCTTGGCATTCTTGGCCACACAATTTTTAAGCGCCTGGATAGTGCCTTTGCTGCTGCCGTCACTTCGTCCATGCCTCGCACCTCAGGCACGGGGATTGTTTGCTCCTTGGCGCCCAAGTCGTTGGCGGGAGTTTTTAACAGCAGCTAGCGGCCCCGCCTAATCTGAGATCAGGGCGTTGTAAATCTTGAGATGCGCGTCCGCCACTGCTGGTGCGGCAAATATGAGCAATGCATCCTCCTTTCGACGGAGATCGGAATATTTTGTCCCCGATGCAAGGGAGCTTATCTCCAATGCCAAGGATTTCGCCGAGCCAGATCTAAAAAGCCAACCGCATTCCGCCATCTCGATTAGGTCACGCGTTCCCGATTCGTCGGAAGCGAGAAGAGGAACTCCCGCGCAGGCGGCCTCCAAGGCTGCTACTGAACTCGCCTCCCATTTGGACGGTACGATAAGGCAATCAACCTTAGAATAAAAAGATGACATCTCCTGATTCTCTCCAAGCCAGTCCACACTTCGAGAAATCCCCAATTCGTCTGCCAATTTAACGAGCTTCGCCGCGTACTCGGCGCTTTCAGGCGTTCCATCTTGTCCGCCCGAATGTAGAATTCGAACGGCAACCCCGGCGGGAAGCAATGCCACGGCTTTCAAAACCAATTCCCACTGCTTGACTGGAACGAGAGAACCAACGCATCCGAAGTGAACTGGTCTAATTGCCGATCGCCGATGGCGCGTTGACGTCCACGCTGACTCTGGAACGCAATCAGGCAAACAGCCTTTCCAAGTGGAATCACCGACACGGTAATACCTCTTCATTGAAGGATTTAGCCAGAATAGGCGCGGGCCGAGAATCGAAGCGGCCGCACGGTAGAACCACTTGTGTCGACCTAAACTGTGTACAGACGCGATGGCTCTCTTTTCCCCCATAAGACGCAGCCAGAGAGCGACTATCAATCCTGCCCGAGACCTGCCATGATAGATTCTGCACGGGTCAGAGAGGAGCCAGGTTCGAACCTCGCGAGCAACCGCCAGTCCCCGTATCATGGTCCCCAAGTCAATTCTCTCATGAGCGATCTTGGCAAAGCACACAAATTTTAACGGCGGCCTCCTGGATTGAGAAAAGTTGGGTGCGACGCCCAAGATGCACTCGTATCGCTCGGTCGACGCCAACGCTCGCACAACCGATACTACACCCCCCCGATCGTTTTCCGCGCCCGTGTAATTCAGGACGATGGGCATCTTCGAGCTCTGGATTTCCCTTTCGCCGTTAGAGATTGTGCGCTGGCCCACGATGCAAAAGTGCTCCAAGGATTCCCTTAATCAGACCGGCGGCAGCGGAGCGCAATGATCTCCTTTCCTTGACTACCGCAGCAATGAGATAACGCACCAACAGAAAGAGAGAAATGGCGGATGGCCGAGTCCGGACTGAAAATGCTGAATGAACAGCCGCGAGCACCGAGTGGCCTTCAGCCGCGCATTCCGCAGAATAAGTCCTGTATACCAGTGAGACGTCCAAACCGCCATCGATTCTCGCGTGCGCCTTTGCCAGAGAATCCTCGAATTCCTCCTTTTGACCGGAGCGCCGGCGTGCAGCGCATAGCTGAATGGCACAGGTGATAATCTCGTGTTCTCGGACTTTTGTGATGGATGTCGATCCCGGATGCCTGCGGTAGCGATAGAGTGGCAGTGAGATCGATCCGATCCGATATCCCTGTTCCAACGCACGCAGTACCATATCGTAATCCATCGCATATCGCGCGCCGCTGCGATATGACACTCTTCGAAACATTTCTGCCTTCCCCATCAGAGTTGGATGGGGAACGGGCATTGTGATCGGCGCGTAATCTCTTATCTCATCCGGGGTGTGAAAGCTGGGATAGGGACCGAGAGGGTTGTCATTGTTGTCGATCATCTCCATCGCGGTTCCCACCGCGTCAAGGGTCGGGTCGGCGGCAAATGCGTCCAACTGCATCCTCAGCCTCATTGGGTGAGCAATGTCATCATGGTCCATTATTGCGATCCAGGGAGACGTGCATTCTGGAATAGCCCTTTCGTAGCTGGCACCGATTCCAAGGTTATCCCGATTGCGCAGTAGGCGGATCCTGGCATCAGGTCTCTCGCTCAGCACCTTGCCGACTGAGCCGTCTGTAGATGCGTCGTCTACGAGCACGAGTTCAAAGTCATCAAGGGTTTGACCCAAAATGCTGTCAATCGCCGGAGCAAGATACGGACCCGGGTTCCAAGTGAGCATAATGACCGAAACAGTGGGCATAGTGGGATCCAATGTAACAATCGGTGCTTTAAACCGGCCCGGCAACGACCATATTTCAATCGTCGATGACTCTTTCTCCGGTCCTACGTATCCGTGTTTGTATGATTGCCTCGTCAATTGCGGCAATCGTTCTTGGATACCAAATCGCCGAGGAAGCGTTTTTTTGGCCGTCACTGATCGCCGGGATTCTCGCATCGATCGCCCTGGTCCAGCTTCAACCATTGAAGATAGGAACGCTTCTGGTTGGGCTTTTGTTGTTCGGATATATAGTTGGAAACCGCGGGTTCGCCCAGGTATCCGTGACTGGCTCAATACCCCTATTGCCTGCGGAATTTGCACTTGGCGTGTCCGGATCGATCTTGCTGTACAAATTAAGCACCAGACGCGTCTCAATTTTCTCGAACGACCTTCTGAACATTAGTCTGCTAGCGTGGATCGTGTTGTCGTCGCTTCGGTTCCCTTACGACCTCCGAACTTATGGTGTTACCGCGCTTCGCGATTACGCGACAGTCTATTATGCGGCGTTTTTTTATATTGCACAGGACGCCGGCGACACCGAGGTCGGGCGATCGTTCCTCAAAAATATGCTTCTGGTCGCCATGGGCGTGCTTCTCGTGATTAGCCCACTCTTCGACCGGTTTCCTGAATTCTTCCTAGATCATATCACGTTTCGCCAAACGCCACTGATCTATTTCAAAGGTGATCTTGTAGGGACCTTCGCCGCGGCCGGATCGATACTTTTTTTCGCCAAATATGAACAACGACGTTCTTGGTTCGCTTTGGCTCTTTGCGTTTCCCTTGCAGCGTTGGCCTCGAATTCGAACAATAGGTCGTCGATGCTGGGCGTTGCGCTTGTTTCCGTGATCCTTCTGATTTGCGGTCGCTGGCACTACGTTGCCCTCCTTTCGGCCGCAGCCGCGGCCGCTATTGCAGGCACCCTGGTAATCGCCTATTTTCGCAGCGAGCCGTGGGAAGAGACGCCGGTTTTCGATGCGTATGAGAAAGTAATTTCGATCGGTGATCCAACGGGCGAGGGGAATTATACGGGCAAAGACACCTTCTATAAAGGAGACAACAACGCATTTAGGTGGATCTGGTGGAAGCTGACAATCGATGACACGGTTCATACGAACCCGATGATGGGGTTGGGCTGGGGATATGATCTTGCTGGGGACTTCGAACAAATCTATTATCCCGAAGGAAATGAAGAGTTCGCTGCCCGGAGTCCGCATAGCATTTACGTGACTCTATTTGGTCGCACCGGCTTTGTGGGGCTTATTCCGTTTGTAGCGCTAACTTGCGCAATCATTCATAGGACTTTTCGTGCAATTCGAGGGGCACAAAGGAGCGCCTACATTTGGGTGGCGGCTTTGGTTATACTAACAAGCGCAGCTTTCGGCGTTGTCCTCGAGGGTCCAATGGGAGCGGTTGTCTTCTGGTCGATACTGGGGCTAGCAAGTTCGTATGACTCGAACCCAGATGAGCCCGCGGCATTCCCGCGTCCATCCAATGGAGTCTAAATGAACCTCCGCCTGCCCGTCGACAGCTTCAGCGTCTTCAAGACGACGACCCGCCAGCGCTGGGACCTCTGGACCCCGATTGCCATGGCTGGCTTGGGGGCATTCGGGATCGCATTCATCTATTCGGCCCAGCTCCCGGTGGAGGGCCGCGGCTGGATGGTGCAGCTTCTCTGGCTCTTCATCGGTGCCGGGGTCTATGTCGGAGCCTCGCTCATCGACTACCAGTTTTGGCTGAGCGTGGCCCATTGGTTCTACGCCATTTGCCTTGTTCCCCTCGTGCTCGTCCTCATCCCCGGCATCGGCACGGAGGTCTACGGCTCGCAGCGCTGGATCCATCTTGGGCCCTTCTCCTTCCAGCCGTCCGAACTCGCGATGGTTGCGGTGCTCCTCATGACGGCCAGCCTGCTCGTGCGCAGCGAAATAGGCACCGTGAGCCAGTCGCTCGGGGTCCTCGGGAAATTGGCCCTTGCGGTGGGGGCACCTATGCTTTTGATTCTCCTTCAACCGGATCTGAAATCCGCGATCGTTCTTCCCCCGATGGTGTTCTCCATGCTCTACGTGTCCCGACTCTCCGGGCGATTCTTCGCCGGCGCATTGGCAGCGTTTCTCATGGTGACAGGCCTGGTGGCCTGGGACACCTGGCGCTACCTGGACTTCATGGAGTCCCACGGGTACTCGTTCCAGTCCGACAAGGGGATGTACGAGAAGCACAGCCTGGTTCCCCTGCACGACTACCAGCGCAACCGGATCCTCTCCTTCGTGGACCCGGACAAGATCGACCCGATGG
>Ga0302326_10021541_pt1 | contig 13213 bp, 10 predicted proteins | sample Palsa_T0_3_FD_202264 | JGI IMG/M metagenome (GOLD analysis project Ga0302326, IMG submission 202264) | Peat permafrost microbial communities from Stordalen Mire near Abisko, Sweden - Palsa_T0_3 | ecosystem: Environmental > Terrestrial > Soil > Palsa > Peat permafrost | place: Sweden: Abisko... | reverse complement strand
CCAGGCCGGTGACCAGCAGGTTTAGCATGGACAGCGGGAATAGGAACATCCAGGCGAAGCGCATCAACTGATCGTAGCGAAAGCGCGGCGACGTGCCGCGAACCCAGATGAAAATGAACAGAAGAATTCCGATCTTGCCGCAGAACCAGAACAACGCCATCAGGATGGTTTTCAGCACCGGCACGAAAAGCGAAACGCCGAACAGCGCGGCGATGCCCAGGAAAACAATTCCCGTGGCGGGCAGCGTGAATCGATCCATCCGGCGCGCCGGATTCAAACCGTGGTACATCGCGATCAACCCGCCGAACGCGAACACCAGAATCGGAACGGCGTTCGAGTAAGGTTCGGGAAACGGAGGCGTCCAGCCGCCCAGGAACAGCAGCGTCCCGACCGCCGTCACCGTCACCATGTTCGCGTATTCGGCCATGAAAAACGCCGCGAAACTCATGCTGCTGTATTCGGTGTGGAAACCGGCCACCAGCTCGTTCTCGGCTTCCGGCAGATCGAACGGCACGCGATTGGTTTCGGCGAATCCGGCGATCACAAAGACGACGAACCCGAGAATCTCGGGAATCGCGTTCCAGCGCGGTATGAAACCCAGCCAGTACCCGCTCTGGTAATTCACCATGTCGCGGAAGCTGAGCGTGTTGGCCAGCAGCAGCGGCGCCGCCACCGCAAGCGCCAGCGGCAGTTCGTAGCTGATCATCTGCGCGGAGCTGCGCAGCCCGCCCAGCAGCGAATATTTGTTATTCGACGCCCAACCGCCCAGCGCCACTCCGTAGACTCCGATGCTCGAGACCGCCAGCACGAACAAAATGCCGATCCGCAAATCGGTGAGCTGCATCCAGGTGGTAACCGGCCCCACCGTGATCTCGGGCCCGAACGGAATCACGGCGATCGAAATCAGCGCCAGCACTACCGCGATCCACGGCGCCATCAGGTAAAACAACTTGTTGACGTTCGACGGGATCACGCCTTCCTTGGTAATCAATTTCACCACGTCGGCCAGCGGCTGCAGCAGCCCGTGCGGGCCTACGCGATAAGGTCCCACGCGGATCTGGATGTGCGCGATCACCTTGCGCTCGATCCACTGCAAATACGCGAGCGTCGTGAGCAGCACGAAGGCGATGAGGGCCGCCTTGATGAGGCTGATTAGTATGAAAGGAGGCATTCGTGACCTTACGGTCGTTCGGAGTACAAACCGCCCGGGGCTTCCAGAACTTCCTTCAGCGTCTTGGAATAACGTCCCAAGGAACCGGAAGTGAAAAGCGTGTCACGCGCGGATTGAATCAAGTCTGGCCGCGCGCTCCCAGGCACACGTCCGTTCACCGCCGCGGTTTGAGCTGCTCCTCCGGTTTCGACGATTGGCAAAGGAATATTATAACCACGCACGCCGGCGCGAATCTCCGCGAACATCTTGTCCGGAGACCAGATGCCGATGTTGATTCCCATCTCCTTCGCCACCAGGCCGATGATCTCGAGATCGGGCTTCGTGCCCATCACTTGCAGCCCGGCCTTCAGCCGCTGCACTTCTCCGCAAACATTGGTGACGGTTCCGTTCTTTTCGTACGCCGAAGCGGCCGGGAAGATCACGTCGGCGCGCTCGGCGGTCTCGGTGAGAAACATTTCGTTCACCACCACGAAGGCCTTCTCGGACGCGAGCTTCGCGTGCCGCAAAGGATTCGCGCCCACCACCCACAACGCATCCAGGTCCGCCGCCGCGAGAATCTCGTCGTAAGCCAGACCGCGCTCACCGATTGCCTGGTAGCCGGGTCCGTGATCCGGCGTCAGCCCCATGTCCGACGCCCCACGTGAATTCGAATAATCCAGCAGCGCGACATAACGAACCGGGATGCCGAGCGAATCGCCGAACGCCACCAGTTTTCGGACAGCCTCGCCTTTTATCGCGTCGCCGAACAGAATCACCAGCTCGGGTTCCGCCTTCAAAGCCTCGCGCAGCGTTTCGAGATCCGCGAACTCGCGCCCCGGAAGTGTGATGACGCTCCGCAGCGCGTAATCCCGCTCGCGGACCGCGCCGGGCGTCAGAGTGTAGATGCGCGCGCCGTGATGCCGGAAATTGGCGCGAATCTGGAAAGCCAGAAACGGATGCTGCTGCGATAGATCGCTCCCGATCACCAACACGGCCTTGCGATCGTAAAGATCGCCGGTGGTGGCGAGCGCGTCCGTCTTGCCGCTCAGCGCGTCCAGCAGCGTTGCGACGTCGCCGGTGCGGTGATGATCGATGTTCGGAGTGCCCAGCGCCTGCCGCGCGAACTTCTGCAGATAAAAATTCTCTTCGTTGCTGGTGTGGTTGGAGCCGATCACGGCGAACTTGCCGCCGCCGGCTTGGATGGATTTGAACTTCGACGCCACCGTGGCCAGCGCTTCGGACCACGAGACTTCCTCCAACCGCCCGTTCTTCTTCACCAGCGGCGCTTGCAGGCGTTCGTGGCTATGCACGAAGTCGAACGCATAGCGCCCCTTGATGCACAGAAACTCGCCGTTGATTCCCGAACGGTCGCGATTGTTGCCGCGCAGAATCTGGTTATTGCGCACGCCCAGCGTGGTCTTGCAACCGTTCGAGCAATGCGCGCAGATCGTCCCTACGTGCTTCATCTCCCAGGGCCGCGTTTTGTACCGATACATGCCGCTGGTCAACGCGCCCACCGGGCAGATGTCGATGCACATTCCGCATTCGTCGCAGGCCAGATGGTCGCCCAGATTCGGAATGATCACCGAGCGCGACCCGCGATTGGCCACGCCCAGCGCCTTCACGCCCATGCCTTCGTCGCAGATTCGTACGCAGCGGTAGCACAGGATGCAGCGCGGCTTGTCGTAGAACACCACCGCCGACCATTGCTCTTCGTCCACGTGCTGCTTGGGCTCGACGAAGCGGCTTTCACCCGCGCCGTAGCGGAACGTCATGTCCTGCAGTTCGCATTCGCCGCCCTTATCGCACACCGGACAATCCAGCGGATGGTTGGTGAGCAGAAACTCGAGCGTCCCCTTGCGCGCTTCATGCACCTGCGCCGAATCGGTGTAGACCACCATGCCTTCGGCCACCGGCAGCGTGCAGCCCACTTGGAGCTTGGGCGTCTTTTCCACTTCCACCAGGCACATCCGGCAGGCGGCTTGCAGCGTCAGACCGTCGTAATAGCAGAACGACGGAATCTCGATGCCCACTTGCTTGGCGGCGTTGATGACCAAGGTCCCGGGCGCGGCTTGGACCGCTCTGCCGTCGATGGTGAGGTTGATCAGATCAGCCATGGCGCGTTTCTCCCCTGGGTTACGCCATTACCGGTTCGGCGGCATGCGCGTATGGACACGGTGCGCCGTTCAAGTGCGCCTCGAAATCCTCCGGAAACTTCTCAACGATGGATATGGTCGGCATCGCGGCCGCGTCTCCCAGCGCGCAGAAGGTCCGGCCCAGCATGTTCTTGGAAAGTTCGCCGATCAGTGAAATGTCGCTCTTCTGCCCCAGGCCATTGTGAAAACGGTCCAGCATCTTGCGCAGCCAGGTAGTTCCCTCGCGGCACGGGATGCACCAGCCGCAACTCTCGTGCGCGTAAAACTGCATGATGCGCAGCGCGAACTTCACCATGCAGGTGTGCTCGTCCAGAACCACCGTGCCGCCCGACCCCAGCATGCTCTTGGCTTTCGCCAGGCTGTCGAAATCCATGGCGATGTCGCACTCGTCCGCCTTCAATAGCGGGCACGACGAGCCGCCCGGAACCACCGCCTTCAGCTTTTTGCCGTTCCGCATGCCACCGCCCACTTCGTAAATCATGCGCAGCAGATTGAATCCCACCGGCAGTTCATAAACTCCCGGACGATTGATGTGCCCCGAAAGGCAGACCATCCGCGTTCCGCCATTCTTCGGAGTTCCCAGCGCCGCGAACGCCGCGCCGCCGTCGCGAATGATCGCGGGCACCGCCGATAGAGTCTCCACATTATTAATCAGCGTCGGCGATTCCCACGCCCCCACCACGGCTGGAAACGGCGGTTTCATGCGCGGAACCCCGCGTTTGCCCTCGATCGAATCGAGCAGCGCCGTCTCTTCCCCGCATTCGTAAGCGCCGGCGCCCGAGTGCGTGTACAGATCGAAATCGAAACCGGTGCCCTGAATGTTCTTGCCCAGATATCCGCGCGCGTAAGCTTCCGCGATGGCGCGATCCACGATATCGATCAAATACCGATACTCGCCGCGAATATAAATGTAGCCGTGGTGCGCATCGATAGCGCGCCCCGCGATCAGAATTCCTTCGATCAGCTGATGCGGATCGTTCTCCATCAGCAGCCGATCCTTGCAGGTGCCCGGCTCGCTTTCGTCTGCGTTGATGATCACGTATTTCGGCTTCGGCGACTTGCGCGGCACGAAGCTCCATTTCATTCCCGCCGGGAATCCCGCTCCCCCGCGGCCTCGCAACGCGGAGACTTTCACTTCCTCGATAATCTGCTCGGGCGTCATTTCGATGGCTTTGAAAAACGCCTTGAAGCCGTCGGTGGCCAGGTATGCGTCGAGCGACGCGGAATTGGGCAGCCCGAACCGCTTAGTCACAACTTTTACTTCCAGTGGACTGGGATCGTTGTAGAGCATCGTCGCTTATGAGATTGTACGCAGGTCCGCGATCAGCTTGTCCAGCTTCTCGGGCGTTACGAAATGATGAAAATCGTAGTTCACTTGAATCGCCGGCGCCCAACTGCACGCGCCGATGCACTCCACCTCCTCTAACGAAAACCGGCCGTCCGGCGCTACTTCCTTATTGCCAATTCCCAGCGTTGCAGAGGCATGCTCGAACAGTTCTTGCCCGCCCAGAATCAGGCAACTGATGTTGGTGCAGACTTGCACGTGATACTTGCCCTGCGGTTTCCGGTGGAGCATGGAATAATAGCCGACCACTTCGTCCACCTGCAGCGGCGCTACTTTGCACCGGCGCGCCACTTCTTCCACCAGCTCGGACGATATCTGGCCGAGCTCGTCCTGCGCGTACAGCAGCATCGGAACGATGGCCGACCGCGTGCGTCCCGGCGGGTAGCTCTCCAGCATCTTTGCGAATCTGGTTTCCAGCTCCGGCGAGAAGGTCATTAGCGATCCACGTCCCCCAGCATGAAGTCCATACTGCCCAGCGCCGCGATGGAATCGGCCAGCAGCCGCCCTTCCAGCAACGCCGCTGTCGCTTGCAGGTTGGCGAAGCTCGGAGTGCGCATGAAAATGCGGTAGGGGTGGGATGTGCCGTCGCTGACTACCGAGTAACCGATCTCGCCGCGCGGCGATTCCACCGGCTGATAAATTTCGCCGGCGGGCACGCGAAAGCCCTCCGTGACGATCTTGAAATGATAGATCAGCGCTTCCATCTGCGTCTTCATCTTCTCGCGGTCCGGCAGCACGATCTTGGGCGCGTCGGCTTGCCAGGCGCCTTCCGGCATCCCATCCAGCGCTTGCCGGATAATCCTCGCGCTCTGGCGCATCTCCGACAACCGCACGCGATACCGCGCGTACACGTCGTTTTCGGTCCGCGTGGGGATCTCGAAATCGAACTTGTCATAGCTCGAATACGGCTCGCTCTTGCGAATGTCCCACGGGATGCCCGCGGCGCGGATCATCGGGCCGGTGACGCCCAGATCCAGCAGATCTTCGAGCGGCGCGATTCCGACGCCCTGAGTCCTGCGCGTCCAAATGGGATTCGCGTCCAGCAGCTCTTCGTACTCGTCCACCTTACTCGGGAAACCGGTGATGAATTTCCCCACTCGCTCCTGCCAGCGGCGCGGAGGCTCCAGCGCCAGCCCGCCGATGCGAATATAGCTGGTCATCATTCGCTGGCCGGAAAACATTTCGAAGATTCGAAGTATGTCCTCGCGCTCGCGGAAACAATAGAAGAATACCGACATGGCCCCGAGATCGAGCGCATGCGTTCCCAGCCAAACCAGGTGACTGTTCAAACGCGAGAATTCGGCCAGCATCACTCGCATCCATTGCGCCTTGGGCGGAATTTCGATGTCGCCGATCAGTTTTTCCACCGCCAGCGCGTACACCAGGTTGTTGGAAAGGTTGGCGAGATAATCCACCCGGTCCGTCAGCGTCACCACTTGCTGCCAGGTCTTAACTTCGCACTCTTTTTCGATTCCGGTGTGGAGGAAACCGATGTCCGGAATGGCCCGCAAGATCGTCTCGCCGTCCAACTCCAGCACGATTCGCAGCACGCCGTGGGTGGAAGGGTGCTGCGGACCCATGTTCAGCGTCATGCGCCGCATACTGCCGCCGGGCCGGGAGACGGTTTGCTCAGCGGCTTCGGCGGTGATCGTGTCGGTATGGGTGGTGGTCTCTCGCATGGCGAATCCTATTCGTCCTTATAACTGTACTTGTAACCGTGTACCGGGTAATCCTTGCGCAGGGGATGCCCCTCCCAGTCCGCCGGCATCAGGATGCGGCGCAGGTCGGGATGATTGCGGAAACCGATGCCGAACATATCGAACACTTCGCGCTCGTACCAGTTGGCGCCTCGCCACACACCGGTGATCGAATCGATCTCCGGCTCCGCTTCAGAGACCCGGCATTTCAGGCGCAGCCGCGCATTCTTATCGAGCGAGTGCAGCAGATACGTCACTTCGAAACGCGGGTCGGCAGGATGCCAATCGACCGCGGTAACCGCGCTCAGTCGAATAAAACCCTGACTTTGTTTGAGGTATCGGCAAACGTCGACGATCGTCGAGGGCTCGATAAACAGCGTGGTCTCGCCGCGTTCGGCGCGCCCGCCCGTGATGGCGTCCGGCATTGCCGCGTCCAGGGCCGCCGCGACTGGATGTTCTTTCAACGCGTCGGGGAGCATTTACTTAGCCGCGAGAACGGATTCCCTGGATTCCTCCAGCGGAACGTTCGGTTCGTCGTGGGACCAGTCCAGCGCACCCTTTTTCCAAATGTAGAGAAACCCCGACAGGATCAGGGCGATGAAAATCAGCATCTCCACGAACGCGAACATCTTCAGCTCGCGGTACACCACCGCCCACGGGTAAAGGAACACGGATTCGATATCGAAGAGGATGAACACGATCCCCACCAGATAAAACTTCACGCTGAAGCGTTCCCGGGCGGAGCCGGTGGGCGCGATTCCGCATTCATAAGGCGAGTCCTTCACGCGGTCCTTCACCCTTTTGCCCACCGCCACCGAGATCACGATGAGCGCCGTGGCTATCAGCACCGCGAGAGCGATCTGCACCAGGACGGGGAAGTAAGTATCCGGATAAGAAGTAGGCATCGGAAAATGTGTCCCGCGCAACCGCGAGCACTACAATTGACTATAATGAGAACCGGCCTCGGGCCGCAAGTTGCGGTTGGCTTGCTGCGCGCGGCCCCCGGTTTCCGATCCATGACAGTTGGAACAAAAGAGATCCAAATTGTTGTAAACGGGCAGGTTCGGTCCGCGCCCGAAGGTCTTGCTCTCGGCGCCTTGCTGGTCTGGCTGAACGTCGATCCCGCGCGCGTCGCGGTGGAATTGAATCGGTCCATCGTCAGCCGCCGGGATTGGGACCGGACCCCGGTGGCTTCCGGCGCGACCTTAGAGATTGTACAATTTGTCGGTGGCGGATAGGCCGCCGATTTCCTGGTATATACTTTCCTATTGACAGCGGCGCTGGGTCAGGTAGAATTTTAGATGCGCTCCAGTTCCAAAACGCTCGCGGGGGAACATGTTCAAAACAAAGAAAACTCGTTCTGATAATGACGGCGGAGTACGAACTTTCGCCTCGAGCGATGTCTCCCGCATCGCCCAAGTCAGTTTGCGGCAGTTGCAATGGTGGGACGAGCGCAAGGTGGTTTCCCCCCGCCACGAAGGCCACAAGCGGTTATACCAGGCCGAGGAAGTAATCGAAATTACAGTGATCGCCGAGCTGCGGCGCAAGGGTTTCTCGCTTCAGAAGATTCGCCGGGTGCTGCGCTTCCTCCAGCGCGAGATGGGGAAGAGGTTGAGCGAGGTTCTGCAATCGAATTCCGACCTGCATCTGGTGACCGACGGCAAGTCCATTTACCTCGAAGATCAGAAGGAACGCATCATCGACATTCTCAAGAACGCCAAGCAGCCGATGTTCCTGGTCTGCGTGAGCGATCAAGTGCGCCGTTTGGACGACTCGCCCCGCAAGCCGGTGAAGGCGGAAGCCGCCGCCGCGGGAACCCGCCGGTCCACGCGAACCGCGTAAGCCTGAAAGCCGTAGTCAGTAAGCCGTTCTCGGCGGAAGAATCGCGAGCCTGGCCCGTAATGGTTCATGCTGGCGCGTTATGAGCCCATTACCGTATTGCATTGGATTCTATATTGGTCGCATAATAAGTAGTGGATGGGCGGTTTCGCTCATCGTGGTCTATCCGCTAGGCTCGTAGGCGAGCGTTATCCCAGGCCCTCAGGAAATCCTGAGGGCCTTCATAGTTATGCCCAAGAGGATCGCTGTGTTGCTCGACGGCGGACACGTTCGGGTGCATGCCAAGAATGCGGGAATGCAATTCACGCCGGATTACATCGAGAAGGTGGCTCTCGCCTGTTCCAACCCTGGCGAAGAGATCCTGAGAATTCTGTATTACGACTGCGCACCATACGCGGGAACGGTTACTTTGCCGGTTTCCGGGGCTAAGAAAACCTATCAGGGAACCGACCACTGGATGAGAGAACTTGCCCAGAAGAACCTGTTCGCCGTTTGGCGTGGGGCACTGAAGTTCAGAGGCTTCGCCCTGGACAAGAAAAAGATCCCGTACCAGCCGACTGCCCCGCTGCAGGATACCGATTTTTTGCCCCAGTTCGAACAAAAGGGTGTAGACATGCGGATCGGCTTAGACATGGCGATTTATTCCGCCAACCGCGCGGTGGATCTGATTGCGCTCGTTACCAATGATACGGACTGCATACCCGCAATGAAGCACGCTCGCAGGTCCGGACTACAAATCGCATAGGTGGTGATCCCCGGCTATAAGCCGACTTCAGAATTGTTGGAGCACAGCGATTTTCACAGACCGATCCTCTGGCCCGTTCCGTAGCCCGACGCTCAATCCAGCCTTTCAGCCGGCCGCCCCAAACCCGGTATACTGTAATTGCGAGGTGTTAATGGTGCGTTCCGCTCGGCCCCTGCTTCTTGCGTTGTTCGTCGTCGTGCTGTGCTCTGTGGTGGCAGGAATTTTCGGCCCCGGCCTCATGGGAGTTTCCGCCGCGTCCTCCGGGCCGGAAGAGGACCTCAAGGCAAGCATCAAGGACTTCACCAAGATCTACGAAGTCGTCGAGAATAATTTTGCGGACAAAGTCACCTCCGACAAGGGCATCTATAAGGGCGCCATCCCGGGCATGCTCCGCACCCTCGATCCGCATTCGAATTTCTTCGATCCGAAGGAGTTCCAATCGCTTCGGGACGACCAGAGCGGTCATTATTATGGGGTAGGCATGACGGTCGCTCCTCGCAACGGAAAAACCATCATAGTGGCGCCGTTCGGCGGATCTCCCGCATATAAAGCCGGGCTTCGGCCTGGCGACGTAATTCTCGAAGTGAACGACAAGAAGACCGACAGCCTCACCACGCCCGAGGTAGCGGATCTGTTAAAAGGCCCCCGCGGAACGCATGTCCAGGTGATGGTGGCGCGCGAAGGTTCGGACGCGCCGATCACGTTCGACATCACCCGCGACGAGATTCCTCGCTATAGCGTGGAAGAGGCCTTCTGGCTGCACCCTGGCATCGCTTACATGCACGTCTCGGCGTTCAACGAAAACACCAGCCAGGAAATGGAAGACAATCTCAAGCGGCTGGGCGAAGCCAATATCAAGGGGTTGGTTCTCGATCTGCGCGAAAACCCGGGCGGTCTTTTGAACGAAGGAGTGGCCGTGGCCGGGCACTTCCTACGCAAAGGCGAACTTGTAGTTTCACATCGCGGCCGCGCGTCGGCCGAGAAGCCGTACCTTTCTCGTGGCAGCGCTTACGGTCAGAATTACCCGATGGTGGTTCTCGTCAATCGCTATTCCGCTTCCGCCGCGGAAATCGTCGCGGGCGCGCTCCAGGATCACGATCGCGCTTGGATTCTGGGAGAGACCACGTTCGGCAAGGGCCTGGTCCAGACCGTATTTCCGCTCGACGACAACACCGGACTCGCGCTCACAACCGCTCACTATTACACGCCCAGCGGCCGTTTGATCCAGCGCGATTACTCCAACATCTCGTTCCTGGATTATTACTACGGCAAGCGCACCGAGACGAAGAATCTGCAGGATGTCAAGAGCACCGATAGCGGTCGAACCGTTTACGGCGGCGGCGGGATCACTCCCGACGAGAAGTACGAACCGCCCAAGTACAACGCGTTCCAGACGGAATTGCTCCGCAAGTTCGAATTCTTCAATTTCTCGGCGAAGTGGTTCGGCGCGCGCGCGAAAGTTCAACTCCCCAAGGGCTGGGAGCCGGATGCCGGCGTCCTGAGCGCGTTTCACGAATACCTGGTGAAGCAGAACGTCCCGTTTCACGAAGCCGACTGGACCGATAACAAAACCTGGATCGAGCAGCAGTTGAAACGCGAAATGTACGCCAGCGGCTTCAGTTACGAGGATTCCCAAAAGGTCGCGATTCAGACCGATCCGATGGTGGCCAAGGCCGTCGACGCCATTCCGCAGGCCAGAGCCTTGCTCGACAAATCCAAGAAGTTGATCGTCGAGCGTTTGCGCCGCGATGATCGGCAGTAGCATTCGCAAAGTTTGAAAACGCCACAGATCACCGTCCTGGACGCAGGCGGGCAGTATTGTCATCTAATCGCCAGGAAGATTCGCGACCTGGGTGTCTATGCGGACGTTTGTCCCAGCGAGACGCCGGCCTCGGAACTCGCGGGCCGCAAGGGCCTCATCATCTCCGGGGGACCCGACAGCGTTTACGAACCGGATAGCTCTCGAATCGACCCCGCGATTCTTCATTCGGGCTCCGCGGTGCTCGGAATCTGCTATGGGCAACAGCGCATGGCTTTCGAACTGGGCGGCAAAGTCAAAAAAGGCGAGCAGGGCGAGTACGGCCTGGCGCTGCTCGACGCCGTGAAGCCGCATCCGCTATTTAAGGACCTGAACGGCGATCGCCAGGTTTGGATGAATCATCGCGATCAGGTGGAGACGGTTCCGGAAGGCTTCGACGTGCTGGCCAGCACCGACACCTGCGCGATCGCCGCGATGGCGCATCGCGACCGGCCCCTGATCAGCGTGCAGTTTCATCCGGAAGTTGTCCACACCAAGCCGGGCACCCAAATTCTTTCGAACTTTGTCTTCGGCGTTTGCGGATGCGTGAAGGATTGGGATCCCAAGGATCGCATCCGGCCCATCGAAAGCCAAATTCGCGAGGTCGCCGGCGACCGGAACGTGTTCTTCTTCGTGAGCGGCGGCGTCGATTCCACCGTGGCCTACACGCTTTGTCTGCGGGCGCTCGGGCCGGAACGCGTCCATGGCATCTATGTCGATACCGGTCTCATGCGCGAAGGCGAAACCGAATACGTACGCGGCCTTTTCGCGCGCTTGGGCGCCACCGCGTTCCACGTCGAGGATGCTCAACAAGAGTTCCTCGCCGCGCTCTCGCTCGTTTGCGATCCCGAACGGAAGCGCCATATCATCGGCGAGCAATTCGTGTCGGTGCAGGACCGCGTGTTGCGCACCGGCCACTTTCTGGACGGCCGTTGGGTGCTCGGACAGGGCACGATTTATCCCGATACGATCGAGTCCGGCGGTACCGCTAAAGCCGATGTCATCAAGACCCATCACAATCGCGTAGCGGGAATCCAGAAGCTCATCGACACCGGCCGGATTATCGAGCCGCTCGCTTCCTTCTACAAAGACGAAGTGCGCCAAATCGGTGCCGAACTGGAAATTCCAGACGAATTCCTGCATCGCCATCCGTTTCCTGGACCGGGCCTCGCGATTCGATGTTTGTGCTCGGAAACCGACGCGCCGGTCGAACGAAGGGAGCCGGGCTGGTTGCTTCCGATGCGTTCGGTGGGCGTGAAAGGCGATTCCCGCAGTTATCACTCGGTGCTCGCGCTCGATAACCTGCCGGCCGACGAGATCGCCACTGAATTAGTCAATCGCAGCACCGAGATCAACCGCGTGGTCGGATTGGTGGGCGCTCGCGCGCCGAGTTCGGCTTTTTCGAAGATGCGCGCGACGAAGGGGACGCTGACGCGCGAGCGGCTCGCTCGTTTGCGCCGCGCCGATGCCGTCGTTCGGAGCATGTCGAAAGACAGCGGGTTCGACGCGCAAGTGTGGCAGTTCCCGGTGGTGCTGATCCCGTTGGGTGTCGGAGCGACACCCGATTCGGTGGTGCTGCGCCCGATTCACTCCGTGGACGGAATGACCGCGCAGGTGGTCCGGATGCCCGCGGCGCTGCTCGATCGGATGGCGGCGGAGTTGCTCGCGGTCGAAGGCGTTGCGGCCGTCTTCTACGATCTGACGCACAAACCTCCGGGCACCATCGAGTGGGAATAACCCGCTAGATTCGGTGAAAGCTTTTCAGGATATCGCGCGTCGAGTAGCGCAGCGCGATGGGTCGGCCGTGCGGACAGCTCATGGGGCATTGGGTGGCGGCGAGCCGGTTGAGCAGCCACTCCATTTTGCTTTGATCCAGCCGCATGTTGATCTTGATCGCGGCGCGGCAAGCGATGGTCGCGGCCATCGCTCGGCGCAGGTCGCCCAACGACGCTTTGCGCATTTCGCCTTCCGCGATTTCCAGAATTTCGAACACCAGCTTTTCGATGTCGGCCGGTCCGACGCCCGCCGGAGCGCCTTTCACCGCGATGGTGCGCGCGCCAAACGGCTCGGAATCGAAGCCCGCGCGATCGAGTTCGTCGGCGATGCGGGCGTATTCGATTTGTTGCCCAGCGGTCATTTCGACCAGGATCGGTAGCAGGAGTTGTTGACGTTCCACTCGGCCTTCGGCTTGCTGCCGCAACACCTGTTCGAACAGAATTCGCTCGTGGGCGACGTGCTGGTCGATGATCCAGAGGCCGTCGCGGCCGGCGGCGATGATAAAGCTGTCGTGAATCTGGCCGAGCGGCCGGAGGTCGGAAAGGCTCGCCAAACTATTAAGGCTTTCCACGCTGGAAAGCGGGCCGTGCGTGTCGGGGACCTGCGGAGCCGCGGTTTCGCTGAAATCGAAACGAGCGTCCGGAGTCGCGGACGTTCGGAGGGTGAAGACGGGCAAGTCTTCCGGGCGCTCGATGGCGGCGGCTTCG
>Ga0302326_10021537_pt1 | contig 13214 bp, 11 predicted proteins | sample Palsa_T0_3_FD_202264 | JGI IMG/M metagenome (GOLD analysis project Ga0302326, IMG submission 202264) | Peat permafrost microbial communities from Stordalen Mire near Abisko, Sweden - Palsa_T0_3 | ecosystem: Environmental > Terrestrial > Soil > Palsa > Peat permafrost | place: Sweden: Abisko... | reverse complement strand
CATCGCGTACGAGGCGAGCATCGATCGCGTCGCTCACGTCGCCATGGTGATGGGTGACATCGGCGACGGGAAGGACATTCTCGTACGAGTTCATTCCGAGTGTCTAACCGGCGACGCGCTGCATTCCTTGCGCTGCGATTGCGCCGCGCAACGCGACGCCGCCCTGGACTTGATCGCGCGCGAGGGCCGCGGGGTCTTCCTCTACCTACATCAAGAAGGCCGGGGCATAGGCCTGGCCAACAAGCTGCGCGCCTACGAGCTGCAGGACCGCGGTGCCGATACGGTCGAGGCGAATCTGGCTCTGGGACTTCCGGTCGACAAACGCGACTACGGTCTCGGTTCGCAGATCTTGGTCGATCTCGGCGTCAAAGAGATGCGTCTCATCACGAACAACCCGAAGAAGATCATCGGCCTTGAGGGCTACGGGCTGGCGATCGCGGGACGCGTCCCACTCGACATCCCGCCGACGCCGCACAACGCGCGCTACATGGAAACGAAGCGCGAGAAGATGGGCCACATGCTCGACGGCGACGTCGCGCCCCTCGAGATCGCTGGATGAAGACCGACGCGGGGACCGCGGCGCTGCCGCGCGGCGTTGGCAAGCGTGTCGCAGTCGTCAGCGCGCGTTTCTACGAAGACTTAGCCGATTGGCTCGAAGACGGCGCGCGTCGCGCGCTGGATGCGTGCGGCGTCGCGTCCGTCGATCGCCTCTTCGCGCGCGTGCCCGGGTGTTTCGAGCTTCCGCTGGCGTCGCGCCGCCTGATCGACACCGCCGACTACGATGCGATCGTTGCGCTCGGCGTCGTCATCCGCGGCGAGACGCCGCACTTCGAGTACGTGGCCGGCGAGTGTGCGCGCGGCTTGATGGACGTGCAACTGGCGACGCGCGTGCCGATCGGTTTCGGAGTCCTGACGACGGAAACGCTCGCGCAAGCGCAAGAGCGCGCGGATCCGAGACGCGGCGATAAGGGGTACGAAGCGACCTTGGCGGCGCTGTCCGTTCTCGAGGTCGCGTGAAGAACGGATCCCCGCGGGAACGCTTCGAGCCGGTCTGGTGGGAGAGCGGCGGCGTCGGATACATCGATCAGCGCCGGCTGCCGGTCGAGGTCGTGCGAACGCGCGCTACGACCGTCGACGAAGTCGTCGAAGCGATCGCGAGCTTGGCGGTACGCGGCGCGCCTTGTATTGGAATCTTCGGCGCGTACGGAATCGTCTTGGCGCGCGAGCTGTGCAGCTCGGACGCGGAGTTCGCGCTCGCCGCCGAGCGCATCAAAACCGCGCGGCCGACCGCCGTGAATCTGGCCTGGGCCGTCGAGCGCGTGCTGGCCCTCGAGCGCGATGCGTATCTGAGCGAGGCGGAGGCCATCCACGACGAGCAGCGCGCGGTCGATCGCGCGATCGGCGAACGCGGGGCCGACCTCATTCCCGACGGCGCGAACGTCTTGACCCACTGCAATACTGGACCGCTTGCGACCGGCGGCGCGGGAACCGCGCTGGGCGTCATCATCGCGGCGCAGCGCATGGGCAAACGTCTGCACGTCTACGTCGACGAGACCCGTCCGCTTTTGCAGGGTGCGCGCCTGACGACCTTCGAGTTGCTGGCGGCCGGGGTTCCCGCGACGCTGATCGTCGACGGTGCCGCGGCTGCGACCATCCGTGCAAAACGGATCGCGTGCGCGATCGTCGGGGCCGACCGGATCGCGCTCAACGGCGACACCGCGAATAAGATCGGCACCTACGGCGTCGCGATCGCAGCGGCTCACCACGGAATTCCGTTCTACGTCGCCGCGCCGCGTTCGACGATCGACTTCTCGCTCGCGAACGGCGAGGGGATGGCGATTGAGGAGCGCGCTCCGGACGAGGTGCGCTCCTTCGCGGGCGCGCGCTCTGCGCCAAGCGAGATCGACGCCTACAACCCGGCCTTCGACGTCACGCCGGGCCATCTCATCGCCGGCATCGTGACCGAGTACGGCGTGGCGCGGCCACCCTACGCCGAGTCGCTCCCCGAACTCGCGTACCGGCCGCGTTTTCCGTTTGCGCACGCGCGGCAATTCCGCCCGTGAAGTTTTACGACTTCATCGATAAGTCGCCGGCGCTCCCCAAAGTCGTCATCGTCGAAGGTGTCGAACGTTTGCTGGCGGAGCGCGCGCTCGCGACGATCGTCGAGCGTTCGATGCCCGCGGCCGAACGCGATCTGAACGTCGAGCGCTTCGTCGCAACCGAACTCGATTCGTTCGGTCGCGTCGAGGCCGCGGTTGCGGCGCTGCCCTTCCTCGGCTCGATGCGCATCGTCATCGTGCGCGGAGCGCACGAGCTACGCGCCGATCCGCGCCGCGCTTTACTCGCCGCCGCGGCTACGGTTCCGAGCGGCAACATGCTGGTCATCGAAGACTCGGTTTCGCCCGCGAGCAAACGTCCGGAGCCGCTGGCGAAGCTCTTCGGGCGGGGCGCGTTGCGTATCGACACGACGCCAACCGATGAAACGCGCGAACGCTTCGTGCGTGAAACGCTGAGCGAACTCGGTGCGAGCGGATCTGCGCCGGCGCTCGAAGCGCTCGTTGGCGGGGAAGGCGACCTCGCCGCGCTGCGCACCGACCTCGAGAAGCTGGTGCTTGCGGGCGCCCGTATCGAGCTGGCCGACGTCGAACGCGAAACGCTGGCCGCCGTCAACGTCAAAGCGTATCACTTCGCCGGAGCCGTGCTCGAAGGAAACGCTCGCGCCGCTCTCGAGATCGCCGACGAACTTTTCGGCGCGGACCCGCGCGGTGCGGCGATCCCGCTCCTGTCCGCGCTCGCGGTCGAGTACGGTCTCGTTTGGGAGCTGGCCCGTCCCGGCGGAACGTTGCCGGCTCGCGCGCGCTGGCGCGAGCGCGAACTGCGCGCGATCGCGCGCCGCCTAGGCGCCCGGAGGGCTCGGCTGGGCTATGAACGCGCGGTGCGTGGCTTCGGGGCGATCGTAACCGGGCGTGCCGACGACCCGCGTCTGGTCGTCGAGCTAGCGGCCTCGGCCGACGCTGCCGCTCGGCCTCCCTCCCAAAAGGATTGAGGCAGCGCCGCGGGCAACGTCGGCCCGGAGATGCGGCGTCGGCCTCAGACGACGTGTGCATACTCGCGTCTCGATTGCTGAGTGCAACGTATCGAGGAGTTTTCTTCCATGCGCACGATTTTAGCTCGACTGGCTCTCGCGGGAGTCTTCGGGATCGCTCTTAACGGCTGCGGGGGGTCAAATGGGACATCGCTGCCGGCGGGTGGACTTCCGAATGGCGCCGGCGGCGGCTCGGTCCAATCAACCAACGGCGTCGGCCCGCCGCCACCCGGAACTGAACCCGTCCTAGCAGTTGACGGCGGCAGCATGCCCGGCTTCGCGGGAACCAAGACCTACTCAGGGGTCGGCGGAACGGTCGCAACCGATACGATCACGCCCCCGAACCCCGCGGCATCGCCGCCGGCTACCGGCATGCATTCGATCGTGCTGGGGACCGCGCCCGCGACGACCGAGTTGAAGTACGGCGGAACCCCATCGGGTCTGACGTATCAATTCGGCGTCACCGGAAACATCGCAACCTTCAACTACAACGAAATCGACGTCGTCGGACCGTCGTACACCGGCGCGACAGCACCGACCACCGTGGCAGTCGAACTGCAGGGTGGCACGGGCGGGGCCGCCTACGACATTCGCTTGATCTGCGGTGGCCCGGCACTTACGGCTGCTCCCGCGGCCGCGCCGCTGCGCTGCCTCTTCCCGACGAATGGAATCAATACGGCTCCTGTGCCCGCGCCGCCGTACTACATCGCAAACTCATACGGCGCGCCGAGCGGGTCATATACAACGGCCTATACCGCTCCGGTCGCCCCGGCGACGGTCGGCACGTTTACCCGTCCGTCCGGTCCCGGAAATCCTCCGGCCGTCCTCAACACCTTCGATGCCGGCTTGGTAACGCTCCAAGCACCAACGGGGCTATGGATTATCCTGAGCTTCCCGGCCGCTACGACCGGGACGTTCACCTTCGTCGGCTTAACCGCAGTCCAGTAACATAACTCGGGCGACTAGCTCGCTCGAAGAAGCCCACGGGCCGGACGTTACGTCCGGCCCGTTTTGTTGTCCTCAAGGCGGCGATTACGGCCGAGGCGAACGCCGAGATAGCGATGGATGAGCGGACCTATGCCTCGCCGTTTTCGTGGAGGTACGGGCGACCAGAGGTGCGCGAGTTGTTCTCCGAGCGGGAACGGCGCCGGCTGTGGCGCACCGTTTGGGTCGCGCTCGCTCGCTCGCAGGAGCGAAGCGGCCTTGTGACGCGCGCCGAAGTCGAGGATCTCGCCGCTCACGCGGATGAGATCGATGTGGCCGCGGCGCTAGCGATCGAGCGCGAGATCGGACACGATCTGATGGCCGAGATCCGCGTCTTTGCGTCGCAGGCGAAGATCGGTGGCGGCAAATTGCATCTCGGCGCGACCTCGATGGACGTCGAGGATACGGTTGAGACGTATCGCATGCGGCGCGCCCTCGCGCTGTTGGGTGAACGTCTTGGGGAGTTGTTGCGCGCGTTCGCCGCTTCGATCGAGAAGTACGCCGACCTGGTCTGCATGGGCTACACGCACCTCCAGCCGGCGGAGCCGACGACGTTCGGTTATCGCTTAGCCGCGTATGCGCAAGATTTGCTCATCGACGAAGCGCAGCTGCGCGGCGTCTATCACGCCTTGACCGCCAAGGGGATTCGAGGCGCGGTGGGCACGTCGGCGTCGTACGAGCGGCTGTTGCGCGGGAGCGGCCGTCGCGCGCGCGACCAGGAGAGCGAAATTCTCGATCAATTCGATTTGAGCACGCGCGACGTCAGCGCCCAAACGTATCCGCGCAAACTCGACTACCTCGTGACGAGCGCGCTGGCCGGTCTCGGCGCTTCGCTTTCGAAGTTCGCAGCGGACGTGCGCATCTTGTCGTCACCCGGCTTTGGTGAAGCCTTCGAGCCGTTCGGAAAGAAACAAGTCGGCAGTTCGTCCATGCCCTTCAAGCGCAATCCGATGCTCTCGGAGCGGATCGATTCGCTGGCGCGGCTGCTGCCCGGATATGCGGACGTCGCCTGGCAGAATGCCGCCACGAACTATCTCGAACGAACCCTCGACGACAGCGCGAACCGGCGCACGATCTTGCCGGAGGCGTTCTTGTGCGCCGACGAACTCCTCGGCTTAGCGCTGCGAGTGGTTAGCGGGTTGCGTCTCGACGAGCGGCGCATCGCGCTCAACTTGCGCACCTACGGTCCGTTCTCGGGAACCGAGGCAGTGTTACTCGAGGCCGTGAAGGCGGGCGGCGATCGCCAAGTGCTGCACGAAGCGTTGCGCGAAGCAGCGATGAGCGCCCACGACGCGCTCGCGGCGGGCAACGACAACCCGCTTCCGCGCTTGCTCGTCGACGACGAGCGCTTGACGGCGCTGCTGGATCCGGCCGAAATTCGTGCGCTTCTCGATCCGACCGACCACATCGGCGATGCGCCCGAGCGAGCCCGCGCCCTGGTGGCACGTATCGCCGATTTGCTGCCCTTCCCGATGCCGCGGACGCCGGCGGAAAGCGTCTCGTGAACAAAGGCCTCGAAGTCGCGCGCGGCAAGACCAAGGTTCTCTACGAAAAGCCCGGCCAGCCCGACGTGTTGATCGTTCAAGCGCTCGACAACATCACCGCCGGCGTCGGCGCGCGGCGCAACGAGATCCCGGGTAAGGGGCGGGTTGCCTCGAAAACGAGCGCGCGCGTCTTCCGTCTGCTGAACCTCTGCGGCCTGCCGACGCACTATTTGAGCGGCGGCGAGGACGACGACGACAACGAGATGCTGGTGCGTCGCTGTACGATGATCCCGCTGGAAGTCGTCGTGCGCGGCGTCGCGGCGGGCTCGTTCGTCAAGCGTAAGCCGGGAGTTGCGCGTGGCTCGGTCATCGTACCGCGCCTGGTCGAGTTCTTTTTCAAGGACGACGCAAATCACGATCCGCTGATCGAACCCGACGAGATCGTGGCGCGTGGCCTTGCGTCGCCGCAAGAAGTCGGCACGATGAGCGAGATCGCGCGCATCGTCTTCGAAATATTGGCGCACGCCTGGCGTCGCAACGAGACGCTCCTGGTCGATCTCAAGATCGAGTTCGGCCGCTTGATCGGAGCCGAAGGCCGCGGGAACCTGGTGATCGCCGACGTGATCGACAACGACTCGTGGCGCATCTGGCCACAAGGCCGCGAAGAGCTCATGCTCGACAAACAAATGTATCGCAACCTCGCGGAAGTGACCCCCGCCGACCTCGAGCGCGTGCTCGCGAACTACGAAACCGTCGCGGAAATCGTCGGCACGTTTCCGGTCGCGCGTCCCGGCACCGTGGGTTTGATCGCCGACGGTCCCAGCGCCGTTGCGGGACTCGATCCTACCATACGCGCGCTCGGTCAATTCGGCCTCACCGTGCTGCGGCGCGTCGTTTCGAGCGAGTTGATGCCGGGGTTCGTCGTTCAAACCGCGCAGCAACTCGATGCGACCTTTGCGCGCTTGATCTACGTCGCATCGGGGCCGCAGCTTGCAGCCATGCTTGGTGGCGCGACGCCCAATCCGGTGTTCGACGCGAGCGATGCCGACGCCGAGTCGACCGCAACCGCTTGCGCCAAAGCCCTGGCGCTCGACGATACGGTCCTGTTCGGCCGCGTCATGCTGGTGCAAGGCCACGCGCGTTCCGCGATCCTTCAAGCCGATGCGCAACTCAACGCGCCGCGGCCCGTCCCGCAGGGCGCCAATCTTGCCTGATGCGCCGGCAGCCGCCGCTGGGCGACTGCGCGTTCGCGACACTCCGGATGCCGAGCTCGAGGCGCAGGCGCGCGCGCACGGCCTCGCCTTAAAACTCGGCGAGCTGCGTACGATCGCCGAGCGCCTCAGACGCGACCCGACGCTCGTCGAGGCACACGCCTTCGATGCGCAATGGAGCGAGCATTGCTCCTATAAGAGCTCGCGCGCATACCTGAGCCGTCTCCCCGTGAACGGTCCGGACGTGATCCTCGGTCCGAAAGAAGACGCCGGCATCCTGCGCTTGGGCTATTGGGACGGCGCGAGTTACGGTATCGTGGTCGCGCACGAATCCCACAACCACCCGTCTCAAGTCGTGCCCTTCGAGGGCGCCGCGACCGGCGTCGGCGGCATCGTGCGCGACGTATTGTGCATGGGCGCGCGCGTCATCGCGATCGCCGACCCGCTGCGCTTCGGGTCGCGCGACGACGCGCACGCACGCTACGTCGGACAAGGCGTGGTCGACGGCATCGCGGCCTACGGCAACGCCATCGGCGTTCCGACCATCGCCGGTGACGTCTATTTTCACGAGGGCTTTCGCGACAACTGTTTGGTCAACGTCGTCGCGCTGGGTCTGGTCAAAGAAGACGAGGTCATCCATTCGGCGGCACCGCCGGATTCGGCCGGTTGGGACATCGTGCTGGTTGGTAAAGCCACCGATTTCAGCGGCTTCGGCGGCGCGGCGTTCTCGTCGCTCGTCTTGGACGAAGCCGATGCCGAAGCGAACAAGAGCGCGGTGCAAGTCCCCGACCCATTTCTGAAAAACGTGATCATGCGCGCCTCGTATCGGGTCTTCGACGTGTTGCGCGAGCGCGGCTTGACGGTCGGCTTCAAGGACCTGGGCGCGGGCGGCATCATGGGCTGTACCGCGGAGATCACCTCGAGCGGCGGATTCGGCGCGGTCGTCGATCTCGACAAATGCCCGACCTCGGTGCCGGATCTTCCCCCGGCCGTCATCGCGGTCGGTGAGACGCAAGAACGTTTGACGTGGGTCGTGCCGGCGGAGTTCACGCCGGAATTGCTCGCCATCTACAACGACGAGTTCACGCTGCCGCTCGTCGCCAACGGCGCGCGAGCCGCGGTCATCGGGAAAGTCAGCGCCGAGCCGGACTACGTCCTGCGGTACCACGGCGAAGAAGTCATGCGGGTGCCCATCGATTTTCTCACTGGCGGCATCCGCTACCAACGGCCTTGCGAACTGCCGGTGACGCCTCCCGTCTCGGGCGGAGCGCTCGGCGCCGAGAACCTTTTCGCGAAACTCGATGCTGGGTTGCTCGAAGGCGTCTTGGCGCATCGCGATGTGTGTTCGCGGCGCGCGATCTACGAGCGCTACGATTCGGTCGTGCGCGGTGCGACCTCGATTCCATGCGGCTACGCCGACGCCGGAGTGCTCGTCCCGGTTCCAGGCGCACCACTGGGTGTCGCCCTCGGGATCGGCGGCAATCCGCGCTACTCGGCCTACGGTCCCGGGCTTGCGGCGGAGCACGCCGTCTGCGAGGCGATTCGCAACGTCGTCGCGGTGGGGGCGCGTCCGCTCGGGCTCACCGATTGTCTCAACTTCGGCAATCCCGAAGACCCGCTCCAAATGGGAGAATTCGTGGCGGCGGTCGACGGTATCGCACTCGCCGCGCGCGAACTGAAAGCGCCCTTCGTCTCCGGCAACGTCAGCTTGTACAATCAATCTGCCGGCGGCGCGGCGATTCCGGCCTCACCGATCATCGCGTGCGTCGGCGGCTTGGCCGATGTCTCGCGCTCGCTGACGCCGGGCTTCAAACGCCCAGGTTCGTTGCTGCTCTACCTCGGACGGCGGCAGCGGCGTTTCGGTGGTTCGGTGATCGCGGAACTGCTCCATCTACGCGATGGGCAACTTCCGCTCATCGACTACGCGCAAGAGCGGCGCGATCTCGCTTTCGTCCTCGACGGCGCGCGCCACGGCCACCTGCTGAGTGCGCACGACGTTTCCGACGGCGGCACGCTGAGCGCCATTTGCGAGATGGCCTTCTTATCGCCGCGCGGCGGCCTGGGTGCGGAACTGAAGACGGGCGATCCCGGGGAACTCTTCGGCGAATTCGGCGGCTTCGTGCTCGAGGCCGACATCGAGCGAATCGGAGCGCTCAACGCACTCTATAGCGAGAGCTACGACGCCGAGGCCGACTGGGACGGCGCCATCTTGGGTGAAGTCATCGATCAGCCGGAGATCCGTTTGCCGGAGGCGAGCTTCGCGCTCGAGCGCTTGTACGAGGCGTGGTCTTCGCCACTGCGCGATTTCTACGACGAGGTGCCGCAATAGTGAGTGCGACCGTGGGCGTCGTCGTCTTTCCCGGAACGAACAGCGAAGAAGAGACGCTGCGCGCGTGTCAGTCCGTCGACCTGCGAGCGCAGCTCGTACCTTGGACCGCCGACCTCGACGTCGTGCGCAGCTACGATGCCTACATCTTGCCGGGGGGCTTTGCCTACGAGGACCGTGTGCGAGCCGGCGCGATCGCGGCGCACGATCGCGTGATGACTGCGGTTCGCGAAGGCGCGGCCGTCGGGAAACCCGTGCTCGGAATCTGCAATGGTGCGCAAGTCTTGCTCGAGAGCGGCCTCGTGCCGGGACTCGATGGACGGACCCAACCGCAAGCTGCCTTTGCCAAAAACGCGCCGCTCGGAAAGTATCGCTCGACGCACGTTCACGTCAAACTCGTGATGCCGCCCGAGCGTTGCGCGATCACCGCCGGTCTCGCACCGGGCGCGGTGCTCCCGGCCTGGGCTTCGCACGGCGAAGGCCGGCTCGCCGCGGAGAGCGCGACGCTGGCACGGCTCGAGCGCGAAGGTCTCGTAGCGTTCGTCTATTGCGACGCTGCGGGTAAGACGACGAGCGAGGCGATTCCGAACGGCTCCGCGCTTGGCGCGGCGGCGCTCGTCAACGCGCGCGGCAACGTTCTGGCTATCATGCCGCATCCCGAACGCGACGCCTGGACGTACATGCACGTGGACGAATCGCGCGAACGCGCCCGCGGCGATGCAGGTGCGATGCTCGCAGCCTCCGGCGGCATCGCGCTGTTCGAAGGCCTCGCCCGGGCGCTCGGCCGATGAGAATCGTGCGCTGCGTCGAGGTCCGCCTCACGATCCCCGACAACGAGGCTGAGACCGCTCGCGAGACGCTCGAGCGTCTCGGCGTGCCGCTCGGGGCGCTCATCCGCGCCGACCTTTATCGCTTCGAACTCGACGCCTCGGCGGAAGATACTCTGGTGCGGACGCTCTCGAGCCTTGAGACGATCTACAATCCGGGAAAGCATGCCCTCCGGGTCCGCGAGGATGCGGCGCCTGGGCCGGGCGAGGTTTGGATCGATGAGGTCCGGGCCGCCGAGCCGGCGCCGAGCGCGCCGGTCCGCATCGCCGGGCGCGAGCTGCCGGGTGTCTGGAGCGTCGAACGGTTTACCGCCTGGCGGGTCGAGGGCACCGCGGGCGTGCCCATGGCGGAGGCCGTGCGCCGCGCAACGGAAACTCTGCTTTGCAATCCCGCGTTTCAGAGAGCAATACTATGATTGCACCCGAACTGCTCCCCACGCCCGCGCAGGCAAAGTCGAGCGACTTTTACACAATTGCGACGCTTGGCTCGCATTCGGCGTTACAAATCCTCAAGGGCGCCCACGACGAGGGTTTCAACACGCTCGCAATCGCGAACGGCGAGACCCAGCGGCTCTATAAATCGTTCGCCTTCGTCGACGAGGTCATCGCGATCGACCGCTACGAAGATTTCATGTCGCTCGTGCCCGAGCTCGAGAAGCGCAAGATCATCATCGTTCCGCACGGCTCGTTCGTCGCGTACCTCTCGCTCGAAGAGCACAAGCGGATGTCGATTCCCTACTTCGGGAACAAAGCCGTGCTCGACTGGGAAGCGAGCCGGGAACTGCAGCGCGACTGGCTGACGCGTGCGGGCCTGAAGGTTCCGCGCCAATTCAAAACCGGTGCGGAGATCGATCGGCCCGTCATCGTCAAGTTCTATGGGGCGCAAGGCGGAAAAGGGTACCTGTTCCTGCGCGACGCGGCCGACTTCGAAAAGCGTGCCGCGGAGCTCGCCCGGCGCAACTACGTGCTGCAAGAGTACATCATCGGCGTACCGCTCTACATTCACTACTTCTACTCTCCGCTGACCGGCAAACTCGAGATCATGAGTATGGACCGGCGCTACGAAACGAACGTCGATTCGCTCGGACGCATTCCGGCGGCGGCGCAAGAAGGCATGGGCGTCGATCCGAGCTACGTAGTCGTCGGCAACCAACCACTCTCGCTGCGCGAGTCGATGCTGGCCGAGGCCTACCACATGGGCGAAGAGCTGGTCCGCGTCAGTCAGGAGATCTGCGGGCCCAAAGGGCTTTTCGGCGCGTTCTGCATCGAGACGATCATCACGCCGGACACGCAGTTCTACATCATGGAAGTCTCCGCGCGCATCGTCGCGGGTACGAATCTGTTCATCGACGGTTCGCCCTACTCGTACTTGAACTACAGCGAGCCGATGTCGACCGGACGGCGCATCGCCCGAGAGATCAAGAACGCTTTACTCTCGAACAATCTGCACGCCGTGCTTGACGATTCGGGTCTTGCGTAGCGGAACGCTCGTCCTCGCGCTGAGCGCGCTGGTTCTGACCGTCTCGCCCGCCGCGGCCGTCATTACGGCGGATCCGCAAGCCCTGTATCTGATGATGCGCCGCTCCTACGATTCGGGAATCGCCAAGGGCTGGCCGTTCGCCGCCGAAGTCGCCTATTTGAGCACGGTCCTCGATGCGGGACGGGCCTATGCGCTCTTCCGGCCGGCCGACCCGCAATACGGCGAGGTCGCGGGCCTCACCGTCGACGTTGCGACCGAAATGCATTACGATCCGTTGAGCAGCGACGATGCTGCGGTTTGGTACGTGCGCGAAGCCGCAACTTGGGTGCAAGGCCACGGTGACGCGCCGAGCGCGAGCAAGGCAACGGCGTTGCTCGCGCGTTTGGATGCGGCCCAGGACTCGGCGGCGCTAGCGCGTCAGGCCGAGGATGACGCGGCGGCCAACGTCCACGCCTTTCATGGCGAACCGGCAGCTCTGGTGGCTGAGGTCGTCGCCGAGGTGCGGGCCTACGGGTTGACGCACGATGCCGCCTACCGCAGCTCGATGCTTGCGCACGCGGCGGAGCCTGCTGTCACACTGGCCCAAATTCCGGTTGCCGAACGCAGCCAGTTGTTCGCGCTCGTGTCGGCAATCTTGGCCGATCCGGCCGCCGCTGAGGCCGATCGCGCCAACGCCAGGGCCATCGTGGCGCGCCGCAATCGCACCTCGGCGGCGCGTTTGGCAACGGATCCGAAAAGCGAACCGCGTGCGGTCGTGCTGACGCATACGGCTCCGGCAGACGAGTATTTCGGCGAGATTCGTATTTCGCCGGTCGGCATTCAAGATGAGATGCAGCGGATCGACAAGTACCTCGACGCAGGTTGGGGTGACCGTATGGCCCCCGACGCGTTGCGTTTGTCGACCGCGGTGCAAGACTGGCAGCACCAGTATCCGCACGATAGAACGTTACCGAAGTATCTGGCCGGACTGTATCGTCTGCTGTTGCGCGTCGACGCGCCCTCGACGGTGCTCGAGGCGCAGCGCGTCCGCGAGGTCCTAGTGGTCGAGTATGCCGGCTCCAACGAGGCCCGGCAACTCGACGCGTCGTAGACGCGGCGGTGCCGGAAGCTCGCATCTCAGCCGCGCTCGCGCGATACGACCGAGCGCGCTTGACGCTCGCGTCGGTCGGCAGCCACTCCGCGCTCGACGTTGCGCAGGGCGCGCAGCGTTGCGGCCTGGCGAGTTTGATCCTCACCGCGCGAGGGCGCGAAAAAACCTACGCGCGTTATTTTGCGCGCCGCTCGGATCCCGAGCGTGGTTGCGTAACGGCGACGCTCGAGCTCGACGCCTTCGCCGACATCCTCCGGCCCGACGTGCAGGAACGATTGCTGGCAGCCAACGTCCTGTTCGTTCCGAACCGCTCGTTTGAGGTCTACCTGCACGAGCGCTACTCGTATGACCGGATCGAAGCCGAGATGCTCGTCCCATTTTTCGGGAATCGAAAGTTGCTGCGCGCCGAAGAGCGCGACGAGCCCGAGAACCAGTACGCGCTGCTGGCGCGCGCCGGGATCCGTCATCCGCGCGTCTTCGCCTCGGCCGCGGATATCGATCGTCTGGTGATGGTTAAGGCCGCACATGCGCAGGTCGGCTTCGAGCGCGCGTTCTTTTTGTGTTCGTCGCCGGGCGAATACCAGGCGCAAGCCGAGCGTCTGATTGCTGCCGGCATGTTGAGCGACGCCGGCTTGCGCGCCGCGCGGATCGAGGAGTACGCGCTTGGCCCGAGCGTCAACCTGAATTTCTTCTATTCGCCTTTGCTCGCCGAGCTCGAACTGCTGGG
>Ga0302326_10021536_pt1 | contig 13215 bp, 10 predicted proteins | sample Palsa_T0_3_FD_202264 | JGI IMG/M metagenome (GOLD analysis project Ga0302326, IMG submission 202264) | Peat permafrost microbial communities from Stordalen Mire near Abisko, Sweden - Palsa_T0_3 | ecosystem: Environmental > Terrestrial > Soil > Palsa > Peat permafrost | place: Sweden: Abisko... | reverse complement strand
CTGGAATGGCTCTACGGCGACCAGCTGAGCTGGAGCGTGCGGATGGTTGGGCTGTCGAGCACCGTGGATGAGAACAGCGGCTTCACGCCCGCGAAGCTCTCCTCCGCGCTGCGTTCGCTCGCCGAGCGCCACCACATGCCGATGGACACCGCCGTGCGCCCGCGCATGAGCGCGACGGTGCCCGCGTGCCGCGCGGTGGTCGCCACGCGGCTGCACGATCCGACCCACGAGCGCGCCCTGCTGCGCCGGTTGCGCGTGCGTCATTTCGCGGGCGAACCGCTCGATCAGCCCGAGACGTTGGAGGCGGCGGCGCGAGACGTCGGCATCGAGCCGTCTGACCTGGATAGCTGGATGTCCGAGCAGGCGACCGAGCAAGCCCTCGAGGAGGACCTCGAGCTGGCTCGCCATCCCACCCCGGAGGCGGTCGCTTTGAAGCACAAGCTCGCGTCGTGGTCGGGCGGCTGGCGCTACACCTGCCCGTCGTATGAGATCGTGCGCACCGCCGACGGCGCGCACCTCTCGGCCCCCGGCTTCCAGCCGCTGCTGGCCTACGAAGTCGCGATCGGCAACCTGCTGCCGTCCGCCGAGCGGCGGGACGATCCCGAGAGCGTCGAGCAGGTGCTGGCGTGGGCGGGAGAGCCGCTGGCGAGCATCGAGGTTGCGGCCGTCTGCGGGATCGAGCTCGACGACGCCCGCGAGCAGCTCGGCCACGTCGCCCACCGGGAGCACCTCGGCTTCGACGGGCTGTGGTCGCTGCCGGACGGCGCCGGGTCAAGCGTTGGGGAGCGCCGCGAAGAGAGGATCGCCGGCGGCGAGCAACTGGTGGGAGGCGCGCGGCGATGAGCCGGTGCGAGGCCACGTCGCCGCCGAGCGGGCGCGAGCGAGATTAAAGCGATCAACACGCGAGGGTAGGAGGAAGCAATGGATCACCGCACGCTTGCACGCACCGGAGTCGAGGTCAGCCCGCTGTGCCTGGGGGCGATGATGTTCGGCGCGTGGGGCAACCCCGACCACGAGGACTCGATCAGGATCATCCACGCGGCGCTCGACGCGGGCATCAACTTCGTCGACACCGCCGACGTCTACTCGGGCGGAGAGTCGGAGGAGATCGTCGGCAAGGCCCTGGCGGGGCGCCGCGACGACGTCGTGCTCGCGACCAAGTTCCACGGCTCGATGGGCGAGGGGGGTGGGCGGGATCCAAATAAATCCGGCAACTCGCGACGCTGGATCTTCCAGGAGGTCGAGGCCTCCCTCAAACGTCTGAAAACAGACTGGATCGACCTCTACCAGGTCCACCGCCCCGAGCCCGACACCGACGTGGAGGAGACACTCGGCGCGCTCACGGACCTCGTCCACCAGGGCAAGATCCGCTACCTCGGCTCGTCCACCTATCCGCCCTCCCGCGTGGTCGAGGCGCAGTGGGCGGCGCGTGAGCGCAACCTCGAGCGCTTCGTCTGCGAGCAGCCGCCCTACTCGCTGCTCGTCCGCGGCGTGGAGGCCGACCTGCTGGGCACCGCCCGCCGCCACGGCATGGGCGTGATCCCGTGGAGCCCGCTCGCCGGCGGCTGGCTGTCGGGTAAATGGCGCAAGGGCCTACAGGCGCCGTCATCGACGCGCGCGCAGCGCCTGCCGGCGCGCTATGACCTCTCGATCCCGGCCAACCAGCGCAAGCTCGACGCCGTCGAGTCGCTGGCGCTGCTCGCGGAGGAGTCCGGCATCTCGCTGATCCACCTCGCGCTGGCGTTCGTGATCCGCCACCCCGCGGTCACCGCGGCGATCATCGGGCCGCGCACGATGGAGCAGCTCGAGTCCCAGCTCGGCGCCGTCGAGGTCGAGCTGTCAGACGATGTGCTCGACCGGATCGACGAGATCGTCCCCCCGGGCACGAACTTCAGCCAGGCGGACGCCGGCTGGGTCAACCCCGAGCTCGAGCCGGCCGCGCGGCGTGAGCGGGCGCCGGCGCGCAGCGCGCGGGCTTTCTGAACGTATGGCCGAGCTGAACCACGCGGCGGGACTCGCCTACCGGGAGGCCGGGGACTCGAACGAACGCGTCGCGCTGCTCGTGCATGGCTACCCGGAGTCCTCGTACATGTGGCGTGATGTGTTGCCCGCGCTGGCCGACGCCGGCTGGCGCGCGCTGGCGCCGGACCTGCCCGGCTACGGCGACTCCGAGCCGGGTGCTGGCCCGGAGGCCGGAACCTGGGAGCGGCACGTCGAGGCGCTCGAGCGCTTCGCGCGCGAGCTCGAGCTCGGTCCGGTGGCGCTCGTGACGCACGACTGGGGCGTGATGATCGGGCTGCGCTGGGCCTGCGATCACCCGGGCGCGGCAGGCGCGCTGGCGATCTCCGACGGTGCGTTTCACGCCGACCGGCGCTGGCACGACCTGGCGAACGTGATGCGGACCCCGGGCGACGGCGAGCAGTTGGTCAGGTCCTTCACACGCGAGGGCTTTCAGGGGGGGATGGCCGCGCTCTCCAGCGGAATGAGCGAGGCGACGATCGACGAGTACTGGAAGTGCTTCGCCGACGATTCACGCCGCCGCGGGCACCTCGACCTGTACCGCTCGGGCGACTTCGACAAGTTGGTCCCCTACGAGGGCCGCCTCGCGGCGCTCGGCCTGCCGGCGCTGATCCTGTGGGGCGTCCAGGACAAATTCGCCGGCGTGCAGATGGCCGAGCGCTTCCACGAGGAACTGCCGGGCTCGGAGCTCACCGTGTTAGAGGACGCCGGGCACTTCGTCTGGGACGATCAGCCCGAGCTCGCCACCGGCGCGCTCGTGGATTTCCTGCAGCGTCGCGCCGGCTGACCGGTAGGTCTATCGGCTGGCCACCGAAGTCTGGGCGCCGGCTGCGCGCGGATTGAGAATCGGCGATTGGTGGGACGGTCGCGCGGGTGGCGTGCGGCCAGGACACGGGTAATTCACCCTCGGCGTCGCTACGTAGTTCGCCGCATCGCAACCACGGATGCGTGCGGATGACGCCACCCCCGGCGTGGGCGAGGATCGCAGTATCAGCAGAACACAAACAGGAGGAACGAAATGGCCGCCACCAGTATCAAGAGTCAACCGCGTGCTACCACGCGCCCAGGGATCGGCGAGATCACCCGGGTCGCCACGTATGCGACAACGCTTGCCGGCATCTACCTGTCGGTGGGCTTTCTGTTCTATTACGCCGCGCACGAGAAGCTGTTCACCGACAGCGGCACGATGCCCGCCCCGTTGCAGAAGCTGTTCGCCGGCTCGTTCTTCGCGAGCGTGCCGGGCGATAACGCCGCTTGGGTGCTGCTCGGACTGCTCGAGGCATCGATCGTCGTATTGCTCGCGGTCAGCCTCCTCCGCGGCGAGTTCCTGCCGCAGCGTCGCAAGCCGATCCTGCTCGCGGGTCTCGGGGTATCGCTGCTCGCCTTCGGCGTGATGGGCCTCGCCAACGACATGATCGGCAACAACGCGACCGTGATCGAGCTGTTCACCTACTTCGGCGTGACCGTCGTCGTGATGTTCCTCGTCAGGCAGATGTCGCCATACCGACCGATGAGCTGGCTGGCCGGCGAGGCCGACGAGTAAGCCGTCATTTCGTAGTAGGCCGGCCACTTCACGGCAGGGTAGCGTCGCTTGGAAGACCGAAACACCCGCGAGCGGCGCTACCGCTGACATGATCTCGAGGTGCGGGCAATCCAGATCGAGCGTCCCGGCGCCCTGCGCGCCGCCGGGCTTCCCGAGCCTCAGCCGGGAGCCAACCAGCTGCTCGTGCGAGTCCACGCATGCGGCGTGTGCCGCACGGACCTGCACCTGCTCGACGGCGAGGTCGCGATTCCCCGGCCCCCGATCGTTCCCGGGCACCAGATCGTCGGGACTGTGATCGGTCGCGGCGCGGGAGCGGGAGACAGCGAGCCGCTTGCAGTCGGTACGCGCGTCGGCATTCCGTGGCTCGGCTGGACGTGCGGTCGCTGCCGCTACTGCCTCAGCGGCCGGGAGAACCTCTGCGAGCTCGCGCGCTTCACCGGCCGGGACATCGACGGCGGCTTCGCGGAGTCGACGGTCGCCGACGAGCGCTACTGCTTCGCGCTGCCCGAGGACTACTCCGACCTGCAGGCGGCTCCGCTGCTGTGCGCGGGGCTGATCGGCTACCGGGCCCTCGGCATGACCGGCGACGCCGAGCGACTGGGTCTCTACGGGTTTGGCTCCTCGGCGCACATCATCGCCCAGGTCGCCCGCTTTCAAGGCCGGCGCGTGTTCGCCTTCACCCGCCCCGGCGACGAGGCCGGACAGGCCTCGGCGCGCGGGCTCGGTGTCGAGTGGGCGGGCGACTCGCTCACACCACCCCCCGAGGAGTTGGACGCGGCGATCGTCTTCGCCTCCGCCGGCGAGCTGATTCCCAGCGCTCTGCGCGCGCTCGCCAAGGGTGGCATGGTCGTGTGCGCCGGGATTCACATGTCCGACATCCCGAGCTTCCCCTACGCGATCCTGTGGGGCGAGCGCACCGTTCGCTCCGTCGCCAACCTCACCCGCAAGGACGCCACCGAGTTTCTCGCGCTCGCGCCCGAAATCCCGGTTCGCACGAACGTCCACCCCTATGCGCTGTCCGACACCGGCCGCGCACTCGAGGATCTCCGCAACGGACGCTTCCAGGGCGCCGCGGTGATCGACCTCGCCAGGTGACTCGGGACGGTGAGGTTTACTCGATCGCCTGTGTGGAGGAGAGCTCCCGGGCGTGGTCCAGGTCATCTGGCACAACGGGCCGACCGGTGACGATGCCGCCGTTACCCGCGCTCTCCCTGTCGAGGCCGTAGAGATAAGGACCGAGGTAGCGGGCGACGATCTTGTTTGGAGGTGACCACGTGGGTGTGTCTGAGATCTCAGAGCTGAAGCCGTGCCCACCGGTGATGTGAGCCGTGAGGTACCGGGGCGCCTCGTCGGTCAGCAGCATGCCGTGAACCACGGGGTCAAACCGCTCGGGTGTCAACGAAGCGCCCGCCCGCGCGGCGATCACCTGGGCGACGACGTCGGCCTGCTGGGCGGCGAGGCCGCCGTGCTTGATCGGAAAGTCGGTGGCGTCGCCGGCGGCGTAGATGTCCTCCACATCGGGCACTCGCTGGTGCGGGTCGACGCGGATGAACCCGTGCTCGCCGAGGGGAATGCCACGCACGATCGGGCCGTCGAGCTCCGGCAGCGCGATCACCCGGTCAACCTGCAGATGACGGTCACCGGGATGTATCACCACTTCCCCGGAGCGCGGTACCTCCGCATAGGCGGAGTTGATGCTCTGTACGTTCGCGCGGTCAAGGAGCTCGGCGACGGCGCTGCTCGCGCCCGAGCCGAAGATCGCCAGGGGGCTGTCCTCGGGGGTGACGATTGTCGTTGCGAGCTCGATGCCCATGTCGCGTGCTCGACCGGCGCTCATCAGCGCGAGCTCGTACAGCGGCAGGGGCCAGGCGATCGGTCCGGGGGCGACGAACGCGAGGCTGTGGATGTAGTCGCCCTCGATGTCCTGGATCAGGCCGTGCAGGGTCTCCCCCAGGCGGCGATCGTCGATCGTCAGCGCGTGTTGGTAGCGAGCGCTGGCGTGGGCGCCGAGCGCCAGTATGAGCGCGTCGTACTCGATCGCCTTGCCGGTCTCCGTGTGCAGCGTGTGCTTGGGAGGGTCGATCCAAGCCAGCTCCTCTTCCAGCAGGGTGGCGCCGGCGTCGTCCGCGATTCGCTGGAGCGGATAGCGGACGGCAGCACTGTAGGCGAACGGCTCGCGGACGGCCATCGGGCGGTAGATGAGCTCGAGATTGGGCGCGATCAGGGTCACGTCGGTGAGCTCAGGGGCGAGGTCGGAGAGCGCCAGCGCGCACTCCACGCCGGCGACTCCTCCGCCGACGATGACCACGCGAAGCTTCTCGGGCGGGAGGCTGCTGGTACTCATACGGAGGAGCATAAGTAGTGAGGAAGCGCCCATCAGCCGCAGAAAACCGACGAGATAACGCAGAAAACTACGTTACGGTGAGCGATCACGAGTGGTAACCAGCGACTCGAAGGATCCGTGTTTTGCCACAGCGAAGCGGGGGTCTTTACCGATTGATCACATGCCTCCTTCGACTAGCGTGCGGGATATGCATCCAGATCTGCACCTGGCGCCCGGCTCCGGGGGACCCCCGTCGGGTGCATCGCCTGATGCGTTACAGATCCGTGTCGTTCTGGCCGAGGGTCACCCGCTGATGCGTCGCAGCCTGCGAACGCTGCTCGATGGCGAGCGAGACATCGAGGTGATCGGTGAAGCCAACGACCTGGCATCGGTCCTAAGCCACGTCCAGGAGCAGCAGCCGCAGGTGCTGATTCTCGATCTGGGCATGCCCGGCGGGTCCAGCATCGAAGCGATCAGCCAGCTGCGCGAGCGCCTGCCGGAGACCCAGATCGTGGCTTCGACGATGGAGGACAATCCGGCCTTCGCGAAGCGGGCGCTCGCGGCCGGAGCGCTCGGCTTCGTGCTGAAGGAGCGGGCCGACGAGGAGGTTCTGCATGCGGTCCGCGCTGTCGTGCGTGGCGAGGAGTACATCAGCCCTCAGATCGCGCCCCGCCTGGACGCTGTAGAACGCTCGCTCACCCAGGACAAGCTGAGCTCCCGCGAGGTCAAGGTCACGCGGCTGATCGCCCAAGGGCACACGAGCGTCGCGGTCGCGCGCATGTTGCGCATCTCCCCGCGCACGGTGGAGACCCATCGCGCCCGCATATTCACGAAGCTCGGCCTTTCCACCCGCGCCGAACTGGTCCACTACGCGCTAGGACACGGCCTGCTCGGTTGACGCGGCCACCTCGCTCGCGGCGATCGAGCGGCGACGCGCGGGGAGGCGAGCACTGACCGAAGTTCCCCGCTCGTCGGAGTCGATGTTGAGCGTGCCACCGGCCAGGCTCGCGCGCTCTTTCATGCCCTCCAAGCCGAAGCCCCGCGTCGTGGTCTCGGCGAGGAAGCCGGTGCCGTCGTCGCGCACCTCGATCATCAGCTCACCGTTTGACTCGCTGACAGCCACTCGCACCCGGCTTGCGTGGGCATGCTTGGCGACGTTTGTGAGCGCCTCCTGAACCACTCGGTAGACCGCGCTCTCGAGCTCCTCCTCGAGACGCTCCCCGGCTGAGGGTCCTGACAACAGCAGCTCGCCGTCGATTTGAAAGCCGCTGTGCTCGCGGTGACGATCGAGCAGCCCCTCGATCGCGGCCCGCAGCCCGAGCTCGTCCAGTGCCGCTGGACGCAGCTCGGTGATGATCGCCCGTAGATTCCCGATCTCGCGCTCGATCTCCCCCAACGCCTCCCGCATCGCCGTCTGGGCGATCGGCAGATCATCGCGGCGCAGCGCGGAGGAGAGGCGGATCCGCAACCCACCAAGGCTCTGCAGCGTCTCGTCGTGCAGCTCGCGCGCCCAGCGGCGCCGCTCGGCGTCCGCCGCCGCCAGCGAGCTGCGCAGCCGGTCGGCCTGCACGCTCTGCGCCAGCGCCACGGCCGTTGCCGCGCTCGCCGCGAACGTGCGCAACATCTGCTCGTCATCCTCGCTGAACACTCCGCTGTCGCGATCGAATGCAGCCAAGACACCCACGGCCTCGCTGCGATAGACCATCGGCACCAGCAGCGCCGTCTGCGCATCCGGCACCCCGAACTCGCTCGGGGAGATCCGCAACCGCGCCGCGACATCGGTGATCCGCTCCGGCCGCCGGCGCTCCAACACCTGGCCGGAGGTGGAACCCGCGATCGGAAGCCGCACACCCCGCGTCTCCGTGACGTGACCCGCGCTCGCCTGCACGACCAGCTCCTCGCCGTCGCGCAACATGATCACCACGCTCTTGGCGCCCACGAGCACGCGTCCGCGCTTGACGATCAGCTCCAGCACGTGCTCGAGCGCGATCTCTCCGCCGATCGCGGTGACGACATCGCGCGTCGCCTCGAGACCCCGCACTGCCTTCTCCGCCTGATCGCGGCGGCGTTCGCTGATCTCGTGCACCTGCGCGTGGTCGATCGCGATCGCAGCGAAAGCGGCGAGCATCGTCGCCGCCTCCTGATCGCGCTCGGTGAACTCGCTCCCCTGCTTCTCGGTGAGGTACAGGTTGCCCCATACCTCTCCGCGGATCACGATCGGAACCCCGAGGAAGCCTCGCATCACCGGATGCCCCGCTGGAAAGCCGTAGCTGCTCGGGTGCTGGCCGACATCCACGATGCGCAACGGCTGCGGGTGCTCGATCAGCGCGCCGAGCACTCCCCGGCCACGCGGCAGATCGCCGATCGCGCGATGAGTCTCCTCGTCCACCCCCGAAGTCAAGAACTGCTCGAGCTCGGTGCGCTGCTCGTTCAAGATGCCCAGCGCCGCGTAACGCGCTCCGGTTATCTCACGAGCAGCCAGCAGCACACGATCCAGTACGGCCGCCAGATCGAGCTCGGTCATAACGGCGCGGGCCACCTCGAGCACGCGTCGCATCCACAGATCCCCGGAATTGCCCGGAGTCTGCTGAGCGGCCCCGACGGACGGCGTTACATCCTCAGAATTATCCGAGACTTGCTGAGCGGCCTCGGCGGACGGCGTTACAGAATCTGAGGAGAGGCTGAGGGGCGTGTGCATCGCGAGCTCCGGATCGCAGGGCCAGCAAACCGAAGTCCCATTACGTTGCCCGTCCCGTAAACCGGGGAGCGACCGCGTGCCGAAGCCCTCCCCTCGGAGTCTAGCCGGTTTCCTCGGCGCGCTCGCGCCGATCGGGCCATGCCGTACCGACGTGAACCGACCCCATAGGCTGGCTCGCTGTGAATTTTGGAACGCTGGTCGTGATCGTGCTGGCCGGGCTCGCCGGCCCGCTGCTCGGCGTCTCGGGCCACCGGTTCGTCCCGGTGGTGGTCGGCGAGATCATCGCGGGGGTCTTGGTCGGCCGGACCGGGCTGGGCATCGTGCATCCGGCGAACCCGACCGTCTTCTTCCTCGGCGAGGTGGGCTTCGCGATGTTGATGCTGACGGTCGGGATGCGCCTGCCGCTGCGCGATCGGCGGCTGTCCGCCTCGTTGCGCGGCGGCGCGCTGCTTGCGGTGATCGTCGGTGTGCTCGCCGCGCCGGCCGGGCTTGCCGCCGCCGCGATCGCCGGCACATCTCACGCGGCGATCTACGCCGTCGTGCTCGCATCGGGGTCAGCCGCGGTGCTGCTCCCCGCGCTCGAGGAGACCGGCGCCGACGGAGGAGACGTGTACGCGGTGATGGCGCAGGTCACGATCGCCGATGTCGTGACGATCCTTTCCGTCCCGATCGTGCTGGCGCCCAGCCGCGCCGGCCACGCGGTGCTCGGCGGCACGCTCGTGGCGATCGCGGTTCTGCTGCTGATCGGCATCGCCAGGCTGGTGGAGAGCCAAACGTGGGTCCACCGGGTGCGCCGTCTCTCCAAGCAGCGTCACTGGGCGCTTGACCTGCGCCTTTCATTGCTCGTGCTGTTCCTGCTCGCCTGGATCGCTCAGAAGAGCGGCACCAGCATCCTGATCGCGGGCTTCGGCGCGGGAGTGATGGTGGCTCTGATCGGCGGCCCGAAACGACTCTCGACCCAGATGCGAGGCATCGCCGACGGGTTCTTCATCCCCCTGTACTTCGTCGTGCTCGGCGCCCAGCTCGACCTGCGCGGACTGTTCGAGCACCCCTCGATGCTTGCGCTCACCGGGGCGCTCGTCCTACTGAATGTCCTGATCCACCTCGCCGCGGTAGTGCTGGCGCGCCGACCGCTTAGCGCCGGGCTCGCCGCCACCGCGCAGCTCGGCGTCCCCGCCGCCGTCGCGTCACTCGGACTCAGCGAGGGCGCGCTCTCCAGCACCGTCGCCACCGCGATCGTCGCGGCGGCCGTGGTCAGCCTCGGCGTCTGCACGCTCGGGGTCGAGCTGCTGGCCCCATTCGCAACCGTCGAGCCTTGAGCCGGGCTCGAGCTCAAGCGGCTCGCGCAGCAGCGGATTTGAGAGCAGGTAGATCTGGCCGACCGACAGCTACCACGGCGCCGATATCTATCCAACCGATGGGACAAAAAGCGGTACGCCGACGAGAATCGCGCCGGAGGATCCCAGCGGCAGGCTGCACAAGATGCACCACAAGGCGAACGACCCCAAGGGGCTGGTACGGGAAGATCGAAAAATCGTGGTACGCCGAGCTGGCTGAGGCGCTCAGGCCCGCCGCCGAGATACTGATCATCGGGGGCGCTCACGCGACGAGCTCGTGTTGGGCGAGATCGCCGATCCCGCAACAGCAGCGGCGCGAGCGGCGCCGGGTGTGGCGAACATCATCAGGCCGCGCCCGCCACGACGAGCGTCTCCGCGCTGGGACTGCCTCCGTGGTTACCCTCGCCACCTTCGAGCACGATCTTCAGGGCGCCGGTGTTGGCGGCGTCGGTGAACGTGTCGTAGGCGTCCATCGTGTCGCCCAGAGGCATGCGATGGGTGGCAAACAGCGAGGGATCGAGACGACCGCTGGCGACGAGCTTCATCAGCTGGGGGATCGTGTTGGTGTCGACGAGACCCGTCGTGATCGTCACGTCGCGAGTCCACAGCTTCTCCAGATGCAGCGCCGCGGGCTTGCCGTGCACGCCGATGTTCGCCACACGCCCACCGGGGCGGATCAACTCGGTCGCAAGCTCGAACGTGTCGGGTACGCCGACCGCCTCCAGGGCGACATCGGCGCCGAGGCCGTCGGTGAGCTCCATGATCTGCGCGACCGCGTTCTCGCGCCCGTTGTCGATCGTCGTGTCGGCGCCGAATCGCTTGGCGCTTTCCAGACGACTGTCGTCGAGGTCGATCGAAACGATCCGTCCCGGCGTATAGAGGCTCGCGGTGAGAATCGCAGCGAGCCCGATCGGTCCGGCGCCGACGATCGCTACGACATCTCCGGGTGTGATGTGGCCGTTGAGCACGCCGACCTCGAAGGAGGTCGGGAGGATGTCGGCGAGGAACAGAACCTGCTCGTCCGAGAGCTCGTCGGGGATCTTGTAGACGGAGTTATCGGCGAACGGGACGCGCGCGTACTCCGCCTGCAAGCCGTCGATCAGATGACCGAAGATCCAGCCACCGCCGCCGAGGCACTGCCCGTAGCGAGCTTCCTTGCAGTAGCGGCAGCGTCCGCAGGCGCTCACGCAGGACATCAACACCCGGTCGCCGGGCGCCACGCTGCTCACGCCGGCGCCGATCTCCTGCACGGTGCCGACCGCCTCGTGGCCCAGCACGGTGCCGGGAGTCGTCTCGGGGACGTCGCCTTTGAGGATGTGCAGGTCTGAGCCGCAGATCGTCGAGGTGTCGATCCGCACGACGATGTCGGTCTCCTCGACGATCGTGGGGTCGGGCACGGTGTCCCAGCCGCGCTTGCCGGGACCGTGGTAGACGAGCGCTCTCATGACTGCTCCCGCTCACGGTGGAGCAGCCCTGGATGTTGCGCTGAATGTGTCGAGGCGACGGTTGCCATTTGGCTCCTCCGGTTGAATGGGTGCTACCTCGATCAACATAGGCTCGGGCCGTCGCTCGATCATCGGGGCTTTCTGCGTCTTGCACTGCGGCTTTCTACTCACCGCATACTCACCGCGGCGCAAGCAACAGCCGACCCGCGGCTCGCGGCGATTCCGACCCAAAGCGCTCGCGCGCCAGGCGCCAGGCCGAGGTCGGGAACTCGATCGTGTCGATCCCCGCGTGCAACGTGACGTGCGCGTCGAACCCGTCGCGGAAGACATCCAGCATTCCCAGATTCTCGGGGAGCACCTCCGCCACGAATCGCGTGATGCCGCGCTCCTGCGCAACGGCGCCGATCCGCTGCATGAGGACCGTCCCGAGGCCGCGGCCGTGTAGGCGATCGGCCACCTCGACCGCGACTTCCGCGCGTGTCCGGTCGAGCTGTACGTAGACAGCATGAGCGACGAGCACGCCCGCTTCGTCATGGGCGAGCAGCCCGTAACGATCCGCGGGCGTGCATGCGGCCCAATGCGCGGCATCGGCGATGTTGGCGCCGGCGGTGAAGAACCGCAGACGCAACGAGCTCGCGCACAGGCCCATCAGGAACGCCTGTAGTGGCGCCTCATCGCCCGGGCCCACCGCGCGGACCGTCACCGACGAGCCGTCCCGTAGCTTCACCAGTTCGGGCGCCGACGGCCTGTTCACAGGGGCCGACGGGCCGTTTGCGGGCGCCGACGGCCCGCTTGCCGACACCGCCGCCTTCATCCCAGCTGCCAATGGTGGCTGACGTAGGAGGCGGCCCGCGATGTCAGGAGCGGCTCAGGCGCCGCGGATCGCGGCGGCTGATCTGAGCTGAGCGCGGCGAGTGTCTCCCGCACGCACTCCGCCAGGACAACGGGTTCGTAGCCGCCCTCCAGAACGGCCCCGAGTGGCACGTCGATCTCCTCAACGAAGGCACGAACGTGGCGAGCCATCTCCGCGAAGGAGGCTGTGTCCAGGCAACAGTCAGCCAAGGGGTCGTCGCGATGAGCGTCGAAGCCCGCCGAGATCAGCACGAGATCGGGCTTGAACTCTTGGGCGACCGGGATCACGATGTGCTCGATCAGCGACAGCCACAGGAGCTCCTCGGAGCCGGCGGGAACGGGCAGGTTGATCGTGTAGCCCTCGCCAGGACCGGATCCCATGTCGCCCATCGGACCGCTGTGAGGATAGATCCCGGACTGGTGGATGCTCGCAAACAGAACATCTGGACGGCGGCGAAACGCCTCGGCGGTGCCGTTGCCATGGTGGACGTCCCAGTCGAGGATGAACACCCGCTCGGCGCCCAGCTCTGCGATCGCGAGCTCGGCCGCGATCGCGATGTTGTTGAACAGACAGAAGCCCATCGCGCGATCCGGTTCGGCGTGGTGCCCGTATGGTCGAACCCCGCAGAAGCCCAAGCGCGCCTCGCCGGCCAGCAAAGCCCTCGCCATCTCACAGGCGCCCCCGGCAGCGTGCAGCGCAGCACGGTAGGTGGGCTCCCCGACGTAGGTGTCCGGGTCGATCGCGCCGCCGCCGGCCAACGCGAGCTCCTTGATCTGCTGGACGTGTTTGGTGCTGTGGATCAGCTCCAGCTGGGTCTCCGACGCCGGCGGGGCCTCGCGTCGCTCCCAGCCGAGCCAGTCGCTCGCGGCGAATGCCCGCTCGATCGCCTGTAGGCGCTCCGGCGTGTCCGGGTGCTCCGGCATGTACACCCGCGGGTCGTGTTCCAGACATGCCGGGTGGCTGAAGTAGAGGCCTGCGCGATCACCTGCTGCCATTT
>Ga0302326_10021535_pt1 | contig 13215 bp, 13 predicted proteins | sample Palsa_T0_3_FD_202264 | JGI IMG/M metagenome (GOLD analysis project Ga0302326, IMG submission 202264) | Peat permafrost microbial communities from Stordalen Mire near Abisko, Sweden - Palsa_T0_3 | ecosystem: Environmental > Terrestrial > Soil > Palsa > Peat permafrost | place: Sweden: Abisko... | reverse complement strand
GCAGATCAAGAATCGCGACAAGGGCATGCGCGTGCTGCGTTCGCGCCTGTACGAAATGGAAATGGACAAACAGAATGCGGAGCTTGCCAAGGAACGCAAGCAGATGGTGGGCACCGGCGACCGCAGTGAGAAGATTCGCACCTATAACTTTCCCCAGAACCGCATGACCGACCACCGCATCGGTCTCACGCTGCACCAGCTTGACCTGGTAATGGAAGGCCGCCTGCAGCCCATTGTGGATGCGCTGATTGCGCACTACCAGTCGGAGCAGTTGAAGGGCGAAGCCCATCAGGCGGCATAAGGCGTGCCAGCTCTAAGTAACTTCGTCCCTGCCGGAATGGCGCGTTTGTGGTTGGGGCCTCATCCCGACCGGGCGCGCCATGACGCGGAATTGCTCCTCCTTCACGTGCTCGGCAAAAACAAAGGATGGCTTCTCGCACATGGAGGTGAAGAACTTTCCGGAGACCAGGCGGATTCCTACCTCGCTTTACTGGAACGCCGCAAGGACGGCGAGCCGATCCAATACATCCTCGGCGAAACAGAATTCTACGGCTTGCCATTCCGCGTAACGCCAGACGTGCTGATTCCGCGCCCGGAAACCGAGCACCTTGTAGAGAAGACCCTCGAGCTTGCCGCGTTGTTGAACGGCTTTGTAACAGGGCATGACTTTAGTCGTGCCGAAGAAAGCACAAAACAGACCTGGGCTTTAGCCCCTGCGGGCTCTCCGCGAATTGTTGACGTCGGCGCCGGATCAGGCGCAATCGCCGTGGCCCTCGCACACCGTCTGCCCGCCGCCCGCATCACCGCCCTCGATGCCTCCCCCGCAGCTCTCGCCATTGCAAGCGAAAACGCAATTCGCAATTCGGTCTCCGACCGTATCCGTTTCCTCGAAAGCGATCTTCTCGCTGCCGTCGCAAACGAGCGCTTTGAAATGGTTGTTTCCAACCCTCCCTATGTGGCCATTGGCGATCGCGATTCGCTTTCCGTTGAAGTGCGCGAACATGAGCCTGCGCTGGCATTGTTCGCCGGCGACGACGGCCTCGATCTGATTCGACGCCTGGTCCCCGCTGCCTTTGCTGTGCTGGAGCAGGGCGGCTTTCTGCTCATGGAGATCGGCTATGGCCAATCGGATGCGGTTGCTGAATTGCTGAGGAATGCAGGGTTTGCGCGGATCGAATTTGTCCCCGATCTTCAAGGCATTCCGCGAGTGGCCTGCGTGCGGAAGCTATGACCGCGTGAATTTCTCAAAAAGAGTTTGAGCCGCATTTTATGATTGCGTCCATGAATGCCTCGATCGGGGATGACCGTCTTCCGCTTTCCGCGCTGCTGTCGATGGCTCTGGTTGCGTTCACGATCGAATTTGACAACGAGTTCGAGCATCAGGCACCGCACCGCACAACCGACTTTGGCTCGACGCCTGGTTTTCGTGGCGCACCCTGGCTGGTATCGATGGTGATGTGGAGCAGGTTTCTGCGCTTTGTACCCGACGACGGAATTTCGGTACGAGAGTTGATGCGCCGCTCGGGGAGCAGCAAGGAAGAGTTGAAGCTGTGGCTTACGCGCCTTTCCAAGTGGTGGGGCTATTTGGCAGTACTTCCGGCCGAAGCGGGCGCGGGGTCAAGCCGGAAGGATATGATCGTGCGCCCAACTGCGGGGGGACGGAAGGCGCTCGAGGTCTGGCGGCCGTTGACGGCGGCGATTGAAGAGCGCTGGGAACAGCGGTTCGGACGAAAGACTATGGACGTGCTGCGGGAATCGCTCCGCTCTGTGGCCGGGCAGCTTGATATGAGCCTTCCTGATTCGCTCCCGATTCTGGGCTATGGGCTGTTCAGCAAAGCGCCGGATGCGTTTCGCTGCTCGCCGGCCGCGACGAGCGAGCTTTCTCTGCCGGGGCTTCTATCCAAAGTGCTGCTGGCCTTTGCCATCGAATTCGAACGCGCGTCGGAGGTGTCGCTGGCCATTGCAGCGAACGTCCTGCGGCTTGTCGAAGCGGGCGATGTGCGCCTGCGGAATTTGCCGCGCCAGGCCGGAGTTTCGAAAGAGGCCATCGCGACGGCGGTGAGCTTTCTTGAAAAGCGCGGGTATGCCGCTCAGGCGCACGAATCGGCAACGCTCCGGGCGAAGGTGCTGTTGCTCACGGCCAAGGGACGCCGAGCCGCGGAGGCGTATCTTGAAACGGTTCGAAACATCGAAGAGCAGTGGCGGACGAGGTTCGGCGGTGAGTTGGTCGGCGGCCTGCGCGAGGCGCTTGAGAGACTGGCCGGCGAGCCAGACGCGCAGCAATCGCCTTTGATGGCTGCGCTGCGGCCCTGTCCCGATTGCTGGCGGGCTTCTTTGCCCGCGGCGGAAACCTTGCCCCACTTCCCCATGATTCTGCATCGGGGTGGATTTCCGGACGGCAGCTGATCCCGATGATGCACTTCAGTCAGCTCTTCCGGTTTTATTCAGTTCGCGGTAGAAGCCGAGGTCCCGCCCGCTGAGGCTCTTCGCGATGTAGGCGATCTGGCCGTAGTGCAGGCCGAAGTGCTCCACAACCTGGTAAACGGCTTCGAGGCCGGTGACGTGATAGCCCTGAATTTCGTAGGGGGCCACAAGATCGGCCTCGGTGAGGCGGTCGAGTACCGCGGCTGCTTCACTCATGGCCGCGCCGAGACGTTCCAGCAGTTCGGATGCGGTGAGTCCGCTTTCGGCAGCGAATTCGGCGGGTCGGTTGCGCGGGTCGTCCTGGCGATTGAAGGATGCAACCAGCCATTGGCGCACATTGCCGTTGAGATGCAAAATCAGATTGCCGATGCTGTTCGAGGCTTGGTTGGGCCGCCACCAGACTTGCTCATCGGTCAGCGATTCGACACAGGCACGCAGGCGTGCCCAGTAGTGATCGAGCAGCTTGCGGCGGGAGAACTCGAGGAAGAGATGCGTTACGTCGGCATGAGAGTCGGTCATTGAAGGCATGGTCTCCTGGAGATCGATCTATGGAGTAGATTATCCGAGATTCCTTCGCATTGGCCTGCGGTCAAAACTCGAGATAGCCGTCGTGTCTGGATGCTGAAGACCCCGCAATTGCCGAAAGCCAGGCAGCGGGCATAGAATGCCGTCTGAAATCGTTTCCAAAAAGGAATGAACCATGCGCATCTTTGCCGCTCTCTCCGTTGCCGCTCTCGCCTTGGTCTGTCTCCCCTCAAACGCACAAAAAAAGTCTGCTTCACCCCACAAGGCGCCGAAGGCCCAGTTGGCCCCACCGCAGGTGGCACTGACGCCGCCCATGGGCTGGAACAGTTGGAACTTCTTTGCCGAGAAAGTCACGGACAAGGACATTCGCGACTCCGCCGACCAGATTGTGGCTACAGGAATGAAGGACGCAGGGTACATCTATGTCAATATCGACGACACCTGGGAGGGCGAGCGCGACAGCAAAGGGGTGCTGCACACCAATTCCAAGTTTCCCGACATGAAGGCGCTGGCCGACTACGTTCATTCCAAGGGACTGAAGATCGGCATCTACTCAGGTCCCGGTAGCAAGACCTGCGGTGGCTTTGCGGCCTCGCTTGGCCATGAAGAGCAGGACGCTCAGTTGTACGCCGAATGGGGGATCGATTATCTCAAGTACGACTTGTGCAGCTTCATTCCTGAAGTGATGTACAAGCAGGCGCCCAACGACCCGGCGGCGCGGATGAAGATCATGGTTGCCGCATACGACAAGATGGGCAAGGCGTTGAAGGCAACCGGCCGGCCAATCGTCTTCTCTCTCTGCCAGTACGGTTGGGATGCCGTCTGGGAGTGGGCGCCTGCCCTCGGCGGCAACCTGTGGCGCACCACCGGCGACATCGATCCGCACTGGGATCGAATTTACGCGATCCTTTCGCAGCAGGATGGGCTGGCCAAATATGCAGGCCCCGGCCACTGGAACGATCCCGACATGCTCGAAGTGGGCAACGGCAAGCTCTCGCTGGCGGAGAACCGCTCACACTTCTCCATGTGGGCCATGCTGGCCGCGCCTCTGCTGGCTGGCAACGACCTGCCCAACATGAAGCCGGAAATCAAAGCCATCCTGACCAACGCGGACGTCATTGCAATCGACCAGGACAAGCTGGGCCGGCAGGGAACGCGCGCTTATTCGGATGGAGAGGTCGAAGTGTGGACGCGGCACCTGGCCGGCGGCGCGCTGGCGGTTGCGGTACTCGACGCCGGTGACTCTCGCTACTCAACGCATCCGTTCCATTTGAATCTGGCCAAGCTCGGACTGCATGGATCGCAGGAAGGGACGAATCTGTGGACGGGCGAGCCGATCACGCTGACCGATCACATGCCGATTGAAATCGGCAGCCACGACATCCTGCTGGTAAGGATTGCCAAGCCGAAGTAGTTCGGCCCAAAGCAGGACCCTGAATGTCGCCCAAAAACCTCCGTGCCCCATCCTTTCCGTTTTTTCTGCGGAAAGGGTGGGAAAGCGGAGCCCCCCTCTGGTTCGTGATCGCGCACCCTTTTAACGGAAACCCGCCGTGGTGGATCGCAAGGACGAGACACGGCGCGTTTTTTGGGGCGGGCTTACTCCGCGCGTCCCAAACACACGACAAACCAGCCGCGCGCATCCGTCCATGTGCTCTCAAGATTGAATCCGGCGGCGGACAGCATCGCTTCCGCCTGGCCAGGCGCGTATTTGTAGCTGTTCTCGGTGTGGATGCGCTCGCCCGATTCGAATTCCACTTCAAGGTCGAGTGCGGGAAACTTGACTCGTTGATCGATCAGGCTCTCCAGATGCATCTCGATGCGCGACTCGGCGGCGTTCCAAACCGCGCGGTGGGAGAAGCTGTCCAGGTCGAAATCCGCGCCGAGTTCGCGATTGAGGCGGGCCAGCAGGTTGAGGTTGAAGCGGGCAGTGACGCCCGCGGCATCGTCATAAGCGGCCAGCAGCGTGGATTCATCCTTGCGCAGATCGACGCCCAGAAGCAGCGAGTCGCCTGGCTCAAGGCCGGCGCGAATGATCTCCAGTATCTCGTTGGCCTGCCGCGGTTCAAAGTTGCCGATGCTCGATCCGATGTAGAGCACCAGGCGGCGTTCGCCGTGGGCTGCGGGGTAGAGCTCGAATCCGCGCGTGTAGTCCATCACGCGCGGCAAAACGTGGACGCCAGGAATCTCGCCCTCAATGCGCTCGCGCGCGGCCTGCAAAGCGCTTGACGACACGTCGACCGGCTCGTAGAGGAGCGTGCCCTGGCGCGCGGCGGCGGCTGTGAGCAGCAGGCGCGTCTTGTCGGCCGAGCCGGCGCCCAGCTCGGCAATGCGCAGGCGGATCGGCTCGGTTTCATATGTTACGTTGGGGTCCGTTGCGCCCGGATCGCATTGGGCGGCCCGGGCCACAATGTCGCCGGCGTACGTTGAAAAAATCCCCCGCTCGGTGCGCGTCAGGTAATATTCCGGCAACTGCGTGATTTGATCGAATAGGCGCGAACCTTGCGCATCGTAAAACAACCACGCAGGCAGCCGCTTGGGGCCGGCGGCCAGACCTTCGCGAACGGCTGCGGCGACTGGCGTTTCAGTTTCTACTGCAACTCGAACTGGGATCTGGGGAAGGGCGATTGTAGTCATTGGACCTTTTCGATGCGCGAGGAAGAGCTCAGGTTACGCAAGTCCATCAAAATTCACAACATGTTTTGCGGTATGGCTTCAGCAAATGAACGATTCACCCCGCCAGACGGATTCCAGAGAATTGCCAGCGGGTTTCCGGGGGAAAGAAATTACGGTAGCTGGCGCGGATGTGAGCCGCTGGAGTGATGCAGGAACCGCCGCGCAGAACCATCTGGCCACTCATGAATTTGCCGTTGTACTCGCCCAGGGAGCCAGGGAGAGGCCGGAAGCCGGGATAGGCCAGATAGGCGCTTGAAGTCCACTCCCAGCAATCGCCGAAGAACTGGCTGGGGCTCTCGGACGAATCCGCTTCATCCTGACTGTGCAGCGTTTCCGGCGCCGGCGCCGGCAGCATACGGCCTCCATCGAGCAGGTTGCCCGTCACCGGTTGGGCTGCTGCCGCGGTCTCCCACTCGAACTCCGTGGGCAGGCGATGGCCTGACCAGCGGGCGTAGGCGTCGGCCTCGAAGTAGCTGATGTGGCTGACGGGAAGATTCTCCAGGCAGGCCAGCGGAAGTTCGCCGCGCATGGTGAACAGACTCCAGGCTCCGTCGGTTGCCGTCCAGTAGAGAGGCGCACACCAGCCGTTGGCCTGGACCGCGTCCCAGCCTGCGGAAAGCCATAGCTCCGGCCGGCGATAGCCGCCGTCCGCCATGAAGGCGGCGAACTCCGCGCAGGTGACCAGCCGCGTAGCCAGGCGGTAGGGGTCGAGCCAGACGCGGTGGCGTGCCCGCTCATTGTCGAAACAGAAGGCAGAGCCGCTTTGGCCGGCTTCGCAGAGTCCGCCGAGATAGCCGTGGAAGCGAACTGAGGGGATTTTGCCGATGCTGGAGGCGGCGCAGGGATCGGCAGCTTCGGCGCCGGCGTCTTGCCAGGTTTCAAATTCAAGGCCGCTGGCAAGGCCCAGGGAAGGCTCGTTGCCCGTTTTGCGGACGGATGACTTATACGCCGGGCGCAGCGGGTTGGTGAAGAAGGCGTGGAGCATGTCGGTGAGCAGCAGCTCCTGGTGTTGCTCCTCGTGATTCACGCCGAGCTCGATGCGCGTGAGCGCTTCGGACGCCGGATTGCCTTCCAGCCGCCCATCCATTGCCCGCTCCAGCAACTGGTCAATCCCCCGGTCTACGTGCTCCCGGTAGCGAAGCACCTCGTCCAGCCCAGGGCGCGAGAAGGACGAGCGCAGACGCTTCTCCGGGAAGGCCGTGAAGCTCTGGTAGTAGCTGTTGAAGAGCCAGGGAAAGTCCTCGTTGAAGAGCCGGTAGCCGGGCTGGAACTCCCGCAGAATGAAGGACTCAAAGAACCACGCGGTGTGGGCCAGGTGCCATTTGGCCGGAGAAGCCTCGGGGCACGACTGCACCATCATGTCCTCGGCGGTTAACGGTTCGCATAACGCCAGGGTTCGGCTGCGGGCGGCCCTGAAGCGGGCAGCTAGATCGGTCTGCGTACTACATTCGCCTGTTGCACTCATTTACGCACCCTCCAGCACGGGAACTAGCATGGGAAAGAGTTTAGCTCGAAACCGACCACTTTCATCCATTTTGCACGACCACACAGAATTATGCGATTTTAACCAACGCATTCGGCCCGTTCGGTGGTCTAATATGTGATGTCCGAATGCTGGTGAGCGATGTCTTCATTTCGCTCCGCTCCTTCTTCGAGGGGGGAATATGGGTTGGCCCAATCAGCACCGTTGGCTGCAGGCGCTCGCAGTTCTTGCGGGCATCGCCTTAATCTCTCACTGTGCCCTGAGCGAGACGGGCGCTCCAACTGCGCCGCAGACAGGGGCGCTGGCCGCGGCGCAGAATGTAGCTCAGAATGGCGCCGATGCGCACGGCTCCGATGCGGGGCAGGCCCAGGTTCCAGTGACCGCGCAAGTTCCGATCCAGGCGCCGGAAGTGGCTCAACAGCCTCAGCCTGCGGCTCCCGTTGTAGCAACTTCCTCGACGCCGGAGGAGTTGGGCGATGCGTTTATGGCGCGGCATCGCTACCAGGAAGCCCTTGAGGCTTATCAGAAGGATCTCAACCGCTCCGCCTGGGTCTGGAACAAGATGGGGATTGCCTACCAGCTGATGTTCAACCAGGAAGCGGCCAAGCATTGTTACCAGTCGTCGCTCCGGCTGGACCCTAAAAACGGCCAGGCGTTGAACAACCTGGGAACCATTTACGACGCGGAAAAGGAATATGGCGACGCGGAACGGATGTACCACAAGGCGCTGAAGGCCGATCCCAAATCGGCCATCATCTACAAAAATCTGGGCACCAATCTGCTGGCCCAGCACAGGTACAAGAAGGGTTGGGAAGTCTACAAAACCGCGCTGCAACTGGACCCCGACATCTTCCGGAACACCAAAAGCCCACGCGTCCAGAATCCTGCATCGGTGGAAGATCGCGGAGCCATGAACTTTTACATGGCCAAGGGATGCATGCGCGCTGGGATGAGCGACTGCGCCATCGATTACCTGCGCATGGCGCTCAATGAGGGATTCACCAATCCCAAAAAGATTGAGGCTGACAGCGAGTTCGCCGGGCTGAAAGGCCTTCCCGCCTTCCAGCAGCTTCTGGCCTCGCAGCGCCGCCAGTAACCTCTCGCTGGACCCCGCGCAAGGGGCGGTCTTCTGCGACGGGGCGAAGAGTACGGGTTTCAGCCAGCACCCTTCATGCAAGTTCCGTCACCGTCATTCGGGGCTCAGTCCCTCGCATAACGCCCGCCTGCCGGGATTGCGGTGGGTGTGCTCGTGAGGCGGCGCGATTCCACGCCGGGCCCTCCCTCCGTTATTCCCAAATGGAACAATCTTCCGAAATCGCCCAAACACCCCTTGACGAATACATCGTTAAAGGAGCATTAATATACGGTTAATTTACGATGTAAGGGCGACCGGGAAAGAAGGCGGGTTTCACGATTCCGCATCCTTGTCGGGAAAGAGCGAGTATGCGATGTCCCAACGAATTTTGCAGGCCCGTGTTGGTTGTGATGTTGTCAGCCCTCGCGGCATGTGGTTGCGGTGCGTGGGCGCAAAACGGCGCGCTGCCCGCACCCGGCGCTGCCAGCCAAACCTTCGCAGTCGCGGAGATTTCCCAGCCCGCCCGCCAGGGCGCAGAATCGGCGCTACCTCCCGAAGCAGTCGGCGACGCCTTGATGCTGCACCAGCGCTACCAAGCCGCCATCGAAGCGTACCGCCAGTCCCCTCAGGATTCGGCCGTGGTGTGGAACAAGATGGGCATCGCCCGCCAGATGATGTTTGACCTGGCCGAGGCCTCTCGCTGCTACCAGATTTCGCTTTCGCTGAACCCCAATAACCCCCACGTGCTCAACAATCTGGGCACTGTTTACGAATCGCAAAAGCGCTATGCCGACGCGGAGCGAATGTATCGGAAGTCAATCCAACTGGCCCCCGGCTCGGCGCTTGCCTATAAGAATCTTGGCACCGCCCTGCTGGTCCAGCACAGCTTCAAGAAGGGTTGGGAGGCCTATCAGACGGCACTCTCACTCGACCCGCAGATATTCCTCGACCGCACCAGCCCGAAGATTGCGGACCCCGGTTCGGCGCAGGATCGCGGCGCCATGAACTATTTCATGGCGCGCGGATGCATGAGGGCCGGCATGAACGATTGTGCCATCGACCACCTGCGCCGGGCGCTCAACGAGGGGTTCACGGACGAGAAGAAGATCCAGGCCGACAGCGAGTTTGCCGGGTTGCGCGGCGTTCCGGAGTTTGAGCAGCTGCTGGCGGCGCAGAAGCAGCCGTAGGCTCGACGCGCTGTCATCGGAGTGCGGCCGAGCAGACTAATGCGAATGTCCGTGGTGGTGGCCGTGTCCCTGCGCGGAGCCAGCCAGTTCTTCCATCGAAACCACGCAGCCATCCAACTCCCCGCAGACAGCGTGCTCGAACTGGATCGTGGTGTGCGCAATCTGGAAATGCTCCTTCAGAACGTGGTTCAGCTTCTCCAGGATGCACGCGCTCTCTGAAGGCGGAATGTCTTCGATGCACACATGGCAGGCCAGCGCGCGAGACTGCGAGCCCAGGCTCCAGACGTGCAGGTCGTGCACGTTGATGACCCCTTCGATGGATTCCATGCCAGAGCGAATTTCAGGCAGCGAGCAATCGCGCGGCGTGCCTTCCAGCAGAATGTTCAGCGTCTCCCGAACGATGCCGAAGCTCGACCAGAGGATGAGCGCGGCGATCAGCAATGAGAGGACAGGGTCAATCCAATTCTTGCCCGTAAGCAGGATGCCCGCGCCTCCCGCGATGACAGCGGCCGTTGAAAGTGTGTCCCCGGCCATGTGCAGAAAAGCGGAGCGCATGTTGACATCGCGAGCCACGCCCCACAGCAGCGCGGCGATCACGCCATTCATCAGCACGCCGGCCGCCGCCACAATCATCATCAGCCGCGGCTGCACCGCCACCGGAGCCGACAGGCGATGCACGGCTTCAACGCCGATCCAGAGCGAGATGACGATGAGCGTGGCCGCGTTGATGAACGCAGCAAGAACTCCCGCGCGGTGATAGCCGAAGGTCTTCGAGTCGCTGGCCGGCCGCGTTTGAAAATAAACTGCCGCAAAGCTGAGCAGCAGGGCCAGGAAGTCCGAAGCATTGTGTCCCGCCTCCGACAGCAGCGCCAGCGAGTGCGCGCGCAGACCGGCCACAAAGGTGATGACGACGTAGGCGAGCGTGGCCACGAGCGAAAAACGCAACACGGATTTAGTTCGGTCGGCGCCGGGAGACGACGGCGCTGCGTGGACATGCATTGGAATAGTATACCGGGGGTGGGTATTGCGCGCAAAGCGCAAGAACCACTTGGTCAACGAGTGCGCCATTCCCGCCCTTGCGACTTTTTTCCGTCGCAAGGGCGCGACGCCTCGAACCCTCTGCCGCGCAGTGGTCAGCCGCGGCGGACCCTCACCGAAGGGGCCGCAAGTAGCTATCCCCGTCCCGGCCGCAGGTGGCTCAGGTCAAGGGGGTCTGGGTCCTCGTAGACGGGCAGCTGCGGCAGGCCGATGCGCAGCCCCGACCACAGCTCCGCGACGACAATGGAGTTCTGCGGGTTGCCCGGCTGGTAGCGCACCGAGCAGGGAAAACCGGCGCGTATCTGCGACACGTCTACCACCCCGGGCATGTCGGTAATGTCTTGAGAACACTCGTAGTCCACGCCGCCGTTGCGATAGTGAAACAGCAGCATGGTGAGCGTGCGCCCGTCTTCGGCTTCCACTTCGCAAACGTCGAGCAGCATACCGTCGACGATGCGGCCGGATTGAACCAGAAACAGCCGCCGGGCGCGCTCCAGTTCCTCAGCCGTGGGGCGCTTGCGAAAGATGAGCCACCAGGCAAGCGGAGCCACGGCGCCGATGAAAACGACGCCCGCCGCGATATCCCATGGATTGATGTTGCGCAGGGTCATGGGCTCCGGGACGCTTGCTCGCGGCACTCATTCCGCGGTCCCAATTCAAGGATACCGCAGATGGAAATCCCCGCGTTCCGCATGGAGGGCGCGCAAGAGCGGCTTTCCCGCTGCGATATACTCGTGAATGCATCTTGCATCGGTTCCAGCCTTGCAAGAGGGCTCAATCTTCGAGGTTTTGGCTTGATTTCAGCTAGTAGTTCCAAAGCGGCACAGGATTCCCAATCGCCAAATCGGGCGAGCAATCGCAACGCAGGCCGCATTCGCTCCACGACCGTCATCTGCGTACGCCGGAATGGTGAGGTGGTGATGGCCGCCGACGGGCAGGTCACGCTGGGCGATCATGTGCTCAAACACTCCGCAAAAAAGATTCGCCGGCTTTATCAGGACAAGATTCTCGCCGGTTTCGCCGGATCAACGGCGGATGCGTTCAGCTTGTTTTCGCGTTTTGAAACGAAGCTCGAGCAATATGCCGGAAACCTGAACCGGTCCGCCGTAGAGTTGGCCAAAGATTGGCGCACCGACAAGATGCTGCGCAACCTTGAGGCTCTGCTGCTGGTGGCCGACCAGGGACAGACGTTTTTGATTTCCGGATCGGGCGACGTGATCGATCCCGACGAGCCGTTGGCAGCAATCGGCAGCGGCGGAAGTTATGCGACAGCCGCGGCGCGCGCGCTGCTTGAAAACACAGAACTGAGCGCGCGCGAGATTGCCGAGAAGGCAATGAAGATCGCCGGCGCGATTTGCATTTACACGAACGACCGCATCACCATTGAGGAGTTGAAGGGCTAGCGGAAGCTTCGCAGCCCAGATTCATACATGGCTATTTATCTACCCGCATCCGCTGAAGGACAGGATCTCTCGCTGGACGAGCTGACCCTGCTTGTATGTATTTCCGATTCTTCTTATACTTACTGGTAGGAGTAATACCGATGCAGATCACCACCAAGGGCCAGGTAACAATTCCTCAGCATGTGCGACTCCGATTGGGGTTGCTTCCCCACACCGAAGTAGAGTTTGAGCTCGCAGGCGACCACGCCCGCATTCGTAAATCCCGGCAACGCGGCGGGACGGGCGCAAGAGGACAGGCCGCTCTTGTGGCCCTGCGCGGGACCGCCGACTCACGCCTTTCCACCGACCAAATCATGGAATTGACGCGGGGCAGCAAGCGGTCGCGATGAACGCGGTGCTGGACAATCTCGCCGCCCGGCTTGGCCGTTGCAACGGCGTTCTTGTGGACAGCAACGTCCTGCTGGACATCGCCACGGGCGATCCGGTGTGGGCGCCGTGGTCCAGCCAGGCGCTGGCCGAATGTGCCGAGTACTCCTCGCTTATCCTCAATCCCATCATTTATGCCGAGGTTTCGATTGGGTTCCGAACGATCGAAGCCTTGAACGCGGCCTTGCCAAGCCGTTTTTATGAGCGCTCGCCGCTGCCGTGGGAAGCCGGCTTTCTGGCCGGTAAGTGCTTTTTGGCCTATCGTCGCCGGGGTGGGAAGAAAGCGGCGCCGCTGCCCGATTTCTATATTGGAGCGCACGCCGCGATCGAAGGTCTGGCGATCCTGACCCGAGACGCCGGCCGCTATCGAACCTATTTTCCGAAGCTGGAAGTCCTTTGTCCGCGCTCGAACGGCAGTTAAACCCGATAGACGGCGATTGGGATGGCCTTTTCATGGCCCTGGCCCGGAAACCATCCGGAAAATTGATCGGGCGCTCCTGATTAGCCTTGGCCTCGCGCGCGGCGGCAAAGCCTGAGAGAATAGAACCTGAAAGATATGGCCATCTATTTACCCGCCTCCGCTGAAGAACAGGATCTCTCGCTGGACGAGCTGACCCCGCGCGAAATCGTTACCGAACTCGACAAGCACGTGGTCGGGCAGAAGGCCGCCAAGCGAGCCGTGGCCATTGCGCTGCGCAATCGCCAGCGCCGCCAGAAGCTGCCGCCCGACATTGCCGACGACATCATGCCCAAGAACATCATCATGATCGGCCCAACCGGCGTGGGCAAAACGGAGATCGCGCGCCGCCTGGCCAAGCTCACCGGTTCGCCGTTCCTCAAGGTCGAAGCCTCGAAGTTTACCGAAGTCGGCTACGTGGGCCGCGATGTGGAATCGATGATTCGCGACCTGGTCGAGATCGCCATCGACATGGTGCGCGAAGAGCGGCTTGAAGAAGTGGAAGACAAGGCGGAGATGAATGC
>Ga0302326_10021534_pt1 | contig 13215 bp, 6 predicted proteins | sample Palsa_T0_3_FD_202264 | JGI IMG/M metagenome (GOLD analysis project Ga0302326, IMG submission 202264) | Peat permafrost microbial communities from Stordalen Mire near Abisko, Sweden - Palsa_T0_3 | ecosystem: Environmental > Terrestrial > Soil > Palsa > Peat permafrost | place: Sweden: Abisko... | reverse complement strand
GACACCAATTCCAATTTCGCCATTCGCAAGGAAGCAATCTTCTGGTTAGGACAAACCAACGACCCACGTGCCCTCGCCTACATCGAGCAAATGCTCAAACGCTGAGCAGAGGGTCGAAGAATTACCTAGGGGTCCCCGGGTCTTCCCCACTCGCCTTATCCTTCATCATTGGGGAGATAGGGATCTCTCCCGTGCTTCTGCAGCACACATCGTGTCCCCCTATCTCTCCGGATCTCTCCGGCGCGGTCATGCCGCGGCCGACCCGAAGACCGCCGAGATTACTGGCAGACAAGTCCCACCGTCACCATGTTGAAGGGGTTACTGTTCGTTTCGAAAACCCGATGGCAAGCGAGTCCCCCTGGACGACGCTGAAGGTGTGAGTCGAATCCGTGCATCCCGCACCGTTTCCGTCGGTGTTCACCGAACAGGTCATCGTAGTCGCGACCGCATTCTTGTAAACCTTAATCGTGGTTGTATCGGCGCCCGGACTGGAGTAATTTTGACCCCTACATTCAGCGCGGCCACGGTGCAGGCAACAGGCGAAGTTATGAAGTTAGCCTGAGACGAACTTGCGATCGCGGTGTTGTTTGCGACGTCGGTGCCGTAGCTGGTGATGGTCGGCGAAGCGTAGAAAGTGGTGTTAGCGCCACTACCGGGATTGGTAAAGCTGGCGATGTAGCTCGCTGCGGATGCGCCGCTGCCGGCAGGCCCGGCAGGTCCGACTGTGCCAGGGGTGCCGGCAGGTCCAACAGGTCCGACTGCGCCAGGGGTGCCCGGGGTGCCGGCAGGTCCAGCAGGTCCGACTGCGCCAGCCGCGCCAGGCGTGCCGGCAGGTCCAACAGGGCCGACTGCGCCAGCCGCGCCAGCAGGTCCAACAGGTCCGGCTGCGCCAGGTGTGCCAGCAGGTCCAACAGGGCCGGCAGGTCCAACTGCACCAGGTGCGCCAGCAGGTCCAGCTGGTCCGCTCTGTCCTATCGTTGCCGTAAACAGCGTGAAGAGTCGTGAAGTCTCATTTTGAACGTCAAGCAGGTATGTTCCCGCGGGGGTGGCCGCGGGGATATTTGCCATGATGCTGCTGTCGCTGTGCGCAGTGACGGTGAGTTGGGCTGGGCCCAACGAAACTTTGGGTTGCTTCGTCCCAAAGCCCGTTCCATTAATCGTGATTTGCGTTCCTTGCGCGTTCTCCGTCACATCGTAGACGAGAGGGATGCTCGATTCCTGGGCCATCAGAATCGCAGGGGACGCCAGGAGTAAGAAGATCAGAAAGGCTTTGCGTGAAAACATGGCGAACCAACTCCTCCTATGCCGGTGAGGTTCAGCGATCCGCGAACCCACCCGGTGGAAGATTAAAATCGACTTCAGTTGAACTTTGCAGACGGCGAAATTTCAGCCCGCCGATTGTCGAGAAATGCAATAGCCGTGTCAACAACAAATGAGAAGGTTCGAGGACAGACGATTCGAGGACGGACGAGGGGGATAAGGGGACGAGATTTGTGGTCAGACCCGGACTGGTACTTATCCGGAAACCTACCGGCGTTGCTACTTGCTGTCTCTGCTCTATTCCCTTCGCTTGAATGACCACACAGGGCAAGCTAAGTTGATGACCTGCGACATTTGCGGTCAGACCTAAGAAGGGACCGAAGAAGGTCCAGACCAGACTGGCCCCGGGTTATCCGTCCCCGGGTTATCCGGGTTATCCCTGCTTGACCTTGTGCTTCGGGTGAGATTATCCCGGGACTGGCGTCCCTGAAAATTTTCAGCCCTCCCTTCAGGACTGGTATCGAGACATCCTGAAGACCATCCATGGGGCTTTCTGATCAGGTCAACGCTTGCCGTCAAGATTTGCCCATTCGCCTACCTGGATGAAGCTGGCCCAGTAGAACGGATGTTCGCGTCCCTTGCGGTGGAGCATGGCGAGCTGGGCCTGGCGCAAAGCATCTCCGCGGCCGAGTCCGTCCTTTAGCCCACGATAGTAAGAGGTCATGAGCTCCCGGGTGACGGAGTCGCTGATGGGCCAGAGGCTCATGACCACAGTCTCCGCGCCGGCGATGAAGAAGGCGCGGCGCAAGCCGTAGACGCCCTCGCCGTTTCTCACTGCACCCACACCCGTGTCGCAGGCCGAGAGGGTCACCAGCCTGGTTCCCCAAAGGTTGAGATTCGAGGCCTCCAGCGCAGTCAGGATTCCATCCTCCTTGCCATCCTTTTCGAAGTTGGCTCCGGCCAAAGCCAGGCCGGACCGCAGCAAAGGATTCTCCGTGGCAAGTTCGGCATGGACACCGCGGGCCTTGCGGCTGTCGGTGGTGACGGAGTTCTGGTTCGCTTCCTTTTCTGCTTGCTCGTCGGCCGCATTCTGGAGGAAAAATCCGTGGGTCGCTATGTGCAGGATGGTTGGCGACTCGATCCGTTCCAGTTCTGCTTTGCTAGCCTGTGAGCCGGTGAGGACTTTGGCGTCAGGGAATATGGATTTGAGGTCTCGGGCTTCCATCGCGGTGCCGGCGAGGGGCGCAAAGTAAAGGCCGTTCCTATCCGCACCGTTGGCGTCGCGGCGCGCCACAACCACATTGGCATGCTGCAGCCGGGGAGCCTGCTTTTGAGCGGTCTCGGGATCGCCAAAGAATGGATTGGCGAAGACCACCGGATCGCTGTGGCCAGTGCGGGCGACCTGCATCCGCAACAGGTCGCGCCCGGCGGTGACATAGCTGATGGAGTGGTCCTCCACCAGGTAATGGTCGTGTTCGTCGACCAGCGATTCGAAAGGAACAAGGTTCAATTCGCCATCGGGGGAGATGATGAGATGCTTGCCGTCAAGCCCCAGCGACCACAAGGGCTGCATGATTTTCGCATCGAGTGCGCGCGCCAGTTGGCGAGCATGGGCGCGTTTGGGATCGCGTAAGGTCTGACGGTAGGCATCGACCTGGGCATCGATCTCCTTCGCGTTGCCCAGGTCTTTCGCGCGCACATCGCCTTCGGGAGGAATGATGTACGCGGCGTAGCGAAGAGGGACGTCGTCGAGGGGAAGCTTGACCTGGCGGAAGTCGTAAGGCTGGTAGACTGCAAATTCGATCAACACACTATCCGCGGGAATGGCCTTGCGAACGGCAGCGAGCGTGACTGCATCGATCGGTTGATAGTAGCCGGCGCTGCGACGGCTGACATCCGTTTCGAGTTTTTCTTTCTGGCGCAGCAGGGCCTCGAGCTTCGCCTGATACTCCTGCGGCGTTGTCTGCCCCGGGCCGTGGAGGGTAGCCTTGGCCAGCTCCGCCAGTGTGTTGCTGAGTTCCGCAAGCAACTTTTGATCTTCCGGTTCCAGTCGCCTGCGGAGGGCTCCCATGCTATCGGCCACTGCGTCGAGCACCCGACCCTTGCGCTGCAGAATGATCTCCGCGGCGAGGTTGGTCGAGGCCGGATCATTGGGTGCTTCGAACAGGTTCAAGGAGATCACGCGGGAAGTGTGGTAGGCAAACTTTTCAGCATAAGCCAGCCTTTCATGCTCCGAGCCGATGGCCAGGTTGAGAGAAAGATTGGTCTCCGCGGCCGCATCCAGGCGCGCCGTGTAGCGAACGGCATCGGCGGTATCGCCTTGCGCAGCGTAGGCCCGGGCCAGATTACCCAGGGTCATCAGCGTCCATTCGTGATTGGGGCCGGAGGCTTTTTCCAGAACGGCCAGGGCGCGCAAATAGGTTTCGGTGCTTCGGCGATAGTCGGCCTGCGCGCTATAAACGTTGCCAATGTTGACCAGCAGGCTGGCGGTTGCGGTATGCTGGCTGCCCAGGGCCTGCTCCCGAATCTTTTCCGCGCGCCAAAGGTATTCCAGGGCAAGGGGAAACTGCTTTTGGTCGCGGGCGATGATGCCGAGATTCTGCAGGGGATGGGCGACCAAGGGGTGGTTGGGGCCGAACTTCTGCTCTGTCAGTCGCAGTGTCTGTTGCAGAACCGGGACCGCCCGGTCGTTGTCACCCAGCTCAAAATAGAGATCTCCAAGGCTATCCATGGCTTTGAGGGTGGCCGGATTGTCAGCCTCGAGCCTCTGCCGATCAATCGCCAGGGCATGTTGAATCTCGGTGAGTGCGCGGGCAAAGTCTCCGCGCCGCTGGTGCAACAGCGACAGGGTTACGAGGCAATTGGCAACTCCCGGACTTTCGCGCCCCTGACCCTGCTCCGTGATCTGGAAGGCTCGTTGGATCGCTTCTTCCCCTTTTGCATACTCGCTGGAAAGGATGAAAACGTTGCCGATACCCAAAAGGTCGAGGGCGAGCCGCTGACTATTACCACCTTGCGCCGTGTCATCGATATGAACGGAGCGTTGAAAGGCCGCAGCAGCCTTTTCACGATCACCCTGGAGCAACTCGATGAGACCGGCTTGCTGCGAAAGCTCGGCGATATACGAGTCATCGGGCCCCAGCGCCTCTTCTGCTGAGGCCAACGCCTTTTGGGCAAGATCGAGCGCCTGATCGTAGTGCGCAGCATCGATCTGCCGCTTGGATTGGGTGCTGAGTTCCCGAGACTGGAAAAGAAGCTGATCCCGGCGGGTGGCGGGACGGATTTCCAGCAGATGGATGGCGTAACCGGCGGGCGGGTCGCCGGCATACTTCGCCTGCACTCGTATCTGATAGGTTGCGGAGGATTCTGCGACTACGCCGACATGTTCCTCTCCTATCGGCCGGATTTCGCTATCGAACACGGCGAGGGAAACCGAGGTTGGGTCGAGGATGTCTACCGCAACATCGATGCCTTTTTGTTCGACGGTAAGTTCGGCGGCCTGGCCTGCGGTGAGCGAAAGCCGATAGGTGTGGTTTTGTCCACCCGCAAGCGCGCGGTCGACGACCTTACCGGGTATGAGCAAGGTTTCTTCTACCGCGGGTGACGGTGCACTGGGAGAGGTTTGGCCATCGGCGTGTACGGCGCTTCGCGGGGCACTCAGCACGCTCAAGGCAACCAGTGTGAGACCCGCCAATTTGCACCCGGTTGGCGCCGCGCGGCGAAAGACGGTGCTCGCTATGCTGATCTCGAACCGCATGTTTTTCTCCCAGGACTTTGCAGGCCCTAATTGATCAGAATCCTGAAAACGTAAGTGCTTACCAACTCGGCGTCACCGTGGGGCGGCGTTCCTGTAAGGTCGACTTGATAGACCTCCTGCTGCAGGAGCTTTGCCGGCACATTTGCAGATAGTGCGCCGGTTTGCCCATGCATGACAGCCTTAAGCTTGCCGCTGTGCCAGAGAACCTTATCTGTCCTGATGCTCTTGAGGGTCAAGGAGTAGTTGGGGTAATCGTTGGTCTCGAGGTCGAGGCGAAGATCGACTAGAGTAGTGCCGTGGGGGAGGGAAAGGCTGGGTATCTGCCCGGCACCCCGCAACTGGGGCGCGAGCACAAAGGCCGCGACACTTACCGGCAATGCGGAGGCGATACGTTTGCCGATCGAATTGTTTTCAGCCTGGGCAAGCGATTGACGCACCTGGTCCAATTCACTTGCCGTCCTGGCGTTCGATGCGTGCTCGTCGTTCAGGCGGGCCTCAAGATCGCGCTCCCGTTGCTGCAACGCCGCACGATCGGCCGTTGCCTGGTTCATGGTGTGGCGCAGATGCAGATTGTCGAAGAGCAGAACACCGATGGCCAGCAGCATGGCCAAGCCCCCGGCCAACGCGAAACGCGGGAACGCTAATGACCCCAGCCAGGAGCGCAGCGACGAGGAGCCTGGCGCGGCGGTTGACAGGGGAACGTGCGCGCTGGCGAAGGGGGAGAGACTGCTGGCAAACGCCACCCGCTCGCGCCGCAGAGGGGAGGACATATAAAAGGTTTGAAATTTTTCCAGAGTGTCGCCGGAAAGCTCGCCGCGCACGTAGGCGTCGACCAAGTCGGTCTCGACGGTGTCGAGCCGCGCTGCGAACTCATCATCGACCACGCTCAGCTCATCGAGCCGCCCGGTTTCCTCCTGAGGCAAAGTGCCAAAGAGGTAGCCCCTGAGGGTTTGGTCGTCGATTCGCTGCTGGCGGGAGAAGATCATCTATTCTTATAAGGAAAAACCGGAAAACAATTTCACTCGCCTGAGCTTCAGGCGGTCGAGCATTCCCGGACACATAGTTCAAGCTTATGGCGGATGCGGCATGCCCGGATGCTGAGAGCGTTTACGCTCAGGCGCAGGGTCGCGGCCAGCCCACGTCGGCTTTCGATTTTAGTTCGCTGTTCCCCACGATAATACTCAAGAATCAGGTCCCGGTCAGCCGGCGGCAGTTGGGCCAGGCATCCCTCGAGGCAGGCTGAGAGATGCTCCTTGGTTTGGGCTTCGCCGTCTGCCGAAGCGGCTACTCCCAGGACCGAATCTACTTCTGCCGGCGACATCTCCGCCAGGCTAGTGTCGGACCGAGTGCCGCTACGGAGATACTCAAGGAAGACGAATTTAGCGGTGATGTAACAATATTGCGCCGGAGCCGTTCCAGTGATGGCGCCTTCCTCCTCTAACCTTCGCGCCACGCGGTTCAGAGTTTCATCCGCCAGCTCATCGGGGGCAACGCAGTTCTTCCGGTCAAAATACGCGACCAGCCTGCGGCGCATCTCGAGATATTTTTCACCGTTGGAATCTGTACCCTGGTCGAGCCAGCTTAGAAATTGACGAAAAGCGGCAGCGGTTGTCGACGAGTCCCGATTCAGGCGCGCGTTTGCCATGCAAATCCCCTGGCGCCGCAGCATCGGGCAGCGTCTCCTGCACCTTCAAAGCTTAAGAATATCGGCGCCACGAAATATTTTCCTCCCTTTGTCTTATGGGACTGAGAGGCAGAAAAGACACCAGCAGGTTAATCCTTTCCGTGCTCAGGGTAGCAGCAACCGCTTTCCTGTGCCTGTTTGTCTGGCCGGCCCAATTTCAAGAGGAGGAATCGTATGTTCAAGTTTCTATTATTCTCGATGGTTTTTGGGTCAGCCGTGCTGGGCTCGTTTGCCCTGGCTTCGACTCCCAATGCTAAGCCCTTTGACCGCCCGCTGGTATTTGAACCCAATCGGGGGCAGGCGCCGGCGCAATTCTCCTGGACCGCGCGCGGAGCCGGCTATCAACTCTACCTGACGTCGACGGGTGCGTCGATTGTGCTGGCTGAGCCGGTGGCGCAGCCTGCGGCCAAACCTGCCTCCGGCTTCCCTCTTCGACTCACGCCGCCAGAGAGAGGCTTGCCCTCTGCTCGCATCAGCGTGGTCCATATGAATCTAAGCGGAAGTCACAGCTGGGGCAATGTGGAAGCGCTCGAACCCACAGGTGGGGTGAGCAATTACCTGGTTGGACAAGACCCGAAGGACTGGCACTCGGGTGTGCCTCAATATGCACGCCTGCGGGTAAAAGGGGTTTACGACGGGATCGACCTGGTGTTCTACGGCCACGGACATGACCTCGAATATGACTTCGTTGTAGCACCGGGAGGCGACCCGAACCAGATTCGGCTGGCGTTCGACGGCGTAGGTCAGATGCGCGTCGACGGTAAGACCGGCGACCTGGTGGTCACGACCAAGACGGGTTCCCAAATGCGGCATGTGCGGCCCCGGGTGTACCAGCAGATCGGAGACCAGAAGGTGGAGGTCGCGGGCGGCTACCGGATTCTGGACAATGGGCAGGCAGCCTTTCAGCTGGCGGCCTACGACCGGCGGAACCGGCTGGTGGTCGATCCGACAGTAGAATTCACTACCTTTCTGGAAGGCAATGAAGAGGACTACACCAAGGGTCTGGCGGTAGACTCCTATGGCAACTCCTACGTTCTTGGACAGACCTTCTCCACCGACTTTCCGGTGACTCCAGGGAGCTCTAAACCATCAAAGGTCTGCCCTAACAACGTTTGTCCACCGTCGATGTTTGTCGCCGAGCTTAATCCGGCTGGAGAGATCGTTTACTCCACGTTGATTGGCGGCAGCGCGGTCGACGTGCCCACTGGGATTGCTGTTGACGCAACCGGCGTGTGGGTTACCGGCACGACGACCTCGACCAACTTTGCCACCAACCATTATTATGCGTTCGGCATCTGGAACGGGTTTGTGGCCAAGTTTACTCCGTTTCTCAACCAGCTGGATTGGTGCATCACGTTTGGCGGAGAAGGAGATGAAAACACCTTCAACACTCCCAATGCCATTGCGCTGGACGCAAACCACTCTGCCTACGTTGCGGGCGAGACCTTCTCCATCGACTTTCCAGTCACGGAGTACTTTGCTCCTAACGTCCAAGCGAAACAAAAGGTGTTCGGCGGCGATAGCGACGCATTCGTGGTGAAAGTGGATCCCGATGGGGTGCTGAAGAATGGCTACTCCACCTATCTGGGCGGATCAAACACCGATGCGGCGAACGGGATTGCCGTCGACAGCAGCGGGCATGCTTATGTGACCGGGATGACTTACTCTGCAAACTTCCCCACCAACGGGGAGCCAAACTACGGCTCTGTGGCTAACGGCGGCGTTATTTCGTTCATCACCGAGATGTCTCAGGACGGGTCCAGTTCTATCTACTCGATCACGCTCGGGGGCACGAAGAATGGGGCAGGCGACTACGCTGTGGACGTGGCGAACGGGATTACGCTGAACGGAAGCAATGAGGTCTACATTGTCGGGACAACATGTTCTTCGGATTTCCCGACGTTTACCTATTCCTACCAGCAACAGCCACCGAGTGCTTGCGCAGCACCGAACAGTCCGCAGTACTATACCAGCGCCTTCGTGGCCCAGCTAAGCCAATACGGCACACTCCTCTTTTCGACCTATCTTGGTGGGACGAACGGCGCGGTTCAAGGCGACAGCGTTGCGCAGAATCTGACGGGAGATGTTTACGTTGCCGGGGCCACAACCACCAGCGCGTTTCCCGATGCACCGAACATCGCTCTGAATCCGTCGGCAGGGTTCGTGACGAAATTTGGGAACACTTTGCAGTTTCTCAAGTCCACTACTTTCCTGGGTGCGACGATCAGCAATGTTGTCGTCACTCAGCCGCCGCCGCGCTTGGGTATCCTCTCGTTGGTACCGCCGACCACCATTTACACAGCGGGCTCACGGCTCCGGCCGGGTACGCAAAACTTCGACGCCTTCGTGGTCAAGTTGCTCGATCAAACGGTTGCTGTGACGGAGCCGTAAGGATGCTGCGAAATCAGGGCCCAGGGAATGCCCACCCTTGCTGTTGCCAGGGTGGGCATTTGTGCTCAGACCACATCTCGCGAAAGACGAGCGAGATACCAGGCTTTGGCTGAAAGCAGCGTCAGAACGAAAGTGTTATCCCCGGCGTCACCGTGTAAAGCGCGCACTCCGTGCGGAATGACTGCGACACGCCAAGCTGGTAGGTGCACTGTGAGGCTTATCTTTAGCGAAGGCAATAGCAGATGCAAGGAGAACAAGCGGGAAAACGAGGGCGATCAAGATTTTCATGATCCTCAGCCTATCGGCCTATGGGGCTAAGCGGAATGTCACAGGCAGGGGTAGTTAGGGAACTTTCGTTCTGAATATCTGCCTCGTGGGTCGAGGCTGTACCTCTGAAGCGCCGTTCGTAAGGTACCTTTGTGTGAGCCGAAATCTCAGATGGGGAAAAACCGGGGCGGAAACACCAGGGCAGACGGAGCTGACCCTAAAGGGAAAGACCTTGAAGTGAAGTAAGCCATGAGAAGCTTCGTACAAGGGCTTATTTGCACTCTGGAAGAGGTCGGTCGTGAAATGCCGCGCTGTCTTGATGGGGGTTTCGCTTTTTTCTGTCTTGCTGGTGAGCATTGATCCGGTGTGCCTCGCCCAGGACGCAAAGCGAGAAGCTTGGCCGGATGCGCTGGTTCGAGTCGAGGGCAGAGCCGTAAATAACTCCGCTGAGTTCCAGCAGCAGCGGCGCCCCGAGATCCTTCATTTGTTTGAAGAGAATGTCTACGGAAAGACGCCACCGGATGCGATGCCGGTTCGCGTCATTAAGAGCAAGGTTGATACTGGCGCTCTTCATGGTCTCGCACGCCGCGTCCAGATCACGCTTGCGGTGGGGCCCCATGGTGAGCATATTTGGCATCTCCTTGAATACTTGCCCAGTGGCACCAACAGCCCGGTCCCGGTTTTCATCGGGCTAAATTTCGATGGCAATCAAACCGTTGATGCCGATCCGGGTATCGACCTTAATCCGATCTGGGTTCCAGATCCGGCACTGAAGGAAGTACACCTTGCCAAGGAACTATCCCGGCACGTGCTCCTTTCTCCAGATGAGAGGACGCGAGGGTCTGCAGCTTCCCGGTGGCAGGTGGAGAAGATCGTGTCGCGCGGCTACGGGCTTGCAACGGTGTACGCGGGGGACGTTGAACCTGATTTCATTGGCGGGATCGGCTATGGGATCCGGCCATTATTCTTTCAGAAAACGCAGAGTCTCCCCGGGGCGAACGACTGGGGAGCGATCGGCGCCTGGGCATGGGGCATGAGCCGAATCGCGGAGATGCTCGCTCATGATCCGGCGGTCAACCCAGAAGGACTGATCGCCTTCGGCTTTTCCCGGTTCGGCAAGACTGCGCTCTGGGCAGCCGCACAGGACCGGCGCTTCGCCGCAGTCATCTCGAGCGAATCTGGGCAGGCGGGAGCAACCCTGTCGCATCGTCAGGTGGGAGAATCTATCGATCATCTTATGCTGGCGTTTCCTTATTGGTTCTGCGCGAATTACCAGCACTATCTCGGGAGAGTTCGGGATCTCCCGGTTGACGGACATCTGCTACTCGCGCTCATTGCACCAAGGTTTCTCTACGTGGCAAGTGCAATCGATGATCCATTTTCTGATCCAGAGGGGGAGTTTCTGTCGGCCAAAGCCGTCTCACGCGTTTACGCTCTCTACGGCAAGACGGGCATCGTTGATGCGTCGATGCCCTCGCTAGAACACCCAATCGGCAAGGTCGTTCGTTATCATGTTCGGCATGGCGGACACGATGTGACGGCATACGATTGGGAACAGTACCTGAACTTCGCCGATCAATTCGTGAGAAACGCCGCTCTCCCGTCGAATTGACCGCGGGGGCGAATTTCAAGGCCGGATAGACCTATCCGGCCAGATCAACGCCCAGCTGATTGTTCATTTCGATCTGCCACCTCCTGATGATCCGGAAGCCGGTCCGCACTTCCGATGGGAGGGCGACACCGCCCGCTCGGTAAGCACACATCCGACCTGTGGTTCGTATAGCGCTCACAAAAAGACAGAACCTACTGAGAAGTAGGTTCTGTCTTTAAAACGTGAGGTGCGCACTCAACTGCAGGGTACGACCATTTTGCGTCGTTCCAGTAGCCAGGGAGTTGATCGTGGAAGTTCCCGTCGCGATTGCGCCATCACCACCGCAACCGGCGGGCAGCACCCCGGCGGATGGGCAAACGTTGAGACTCTGATTGGGCAGTCCCAAGGTCGGATGGTTGAAAGCGTTGTTGGCGTCGGCACGCATTTCCAGGTTAATCCCTTCGGTGAAGTGGAAGGTTTTGCCCAGTCCAAGGTTGGTTTGTTCGAAGCCGGGGCCGGTGAACTGATTACGGTGCTCGTCTCCAAAGGTTCCTGATGCCGGTACGGCAAAGGCAGCCTCATTGAACCACTGCAGCGGAGTAGGGTGTTGCAGTTTGGGGTTGCCGATTACATTTGGAAACCATTGGAAGTTGTTCTGAGCCAGCGAGTAGGAATTAGTACTGCTGGCCATGACCGGGGTAAAGGGCTGGCCATCCTGCAGGATAAGTGTGCCAGCAAGTTGCCATCCCCCGACCACTGTGTCGAGCAGACTGCTGCTATTCAGGAACGGCCTGTTTTTGCCGAAGGGCAGCTGATAAATCGCATATCCCCTGAATGCGCTGCGAATATCGAAGTTGGAATTTCCATAGTTTGCTGAAGGAACAAAGGAGTTTTGAATATAAGTGCTGCCCGAGTGGCTACCCCAACCGGCAGAGTCGACGTCATCCAGGAAGTGGGACCACACATAGCTGAACTGGAGATTTAGACCCTGGCTCATGCGTTTCTCGATCACCGCCTGCACCGAGTTGTAATTGGAGATAGCATTTTCGTTCGCTGGCGCTCCAGAAGTGTTCAGTGAGCCAAATTGTGGATAGGGCCGCGATGCCTGATCGTTGGCGGAGAGCAATGCTTGCGGAACCTGGTTGATGTCCGCCGGGAAAGGCAGATTATGCCCATGCGTGGCGACGTAACTTAGCTTAGCCACCAGGTCGTTTCCAATGGAACGTTCCACTTGCAGGTTCCATTGATAGGAGCCTCCCACTGGTTCGTGGTATGCGTTGTAATTGAAGCTTTGTCCGTTGTATGCGCCGGGATCGGTTGAATTCCCAACATACGGCAGGTTAGTGCCGCTTCCAGAAAGGATCACGACCGGCTTCAGCCCGTTCGTCTGGTCGACTACGTTGCCTTTCGAGCCGAAGGCGGCACCCATTCCCCCGCCATACTGGTCGTTGCTCCAGTTATACGCAAAAAGACCAAAGCCTCCATTAATCGTAGTCTTTGGATTCATGGCATACGCGAAACCTACGCGAGGAAGAAAAGTGTCGTAGACCGGCTGTTGCAGGTGGGTTCGGCCATTCGCATGAGTAGAACCAAACCAGATGGCGCCGAGCGTATTGCTGACGGGGTTTAACACCGTTGGATCGAAAGAGGCTTCGTTGCCTTTGACTTCACTCCACCCGGTCTGAATCTGGTAGCGCAGGCCCAAGTTCAAGGTGAGGTTGGGTTTGATCTTGTAATCATCCTGGACGAAGACCTGGGGAAGCTTTTCGCGGCCGCCATACTCCGGCGTCTGGTTTGCAAGCCAGGTCTGCGTCTGTCCCAGAAGGAAGTCCGCATAGCCAACACCGGTGGTGCTGTCACCGATGTAAGCCTGCGTGTATTGTCCGGTGTAAAGCAGCTGTCCGGCGTTTGTGTTTCCCCAAGCGGTCGAGTTGTTCTGGTACATCAGGAACTCGCCGCCGAAGTGCAGCACATGTTTCCCAACGATCATGGTCACCACATCGGACGGAGCATAGGCATGCTCTTTGTAGACGGCGTTAATGTTCGAGTTCAGAAGCGTGCTGAGAGGATCAAAGAGGGAGCTATTGAAGTTGGTAATGCCGATGATGGGGAAGTTATCCGCTTTGGCGAATTGCCATCCCAGCTTGGCTGGGTAACCCTTGTTAAGGGTGGCGGGCACAAAGAAGTTAAGCTGGTTGGTGTAGCCGATTCTCGCCTCGTTGATGACGCGCGCGCTGACGCTCCACACGTCGGTCAGCTGGCTGT
>Ga0302326_10021532_pt1 | contig 13216 bp, 9 predicted proteins | sample Palsa_T0_3_FD_202264 | JGI IMG/M metagenome (GOLD analysis project Ga0302326, IMG submission 202264) | Peat permafrost microbial communities from Stordalen Mire near Abisko, Sweden - Palsa_T0_3 | ecosystem: Environmental > Terrestrial > Soil > Palsa > Peat permafrost | place: Sweden: Abisko... | reverse complement strand
TATAGCATCTCGCGCGGCACGATGGTCTCGATCACCGGGATGCCGATTTCCTTGGCGAGCGCCAGGATGGCGTCGCGCGTGATGCCCGGAAGCACGGACGCGCCCAGCGGCGGGGTGTGAATCTTGCCGTCGCGTACCACGAAGATGTTCTCTCCCGAGCCTTCACTGACGTAGCCGGCCGTATCGAGCGCGATGCCTTCCACGTACCCGTTCGCCACCGCTTCCATCTTGATCAACTGCGAGTTCATGTAGTTTGCGCCGGCCTTCGACATGGCGGGCAGGGTGTTAGGCGCGAGCCGGGTCCAACTGGAGACGCACACGTCGACGCCTTCGGCCAGCGCTTCCTCACCCAGATACTTGCCCCATTCCCAGCAGGCGATGTAGACCTCAATTGGATTCTTTTGGCCGTTGACGCCCACGTCTCCATATCCGCGGATCGCCATCGGCTTCACATAGCATGCGCCCATCTTGTTGAGTCGCAGAAGCTCGATGATTCCTTCCGTCAACTGTTCGCCCGAATACGGCATGTCCATGCGGTAAATCTTGGCGGAATCGTGCAAGCGGCGGAGGTGTTCCTTCACGCGAAATAGGGCCGGTCCAGAGACGGTCTCATAGCAGCGGATCCCCTCGAATACCGAGCTGCCGTAGCTTACGACGTGCGAAAGGACATGGACTTTGGCGTCCTCCCAGCGGATGAAGTGGCCGTTATGCCAGATTTTTTCGGTAGGCGTCAACATGGAACTGATTATAACTTGCCGATGCTGAGAGGTCAGCGGGCAAAGGAAAATGGCGCCACGCATGCACTCGGATAAAACCTCGTTCGATACGTAGCGCCTTTGATGGGATCTAGCGGCGGCGCCCATTATGCCAGGAATGTCTTGTACAATCCATAAGACAAGGGGAATCCGGATGAAGCACATTACCGCCGTTGCCGCAGGCTTGTTCGCCGCGCAGTTTGCCGTCGCACAGACACCTGAGGTCAAGACCGCTGAACAGGTCTACAAGAATATCCAACAGCTGAAGGGCACGCCTGCCGACCAGCTGAACGCCGCCATGCAATTCATCTCGGTATCCCTGGGCGTGGAATGCGATACCTGCCACGTGAAAGGCAAGGAGGACGCCGACGACAAGAACACCAAGAAAACTGCGCGCGAAATGATGGCCATGACAGCGGCCATCAACAAAGACAGCTTCCACGGCCGGCAGCAGATCACGTGCTACTCCTGCCATCGCGGATCGCTGCACCCGGTGGCGGTGCCGCCGGTACAGGACTCCGATACCGCCGCCCATACCAGCGCGTCGGCCGCACCGGCAGCGCCCGGCGCAGCGCCCGCGCCCTCTGTCGATGACATCCTCAATAAGTACCTCGCCGCAGTCGGCGGCGCCGATACCATGAAGACAATCACCAGCCGCGTCATGAAAGGCACGGTGATGGCGATGGGTAGCGAGGGCGCCATCGATCTCTATACCAAAGCGCCGAATAAGCGCGTCTCCATCTCGCACGTCTCGCCGACGAGCGACAGCTACACCGCGTTCGACGGTACCGTCGGCTGGCTGGGCACCACCGGCCGCGCGCCTCGTGAGATGTCCCCTACCGAAGCCTTCGCCGCGTCACTCGACGCCGATTTCTACCTGGTGGCGCACCTCAAGGAGACTTTTCCGCAGCTTCGCCGTGGCAGGCCGATGGAGATTAACGGCGCCATGTGCGAGACCGTCAGCGCCAGCAAACCCGGCCAGCCGCCAGTGAATCTCTATTTCGACCAGAAGACCGGCCTGCTGCAGCGTATGGTGCGCTACGCGGAAACTCCCATGGGCCGCATGCCCACGCAGATCGATTATGCCGACTATCGCGAAACCGATGGCGTGAAGATTCCCTGGCGCTGGACGCTTGCCCGCACGAACGGCCGCTTCACAATCCAGCTCAAGGAAGTGAAGAACAACGTGGCGATCGACGACGCGAAGTTCACCAAGCCCGAAGGCGAAGTGAAGTAGCCATGCCCCTAAACGACCGCTCCCTTTGGTCACGGCTCGGAAACGCTCAATGCCGATACTGAGCCGCGACCGTGAGGGAGCGGTTGGCGTGTTCACGCAGTTACTTGCCGCGCCAGTTCCTCTAACCCGCGTTCGCGAATTTCCTGCTCGCGCATGAGAAACTTCTGCACCTTCTTGGTCACTGTCTGCGGGAACGAATCCACGAAGCGTATGAACTGTGGCACCTTGAAATACGCAATCTTCCCGCGGCAAAAATCGCGAATCTCTTCCGCCGTGGCCTGCGCACCTGGCTCCAGTTGGACCCACGCCAGCACCGTCTCTCCCAGCTTGGCATCCGGGATCCCGATCACGTAAACGTCAGCAATCTTGGGATGGGTGTGCAGAAAATCCTCCACCTCGCGCGGATAAATATTCTCGCCACCACGAATGATAGTGTCTTTGGCGCGCCCCTTGAAGCTGAAATAGCCGTCCGGCCGCAGCACCGCCAGGTCTCCGGTATGCAGCCATCCTTCGCTGTCGACCGCTTCCGCGGAGGCTTCCGGGTCGGCATCGTAGCCCTTCATCACCAGGTACCCGCGCGTGCATAGTTCGCCTTGCTCGCCCACCGGTAGCCGCTGTTTAGTGGCCGGATCGACAATCTGCACTTCCGTGTTGGCCAGCGCCTTGCCAACACTGGCGACGCGCACTTCGAAGGGATCGTCCACGCTCGTCATGGTAATCACCGGCGACGACTCGGTCTGGCCGTACGGAATGACCAGCCGATTGCAGTGCATGCGCTCGGCCACGCGCTTCATCAGTTCCACGGGGCACGGCGCGCCCGACATGATGCCTTTCTTCAACGAGCTCAAATCGTATCGGTCGAAATCAGGATGGCTTAGTTCCGCCACGTACATAGTGGGCACGCCGTATAGCGCAGTGGCCTTCTCGCGATGCACCGCTTCGAGCGTCGCCAGCGGGTCGAACTGCGCCGAGGGCAGAATCAACGTAGCGCCATAAACCACCGACACCATCGACCCGATCACCGATCCGAAACAATGATAGAGTGGCACCGGCGCACAAATGCGGTCCGTCTCATTCGCCTGCAGCATCAGCCCGATCGCCATGCCGTTATTGACCAGGCCGCGGTGCGTAAGCATCACGCCTTTGGGCAGTCCGGTAGTCCCCGAAGTGTACTGGATGTTGGCGACGTCGTCGGGCGATGCGTCGAATGCGGGTATATCGCGCCCGTTCGCGAGCATGTCGTCCCAAGACGCGTCTCCCAGCCAGATGACGTGTTCCAAGGGCAAGGCATCGCCATTCCGCGAGTCGGCGAGGATCTCGCGATAATTCGCCCGTGGGTCCTTCTCCCGCAGAAATAACGCCCTGATGTGTGACTTTTTCAACACGTACCGCAGTTCGTGCGAGCGGTATGCCGGGTTGACGTTGACCAGCACCACTCCGGCGCGCGAGGCGGCGTGCTGCATCAGGATCCATTCCACGCAGTTGCTCGCCCAGATTCCGGCCCGATCGCCCGGCCTCAGTCCAAGGCCCGCCAGTCCGCGCGCGGTCCGCGTTACTTCGCGGTCGAGTTCGCGCCAGGTCATGCGCACGTCCTGATGGCAGACCACCAGCGCTTCCCGGTCGGCAAAGCGGGCAGCCGCATGGCTCACCGCTTGCGAAATAGTCTGTTCCAGCAGGGGCACCTCGGCCCCGCGGACATACGACAATGTGGTGTCCACGACCCGCCAGTGTAACCCATCGCGCATTTGTTGGGTTAGCCGGCTAACCGATTTGCGGAGCCGTCGTCCACTGATATAGAATTCCAATATCGGACTTCTATAATATGCCGCAATCATCCGCCGAACTCATGAAAGGAACTCTCGACCTGCTGATTCTGCGCACCCTGGATTTAGGCCCCATGCACGGCTCGGCCATCGCCGACCGCATTGCACAGGTCACTAAGGGCACATTCCAGGTGAAAGCCGGATCGCTCTTCCCGGGCCTCCATCGTCTGGAACAGGGGGGCTGGATTCGCGGGGAGTGGCAGCAATCGGCCGACGCCCGCCGTGTCCGATCCTATGAGCTCACCGCCGCCGGACGCCGCCAGCTCGCCACCGAGAAGACTAACTGGAAGCGCGTTGTTCAGGCGATGGACCAGGTTCTCGAATCTACCTAGAGGAGACATCGCATGCGCCTCACCGCTCAAATCAAGCGCCTCTTTCACAACCTGTTTCGCCGGGGCGAGCTCGAAAGCGTGCTCGACGAGGAACTGAACACGTACATTGACGAAATAGCTGCCCGCAAAATGAGCGCCGGCATGGCTCCCGCGGAAGCCTGGCGACAGGCGCGCGTCGAAGCCGGCGGCGTGGAGCAGGTGAAAGAGGAAGTCCGCGAGGCCTGGCTCGGAAACACCATCGAGACCGCGGTTCGCGACCTCCGTTACGCCTGCCGCACCCTGCGCCGCGCTCCCGGCTTTACCGCCGTCGTGCTCTTCACGTTGGCGCTTGGGATTGGCGGTACGGTGACCATGTTTAGCGTGATGAACGCCGCGCTTTGGCGCCCGCTGCCCTATCCCTCGCCCAACCGCATCGTGTTCGTGCAATTTGACGCGCGCGGTATTGCCAACGCTGGGGCCGCGCCCGCGGAGGTGCTCGATCTGCAGGCGCGCAGCACCCTGCTGGAACACGTCTCCATCTTCGGCGGGGCCGACGCCAACCTGGAATACAATGGCGAGGCGGAGCACGTCGCGGCCGCCAGCGTGACGGACGATTTGCTGCCTCTTCTGGGCGCCGATACCGCGTTCGGCAGGCCGCTAAATTCGCGCACCGACATCCCCGGCATGGTACGCAACATTCTCATCAGCGACTCGCTTTGGCGCCGTCGTTTCGGCGCCGACCCAGCCGTGGTGGGCCGCGAGGTGAGCGTGAACAATCTGCCCATGCAGATCGCCGGCGTGCTCCGGCCTGGTTTCCGGGCCTACCTGCCCGCCTCTTCGAACGCCACCGAGAATGTCGATATCTGGTTTCCCAGCGGCATCGAAAATACCCGCCAGTACCGCGGCTTTTGCGTGATCGCGCGCCTCAAACCCGGGGCGACAATCGCGCAGGCGAACGCCGAACTCGCCGCACTCGGCGCCGACTTCGTCCGCGAAAATCCCGACATCTACCGCCACGGCAAACTGCGCATCACGGCCCAGTCGCTGCAAGGCGAATTAACCCGCCAGGCGCGGCCGGCATTGTTTCTGCTCGCCGGAGCGGTCGGATTTGTACTGTTGATTGCCTGCGTGAACGTGGCCAACCTGATGTTGGCGCGCGGCGCCGCGCGGCAGCGCGAACTGGCCATCCGGCGCGCCATGGGGGCAGGTACGGTTCGCCTGGTCCGCCAAATACTCACCGAAAACCTGGTGCTCGCGCTGGGCGCCGGCGCGGTCGGTCTGATGCTGGCGAGCGTCAGCCTGGCGGCCATCGGGAAGTTGGCAGGCACTCACCTGCCGATGCAGTCGAGAGTCGCCATTGATGGGCCGGTAGTTCTGTTCGCGGTCGCTCTCACCGTGGGCGTCACGCTGCTGTTCGGCCTCCTGCCCGCTCTCCGTCTGGCGTCCGGGCGCGTCAGCGATCCGCTACGCGCCGGCCGTTCGGAAACCGCCGCACCCGGCGCTCGCCTGTTGCAGCGCGGACTTGTTGTGGCCGAGGTGGCGCTCTCCATCGTGCCGCTGGTCTGCTGCGGTCTGATGCTGCGCACCTTCGTGAATCTGGTCGAGGCGCCCCTGGGCTTCAACCCCGCCGGCGTGGTGACCGCCAGGCTTCCGCTGAACTTCAAGCAGTACCCCAAAGACGACCAGCGCTGGCCGGTATACCGCGACGTGCTGGCGCGCCTGCGCGCCATTCCCGGTGTGGACGCCGTCAGCGCCGCCAGCCCGCTGCCCTTCGCATCCTGGCAGGTGCTGCGCCGCGTGGGCCGCGCGGAGCAGCCGGAAACCCCAGGCATCGTCGCCACCCAGCAGACCGCGCTCCACGGCTATCTGCCTCTGGTGGGAACGCAACTGCGCCAGGGACGGGATTTCACGGATGAAGACATTATTGCCAAGCGCCCCGTGGTCATCGTGGACGATCGCCTGGCGCACCGCCTTTGGCCCGAAGGCGCCCTTAGAAAGCGCTTGGCCATCGGATGGGGCGAGACCCGCGAGGAACTCGAAATTGTGGGAATCACCGCCCCGGTGCGCGTCACCAGCGTGCGCGACGAAGGCGTTCCGCATTACTTCGTGCCCTTTCACGTGTACGCCATCGAAATGACGGCGGTAATCAAGACGCGCGAGACTGCGGCATCCCTTGCGCCGGCCATACGGCGCGCGGTGAATGAAGCGAATACCGGCCGCGCCGCCTTCGACATCCGCCCCATGGACAGCTACGTGGCGGACTCCATCGGCGACACGCGCTTCCTTCTGGTAGTGCTAGCCGTCTTTGCTGCCTCGTGTGTGTTACTGGCTTCCGTTGGCCTCTACGGCACGCTGGCGTACCTCATTTCGCGGCGCACGCGCGAATTCGGCATCCGTCTCGCGCTAGGCTCAGGCATCCCCGCGATCGTCTCCCTAGTGGTGCGCGAAGGTGCCCTGCTGACAGGTTCCGGCGCGGTGATCGGGCTGGCGGGGGCGCTGGCCGCCGCGGGAGCCATCCGCCAACTGCTCTACAACGTTGCGCCCTTCGACTTATCGACGCTCCTGGCCGTGATCGCATTGCTGGCACTGGTGTCGATTGCCGCGGCAGCCGTCCCGGCCTGGCGCGCCGCCCGCATCGACCCCAACGCTTCTCTCCGGTGCGATTGACACCTTCGCGGCGAATGTCCTTGCTTCATTGTCGCGGCTCGGAAACGCCCCGTGCCGATACCGGGCCGCGACCGAAGCGGTAGGCAGATGGTCCGGACGTTCCGACCGGCCGACCGGAACGCTTCCCATCGAAATTCCCCTGGCGCCCGAGTCCACGGCACGTCTCGAAATCGCTCGATAACTGGGCAGACCGCGCGATCCCTGTGCAACAAGCGGAATTAGGAATAAAATAAGCGTGCTCACAGGAGAGATTCATCATGCCTTCCACGACTCGAAGGTCCATCTTAAAGAGCTCACTCCTTCCTCTTTCAGGGGCGCTGGGGTTGCCCTCGCTGGCCCGCGCAGTGCAGGAAAACAGCACTCCCTACCGCCGGCCCAAGATCAAAATCACCGAAGTGCGCACCGGAGAGGTACGCGTGCATGGCTACCAGGTGCACGTGCGCGTGTACACCGACCAGGGCATCGTCGGGCAGGGTGAGTCCACTGACGCCGCGCAGGGCAACGTCCCCCTCATCCAATCGTTCGCGCGCCTGCTGATCGGTCAGGACCCCCTCAATATCGAAGCGGCCTTCGAGCGCATCCGCACCTCCGGCGTATTCGCGGGCGCGCAGGCAGGCCAATACGTCACAGCGCTCACGGCCGTGGAAATCGCGCTCTGGGACATCGCCGGAAAAGCTTTGGGGCTGCCCGTCTATCAACTGCTCGGCGGAAAGGTGCGCGACAAAGTGCGCATCTACTGCGATTCCGGCGAACGTGAAATGATCCCCGGTGACCAACGGTCGAAAGCGCGCATTAGCCAGATCCAGGAGATGGGCTTCACGGCGGCCAAGATCGATATCGACGACGCCACCGATCCGGCGCGCATGGACCGCGTAAACTGGACGGCATCGAACGGCGAGATCGATCACATGATTGCGAAGATCGCGTTCACGCGCGAGCTTTATGGAAGAACCTTCGACCTCGCCGTGGATATGCACGCCCGGTACGATGCCACCACAGGCAAGCGCGTCGCCAAGGAGGTGGAACCATTCAGGCTGATGTGGCTGGAAGAGCCCGTGCCGGCCGAAAACATCGACGCCATGCGCGAAGTGAAGGCGTCCACCAGCACGCCCATCTGCTGCGGCGAAAACATTTACATGCGCTGGGGTTTTCGCGAGATCCTGGAGAAACGCGCCGCCGACATCATCATGCCGGACTTCCAGAAGACCGGCGGCCTGCTGGAGGCCCGCAAGATCGCCGACATGGCGCACACCTACTACGTGCCCGTCGCTCCGCACGCCGTCACTTCGCCCGTCGGGATGATGGCCACCGCTCACGTCTGCGCCGTGATTCCCAATTTCCTGGTGCAGGAATGGCACTGGATCGATTCTCTGGACTTGTGGCGCAACTGGGTGAAGGAAGGCGAGATCATTCAGAAGGGGTTCATCACCCCACCGGAACGCCCCGGCCTCGGCGTGGAGATGAACGATGAGGCGGCGCGCAAGGCCCAGGTGCCCGGCACTCCATGGTTTGAGCCGGTCAAGAGAGGTTAACGAAAATGGCGACTCCAAGATTTGCTATGGCGGTGCTGACGGTCTTGTGCGCGGCGCCTTGCGCCTTCTCGCAGCCCGGTGTCCTCACGCGCGAGTTGCTTGTCCAATATACGCCGGACTGGAAGGGCGAACGCTTCCCTGACGGCCGTCCCAAAGTGCCGGACGGAATCCTGCAGCGCATGAAGTCGGTGACGCTGGAGGAGGCGTGGGCGCGCTTGCGAACCGCCGGCTTCAACCACGAATATGCCGACGGCTGGTTGGTCATCCATCCCGATAAGGTGCTCGTAGGCCGCGCGCTCACCGCGCAATGGCTACCGGGCCGCCCGGATATCGAGCGTGTGATCGAAGAGCAGGGAAAGAAGGACGGGCGCGTCGGCGGCACCAATGCCTGGCCAGTCGACATGCTGCAGCCCGCCGACGTCTATGTCTGCGATCACTTCGACCTGAAGCAGGACGGCCCGTCGATCGGAGACAACGTCGGCAACGCCATTTACGCCAAGAGCCACAACGGTATCGTCTACGAGGGTGCTGTTCGCGATATCAACGGCCTGAAGGAACTCGACGACTTCGTCGCCTTCGTCCGCTTCTACGATCCCTCGCATCATTTCGGCATGCTGGCCACCGGCGCGCGCTTGAATTCAACCATGATCGGCATCAACACCCCGATTCGCATCGGAGAAGCTACGGTGCTGCCCGGGGACGTGGTGCTCGGCCGCGATGGCGGTGTCCTCTTCATTCCGCCGCAATTGGCCGAAGCGGTAGTGCAATACTCCGAAATCACCCATCTGCAGGACTTGTTCGGCCATCAGCGTCTGCGCGAAGGGAAATACACGGCAGGCCAGATCGATGCCGCATGGTCCGCGCCCATCGAGCAGGATTTCACGGGCTGGCTGCGGGAGAACATCGATAAGCTGCCGGTGGCGAGGGCGCAGATCGAAGAGATACTCAAGACGCGAAAATAGGACAGCCCGTAACTATCCCGCAACGCCCGGGAAAGTACGATGACGTATCAACGCCAAGTCACGATCACCACCAAGGGTCACGGCGACATGCACGACCTCACCGCGCAGGTTGCCGCCGTCGTAGAGGATTCGGGTATCAAGGTGGGTGTCGTCAACGTCTTCAATGTCGGGAGCACCGCGGCGGTGGGCGCCATTGAATTCGAGCCGGGGCTGGCGCATGACTTGCCGGCGATTCTGGATACGCTCATATCGCCGAGCCGCGATTACGGCCATGAGCAGGCGTGGCACGATGGCAATGGCCACTCGCATTTACAGGCCACCATTTTAGGGCCATCGCTGACCGCGCCGATTGTCGAGGGCAAGCTGTTGCTTGGCACGTGGCAGCAGATCTTTCACCTGGAATGCGACGTTCGCGGACGCCGTCGAACGGTCATCGTGACGGCTACGGGTGATTGATTAGTTTGGACAAGCTGAAGCATGTCCCACGACTACTGCCCTGTGGCCGTGGACGGCGTGATCGCGGCCGGGCTGCCGCTCGACTTCAACTCGCGCTCGCGCTCCAGTACCGACACGCCTTTGGTCATCCAAGCCTCGGCAGGCGCGCCTTTCAGGTAATGGTCGAACCACGCGTTGATGCGTCGGTGGTAATCGATCTGGTTGGCCTTTTGCGCGACTGAGTGGTTCTCGCCCTCGTAGACCAGCATCAGGCACGGTTTTCCGGCCCGGCGCGCGGCGTTGTAGAACTCGATGTCCTGATGCCAATCGGACGCGCCGTCGTGGTCGCCCACTTCCATCAGCAGAGGCGCGGCGAGCTTATTGGCAACGAAGGTCGCGGAGTTGCGAATGTATGCAGTGGGATCTTCGTAGAGCGGCACCTGCATGCGCTCCTGGCCGACTTCCACGTGATTGGTCTCCGGACCGCCGCTGTTCCAGTAGATTTCGCCCACGCTGGAGCTGAGATTTGTCAGAGCGCCGCCTACCGCACCGGCTGCGAACAGATCGCTGTGGGTCAGGATGAAAGTAGTCTCGTATCCCCCCCAGGAGTGGCCTGTGAGACCCACGTGCTTGGCGTCGATCATGCCGCTTGCGAGCACCGCTTTGACGCCCGAAGTCACGCAATCGAGGGCCGAAATGCCGGGATCGCGCGGCTTGAACACGATGTCCGGGCGGAAAACGAAGTAACCATGCTGCGTCCAGACGGTGGCGTTGTAAGTGGCGCGTTCGGAAGGCGCGGTCCAGTTATGGAGTTGGTTACTTTCGATCTCATAAATCTGCACGATCATGGGGTACTGCTTGCCCTTTTCGTAAGTCGCGGGATAGTAGAGCGCGCCTTGCAGACGATCGCCGTGCGAGTTCTGGTAGGCGATCAGTTCGGCCTTCCCCCAGGCGTATTGCGAAGCGAATGGGTTCGTTTCGCTGAGTTTCCGCGCGGCTTTCAGGTCGGCCCCGGCGAAGAAATTCGGCGAATCGTCCCACGCGCCGGCTTGGTACGTGAAGACGTCCGCGTCCTTAGCCTTTTCGAGGCCGCGAACGCCCTTGTCCTCGTAAATAGCGCGATCAACCTTGCCGGCTTGCAGCACGGCGTACCCGGTTTTCTTGGTCCAGCGTCCCTCCATGCTGAGGTAGACGGGCTTATCGAGATCGATAGCCTCGTTATTGCCGGCGCCGCCGCGGCCTCCGCGCCCACCCCCGCCTGCCGCGGGCGAGATCCGCACGAAGCGGTAGCGGATATCTTCGGCGACGCCGTCGGTGAGGCGTTTCGCCTTGGCGGAGCCGTCGGCCGCGACTTCCCAGAGGTCATTGGTGTCGTAAACGATCACGCTGCGATCGCCCTTCGTCCATCCCGCAACGCCGTATGCAGGCTTCTGACTTACCGGATAGTCATTTTCCTTGTTAGTAAGTGCGAGCTTGGAGTCTTTAGTCAGATTGCGGCTGGTACCGGAGTCGAGATCGTAGACCCAGAAATCGCCTTCGCGGAAGTTCATGGCGTAGCGGCCGCCGGGGCTGAACTCGACCGGCGGAATCAGGTGCTCGGCCACTTCCCCGCGCGCGCCGGTATCGAGATCGATCTTGTAGACGTCGACGAAATTGCGGCCGAACATGGCGTCGTTCTCGTAGGGCACTCCGTCGAGCGCGAGGGCTCGCGAGCCGGTGCGCGGCAGGCGGACATCTTCCTTTACGTTGTCCGAAAGTTGCACCAGCTTGCCCGTCGAGAGATGCCATGCGGCGGGAGCATTGCGATCGCGATCGCGGGCCGCCGTCAGTTTCTGCTCGCTGATCACGTTGACGTCTTGCCAGTGCCAGACTTCCACCGTCGCGGGATCGTCGTCGGACTTCTTCACTTCGATTTTCGCGGGCCAGGGCGCGTTACCCAGGTATACGGTCGAGCCGTCTTCGGACCATTGCGGCGCGCGGGTGGAGACGAGCCGCTGCGGGGCATCCACTTTGGTAGTGAGCTTTTCGCCGAGGCTCTTCCATGCCAGGGCTATGTAGCTTTCGCCCTCGTACGCTTCGTTTTTGACGGAGCGCAGCGCCGCTAGATCGCTCGATTCCTTGCGCCATGTGAGCGCGGTGAAGAGCGCGGGTCCATTATCGAGCACGCGCAGAGAGCCGGAGCGCGGATCGAAAACCTGAATGGAGTTGCCGGTGCGGCCGTCCACTCCGGTGGTCATAGCGAGGTTCGAGCCTTTTTCCTGCCATGAGTAATTCGTGATGTTGCCAAAGGTGGTGTCGACGCCCGTGGCGAGATTGCGCACGAGCATTACCGAGCCTGCGGGATCGCGCTCTGCTTCGCTGTCGCCGCCTCGCCCGCCACGTCCGCCTCTTCCTCCGGCCGCTGCTGCGGAATTTCCCGCAGGCTCGGCGGGTGTCGGAGCATACTTGCGGAACGCCAGGTAAGGGCCATCGCCTGCGAAGGCGAACGACTGCACGTCGTCCATCGTGGTGCTCGCGCCGCTCGCGAGTTCCAGCGTCGTCAGTTTGGTCTGGACGGGTTTGTGCGCTTTGCGCAATTTGTCCTGCTCGGCCTCGGAGACCGTGGCGGAGCAGGCGAGCCAGCGCGAGTCCGAGGAGAAAGCCGCGGTGGAGCAAAATGCGACTGTTTGTGTCTTCCCGCCGGACACTGGCGCGATGCGCAACTCGCCATCTCCCGAAGTGCGGCGGATCTCGTAAGCCAGCCACTTTCCATCGGGCGACAGGCTGCCCGCGCCGAGGGTTTCCCACTTGCCGTAGTCCGCCGGAAGCAGAGTGGGTTTGGTTTGAGCGAACACGGCGGCCGCAAGGAAGAACAGTGCGAAGGAGCGATGCATCATGGGAGACGATTTTATCGCATGTAAAACAATGTTCACCACAGAGGCACGGAGACACGGAGAAAGACGAACCACAGGCAAGGCCGAGTTCACGGAGGTGGCGGAGGCCACGGAGCAACAAGGTTCTAAGATTTCGGCGTTGTGGCGGCTCCGTGCGACAAGCGCGAAGATTGCGCGCGAAGCGTTCGAATTGTTGGATCGTGTTAGTCTGGACTACTTATGAAGGCCGCTGCCGTATTCTTATTCGTTCCGCTGGCCGTCTGTCTGGCGCAGGCGCCGACGCCCGAATCGGTGCTGGGGCACAAGCCGGGGGACGATTTCTACCTCGCGTCCTACGACGACTCGCTAGGATATTTTCAGAAGCTCGCCAAGGCCACCGATAAGCTCAAGCTCGTACAGGTGGGCAAGACGACCGAGGGGCGCGACTGGTATATCGCCATCATCTCTTCAGCGAAGAATCTGGCCGACCTCGATAAATATAAGGACACCGCAAAGCGTTTGGCGCTGGTCAAAGGCCTTACCGACGAGCAGGCGCACACGCTGGCGCACAACGGCAAAGTGATCGTCCATATCGATGGCGGGTTGCACGCTACCGAGGTGGCGCCCGCGCAGATGACCATC